>Ga0233417_10000432_pt1 | contig 12544 bp, 9 predicted proteins | sample Sed_MG_FD_189023 | JGI IMG/M metagenome (GOLD analysis project Ga0233417, IMG submission 189023) | Sediment microbial communities from Lake Towuti, South Sulawesi, Indonesia - Sediment_Towuti_2014_0.5_MG | ecosystem: Environmental > Aquatic > Freshwater > Lake > Sediment | place: Indonesia... | reverse complement strand
TCATGGCGACGACGATGTCCTCCACTTCGCGGGCCACGGATTCGACTTGTGGAGTGTCGAACATCCTCATCATGGCCGTAGGGAGGATCGTGGCCAGCCGATAGGCCTCGCCCGCGTGGTACAGCGAGATCCGGCAAGGTAGTGCCGTGGAGATCACCGGGTTGGCTTCCAGAACTGCTTTGGCCCTGTAGGGATTACAGACCTCGTAGATCACGCATTCGCCCTGGAAGTCTACGCCCTTCTGCAGCATGGTCTCGCGGAGGTTGTGCACAGTGGGGACCCCGAATCCGTGCCGCGCCGCGGCCTCGTGCAAACCGGCATCGATCTCAGCCACCGGCTTGCGCGACTCAACTTCAAAGACCATCGATCCTCCTCGTGTTTTCTGTTTTCTGCCGCGGCACCGGAACGCGGCGGGGAATCCTTGCGGAATGATGCAACCCGCCGTGAGAAGTTACCCGGGACAGGTGCAACGCAACAGCCCGGCTGAACGTCTGTCGAGTGGTGATCCCGCGGCTGGGCGGCGCCTAGAGCAGTGTGGCCAGGCCCGCCAGAAGCACGGGCCCCTTGCGCCAAGCCCCCTCTTGCGGGGTGCTGGCGGGACTGGTGGGGGGTAGGCGGGGAGCTGTCTCGCGCGGCCCGGCCGGAGGAACGACCTATCTTTCGTCCAAAACCACGTAAGTAATTGAAGTAATGGAACTAAAATGCCTCTCCGAAGGACCGGGACCTATTGATTTGTCCCCGAGGAACTCTTTACAGTAGGGATGTTTGTGGTGGAACAACGAAAAACACGACGATATGAACTGCGGCTTCCTCTTGAGGTGATCCGGACGGGCGCCAACCGGGTGTCGTTCGCCGGGGAAACCAAGAACATCAGTTCGGGGGGAGTGCTCTTCGCTTCGGACATCCTCACGCCCGTCGGGGAACCGATTGAGTACCTCATTGCCCTGCCCACGGGGCCGACCACGGTCCGGCTTCACTGCATGGGCAAGGTACTCAGGCATGAGGCCGATAAACCAGCGGGTGAGGCGCGGGGCCGCCGCACAACATTGGCGGTCACCCTGGAGCGCTACGAGTTCCAGCGTCCCAAAAGCGCTCGGGAGCCCCGCAAGCAGGCCTGACAACGCGACTCAAAGGACCGCGCCGTGTGGAGACGTGATTGGCGGCGCGGACACGGAACCGGTCCCGCATCCCCCTTCATCCTGCCAGTTTGCTGCTTTTCAACACACAGCCCGGGTTGATCCACGTAAGTTGGCTTGTTTTTTTTCGCCGAAGTCGTGTATCGTAGCAAAGAAAAGGCGAAAGAGTTGCCATGAATCTGACTTTCGGTTTCCTGGAGTCGCCCGGTGACTTCGGGCTGACCTCCCGCCCCGAGATTCAGGCCGCGGTGGCCCGATTCCAGGCGCTGTTGGCAAATCCGGATTCCCCGGTCCGAGCCGTCCGGCGACAGCCGGCGCGGGCTGGCGAGTTCGTCGATGTGCCCGAGTCGGTGAATCCGAAGCTGCGGGCGGCCCTCGAGTCCCGGGGCATCCCCCGTCTCTACACCCACCAGGCGGAGGCGTACCAGCACGTGATGGCCGGACGGAACGTGGCCGTGGTGACGCCCACAGCCAGTGGAAAAACGCTCTGCTACAACCTCCCCGTCCTCCACCGGCTGCTGGCGAAACCTGACACGCGGGCCATATACCTGTTCCCAACCAAGGCCCTGGCCGAGGACCAACTGCACGAATGGCAAGCCGCGGTGGATGCCATGGGTTCTGACTTGCGTGCCTTCACCTATGACGGCGATACGCCCCAGGATGCGCGGCGCTCCATACGCGAGCGCGCCAACGTAGTGCTCACCAATCCCGACATGCTGCACAGCGGCATATTGCCGCATCACACCAAGTGGGCCAAGCTCTTCGAAAACCTGGACTTCGTTGTCATCGACGAGCTGCACCACTACCGCGGCGTGTTCGGCAGCCATCTGGCCAACCTGCTGCGCCGGATGAAACGCATCTGCGACTTCTATGGATCCTCGCCACAGTTCATCTGCTGTTCGGCCACCATTGCCAACCCACGCGAACTGGCGGAGGCCCTCACCGAGCAGTCATTCGAACTGGTGGATCGCAATGGCGCGCCCTCCGGCGAGCGCTTCTTCGTCTTCTATAACCCTCCGGTGGTGAACCGCCAACTGGGCATCCGTCGCAGCTACCTGCACGAGGCCAGGAGGATGGCTATCGAGCTGATCGAACGTGGCCAGCAGACGCTGGTCTTCGCCAACAACCGCCTGGCCACCGAGGTTCTGGTCACCTACCTGAAGGATGCCTGCGAGCGGGGAGCGCTGGGGCCGCAGGCGGTGCGCGGCTATCGCGGGGGCTATCTGCCCCGGGAGCGCCGCCAGATCGAGCGTGAGCTGCGCGACGGCACGACCCGCGCGGTCGTGGCGACCAACGCCCTGGAACTGGGGATCGATGTCGGTGGCCTGGACGCTGTGGTACTGGCAGGGTACCCCGGAACCGTGGCCTCCACCTGGCAACGAGCGGGACGCGCCGGACGGCGGCAAGCGACCTCCGTGGCTGTACTGGTCGCCTCCTCGGCCGCCCTGGATCAGTACATCATCGAGCATTCCGACTACTTCTTCAGCCGCTCCCCGGAACACGCCTATATCAACGCGAACAACCTTGAGATCCTCATCAATCACCTCAAGTGCGCGGCATTTGAGCTCCCCATTCGCGATGGCGAAAAGTTCGGGCCGCATGAGACGGCCCCATTATGCAAATTCCTCGAGGACCTCAACCTGCTGCACCACTCGGCGGGAGCCTGGCACTGGACGTCGGATTCCTATCCGGCAGACGCCGTGAGCCTGCGCTCGGTCACTTCGGACAACTTCGTCGTTATCGACACCACCCATGAACCCAAGGTGATCGCCGAAGTCTCCTTCCCCGCCGCGCTCACCGAACTGCACGAGAAGGCGATCTACCTGCACGAGGCGCGCCAGTACCAGGTGGAACAGTTCGACTATGAGGGCCGCAAGGCCTACGTTCGCGAGGTGCAGTGCGATTACTTCACGAACGCCATCGACTACACGCAGGTGAAACTCCTGGAGGAGTTCGAGTCCGCGCCCGCGGGCGGTGGTGCAGTGGCGGCGCACGGCGAAGTCCGGCTGAACCGGCAGATCGTCGGTTTCAAGAAGGTGAAGTTCTACACGCTGGAAAACGTCGGCGCCGGCAACCTATCCATGCCCGAGCAGGAGATGCACACCACTGCGTTCTGGCTGCACTTCCCGGAGACCTTCATGGCAGCCTTTGAAGACCTGTCTTCTACAGACAAGCAGGCCGGGCTAGTGGCTCTCGGTAATGCCTTGCGCACCGTTGCTGCCCTCGTGCTGATGTGTGATCCGCGCGACCTGGGCGTCAGCGTCGGCGAGAATACCGCTCGCGCGCTGCAAGTCTTCGAGCCGAATCTGTACCTCTATGACAATTACGCTGGAGGCATCGGCCAGAGCGCGCCGCTGTTCAAGATCGCCGGGAAAGTGCTGAACCAGGCGGCGGCTCTCATTGACTCGTGCACCTGCGAAGCCGGGTGCCCGAGTTGTGTCGGGCCCATCGGCGAAACCGGCGAGCGCGGAAAGGAGGCGGCCTCCAGATTCCTGGCAGCCCTCTGTGGCAGACCAGGCGGCCGCGACTCACGCGGCTCCCTAAAAGCATAGCCAAGGAAGGCGGGTTGAACCGAGCGCAACCCGAAGCTCGAACTTCCAACCCCGAACGCCGAACCAGAAACCTCGAACACCGACCTTCGCACCTCGGACCCCGAACCAGCATTCGTGCTCAGGCCCTGCTTTATACTCAAGGAATGCGCGCTGGCGGTTCGCCGCCGCGCGGATGCCCGGCCTCAGAGATGCTCTACATCGGCGTTATCGTTGCCATCACCGCAGTGCTTGCCTGGGTGGCGCTGCGCAAGGCCCTCGCAGTCAAGAACCAATCAGACTTTCTGGTCGCCGGCCGGAAGCTGCCCTGGACGGTCCTGGTCTTCACGCTGCTGTCTTCCTGGATTGGAGCGGGCAGCCTGTTTGCCGGGGCCGAGAACGCGTATAAGAATGGCTTCGCCGCCCTGTGGCAGCCGGGTGGAGGATGGCTGGGGTTGGTGGTCATCGCCGCCATCGCGTGGCGCGCGCGGCGCTTCGCACAGTTCACGGTGCCGGATCTGCTCGAGACTCGTTACAACGCCACGGCGCGGGTCATGGGAACGGTGGCCATCGTGCTCTCCTACACGATGATCACCAGCTACCAGTTCAAAGGCGGCGGAGACATCCTGCACCTGATCTTCCCGGAACTCGGCCGCACCACCGGAATGTATATCGTCGCCGCGTTCGTGATCCTTTTCACGGCGGCGGCGGGCATGGCTTCAGTGGCGTATCTGGATCTGATCATCGGCTTGCTGGTGACCGTGATCGTAGTGGTGGCGCTCCCAGTGCTGCTGTCCAGTGTGGGGGGCTGGCAGGCGGTGCGCACGAGTCTCCCCGATACGCATTTCCAGGTCTTGGGCCCCCTGACCCTCACCCAGGCACTGGGTTTCACCATCCCGGTCATGCTCCTGCTCATCGGCAACCAGAGCATGTACCAGAAGTTCTTTTCGGCGCGCTCGGAGCGGGATGCGAAAGTGGCCGTGGGCGGCTGGATCATCGGCACGCTGCTGCTGGAGACCTGCCTGGTCGCGGTGGCGGTGATCGGCAGCTCCAAGTTCCGCATCGAGAATGCCCGCGAAATCATTCCGGTGAGCGCGCGCCAGGGCCTGCCGCCGCTGCTCGGCGCCTTGCTGCTGGGAGGCATCTTCGCCAAGATTATCTCGACGGCCAATAACTATCTTTTCTCGCCGGCCAGCAACCTGATCCACGACGTCTACCAGCGCTTCATCGCGCCCGGCGCCCCGCCGCGCCGCAGCTTGATCGTGTCGCGGGTGCTGGTGGTCGCACTGGGAGTGTTCGCGCTGATGCAGGCGGCCTATTTCGAGTCGATCCTGGCCGCGGCCCTGTACGCTTACACGGTGTACGGAGCGGCCATCACCCCGTCGGTGATGGCGGTTTTCTTCTGGAAGCGGACCACCACCGCGGCGGCTATCTGCTCCATCGTGCTGGGTACTGTGGTCACGGTTGTGTGGAATGTGATGGGGCGGGACGAGGCGGTGTACCCGGCGTTGGCCGCGTCGGTGGCGAGCTTGGTTCTGGTCAGCCTGCTGACGAGGCCGCCTGCTCCGGAAAAATGGCGGCCGTTCTTCGGCGAAAGGGTCGAGGTGGCTTCCCATGCAGATTGACCTGATTCAGCGCGCCTTGCGCGAGCAGGGCCTCGACGGCTGGCTGTTTTTCGATCACCACGAACGCGACCCGCTGGCGTACCGCATCCTGGGATTCAAGCCCTGCCGCCACGTGACGCGCCGCTGGTATTACTTCATCCCGGCGCAAGGCGAGCCACGCAAACTCGTGCATCGGATCGAGTCATCCATGCTGGATCCCCTGCCGGGGGCCCGGCAGGTCTACAGCAGTTGGCAGGAACAGGTCTCCGGCGTGGCGGCACTGCTGGCGGGTTGCCGCCGCGTGGCCATGCAGTACTCCCCGCAATGCGCCATCGTCTATGTCTCGATGGTGGATGCAGGAACGGTGGAACTGGTGCGGAGCACCGGAGTCGAGGTGGTAAGTTCAGCAGACCTGATTCAGTATTTTGAGGCCCGCTGGGATCAGGCCAAACTCGACTCGCACCTCGACGCCGGCCGCCGCGTGGACGAAGTGCGGAGCCGGGCATTCGAGCTGATCCGGCAACGACACGCCTCGGGCGGGAACATCACGGAGTACGAGGTGCAGCAGTTTATCCGCGATGAATTCCGCCACCGCGGGCTGTACACCGATCACGGTCCCATCGTGGCGGTGAATGCCAATGCCTCCAATCCTCACTACGAGCCCACCGCCGAAGTGCACCAGCCTGTCCGCCGGGGCGATGTTGTGCTGATCGATCTGTGGGCCAAGCTCGACCAGCCTGGCAGCGTCTACTATGACATCACCTGGACCGGGTACTGCGGCGATCGCGTGCCCGATCCGGTTCAGCGCGTGTTCGAAGTGGTGCGCGGGGCGCGGGACCGTGCTGCCGCTCTGGTCACGGAAGCCAGCACCGCCGGCCGGACTCTACGGGGATTCGAGGTGGACGACGCCGCTCGCGGATACATCCGCGAGGCAGGCTTCGGGCAGTACTTCATCCACCGCACCGGGCACTCTATCGGCGAGGAAGTCCACGGCGCGGGCGCCAACATGGACAATCTGGAGTCACATGACGACCGCACCATCATTCCCTGGACCTGCTTTTCCGTGGAGCCGGGCATCTACCTTGCCGAGTTCGGGATCCGTTCCGAGGTCAACGTGTTTGTCAGCGAAGGCCACGCCCGGACAACAGGCCCCGTGCAGCGTGAACTGGTGTTGATGTGAGTTGTTACCTCGCACTCCTGCTTCCGCAGGGAGGCGGCTTACAGCGCTTGCTCGGCGGGGGAGATGCGGATGCGGGCGCCGCCGCCTTGGCGTTGGGGGTGGCGTTCTTCCTGGGAGCGGCGCACGCCCTCACTCCTGGTCACGGGAAAGCCCTGGTGGCGGCTTACCTGGTGGGAAGCCGGGGGCGATTGCGGGATGCGTTCGTTCTGGGCAGCATAGTGACCGCCACGCACACGGCGGCGGTGTTCGCGCTGGGTCTCGCTGTGCTCTATGCCTCTCAACAGGTGGCCCTGGACCGCACGTACCCCTGGCTCAGCTTGGCCAGCGGGGTGCTCGTTGCGGTGGTCGGTGGCTGGCTGCTGCGGAGCCGCCTGCGTGATTACGCCCACGGGCATCATCACTCGCCGTCACTAGGACACGGCCACCACCACCCGCATGAACATCCGCACGGCCCCTCGCATTCATCCGCCAGGCCAGGCGGGGAGAAGGCCGGCCTCATCACGCTGGGTGTTTCCGGCGGGCTGGTGCCTTGCCCGGAAGCTCTGGTCGTGTTGCTGTTTTCCCTCTCCCTGCGTAAGCTGGCGTTCGGCCTGCTGCTGCTGACGTCGTTCACCCTGGGTCTGGCCACGGTGCTCATCGCCATCGGATGCGCGATGGTCCTGGCTGGCCCCACGATCCGCCGCATGGCAGGAGAAGGCCCCTGGGTACGCAGATTGCCGGTCATCAGCGCCGCGGTTGTGACGACTCTGGGTCTGATCATCGCGATCGAGGCCGCGCGCCGCCTGTGACCGCTCGCCCGGCAGCAAATCTGGCCGATTCCGGTGGGCCGGGCCTCACGATTTGCCGCTTAGAACGATCGCCGTCGCAGGCTCGGCGGCGCCTTCGAAACGCCGCCGTTGCCGTGCCACTGAGGGGCCGTAGGGAGGTAGTGCACCCTTCCCCCGCGAGCGCATTTCCGGATTGACGGCTGCCTTCAAGCGGGTTAGTCTTAGAGTGGATGGAGAGGATTCGCTACACGCCTTCGCCCCATTACAAATGGGCCGCGGCGCTGGCGCTGGCGCTGGGATTTCTTTCTGCGTGGATCGGCCGCAACTGGATGCCCGCCCTCATCCCGGCCAGCCTGTTTCTGGTGAGCGCGGTGCTGCTGGGCTTCCTGGCCACACGGCCCCCCATCGAGATGGACCGCGAAGGGCTGACCCTCGGGCGCCTGCGAATTTCGTGGACTGACTTGGTCAGGGTTGACAGCACTGGCTACCGGGCCCCGCTAATCCTTCGGCTCGTGTTGCGCGATGAGCGCAAGGTCACTCTGGTCCACCCCGGTGACCTGGAATCTTCTCAAGACCTCTTCTCCAATCTCAAGAAGCTGGCTTCGGCCGCCATGATCGATGGAGTGCCGGCCGGAGAACGCCTGGGCGCCCGGCGCAGCGTGAAGGCGCTTCCCTCTCCGCGGTACCGCGTACTGCGTCCCGAGGACGAAGCCGAAGTGGAACGGCTCTACCAGCTCCTGAAGACTCACAAGACCCTCGACGACAAGTAGCTCTTGACCGCGCTCCGCCGCAGACTCCTTCCCTGGGTATCGGTCGTTATTCTGCTGGCCGTAGTGGCCGCTACGCACACGCTTTGGCTGGAACTCCTGGGCGGGTTTTTGGTGCGGGCCGAGCCTCCGGCCCGGGCGGACCTCCTGGTAGTGCTGGCAGGAGACTTCTACGGCCTGCGGATCCTCCGGGCCGGACAGTTGTTGCGAGAGGGATTCGCGCCCAAAGCGCTGGTGAGCGGCCCCGAGGGTTTTTACGGGTTCCATGAATCGGAACTGGCCATCCGTTTCGCCGCCCGGCATGGCTTTGCGGAATCCGGCTTCGAGCCTTTCCCGCACCGCGAAACTTCCACACGCGGTGAGGCGGCTGTGATCGTCCCGGAATTGCGCCGCCGCGGCGTGCGGCGCCTGCTGCTGGTAACCAGTAACTTCCATACCCGCCGCGCCGGCTCGGTCTTCCGGGCCGCGGCGCCCGACATCGAGATCATCGTGGTTGCGGCGCCGGACCGGGACTTCGAGCCCGCCTCCTGGTGGCGCCACCGCGAGGCACAGAAGAAGTTCCTCCTGGAGTGGCTGAAAACCATGGCCAACTTGGTGGGATATTAGATTGTTGGGAGGCTATCAGCGTTCAGCTTTCAGCGCCGAGTGACTGCCCGTGCTAAAGGGTTGACGGCTGAGTGCTGAAAGCTAGTAACTCAAGATGAAGAGTATTCGCCTCGCGTTGCGCGTGCTCGGGCCACACTTCCAGCGCTACCGGACCGGCCTGTTGCTGGGGTTAGGGGCGCTGCTCGCCAAAGTGCTCCTGGCGGCCTGCGTCCCGCTGCTCATTCGCGAGGGGATCAACGCTCTCACGGCCGGCTTCCACATGCGCCGGCTGATCGAGTTCTGCGCCTACCTCGTCGCGCTCTCCGCAATCAAGGGCCTGTTCCAGTACTGGATGCGCGTGGTCATAATCGGTATCTCGCGCGACATCGAGTACGACCTGCGCAACGATCTGTTTTCCAACTTGGTCACGCTCTCCCAGGATTTTTATGGGCGCACCCGGACCGGCGACATCATGGCTCGCGCCTCCAACGACCTGAATGCGGTCCGGATGATGCTTGGCCCCGGTGTGATGTATTGGTCGGAAACCGTCTTGACTTTTCTGATCTCCCTGGTTGTCATGCTGGCGGTGGATTGGAAGCTCACCCTCCTCGGGCTGGCTCCTGCGCCTGTGATCTCCCTGGCCGTGGTCTTTTTCGGACGGATCATCCACGAGCGCTACGGCAAAATCCAGCAGAAGTTCTCCGACATCAGCAGCCAGGTGCAGGAGAATCTGTCCGCCGTGCGGGTAATCCGCGCCTTTGTGCAGGAGGAAGCCGAACTCAGGCAGTTCGAGGAGATGAACCGCGACTACGTGCGGCAGAACATCCGGCTGGCGCGGATTCAGGGGTTGTTCATGCCCTTGTTGCAGGCCATGATCGGCGTGACCTTCCTGATTGTGCTGTGGGTGGGAGGCATGCGCTTGCTGGAGGGGCGCATTACGCTGGGCGATTTCGTCATGTTCAATACCTTCATGGGGATGTTGATCTGGCCCATGATCGCCCTGGGCTGGGTGGTCAACCTGATGCAGCGCGGCTCCGCCTCCCTGGCCAGGGTCGCCGAATTGTTGGACGCTCGCCCGTCGCTGCCGGAGCCCGATTCTCCGTTGGTGTTGCGCCACGGCGCGCTCCGGGGCGAAATCGAGTTGCACCACGTGACGCTGAACCGCGAGGCCGGCGCGGCCCTCCAGGACGTCAACCTCCGCATTGAGGGCGGAGAGACCGTGGCCATCGTCGGCCATGTGGGCTGCGGCAAGACCACGCTGGTGCAACTTGTGGCGCGGCTGATCGACCCCACGGACGGCGCCGTGCGCTTGGACGGTGTGGATCTGCGGTTCTATTCGCCCCGCGAGATCCGGCGCCATGTCGGCTTCGTCCCTCAGGAGACCTTCCTGTTCAGCACCACGTTGCGCGACAACATCGCCTGGGGAGTTCCGGATGCCACAGACGACAGGATCCAGTGGGCGGCGCGTGTGGCGGGGCTGGAGCCGGATATCGCCCAATTCCCCGACGGGCTGGACACCCTGGTGGGCGAACGCGGGATCACACTCTCTGGTGGGCAGAAGCAGCGCGCCGCGATTGCCCGGGCCATCCTCCGCGATCCTAGGATCCTCATCCTCGACGATGCGCTCTCCAGCGTCGATACCGACACCGAGGAGCGCATCTTGACTGAATTGACGCTCGTCATGAAGGGGCGCACCACCATCCTCATCTCGCATCGTGTCTCCACTGTCCGCGCGGCCCATCGCATCGTCGTGTTGGAGAAAGGACGTATCGTGGAGCAGGGCGCGCACGCAAACCTGTTGCTCCGCGGCGGCTACTACGCGGACCTGTATCAAAAGCAACTGCTGGCGGAAGAACTGGAGACGCTGTGACGGCTGGACGAGATCGGCCGGATGGCCGGGGGCTGGTATAAGAGCCGAGTTCGAAAACTCGAGATTGCAGTTTGCAACCTCAAGATGGGGTGGCCGGCGGTACCTGCCCTACGCCTTCACCGAGCATGGCGTGGCGATGCTCTCCTCCTAATGCCGGCGTGCCCTGGCCGTCATCAGCTCGTCGATGTTCACCAGATCGGTAGGATAGTCGCCGGTATAGCAGGCGTAGCAGTAGTCCAGATTTTCGTCGCACACCGCCTCGCGCAGTTGCGACAGGGAGAGATATCCCAGCGAGTCGGCTTCGACATACGTTTGAATTTCTTCCACCGTCTGGTTGGCAGCGATCAGTTCGCTCTTGGTCGGAGTGTCCACGCCATAGAAGCACGGCGACCGTGTCGGCGGGCATGAAATGCGCAAGTGCACTTCTTTCGCCCCGGCACTTCGCACCATGCGGACGATCTTGCGGCTGGTGGTGCCGCGCACGATGGAGTCGTCTACCAGTACCACGCGCTTGTCTTCCAGCAGTTCGCGCACGGGGTTCAGCTTGAGTTTGACGCCGAAGTCGCGGATGGCCTGCGAAGGCTCGATGAATGTCCGTCCCACGTAGTGGTTCCGGATTAGACCGTGGCGGAAGGGGATGCCCGACTCCGCCGAGTACCCGAGCGCGGCCGTCACGCCGGAGTCCGGCACCGGCACCACCACGTCGGCGGCTACCGGGTACTCCCGGGCCAGCAGCCTGCCCATCATTTCGCGAGAGCGTTGCACAGGCCGCCCGAACACGATGGAATCGGGCCGCGAGAAGTAGACGTGCTCGAAGACGCAGTGCGCGCGGTTGCGCTCCGGCGCCCACCTCTCGCGCGTCAGGCCCGCGGGTCCCGCGATCACCATTTCGCCGGGCGCCACTTCGTTCAGATAGGTGGCGCCGAGCAGGTCGAAGGCGCAGGTTTCGGAGGCGAATACATAACAGAGCTTGCCGCGGGATAGCTCCAGTTGGCCCATAGCCAGCGGCCGGAAACCGTGCGGGTCGCGGGCTACGATGATGCCATCCTGCGATAGAAACACCAGCGAGAACGCGCCCTCCAGTTGCAGAAGCGCTTCGCGCAACGCGCCCGCCAGGGCCTTCTCGCGGGAGTGGGCCACCAGATGCAAGATGACCTCGGTGTCGCTGGACGCCTGGAAGATGGACCCGGCCCCCTCCAGTTCGCGCCGCAACTCCACCGCATTTGTGATGTTTCCGTTATGCGCCACCGCGATGCGGCCCTTGTTGCAGGTCACGGCGAACGGCTGCGCGTTGGTGAGCACCGTATCCCCGGCGGTCGAGTAGCGCGTATGGCCGATAGCCTGCTCTCCGGGCAAGCGCCCCAGCACTTCCGGCGCGAAGATCTCGTTCACCAGGCCCATGTGCTTTTCGCAATACACCATGCGCCCGTCGCTGGAGGCGATGCCCGCGCTCTCCTGGCCCCGATGCTGGAGCGCGTACAAGCCCAGGTAGGTGAGGTTCGCCGCCTCGGGATGCCCGTGGATGGCGAATACGCCACACTCTTCGCGAAGCTTGTCGAGTCTCATGGCTCACCCGTGCAGTAGGATTTCCAGACCGCGTTCCCAGCGGTCCTTCATTTCGCCGATCGCCAAGTCGAACAGAAGGCGGCCGCGGTTACGGATACTCAGGCGGCCGCCCGTTGTGTGGCCGATGATCCGCGCCTCCACCCCGTGCCTTTCCGCCATGGCCGCCACGCTTTCCGGCCGGGCGCTCGAAATCACGATGCGCGACGGTCCCTCATGGAACAGAAGGAACTCAGCTCGCAGGTCGCTCTCCAGTTCGATTTCGGCGCCCACGCCGGCCGGGCCGAAACAACACTCCGCCAGCGTCACGGCCAGGCCGCCGTCGCTCAAGTCGTGCGCGGACTCGGCTAGGCCGCTGCGCACGATGTCGCGCGCCGCGGCCTGCACTCGCTTCTCGCATTCCATGTCGAGCGCCGGAGGCAGTCCCCAGAGCTGCTTCAGGATGACTTTTGCGTACTGGGTCCCGCCAAAGCGCTCCGGCTCGCACGAGCCCAGCCCGCCCAACAGAATCACCACGCGCTCCGGCTGCTTGAAGTCGATGGTC
>Ga0233417_10000430_pt1 | contig 12563 bp, 9 predicted proteins | sample Sed_MG_FD_189023 | JGI IMG/M metagenome (GOLD analysis project Ga0233417, IMG submission 189023) | Sediment microbial communities from Lake Towuti, South Sulawesi, Indonesia - Sediment_Towuti_2014_0.5_MG | ecosystem: Environmental > Aquatic > Freshwater > Lake > Sediment | place: Indonesia... | reverse complement strand
CAGACTTCCTTCTGAAACGCAGCTCGCGCCGGCACGAAAGAGCAATGCGTGGAAGAGAGGCCGCCGAACCCAACACCGGTACGCACAGGCGCGCCATCCGGGTACCTCGCGGCAAACTCTTCGGGCGGATTCACCAGCTCCATGGAAGTGGCCACAGTCAATTCACGCCCGCGCGTGGCACACTCCCGGAAGAAGTCCGCGTGCCAGTCGCGAGCGGCGCGGTTCAGCGGGGGCATGAGCGCCGGATCGACTTGCCATTGGCCTTCGACGCCTTGGTCGAGGCTCCCCTCGCTGTACACGTTGCCGCTGGAACCGGTGGGGCTGTCCTTCCAGACGTTGAGACTGTACTGATAGGCGGGCTTAGTAGAGCGGCAAGTGATGGTGAGCCGGTTTTCCTCCGCTTTGGCCCACACTCCGACGTAAGTGGCGTTGATGAAGTACTCGAAATGGCGCGCGAACAGGTCGTTCGTCTCGGCGGGGAACACAGTCTTGCCGCAGAGGGTTCCGCCGATGTCGATGAAGATCTGGTCACCCGGGTTGAACTCGCCCTCAAAATGGACTGTGGCCGTGGAGAACACGGCGCTGGCCTGCACACGCTGGTTCCACCAGAACACACCGATGTATTCGTTCATGGGGCCGGCAAAGCCGAGTTCATCGAAGCTCCATAACAGGCGCGAAGGCGGCAGCTTATACGTGTGGTCCGTGCTGTAGTCGAGCGCTGGGGAGATGTCACTGCGATCCGGCAACGGCGCGGGAACGTCTCCCGGCACGGCGGCCTCGACGAAGTCGAAATAGAGATAGTAATTCGCCGAGTCCGCGTTCTTCGTGCCAGAGGGCCGGATCCGCACGGTGTGCCGGCCAGGGGGAATCCCCGCGCGCGCCAGGCGGCGCGTGATCACGGCCGAATCCGAACTCAAATAGCAGTCCAGCATCGTCTCGGCGTCGCCGTCCACCTGAATCGCAGCGATGCCACGGTCCACATACAACGACGTGCCCAGATAGAGATCGTGCGTTGCTGGGCAGGTGTAAGTGACTGTGACCGTCTGGTCCGGCGAACTGGCTCGCCGCGCATACGCTCGCGAGAAGAAGCCCGCTTCGGGCAGCCAATCGCCTTCGTAGCGACACCACGGATCATCCTCTTCGATGCGCAGGCTGCCGGCCGCCGCCACCCGAAGCCGCTTCGTCTCCTCGGGCCCGCTGAGAGTCCAGTTGGTGAATGCCGCTTCCCATTCCACCGGCTGCAAAGCCGCTCCCTTCGCGAGCGGCGGAGCAAATGTGAGCCACATCTTGTGGATCTGCGGAACGCCCAGCGCCTCGAAGTCGAGGGTGATCCGCCACGTGGTATCCGATGTTCCCCCGGAGAACGGTAAGTCCGACGGATCGGCGCGCAGCCTTTCGCTGGGAGACACCGCGTACATTGAGATCATGTTTCCGTCGTAGCCGGGAACGGTGCTCACCAGGATCTGGCTCCCATTGACTTGAGCAGAGAGCGGCAGGATGACGCCGTAGGCGCCCCAGTCCACGTTGTTGATCTGGCCCGCCAGCGCCTGGGCCACGGTGTTCGGCCCTATACCATACAACTCATACACGTCGGCGCTCGCGCTCGAGGAAACCAGAAACGCAAGGCCATCATCCCGCCGGGCGCGCAGGTCAAGCTGGTTCGGGGGAGGATTGCCAGGCGCGCCGTCTCCTTGGGTGACCGTAAGCTCGGGACAGGGAGCCAATGCCTCCGCCAGGTGCGTGGCGATGTCCGTGTTCGTGTCGCCCGCTTGCTCGAAGCAGCCGTAGTCTACCCCAGCCACGTTGACGTAGTGGTAAGTGCCGGTCCCTTGGGCGAAGAACGCATAGGCGCATTCGTTCCTGGGAACGATGTAGTCGAAGGCGAAGTTCAGATACCACAGGGTGACGCGGTCATACTGCTTGAGTCCCTCGTCGATGATGGTGAACTCCCCCTGCGCGGCGGTGTTAGCGCCGCCCGCGGCTACGGCATGATCCATCAGGCGGATCCGGGTGGAGGTCCCGTCGGCGCGAATCACGTCCAGGTAAGGCCAGTCGATCGTCGCATACTTCGGAGAATCCAGGGGCATCAGGCCGTTGTAGTGAACATCGAAGGTCAGGGTGAGGCCGGCGAAGTTGAAATCGGGCAGGTATTTCAGGCGCGGGTGCTCATAGAAGTTGTCCGCGTCGAACAGAATGAGCACGGCGAAGTCGGCCGGGTCCCGAAATACACCGCTCACTTTGAAACCGTCCGCAGTGGCCGAGTGCATGGCGGCCGCGGCGCCGAGCTCGTTGAATCCCCGCAGTTGCATAGTGCGGTTGGGTTGGAGTTTGTAGATTCGTTCCGCCACGGTGGTGGATCTCTCCGTTCGCCATGATGGTAACGGGTGGGCGGGAAGGCAGCGCCTGTTTTGGGGCGGCCTAGCTCTCCAACCTTCTGAAAACCAAGGGGAAACTTTTTTTTGAAAATCTGTGAACGCCTCAGTTTCCGGGACTCGAACTGGACCGGTTTCTCCGCTTGACTCGCCGCGTTACGGAGAGCCCGGTAGGTTCACCTTGCAGCGAATCACCGATAAGACCCTTTCGCGCCCAGGGTCTGCTCCGAAAGTCCGCAACAGACGACGAGTCGGACGATACGTAAGAATGGCGTGGCGCCTCAGACAGGTTCGCGGCCCCGGCCCCGCAGCCAGTCGCTGAAAGCGGTGCCCGGCGCCGGGCGGTCGCGTAGAGTGAGGAAGACAGGGATGAGCGCCTCGGCCTGTTCGCCATAGGGACCTTGGGAGAGAATTTCTCCGGCCCGGCCAACGGCCAGAGAGCAGCCAATGCATTTGCGGCCTTTCCATGGGCCCGCTGTCAGCCAGCCCACGTTGCTCACGCCGACGACCGGCATTTCATACAGTCCGGCGAGTTTCGTGTACGAGTTGCGCCACAGATCGCCGTAGGGGGTGCGGCTGTTGTCGTGATTCGCGTCCACGGCCCAAGCGCAAGGAGACAGAAGAATGTGCGCGCCCATTCGGGCGATAGCGTGGCCGAGGGCTAGCGAATCGGGGAAGTTATCGGCGCAAATGGTGATGCCGATGACGCCCAGCGGGGTTTCGACTACAGCCAGGGAACGGCCCGGATGGTAGACCTCGCGCCCGATGTCCAGCTCATTGATCTTGCGGTGCTTCAGCAGGATTTGGCCGCGCTCCGAGATCAGGACGGCAGAGTTGTAAACCCGGCCGCCATCGCTCTCCGTCAGGCCGGCCACGACGAAGATGCCCGCCTCGCGCGCCGCCGCACAAAGCTGCTCGGAGTGAAGTCCGGGAATGGGCTGCGCTAGATGCTGAGCGCCGGGAAAGGTCCAACCGAAGTCCAGGCATTCCGGCAGCACCACGATCCGGCAGCCGCTCGCAGCGGCGTGGCGAATCATCCCAACCGCTCGCTGGAGATTGCGTTCCGGCTCGCCCATCTCCACCAGCATCTGGCCCATGCCGAGGAGGATCTGGTGAGACGAAGGCTGCTCCAGGGGCATTAGGCTGGCTCAATAGCGCGGGACAGCGGGATCGACTTCGGTGCTCCAGCGGTCGATTCCGCCGCTCAAGCTCTGGCAGTTCTCCAGACCCTGGTTGCGAAGCCACGCGATGACACTCAGACTGCGCACGCCATGGTGGCAGTAGGCCACCAGGAGGCCGTCGTCGCCGGCTCGCTCCAGTTCTGGGAGCGAAGCGGGAACCGCCCCCATTGGAACGAAACGGGCGTCGCCGATGCGACAGATCTGGTACTCGAAAGGTTCACGCACGTCCAGCAGGTAGACGCGTTCGCCGGTCTCCAACTTGCTGCGGAGCTCCTGCGGAGTGATTTCGAAGGGGAGAGCCATGGGTCAGATCATCTCGGAGAGCAGTTCCTGCCGGGGATTGGGGATTACGACCTTGTTGGTGAGCAGGCCCTTCTGGGCGACCTTGGCCGCGCCGGCCTCGACGGCGCTGCGCACTGCCGCGACGCTCCCGGTGAGCGACACAAAGGCTTTGCCGCCCAGGGCCATAGCCAGGCGCACCTCGATCAGCTTGACATTGGCGGCTTTGACCGCGGCGTCGGCGCCCTCGATCAGCGAGGCGACCGAAAAGGACTCGATGATGCCCAGCGCCTCCAGCACTTCGATCCTGGTGGTGCCGGCGATGGCCGGGAAGATCGTCTCGTGCACGTTGGGGATCACAAAAGTGTCGATGACCGAGAAGTTGCCGGCCTGTGACCCGGCCTGCACGCTGGCCTGCACGTCAGCCACTTCGCCTCGCACCAGCACCATGTACTTACCCGAACAAATCGTGCGGGCCAGCACCAGTTCCACGGCTGCGGCCTTCAACATCGCGTCGCAGGCCTCGAAACCGGCGGCGATGCTGGAGAGCTCGATCAGTCCGACGGAGGTTTTTGCCATGCCACACTCCCGCGAGGCACCGGGGCCCCGCTATGCTTCGATCTCGATGAACTGCTCGGTCACCGCTCGCACGCGGCCTGTGATGCTGGCGTGCACACACGCGCCCAGGTCCTGTTCCGCCACGGCGCCGACGAGAGAGCCGCGGTCCACGCGGTCGCCGGGCGCCACAACGGGTTGGGCCGGTTTGCCCGCGTGTTGCAACAGTTTGATCTTGACTGATGCCGGTTCGAACTGAAGCGGATCGTAAGGGGTGTCGCACTCATATTCATCCACCTTGAGCCGCTTACGGAGCAAAGTCTGGGGCACGCGGCGCCCCTCCTTCATGGGATGCACTCGCGGCTCTTTCTGTTGCACGAAGCGCATGCCCGCCGCGCGCAGGTCGCGCTTGGCCTGGTCACAAGCCTCCTTGGGAAACAGGTCTTCCGGGCAGGCATACAGCGTGCACAAGCCGCAGGCGCAGCACAGCTCGCCCCACTGGTTCCAGTTGGCCGCGCCGGTCAGGGTGAAGCCCAGGCTGCGCATCACCTTGTGGGGCATGACTTCGTATCCCAGCAGGTAGCGCGGGCAGAACTCGGTGCAGTAGCTGCACTGGTCGCAGGCGGATTTGCCAATGCGGTTCATGCTTTCCAGTGGCTGGCTCATGCGCGCGACCAGGTAGTGATCGCGAGGCAGGACAATCAAGCCCGCCGTGGTCTTGGTAACCACTTCCTCGAGATCGAAACGGAGCTGCCCCATCATAATGCCGCTGACGAAGAGCGCGTACTCCGGCACGGTGGCGCCGCCGGCGAGGTGAACCAGGTCGCGGAACGAGGTTCCCACCGGAACCCAAAGCGCCTTCGGCTCGCGCACCGCGCCCGATACGGAGACAAACTTCCGGGTGACGGGCGTGCCCTGGGCGGCTAAGTCCACGTTATACAGGGTCTCGACGTTGTTCACCACGCAGCCGACGTGCAGGGGAATCCCCGCCGGGGGAATCAGCCGGCCCGTGGCGGCGTACACGATTTCGAACTCATCGCCGGAGGGATAGTAGTCTCCCAGTAGCACCAGGTCGATCTGTCCCGGCAGCCGTTCGCGCACGGCGTCGACCGCCTCGACGTGCTTTTCCTTGAGCGCAAACCTGCCCTTGGGCGCCCTGACAGACTCCATCATGAGCCGCATGCCCGAGAGGATTTCCCCTGGGAAGTGCTTCATCAACTCGAGGTCTTTGTGGATGAGCGGCTCGCATTCGGCGCCATTGGCCAGCATGTACTCCACCTGGGCCTGCGCCTTGACGTAGGTAGGGAATCCCGCGCCGCCCGCGCCCACGACGCCGTGTGTCCTCAGGATTTCGCTCAAACTCGCCATGGGTTTCCAGGGGCAGATTCGGAACGGAAATGGAGGAGAGAAGTCCCCGCGTAACTCCCATATTGTAACGGAAGCGACAGAAACTCTTGCCGAGGGGCAGGCTGGGGCACGGGGCGGCAAGCTGGGCGGCCGGCACGCGCACCCGGGCCCATCACCGCGGGTCCACCCGGTAGCCCTTCGAGTTCAGATAGTCCCGAACCCATCTGATGCTGGGCGCCATCAGGCGGTCTCCGCCCGCCTCAGGCGAGATGGGGATTTCGCGGCCGGTTGCTTCCATGATGTCCAGGCAACGCCGGATGTTGTCCGCGTTGACTCCTTCCCCGATGATGGCTTCGCTGCTCGCAATGCCCGTTTCTTCGCCGCGCATGGCCTGGGCCAGCGCTTCGCTCACGTCCTTGATGTGCATGTGCACCACGCGGTCCTTGATCCGGTCGAGGAAGTCCACCGGGTCCTGGCCGGCGATGAAGGAGTTGCCGGTGTCAAAGTTGATCCCGATCCGATCGCTGCCGTTCTGCGTCGCCAGCCGCCAGAGCGCTTCGGGCCGGGTGGTCATGCTGCCGTGCGGTTCGATGGCGACAACGGCATTGTGCCGCTCGGCCACGGGCAGCACACACTCGAAGTGATACTTGATGATCCGGAACCACTCTTCATCGGAACGGCCTGGAGGATAGTTGCCGCTGTCGGTGGTGATGAAAAGACGGCAGCCCAGCATGTCGCCCCACACGATGGTCTTGTTCAGGACATCGATCGAGTGGTGGCTCCAGATGGGGTAGTCGCAGTCGATGGAAGCGATCTCAAGACCGTACTTCTCAAGGAGGTCACGAATGATGTAAGGGTCATCGTCCACGCTGACGTAAGGGGAAAAGCCAAGGCCCTCCAGCAGATTGAAGCCGGTAGCGGTGGTGAGTTCCACGTGCTTCTCGCCAAGTTCACGGATGCGCTGGAAGCATTTCTCCACGCCCCACCAGTCCGGGCGCCAATTGTCGGTGCTCATGGTCATCTTGAATGGCATGGTCTCGTTCTCCAGTACCTATTTAGCCGAAGCGCAACCCGTTGCGCGGAGGTCCGGCCACACGCACATGATACGCCCACTTGGGACGCATTGCGGTTCCCTGCGGATATACTGATGTCGGTTATGCTCGCGGTGTATTTGCGGGACGGCGGAGTCGAAGTGATTCAGCGGCCCAAGCCACGCCGGCGCCCCGGCTTCGCCCTAATTCGCCTGCTGTGCGGCGGCATCTGCAATACGGACCTGGAACTCCAGCGTGGCTACTACCACTTCCAAGGAATCCCCGGGCACGAGTTCGTAGGGGAGGTCGTCGAGGCGGAAAACGGGCGACTGCTTGGCCGGCGCGTGGTAGGCGAGATCAACCTGGCTTGCGGCCGCTGCGAGTGGTGCAAGCAGGGGCTAGGCCGGCACTGCCCGCGGCGAACGGTGCTGGGCATCGTAAAGCATCCGGGCGCGTTTCAGGAGTTCTTCACTCTGCCCGACCGCAATCTCCACGGTGTGCCCGAGAGCGTGCCCACCGAATTGGCGGTCTTCACCGAGCCAGTAGCGGCGGCATGCGAGATCCTCGACCAGGTGAAGATCCCCCGCGGCGCGCCTGTGGCCGTATTGGGAGACGGAAAGCTGGGCCTGCTGATCGCGCAGGTGCTGCAACTCAGCGGTGCGGTAGTCACCCAGTTCGGGCACCATCGCGAGAAGCTGCGCGTGGCAGAACCTCTGGGCGTCCGCACCCGTTTGGCCGGAGTACGGCTGCCGCGTGCTCGGTTTGAATACGTCGTGGAGGCCACCGGAACGCCCCAGGGTCTGATTCAGGCGATGCAGTTGGTCCAACCCAGGGGCACACTGGTCCTCAAGTCCACGACTCACGGCAGGGTAGCAGCCGATACCTCAGCCGTGGTAGTCAATGAGATCACCATCGTCGGTTCGCGGTGCGGGCGTTTCGGGCCGGCGCTGCGGCTGATCGCAAGCGGAAAACTGAACCTGCGCCCCATGATTCACGACTGCTTCACGCTGGCCCAAGCGGAGCGGGCCTTCCGCCGGGCAGCGGAGCGGGACGTGCTGAAAGTCTTGCTCACGCCCGCCGCGTAGGCGGGGAGACCACTTACCTCTCCTGAGCGCGTCTCGTGGTAGGGGCTAAGGTCTACCACCTCGGCGGGTCAGCGGTTCGCCTGATTGTCGCCGGCTCTCACCCAGGCGATGATCAGCATGAGGGAGGCGACTGCAATGCCCGACTTTCTGCGGGCCGTCTGGCAAGACGAAAGCGGCCAGGACATGGTAGAGGTCACGCTGCTGATTGCCGCCGTGTCGATGTTTGCCATCGGCATAATGAACTTCAACATGGAGACGGTGCGAACCATCGTGACCACTTGCGGCGACTATCTGGCTAAAGGCGCCGCCGGTTCGTAGACGGGGGCGCACCGAGCGGGCAACCCGCGAGCCCTTCACCCTCCGACCGCCCTTTTCTTCCCTTCCCTGGGCAAGCCTACCTGGTTGGGATCCGTCCATAATTGATTTGAGGCGGGTCCATGGATCTCGTACAGCAGGTCAAGTCCACGGCCGATATCGTGAGCGTGGTGGGCCAGTACGTCCGTCTCAAAAAGATGGGCGGAAGCGCGCGGTACGTGGGCCTCTGCCCCTTTCACACCGAGAAGACACCCTCTTTTTCCGTGCACAGCACCCACCAGTTCTACAAGTGTTTCGGGTGCGGCCAGGGCGGCGACGTGATCAAGTTCGTGATGGAGATCGAGCGCCTGAGCTTTTACGAGGCGCTGAAGCTGCTGGCCGAGCGCTCCGGCATTCCGATCCCGAAGCGCTCCGAATACTCCGATCCGGAGAGTAAGTTCCGGGCCGGACTGTACCGGATGCATGAACAGGCTCAGGAGGTATTCCGCGCGAATTTGCAAGGCGCCGCAGGCAAAGGTGGGCGCGACTACCTGGCCGGCCGCGGCCTGGCGGCGGGGCTGATCGACGAATTCGGCTTGGGCTACTCCGATCCGGGCGGCACCCAGCTTGTCCGCCTCTTCGAGAAGGACGGCCTGGGACCGGAACTCCTGGAAGCCAGCGGCCTGGTGCTCAAGCGCACGGACGGGAGCGGTTACATCGACCGCTTCCGAGGGCGGCTGATGTTCCCCTTGCACAGCGAGTCGGGGAAGATCATCGGGTTCGCCGGGCGGGCCTTGCGTGCCGGCGACGAACCCAAGTACATGAATTCTCCGGAAACGTCGATATATCGAAAGAGTTACGTTTTGTACAACCTGCACCGGGCCAAGGAGAGCATTCGAAAGCAGGAGCGGGCGGTGCTGGTGGAAGGATACATGGATGTGATCGGCGTTCACGCCGCGGGCGTTCGCGAAGTGGTGGCGAGCTGCGGTACGGCGCTGACCCAGACGCAGGTCAAGGTCCTCAAACGGCACTGCGGACGGATCGTGGTGAACTTTGATCCCGACAGCGCGGGGACCCGCGCGACCGAGCGCTCCCTGGAGGTCCTGCTGGAGGAAGATGCCAGCGTGCGGATCTTACAGTTGGAAGAGGGGCTCGATCCCGACGCGTATGTGAAGCAGCGCGGCGCGGAGGCGTACCGCACGGCGCTGGAGCGGGCGCCTGGATATTTTTCCTGGTTGGCGGAGCGGGCGCGCCGCAAGTTCGACATGCGGACCGCGGAAGGGCGAATCGCCGGATTCGAGTTCCTGCTGCCATCCATTCATCGCATTGCGGACCGGCTGGAGCGCATGACCATCGCCAACGAGGTGGCCGAATACCTGGGCATCGAGCCGGGGCTGGTGTTGGAGGAGTTCCGCAAGGCGGCTCTCCAGCGGCGCGAGTCGATCGTCCGGCCCGCGGAGCCGCAGTTACGTCCCGTGGAGAAGCTCCTGCTGAAAGCCATTCTGTTTAGCGAGACCGCGCTGCGAGAGGCGCTGCCCCGCCTGGCGGCGTTGCCGGCATCGCAGGAGTTTTCCGCCCGCAGGATTTTCGAGGCCATCCGGGCCACGGCCGCGGAAGGCAAGCCCCTCGCGTATGCGGAAGTGGACGCGCGCCTGGGAGACGAAGACCGCGCGCTGCTGGCCTCCGTGGCCTTCAGCGACGAGCTGGAAGACGAGGAACTGCTGGCCACGAAAGCGCGCGAATGCCTGCGCTATCTTGAGGAATCGCAGCGCGACCAATCGCGGGCCAGCTTGAAAGCGAAGATCCGCGAGGCGGAGCGGGCCGGAAACTTGCCCGAGGCGCTACGGCTCGCGCAGGAACTGGCGCAACTCGAGAAGAGTGTGTCAACCGAGGAGCGGCGTGCGCTAGAATAGCTGGACAGCCAGCACTGGTTGACGGTGGGAATCCAGTGTCGCGAGAACACAGGGACCGGTTCGAAGGACTCGCCCAATCCAATCCGGAGAAGAGCTACCCTCTTTCCGACGACATGGAGGGCTACCTCTCCGATGTTGTCACCGGAAAAGAAATCGACGAGCTGATCGAAACCCTGGAATCCGGCGCCATCGACTTCATCCCCGAGCCACGCCTGGATTACGACAAGCGTTTTGACGAAGCCGAGGATCTCACCGATCTCGACCTGGGCGGGGAGAGCGGGGACAAGACCAACGATCCCGTTCGGATGTACCTGCGGGAGATGGGTACGGTTCCGCTTCTGACCCGCGAGGGCGAGATCGAACTGGCGCGGCGGATGGAACGGGGCCAGCGGGCGGTGTTACGAGCGGTGTCGCGCTCGCCACTGGTATGGAAAGAGGTCCTCGAGCTGGGGCGAGACCTGGCATCGGGCACAGTCAATCACCGCGACGTGTTGTCTCTGCCCGATCCAGTCCCGGGCGAGGAGGCGGTGGAGGCAAAGATCCTGGCGGACGGCCTGAGCACGATCGAGGCCATTCAGAAGCTGCACAAGAAGTGGCTCCAATACCGCCAGAAGCTGATCGCCACGCCGCGCCAGATGAAGCCGAAACAGTATCGCACCGCGCGCTTCAACCTGGCTCGGACTGTGATCCGGATCTCCCGGCTGGCACGCTCCATTCCGTTCAACTCCGTTTACTTGCGGCAGTGCTCGGCGGGAATCGAGCGAGCTCTCGAGGACCTGCGGCCTATCGAGCGCGAAATCGCCCGCTTGCAGAGGCAGATCGAGGAAGCCCCCAGCCCCCAAGCCACTCGCGAGTTGCGGCGGGAGCTCCGCCAGCAGACCGCCCGGCTGCAACAGAAGGAGGAGGATTTCGGCGCGGCGAACGGCGACCTCCGCCGCACCATCCAGATCATCAAGCGGGGCGAGGAAGCGGCCGACACGGCGAAGAAGCAGCTTATCGAGGCCAACCTGCGGCTGGTGGTGTCGATCGCCAAGCGGTACACCAACCGGGGATTGCAATTCCTGGACCTCATTCAGGAAGGCAATATCGGCCTGATGAAAGCCGTGGACAAGTTCGATTACAACCGCGGCTATAAGTTCTCCACGTACGCCACCTGGTGGGTGCGGCAGGCGATCACGCGCGCCATCGCCGACCAGGCCCGGACGATCCGCATCCCTGTGCACATGATCGAAACCATCAACAAGCTCGTGCGGACACAGCGGCTGCTCCAGCAGGATCTGGGGCGCGAACCGACCACTGAAGAAGTAGCTCGCAAGCTCGACCTGCCGGTGGTCAAGATCCGGAAGGTGATGCGCATTGCGCAGGAGCCGATTTCGCTGGAGACGCCGGTGGGCGAAGAGGAGGAATCGCACCTGGGGGATTTCATCGTGGATCGCCGGGTGACCTCGCCTTCGGAGGCAGTGATCAACCTGAACCTGCGTGAGCAGACGGCGGAGGTGCTGAAGACGCTGAGCCCGCGCGAGGAGAAGATCATCAAGATGCGCTTCGGCCTCATGGATGGCAGCGAGCACACGCTGGAAGAGGTCGGCCAGCATTTCGCCGTCACCCGCGAGCGCATTCGCCAGATCGAAGCCAAGGCGCTGCGCAAGCTGCGCCACCCAAGCCGCAGCCACCGCCTGCGCGCTTTTCTGGGAAACAACTCCAGGGACTGATCTGGAACACTCCCGGCCCGCACCCCCGGCTCGGGCTTCCACCCCTCGCGATAGAATCGGGAGTCTATGCTTCGATCGATTCTCGTTCCGGCTTTCGTGTGGCTGCTTGCCGGAGGCGCGCTGGCTCAGAAGAAGCCGGTCACCCTGGAGGCGCTGGCGGGCTGGGGACCGCCCTCACGTCCCCGCGAAGTGGTGTGGTCTCCGGACGGGAAGCGCTTCGTCTACTGGGAGGAGCGCCGGCTCAAGTTGTATGATGTGGCCCTCCGTGACAAACGCGAAATCGTGGCGCAGTCGGATCTGGAAGCCCTGGCCCGGAAGCCGCCGGAGCCGGAGGCCATAGAGTGGGAGAACCGCAGGGCAAGCGAGCAATCCGTGCAATGGAGTTCCTCCGGGGAGCAACTGCTGGTGCTGGCGCAAAGTGACCTGTTCCTCATCAGCCTGGCGGGTGGCAAGCCCGAGCAGTTGACCCAAAGCAGCGAGAGGGAGCGCGATCCCAAGCTGTCGCCCGACGGAAAGTCGATCTCGTTCCGGCTGGAGAGCGATCTTTACGTGATGGAGATCGCTTCGCGCAAAATCACCCGGCTGACTCACGACGGGTCAGGCACGATTTGGAATGCAAGGGTGGATTGGGTGTATCCGGAGGAATTGGATCTGGGCACCGCGCACTGGTGGTCGCCCGACTCGCAGCGGATTGCCTACCTGCAATTCGACGTGAGCCGCGAGCCGGTGTTCCCGCATGCCGATTGGCTGGCGGCGCGGGCGATCCCCGAACCGCAGCGGTATCCCAAGGCCGG
>Ga0233417_10000428_pt1 | contig 12620 bp, 14 predicted proteins | sample Sed_MG_FD_189023 | JGI IMG/M metagenome (GOLD analysis project Ga0233417, IMG submission 189023) | Sediment microbial communities from Lake Towuti, South Sulawesi, Indonesia - Sediment_Towuti_2014_0.5_MG | ecosystem: Environmental > Aquatic > Freshwater > Lake > Sediment | place: Indonesia... | reverse complement strand
TCTTTTGTTACTCCTCCGTGAATTTCTGCATTTTCAAAATTTAATTTTGAAACTGAAATAAATCTAGGAATTGGTTTTTCTTTTTTTTCTATTGTAGGAATCTCAGGAATTTTTTGAATTGTTAATTTCTTATTGTTTTGGTTAGAGATTTTTTGAAAATCGGATTTTATAGCGTTTACTGGATTGAAACTTAAACTATGCAGTTTACTATTTAGGGAATCTTTTAAAATTGTAAATTTCATTTGTAATAATCATTTAATTTGTAATTATTTTACTGATTGTGCGTCCAAATGCACAGCATACGGCTTTTACTTTGAAATTTGCCTAATTTTCGTATATGTTGACTAGTACGCAAGGTGCTGAATATATTCAGGGGAGAAGAAATTGTTGAAATTTGATCTGAGAAATAAATTTAAAATTGACGCTAAAGATGATAATGCAAAAAACGCAAATCAAGAGCATGATATCGAGGTTGAAAAACTAAAGGCAGACACCTTAAAGTCTGAAATGATCGCCTCCATTCTCAAAGGCTCTGTAGTTGGCGAAGAAGATAAAACAGTAACATTTGCCGATTTGAATGTAGTTGAAGAGGAATTAGAACCAAAGTCACAAAAGAAACCTGTAACAAACCTTGAAAACAATGTTCCCCAAGCAGAAAATCAAAAACTTGAAGAGAATTTTGAGGAAAAAATTGAAAAAAAACTTATTGCAAAATTAGAAGAAAAACTAAACAGCAAGATTCAAGCAGAACAACCAAAGGCTCAAACAATTCATGAAACAAAAAAACCTCTAAAAAGAATTAGTCCTGATACTGAAAAAATTTCTAAATTTATAAAAGCAATTGAAATCTCAAAGGAAAAAAAGGTTGTACCTCTTGTCGACATGGAAAATGGAAAGATAACTTATCCTATATTAACACAAATTGGGGAATCTGACGATAATTTAGATTTTTTAGAAAAACTTGCATCACAAAACTTTGATATTTTAGAAAGAATTGTTCATGAAAGATTAGTTGTTTGTCCTGAACACCCAGAGTCCTTAACGACTAGCGTTCGTTTAAGTTGTCCTCGATGTAAATCATTGGATATTTCTAAACTACACTTAATTGAACATAAAAGATGTGGCTACATATCAGAAAATAAAAATTTTGAGATATCTGAAGATGGAAAAATCATATCATGTCCTTCATGTAAAAAACAAATCCGCGATGCAAGTAAAGAAATCGCAAAGCCTGCAATGTGGTATTCCTGTAATGATTGCAATGAAAAGTTTGACGACGTTGCAATAAAGCTATATTGTAGAAAATTTAATCATGATTTTGAAATTTCTGACTCTCATTCAATTTTGATTCCAGGGTTTGTGTTAAAGAATTTACAAGATACTTCAAACACTAGCATTTCACCTATTTTAAACCCATTAAAGAAACTCTTAGGATCCTTTGGATTTTCAGCAGAAGAAAACTATACCATTACTGGCAAAAGTGGAAATCATTATAGAATTAACATTTTTGGAGAAGATGAGAACAAAAGAACTGTATTCATATACATAAAAAATCCTAATGCTGAGAGCGATAATTCAGAGCTAAACTCAAAAATTATTGAAGTATTAGATACCTCTCCTACTGTAACTATTCTAATTGGGTTCCCATCAATTTCTGAGAAAGCAAAGGCAATAACATCAAACTATAATATCTCCCTTATTACCGAACAAACTCCTGAAGGAATTCTCTCATCAATTAAAGAAATTCTATCAGAAAAGGTTCCAAAACTTGAGAGTTGATTTAATTGCATTTTTTAAAATTTTTTCAAAACAATACTTTCACATTTTACAATAGAAGAGGAATCAGTCAAGTCATTGGTAGCCTTCTGATGTTGGCAATAGTAATACCAATAGGCACTGTAATTCTTTTTAATGGTACATCTCAAATTAATGCATTTAACAATGAATTATCCACCTCTTTAGAATTCAACAATGATGGAATCCAAGAAGATATAGTTTTTGAGCATGTTAGATTTGATCCTCTTACAAAAAATGTAATGCTTTCTATAAGAAATACGGGTACTGTAGAAACCACAATAGATCGAATAAGTATCTTGGATTCAACAAACCAAAAATTAGTTTTCAAAATGGATGGGATGAGTTCTTTTGCACCAAAAGTAATTCCACTTAAAAATAGTACAGATATCACCATAGAAGCAACCAATATTGCAGGAATAAATTGGAAAGCAGAAAATCCTGATGGAAAAGATTATCGAATATCAGTAATCACAACACGAGGAAATTTCTTTGATACCATAGCAAGGGGGTATAACACATGAAAGGAAATTATTGTTTCAGAAAAAGAAGGGCTATTACCGAACTTGTTGGTACACTGATGATTTTGGTTGTAACTGTGGCAGGCGCAGTAATTCTATCAAATTTGTTGTCAGATAAATTTCTTGTAGTAGATCAAAATCCGGTTCAAGAAACACGTGTAAGTTCTATCAGATTAACAAGCTATGACACTCGTGATTCCGTAGATCTTACAAACGTTCCAGGTTTGAGTAATACTTTTAATCAATTACTATGCGTTAGCGATGACGTAGATAATGACCCTTCTAAATGTCAAGTGGCAATACCGAATAATCTTCCATCAGATTCTATCAATCCAGTGGTAACTAATCAAGGGACTGAGTTTATTGTCTTACAGATACGAAATATGAATCTAAATTCAATTTTCATTCAAAATATTCTAATCAACAATGTAGCCCATACATGGGATCAATCTACATCTAACCAAATTCTTGATCTTACAGCAAATGATCTCACAATGCCGCCAGGACCTAGAAAATATCCATTATCAGGAACTTTCAGCATTATTGCTTCATCAAATACTTCTCCCCTAATACAACACGCTACTAATGAAATTCCAAGTGATGGAGAAGTGAGGCTAGTGATAAAACTAAGTAACCAAATTCCTCAAGATATTGGAATGTGGGATTCCCTGCGAATACTAATAAATTTTGGTGGCTCGCAACCTGCCGAATTTATAATCTTAAGTGGGGATGCAAAGTGGTAAATCTTAACAAAAAAGGGGAAATACTACATCAAAGAAGAGGCATTTCTACCATAGTAGGAGCCGCAATATTTCTGATATTGTTTGCTAGTGCAACTTCAACATTTTTTATAGCAATGAATGCTCAACAAGATACAATAAACTCTCAGCGTGCAATTTCAGACGCTATAATGGAAAAAACCAAAGAAAAATTTTCTATAGCTGTAGCTACTGATGAAACTAATAACAATAGACTTGGGATACAAGTAAAAAATCTGGGAACAAATCCAGTAGAAATTGATGATATCTGGATTGTAAATAAAAGTGGAAACTTTCCTGCCAAAAAATATCTTATTGATTATAAAGATTCAGTAATTCCTCAAGGATATGGTACCAATATTCTTGAGAGTACCACTCTCACAATGCTTCCAGATGATTATGACATTAAAGTAGTATCCACACTTGGTACTATTGAAAAATCTGAACTTACTGTTGGGGGAAACAATCATCTCCTCGCAGAGCTGTTTGCTATACCCCCAGATGTTCGTCAGGGAGAAAATGTGACTATTGCCCTGCGTATTACAAATGTTGGTCCAACAAAGATTTTAGGAGTTATTCCTGACAATCTACTTTTGGATGACGCTCTTCCACCACACGTTCAGGTAAGTAATATCGATGAAGTTTTAACAGATCCTATTGATCTTAACCCTTCAGAGTCTACCATTTTTTCATGGCAAGTTACTCTAAAGAATTCAGCTACCATTGGTACAAAGGTGAAATTCTCAAACTTTGCCACAGGGATTGAATCAGTAACTGAATTTACGGTTACAAGTAATACACCTTTTGATAAGATAATGATAAGAGATCCACAAGGTGGAAGCGGTGAGGATATTGTAATTAAAGATGAGCTCTTCGCAAGACCTGACATATTTATGATGATTCCTAATACTTTTGGAGATTCCAATCAACAGGCACTATGGGGAATAACGGTTGCAAATCCTACAGATGCTACAATGTATGTAAGTAAAATTACAACCTCAATACTTTTTGCTGGAGCAAATGATAATCAAAAAATCTTCGAGACTCCCTGTCCTCACACCAATATTGCACCAGCAACTGACTATTGGAATTGTCCAAATCAAAACCAATTAGTCTGGTATGATGACACTGCGCCATATTATGTTCAAGCCATTCCTCCAAGATCCGCATACACTTTCCTTTTAAGACTACAACCAGGGGCAATTGTAGGTAGTACTGAAGGTTTAGACTCTGTAGTGTTACATACTGCAATTTTCACTTCATTAGGCGCATTTGGAGAATCCAAATGGACTACTTCAATGGATGATGACACTGCACCGCTTGTAAATGTCTATCTTTCAACCCTTGCAGAATCAACAAATTCTGCAGATATGAGAGGAAGTCGATTAGGGATACCTTCAGGTAGCACACAAACATTTAACATCAATATTGCAGAGCTTAATACTGTATCAGAATCGATTAAAGCTGGAGCTCAACTAATAATTAACATTCCAAAAGATTGGCAGGTAATTCAACCGCTAAATAGTTACAATGGTTTTAATGTTTCTCCAACCGTTACAGTATTCCCTGATGATTCATCCCAAATTGTCGGAGTACTTTCTGCAGATCTTCTTTCTGGAGCAAAAACAATACAATTTGATGCAATTGCCCCTACAGTAAATTGTGAAAAAATGTATGTGATGCACGTATTGGCAAATGGTATTACAAACAATAATAGACCAATAGGTCCTCTTGCTGAAATTATTTTACAGGTTCTTCCTGCAGGTGCATGTCCTCCATAAATTTACTAGAATACGGAATCAGGAATGAATGAAAAATATATCTCAGGACTTGGCGGTGGATTAATATTAATTTCATTTGGCGTCATTTTATCATTTATTTTAGTATCAGGAATTGAAAAAAAGGCATCCCAAGAAAATACTACAATTTCTTTTGAACAACTTTATGAACTAAATGAAAACATCCCTGAAAAACTCAAGAATACTACCGAAGTGCAAACGTTTAGAAAGTTTATTGGTAATACTGTAGAGGATTTGAAAGATAATGCAGTGGTCGAAAACTTTACTTTGCAATTTGCATTAAAAAATGTAACAAATACTAACGGCACTTCATAGTTTTTTAATATTCAAATAATCTTTCATACATTCAAAAACTAGAAATTAAATTAATTTTTGTTCTCCTGTTCTAATAATATGTGTAACAGTAAACCCATTCTCGGTAGTTAATTTGAACTGCAGGTCTCGACCAATCTTTACACTAGTATCAAGACTGAAAACCAACGTGGCCTCCTTTCCTGGTTCTAATTGAGGAGCAGATGATAAAACTACCGCTGCTGGATAATTCATTTGTATTATTGCGTATTTTCCAAATGGGATCGTAAAAGGTGGATTAGAAAAACCGTAAATGGTTCCTCCTAAGGAAACTTCCTTTAGAGTAACTATTTTTGTTCCTTCATTTTTTACAAAAACTGTTACTACCTCCTTTTTTCCTTTTACACCGTCATCATGAAAAGTTGCAACAAGGGATGGCTTTGTAATTGGAGCATTATGTGCCTCAATATCCTTTGTATCACGCGCATCAAAACCAGTAACTTTTACTAGCTCAACGGTAGGATATCCGCCAATTTGCCACTTGTTGAGTGCTTCTTGTGCAAAAACAGCAGTAATAGAACTACCTGGTTCATCTGCAAGAATAGGATACTCCGATGGAGGGATGAATACGTATGAGTTTTCTGGTTCAGGGGTTTCAAATTCATTTCTTGATTCCAGTCATTCTTCTACATCGCTTATTCAAAACAGTCTAAACACTGACGTACTTGGGAGATACATAATACCTGTCAGAGGAGGAATTCCAAACCCAGAGCCCACACCGGAACAAATGGTTGGAGGAGTGATGGTTCCAATTGATTCAGTATCTTTGTTACTAGTAGGAGCTCTATCTACAACATGGCTAATTCCTGTAGTATTAATAGCTGTTGGATTTGGATTATTTTTTGTTAAAAGAAAATAATCTCAGAACTAAAACAATAAGTAAAAATATTTTTAACTAATAATTATGATAACTAAATCTCTTCCTCATACTCATATTCTTCATTTTCATCTTCATAGGATGCTTTTGGTTTTTTGAGAAATACAACTACTACTGCAGCAATGCCTACCATTGCAGCAATTCCAACGTAGATTACCCAGTCTGGAAGCCCAAGTTGCAACCCATCAGAAGATGAACCATTTACAGTATAGTCAAAGCTTTGTTTACCATCTGAATATCCTGATGCACTTGCAAGTATCTCAATTGAAAATGGTTTTCCTTCTTTTGCAGTTACATCCACTTTTACACTACCAGTTTCATCGGTTCTAGTACTTTCAGGTGAAATCTCCACCCCAGGTTCTGTTACAAATTTGATAATTGCTCCAGGAACAGACTGGGCATTTTCATCATCTACAAATACGGTCAACTCTGCAGGCTTGCCTACATCAAGTGGATTCTCAATGCCTTCTGCAAATATCTTTAATTTGGATTCATTTGATGTGGTACTGATTTTTGTTTGAGAACCAATTACCCCCTTTATACTAGCCAAAATATTGGTATCGCCATTTTCACCAATCGAGGAAATGGGAAATGTTGCATAAGAGCTTCCTTTAGAGATAGTTACCTGTTCTGGGATATTGACAATTTTAGCTCCATCTAAGCTAAGGTTAATCTTAAGGTCTTTTGATGCCTCATTTGGATTTCCAAGTAAATCTTTTAGTTGCACTATTCCATTGTATGGAACTTCTGCCTTTGAATCCAAATTATCAAAGGGTATCATAATTTCGACTCTTGATGAAACTTGGCTTTCAAATATAGAAGTCGCTTCCAGCTCTAATTCTGCATCAATCCCTATTGGAATTGCAGAAACCTCAACAAGGTTTCCTTCTCCTACATTAAAAGAGTCACTAAGGAAGTTGGCATTTGCAAAAGAGTGATTCTCTTTGATTTCTAGTACCTCATTTACTGGATTTAAAATGTATTTGGTATTCGCATCTAAAATTTTTGGTCGTTGCTTTCCATCAAGGGAAATCAAAAACAAATCAAAGTAACCGTTTTTGTCTACAACTATTTTTTCAGAACCAGTTGGAGAAAAAATCATTGTATCAACATGTCGGAATACATCTACAACTTGGGTTTCGTTAGTTCCAGCTCCAACTCCTTTTAGAGTCGCCGCAAGAGTAACTGTTCCAGTTCTTTCCCCACTTGAAATAATTGCAGTACCATAAGAACTGGAAGTACCTATGCTTCCGGGATCTTTTATTGTTATTAATGAATTATCATTTGAAATAATGTTAACTTTTTGTAATAGTCCGTCTGCATTGAAATTTTCATTGGTCTGAACAGGATATAATTCATCTTTCTCAAGAAGCTCAATAGGATGTTTGTCTTCGTCATTTTGTTCTGGACATACTGGTTCACCTGATCCATCTTCGGGTTCTACACAGTCATCCTCATTTCCTGGTGCCTTGGCACTAATTTGATAAACCATAATTGCTGTTGTATTACTTGGCATCTGTCCTAAAACAAAAATATTTAACGTTTTATTTTCCGCTAATGGATCATTAAAGTTAAGTGGCCTAACAGCTTTAAAGTCGCCTGTTGCAATTCCCAAGTCTTCTGCGCTAGCACCTATTAGTATATTTTTTCCTTCATAACCCCAAAGATTAATTTTTTCTTGAAAATAATGCCCAAATTCTCCTTTTTTAATTTTAACATCGGCTACATCCATTCTCTCATCTAATTTTTTTCCAACTCTATCATCATCTGAGAATAGTTTAAGATTGATATCTTTGGGAGTAACAGCGGGTAATCCTTCAGAATCAAGTAAACTTACAAAAACATCAATTGTACGAACTACATCAGCTGACACTAGTTTAGGAAATACATCAATTGCAAGGGAAGCAGGTAATGAAGAAGTAATTTCAATATTTTCAGCAACATTAATTCCTAAATGTTCAAATGATGCTCTAAGAAAACCATTTCCAATCTGATTATGAGTATTTATTATTCCCCAAGCATAATAGGTTCCTTTTTTGATGACTAATTCATCCACATTCGTAAAAAGTAATGAATCTTCGTAATCTATCTTAATTTCTATATCATATGGTGCTCTGATTATCTCATTATCTGATGTTTGTAAAAATACCGAAAAAGGCATTTCAGAATTTACATGCATGTTATGTGTTGGAAGATTTAGCTTAAGCATTACGTCATCTGGCATAGAACTATCAGCATCACCTACCCGAAATGTTTTGTAATCGATTGCATCATTAAACAATGAAGAAATTATTGTCTCTCCATTTTTTTCTCCGGCATGTATGTCAAACATTGCATAGTTGTGATCTTTTAGAATTGTTACAACTGGTGGAACAGATGCAATTGACGGATCATCCGATTCTAGTCCTACTGCAATATCTTGCGGTGCTTTTACAGCCATACCATTTTTATTAATTAAATTCACATATCCTACCGAATGATCAGAGTTATGTTCATCAACAATTGATGGGGAAAGAGATATTTTTACAAGATAATTCTCAAGATTGTTAGTACTAGCTTGTGAATACGCTGGAATAATATTTGCTGGAAGTAAAATTGTTATTAAAAACAAAACAACTGCTAAGGCGCGAGTTTTCATTTCTTTCATTCTCCATAAAAAAGAAAAGGGGGGTGATTAACCCGCTTGCTGACCAACGTTAACGGTTGATACGAATGTTGCGCCGTTAGTTGTAGTCACTTTGAACTGTGTACCACGTCCGACTCTCATGTCGCTATCAAGATCAATCAGTATAGTTACTGTTTCACCTGCTTTGATCTCTCCTGCTCCTTCAGTCAACATTGAAGTTGGTGTGTCAGTTAGGATGGCATATTCTCCTGGTACTAATTCTGCTGCATCGTTGTAAGCAGTAAGAACTCCTGCTCCAACAGTAGTGTATGTATAAACTGTGCCACCAAAGCTAAGCTCGGCAATTACAATTTTTTGAACACTGTCGTTGGTAACATAGACTGCTACTCTCTCATCCGCTTCTACAAGTGCGTCACCATCTCCACCAGAACCGCCTACAACAGTCATGGGGTTTCCATTATCTGCTGTTAAGTCAACTACGGCTCTAGCATCATAACCTAGAATTTTGAGTGCCTCAACTGTAGGAGTACCACTAATTTGTGCGGAGCTAAAGAATCCTTGAGCAAAGACAAAGATAATAGTTCCACCTACAACTGCGATTGCCACTAAAAGCAGGGTTGCTATAATTGGAGCAACTGCTCTGTGACTGGTTTTCAGTTCTTTTGGTTTTAGGGTAGTTGTATTCATTTGTTAGTATAGGGTAACTGAGGTTAGTTGTTAACCAATTTTGTGTGCATTATGCACAGCAACATGGTCTACCAAAAAAGCCTCAAAAATGGACTGATCTCACTAAAAAAAGAAAAGACTGCTAATTTTACTATGATTATGACAATTCAAATTCTTCACTATGACTTTCTAGGCCCAGTAAAACTTGATGAATGGGGCCCACCAATGGACAAAGTAGTTTTTGTCATACTAGCTAGAAACAAAGACCTTTTCAACATTATCTACATTGACCAGTCTGAAAAAACAAATGACTCTGATTTTTTTACTAAACATAAGAAATTCAAATGCTGGATAACCCACACAGGTTCTGAGAAAAATCTTTACCTATCAATTTACCCAATGTCTGATTCAGATGAAAAAGAAAGACAAAAACTTGTAAACAAAGCTTTAGAGCGATACAAGCCAGTATGCAACACGGAAGATTAAATACTGTTAATTGATAAAATTTTTTTAGATAATGAAATGTCCCTGTTGCGGTTCTGAGATGAAAAAGGAAAAAGAAATGGAGCATTCACTTTTAATGAAATGTATTGGATGCGGATTAAGTGATACAGTAGTAAAATCATGAATTTATTTTATTTTTTGCGTCAAATATCTCAAGTGTAACTAAATCTATTGCTTTTTTTATATGTTCAAACTCATCGACTGAATGAATCTGGCCCTCAACTAAAGCTCGTAGAACTTTAACAATCCCTCTTTGATATTCATCTGGTGCAGAAACCTCTAAGGCATTAATTTTTGATAATAGGTTATCAAGATCCTTTCTCATTTCATCAGGAGGAGAATGTTTTTTCATTCTAGGATGATTTCCTCTAGTTTAGTATATGAACCATATACTTACAATAATTCTTCGTCAATTTCTTTTATTGCATCAAGATATTGTTTGCAAGTACAATTTGGAATTTTGCAACTACCCAATTTTAAAAGCGATGTACTTTCTATTGACGATATATGAGCCTGATCAGTATGATGACACCTTATACAATTCACAATTCAAAAACTACATGCCTTTTATTTAAGGCTAAATCTATTCTAGTTTCATTTGATTAAGCATTTCAAAATATTCTCTGGCGTCTTCTAATTGGCCTATCTGTGCAAGAGTAAACGCTTTCTTTTTTAAGACATCAATATTATTTGGCTCAATTTCAAGTGCCATATCAAAATATTGTAAGGAGTCTTCGTATTGCCCTAGAGAATTAAGACTACTTCCTTTACCGATTAGTGCCTTTACCGAAATTTCATTAGAATTTCCACTTTCTAGCATTGCTTTGTCATAGAATGATAAGGCATTTCGGTATTTTCCAGCCTTTTCAAATTCGGTAGCTTTTGAAATTAACTCCTCACTAGTTAGTTCATCTGGATGAACACTATATTTTCAATCCATGCCGAATCCAAAAATATGTTTTTGAGACTAGTTTCATTAGCAAATATTATAATCCACTTGTTTCATTTGACCATAGAAGAATTTGGCCACAAAAAGAAAATCTAAAAAGAGAACCCCAAGCAGAAAATCTAAGAGCTCAAAAAAACCCTTTGGTGGATATGCAATAAGCTTTTCTGGCAGAAAAGAAACTGTCGAGGAAGTTTTTGGTAAAGGTAAAATCACTCCAAGCGAAATGACCAAAAAGATTTGGAAATTCGTAAAAGCTAAAAGACTATCTAGCAGATAAAATAATTAGTTTTTTCTCGCTAAGGAACTAACACTGCTCTTGCTTCTACTTGAGAAGTCTTTAGTTTAGCTAACACCTCATTAGCTTTTTCAAGAGGGTAAACCTCCGAAATAACTTTTAAATTTTTTTCATCAGCGATTCTAATCACTTCTTTCATATCATTTCTTGAACCAATTAGGGTTCCTCTTATTGTTTTTTCATCAAATGCTATAAAGTCATTAATCTTTCCAATTGTTCCAATTACAACCAATCCACCTTTTTTTATTGTTTTAATTGCAGTGTTTGTTACAATATCTGCTGGTGCAAATACGATTGCAGCATCCAACAGCCCAATTTTTTGTTTAAACTCTTGCAAGAATTTTTCTTGATCTTGTTGAAAAGTTATAGTTTTAGAAGCACCCAATTTTTTTGCAACCTCTAAATGTTTTTTGTTTCTTGAGATTGCAATTACTTCTGCCCCTTCTAATTTGGCAAATTGAATTGCCATATGACCTACTCCACCAATTCCAAAAATTCCAATTTTCTTGTTTCTGGTAGGCTCACTTGCTTTTACTGCTTTGAAAGCAGTGATCCCAGCACAAAATAATGGTGCAGCATATTCTGGTTTCATCTTCTCAGGAATTTTTGTTGCAAAATCCTCTGTAACAGTAACATATTCTGCATACCCTCCTTTTAATGACTCACCTAAAACTTGCATAGAGTCACACAAATGCTCGTTACCTTCTCTACAATATTGACAATTCATACATGATTCAAGTAATGGAGAAATGCCTACTCTATCACCAATCTTGAACTTTGTAACATTTTTTCCAATTTCAATTACCTTCCCTACAACTTCATGTCCAGGAACCGTAGGAAGAGCTGGTGGTATTCCTAAATCCTTCCAATCTCCTTCTATTCCATGTAACTGAGAATGACAAACTCCGCAGGCTTCAATTTTAATCAAAAGTTCTGCGGGTCTTTGAATTTCATGCCTATCGATTTCAGTAAGTTTTAGAGGCTTGGTTTCAATTTGGGCTAATTTTGATAAAACCATCGCTCTCATTTTAATTGCCATGATAGCACTTTTTTAGAAACGGTATTTTTACATTCCTTGATTCTAAAAGAATAAGGATTATACTCAAATTATTCGATTTTATTATATTGGATGAAAAAATCACTCCTGAGGATTTGGAACGTGTAAAATTATTAGAAATCGTTTCCAAAAAGGGGCTTAAGGAGTTGAATCTAGACCAACTAAAGAAACTACAGATATTGGTCGAAAAAAAAGATTACAGCCATAGTAATAAAGCTCGTAAATCAAAAATAAAATTATTAGCAAGAATTAATGTTGCAATTTATGAGGCAGAGGAAGGCAGAGAAGGAATTTAGTCATTTACGCTAATACAGCATAATGTCTATCTTCGACCAACTTTATCAAATTCATTATTGATAGCGGTTTTGCAACAATATCAACATCCTCAAAATTTTGTAAATCCATTATCAAATTATTTCCATA
>Ga0233417_10000427_pt1 | contig 12624 bp, 14 predicted proteins | sample Sed_MG_FD_189023 | JGI IMG/M metagenome (GOLD analysis project Ga0233417, IMG submission 189023) | Sediment microbial communities from Lake Towuti, South Sulawesi, Indonesia - Sediment_Towuti_2014_0.5_MG | ecosystem: Environmental > Aquatic > Freshwater > Lake > Sediment | place: Indonesia... | reverse complement strand
CGCAGTTCATCCCAGCTATCAGCTTCGGTGAAAATGCCGTGGCCCAGTGCGCGAGCGTAGAAGCCACCTTCCTCAGCATCGCGAATCTCGAAGATTAGCTCCATGAGTCCAGCATACCCGAACGGGTCGGGCGGTCGAAAGCCATCATCGGTGTGCGGTCGCAGGAGGGCCGCATACGAATGGCAAAGAAGCAATCAGGGAAGCGGGGCCGACAGGTCCCAAAGACGGTGTTGCGGCTGCCTGACCTGGACCAGGCCAAATCAGCGGTATTGAATACACTCAGTTCGTCGGACGCTCAGAGAGGGTACAGTCACGCAATCGATGAATTCATCGACTGGTACTGCTCAGAGCCGCGGCTATCATTCAGCAAGAGCGTCGTTCTTCGATACCGGATCCACCTGGAGTCTCGAGGACTGGCGCCCGGCACGATCAATCTCCGCCTTGGCGCTGTGCGACGTCTTGCTTACGAGGCGTCAGACTGCGGGCTCCTGAGCCCAGACCTCGTGGCCGGCATACGGCGTGTCAAGGGCGTCAAGAAAATCGGGGTCCGACTCGGAAACTGGCTGACGCCGGAACAGTCCCTGCGCCTTTGGTGCGCTCCCGATATAGAACAGCTAACCTTCAGCTACTAAAGGGCAAACGCGATCGCGCTTTGTTGGCTGTCCTGCTCGCCTGCGGGCTTCGGCGGCACGAAGCGGTCAACCTGGAATTCGGCCACATCCAGCAGCGGGAAGACCACTGGGCGATCGTTGACTTGAAAGGCAAGGCCGGCCACACCAGGACAGTGCCGATGCCGGGCGGGGTCAAGACCTCGGTCGATGAGTGGGTTCAGGCTGCCAACCTGAGCGCCGGAAACTCTTCCGGCGGGTAAACAAGAACGGGAGGGCCTGGGGTGACGGTCTGACGGAGAAGGCGGTCTGGCACGTGGTACGCGAGTACGCCCGTAAAGCGGGTATTGAGAGGCTTGCGCCTCACGACCTTCGGAGGACATGCGCAAGGCTGTGTCACGCGGCGGGCGGCGAACTGGAACAGATTCAGTTTCTGCTCGGGCACGTTTCAATCCAAACGACCGAGCGCTACCTCGGCTGCAAGCAACGGATTCGAGGTGCCGTGAACGACCACATCGGCATTGAACCCCAGAGCTGAGTCCAGCAACCGTGTCCAGTTTGCCGACGATCCGTCGGGATTCGGCGCACCACATCCCCGACAACGGCGTTTCTCGTCCGAGTGCGAGACCGTTGACGCCGGTCACGCGTGGTCGTGTCTCAAGGAACGTGGTGCGCTTAAGATTCCCGTCGCGACGCGTATCGAACCGCCAAGAGAACATAGATCCGGCTCCTATGCGGAACCGGGTGTCTGGATTTGCCTCAGCTGAGTTCTTGGGCGAGTGCGATGAGAAGCCCTTCCGGCCCTCGGATATAGCAGAGCCGATACGCGTCTTTATACCGGACCGCTTCGCCTACGAGCTGCGCGACCTCTCAATGGTATACTTCGAAGTAGACACTCTATGATGAAGGCCACGGTTCGCGACTTGCGCTATCGCACGAAGGATGTGCTCGAGGCTGTTGATCGCGGCGAGGTTGTCACGGTCTTGTACCGGGGCAAGGAAAAGGCGCGCCTGGTGCCCCTCCCCGTGGGCGGCCGCGGCGCCGATATAATTCCAGGCAAGGCCTTCGGCATGTGGAGAGATCGGCGGGACCTGCAAGATGTCTCGGGCTATGTGCGAAAACTGCGCCGGGGCCGCTTCCGTGATCTTTGACACCGACATTCTGATCTGGTGCTTCCGTGGAAATCGAAGGGCGCTGGAGATGATTGGATCCGAGCAGGAACGCGCCGTGTCCATTGTGTCGTTCATGGAATTGGTGCAAGGCGCCAGGTCGCTCGTGGAACTTAGGGAAATGCGTCGGTTTCTCAGGGATAATGCATTCCGGATCCTCCCCCTCGATGAGGCCATGAGTCATTTGGCGGCTTCTCTGATGGAAGCACACGCGTTACGGGGTGGCTTGCAGGTGGCCGATGCCTTCATCGCCGCCACGGCTCGCGAGACTGGCGAGATCCTGGCAACCGGGAACCTGCGCCATTTTCGAGCGATCGCGGGTCTCCGGTTGAAGACGTTTCGTCCCGGTTCGGCGTGAGTATCCACCCGTACCTGGCTCATGGCCTAGACCGTTGGCCGGGAACACGTCCAGCCATGCATTTCGGCCCTTTACCTCACGCCTTGCACGCACTCCTTCGGATCGATCGCCCCGAGGCTCTTGACGACGTTAAGGTTGCCGTTGCTCACCTGGGCCACATACATATTCATTCGGACGTGATGCTGGCCTGGTACCATCTGCGCAGGACCGCCCGGCCCCTCACCAATCTTGGCGTGGTCGAGCGCCTGGATAACGTCTTCCTGCCTGAGCGAGCCGGCCTCATTCACCGCGGCCTCCCACAGCTTCAGGCCGCGATACATGCCGGTGGCGGCGCTGCCGCCGGTGAGCTTGGCGCCACCCGGGTAGAGCCGGTCGTACCGGTCGAGCAGTTCCCGGCTGAATGGATCGCTGAGGCCCTGATAGTAGTCGAGGCAGCCGTACAGCCCCTCCACGTGCTCGGCCGGGAACAGCGGCAGGATGTTCTCCTCGAAGTAGGTGCACATCAGTTTTCCATCGCGCTTGCTGAAGCCAGCGCGGTGGAGCTGATCGAGGAACGGCGCGACCCCGGGCGGAACGGTCGTGTTGAAGACTACCTCCGCACCGCTCGACATGATCTTGTCGACGGTCTGTCCATAGTCGGTGTGATCCATCGGGAAGTACTCCTCGCCGACGATCTCGCCACCGTTGGCTGTGACCAGTTCACGGACCTTCTTGTTCATGATGTGCGGCCAGATGTAGTCGGCCGACGGCAGGTAAAACTTCTTCGCGCCCGTTTGTTGCATTAGCCAGGGGATGGTCGGTTCGAGCTGCTGCGCCGGCACCGGACCGGTGCAGAAGATCAGCGGGTGGCACTCCTGGCCCTCGTACTGCTCCGGGTAGATGTAGAGCTTGCCGGCCTTTTCGACAGCCGCGCGCTTGATGGCCTGGCGGGTCGAGCTGTAAATGCCGCCGAGCACGACGTCGACCTTATCTTGCTCGACCAGCTTGGCGGCCTTGGCCTCGGCCACGCTGTCGGTCGTCGCGCTGTCTTCGAGGACTAGCTCGATCTGCCGCCCCAGAAGACCGCCCTTGGCGTTGATCTCGTTGATGACCATTCTGGCGATGTTCGCGTTGGCGATGCCCATCACCGAGAGTGGACCCGATTGGTCCGTAACAACTCCGACCTTGATCGCCGCATCTTTCATCGCAGTGCCTCCATTCAAGACGTTACGATTCTATCGCTCTTCAAACTGCTTGAGGCACAGGTGTTCATAACGACAGTTGGCCGGAAACGGCCTTCTGGGAAGTTGCTCTCTGAAGCGCTAACCGGAAACTGAAACACGGCGCACTCCACTGGCAACCGCCCGTAGAAGAATGAACCGGCCTGATGGCACACCTGCTTGCTGACGTCCATGGCGGCGCGTTGATTCGAGTTCTCTTTCGTAGGCGGTTCGTTTTCCCATGCGGTGGATCAGCCACTTCGGGTGCGGAAGAGGGCCACATTGTACAATAGGCTGGCGGGAATACTCTCTCAGACCATTCCAGGGTAACCGGCCTGGCGTGCGTGTTCTCGGATCCGCAACTCGCGCGGCAAGCGGCTGACGCTGGCGAGATGCTCGTCGAATCCAGTCCGCTGCTGAAGGCGCTGCGCCAGCAGCATTATCGGGCGTGGCGCCGGCAACTGCTCGACAACTGAACCCTATGAACGGACGGCCAGCCGCACGGGCATCGACCGGCTCCGATACCCCATTGCGTCATAGACGGCTGCCGCGATGGCAGGGGCAACGGCGATGATCGGTGTTTCGCCGGCGCCGGCCGGCTCGAGGTCGCGCCGATCCAGAAGCTGGATATCCAGCGGCGGGACGTCGCGAAACCGCGGGACGGGGTACTTAGCAAAGCTGCCGTTGGTAATGCGGCCGTTTTCGAACTCGATCGCCTCGGTCAGCGCGCCGCCCAAACCCTGAATGATGCTGCCCTCCACCTGCGAGCGCAGGTTGGCGGGGTTGAGAATCGCGCCGCATTCAAAGGCCATCGACAAGCGCCGGATGGATAGTTTTCCCATACCGGCTTCGACTTCGACTTCTACACAAGCGGCCACGTAGGAGCCCTTTTCTGTCCCGCAGGCCAGGCCCACGCCCTTTCCAGGACGTCTCTCCTTCCGGCTTCGTTCCCAGCCGAACTGCTTCCCGGCCGCCGCCAGCACGTCGCGGAGCCGTGCGTCGTCCAGGTTGGAGAGGCGGAACTCAAGCGGATCTTTCCCCGCTGTTTCGGCCAGCTCGTCCATGAAGCATTCACGGGCGAAGTTGTTCGCCGTCGCGGCAATTCCGCGGTAGGAACCTTCGCGCAGAGGCGAATCGCAGTACAGAAACGTGATGCGGCTATTGGCCACCCGGTACGGAGTTCCGATAGCCGCGGCGCCGGCATTGTAGTTGGTGAAATCCCAGGCTGTCAGCAAACCGTCCGCGCTCAGTCCAGCCTCCATTTCAAACATACCCGCCGGCCGGAAGTACGCCCAGGTGAATTCCTCAGCCCTCGTCCAGCGCACAGAGACGGGCCGGCCAGCCTCGCGGGCCAGCCGCGCGGCCTCGATGGCGACTTCGCCCGTGTGTTTGCCGCCGAAGCCGCCGCCGGTGTCCGGGACGATGACCTGCACCTTGTCTGGCGGCAGGCGAAACGCCTGGGCAAGCTGGTCGCGCACCCCGAACGGATTCTGCGTGCCGGTCCACACGGTGAGCCTGCCGTCCTGCCACTCCGCCACGGCGGCGCGCGGTTCCATCGGCGCGTGCTGGATATAGGAAACGTGATACTCGGAGCGCAGACGCCGGGCGGCCTGCGCCAGGCCCTGATCGAGAGATCCTTTCGTCTGCACGCGTGGGCGCCGGCTGCCTTGTTCGCCGCGGACCGCGCGTTGCTTCAGGTGCTCAAACAGCACGCGGCTGGAAGGATGCTCGGGCTGCTGCCACCGGGCAGCGGCAACGACCGCGGCCAGAGCCTTCCGGGCGGCATGCGACGTCGGCGCCGCACAGCCAACGAAGCTCCCGTCCCTCAACGCCGTCACGCCTCGCATTGCCTGGGCCGCGGACAAGTCGGCCTCCGCTAGCGTCGCCCCATACGAAGGCGGGCGAAGCACGCACCCGTAAAGCATGCCGGGGCGCTGGATATCGGAGGGGAAACGATGCGCGCCGGTAACGAAGTCGCGTCCATCCAAACGGTAGTGGGGCGCGCCCAACACCTTCCATTCGCCCGCAGGCGTCACGGCGACGTCCGCCGGCAGCGCTGCTCTGTATGCGGCCGCCATCTCAGGCGACCGTGCCAGCTCGGCGTAGCCAAACTTCCTGCTGCCGCCGGGCTCGCTGATCACGCCGTCGACCACGCGGAGTTTCTCACGATCCACCTGCCATTGGCGGGCGGCGGCATCGATCAGCAGATCGCGCGCGACGGCGGCGGCGCGCCGCACAGGCGGCACCGTGGAGGGGGTGGTACGGCTGCCCGCGGTGACTCCGTCGTTCGGCGCGAGGCTTGTGTCGCCCATCACCATGCGCACGCGATCCGGCGCCACCCGCAACTCCTCGGCGGCGGCCTGGGCAAGCTCCGTGCGCGATCCCTGTCCCACCTCGACCTTGCCGGTGAAGACCGAGACGGTTCCGTCTTCGGCGATATGAAGGCGGGCTGCAAGGGTGGAGCTTGCCGCCTGCTGCCCCTCCAGCGCCGGCGTCCGAACCAGGATCAACAAGCCCGCGCCGGCAACACCCGCAAATTCGCGCCGCGTGAGCGCGAATTGGTAGGCGGGCGCCTCGCGCAGCTCGTAGCGTTCCGGCTCGGCAAGCTCGCGAAACTCAGCTTCGCTTTTCACTGGCTTTCCTCACTGCCGCAATGATTCGCGGATAGCCGCAGCAGCGGCACAAATTGCCGTTCATGCCTTCGATGATCTGCGCCTCGGTAGGATGCGGATTCCGGCTCAGCAGGGCAACGGCGGTGAGGATCATGCCGGGCGTGCAGTAGCCGCACTGCATGGCGCCTTCCGAGATAAAGGCTTCCTGCACCCGATGCAGGGCGTTGCCTGCGGCCAGGCCTTCGATGGTGACGATCTTCCTGTCCGCCGCCGCTCGCACCGGCGTCACGCAGGAGGCGACCGGGCGTCCGTCCAGCAGCACGGTGCAAGCACGGCACTGGCCCTCGCCACAGCCGTACTTCGTGCCGGTCAGTCCGAGGTCTTCGCGGAGCACTTCCAACAGCGGCCGCTCCGGCTCGGTATCGGCCGTGCGCCGCTTGCCGTTGACTGTGAAACGGAACAACGGCATTGCCGTCTTCACCGGTGGCTGGTTTCGTAGTGTTGCTTCAATATGTCGACGCCAAAGTCGCCGTCAAATTCGCGCCAGACGGAATGGATGTGGTTGGCATTGTTCTGCGTGTTGTCGTATTCAACCAGGAAGGTGGGACCAGCGACGCGATAGTAGTGAGGTTCACCTTTGGCAATGGCGCCGGCCCAGGCGAAATGGACGCTGTTTCCCGCCTGCCGGATGCGCGCGAGGCGCGATTCGGCGACCTGCTCCGGCCCGTTGTGGGCGTATTCCGAAAGCAGCTCGTCGAGCATTTGTCTTTGCTTCGCGTTCAGCTTCGCGGCGGGAAGACCGCTGGGCTGGCCTTCGAGCGATGCCTTGCGCGAAGCCTCGGTCAGGATATCTTTGTAAGCGGTTTCGCTAACGACAGCCGCCTTCTTTTGTCCTTGGTCCAGCGAGCTGACCAGCGCGCGCGCCAGATCCTCTTCCCGCGCCAGAACGCGAAGCCCGGCGCGCGGGCCCTCTTTGACTTCGGCCGGATTGGCCCCCATGAACATGGGCGCGGCAGCCACCTTGCCGTTCGCGATCGTGAAATGGAGGCTGACGTGGTGACCCTCAACGCGGTAACTCCACGGCCCCTTCTCCGACGGCTCGCCGAAGACGCTGAAATGGTACTTGTCGGGATCGCGTCTCCCCGTGTTGTCTTTCTCGAGGATGCGAAGGACATCCTCGAGGCTCATGATGCTGGTGACCTTGATGTAACCGCTCTGGCTGAGGCCGGCGCTCAGCAGGGCCTGCGCCAGATGCTTCTGGTGCGAATTCATTTCTCCCAACGTTAGCCCGAGCCGATCGCGCTTGTAGGTTTGCCGGATGTTGTTTCCCGGCACAAAGTGCCAGAAGAAGCGCTCTTCATCCTGGAAGCCGAACCGGACGCGCCCTTTCTGCTCGTCGGTCAGCGACGCCAGGAAGGCCTGCGCGGTTCGCGTCATGATTGGAATGCTTTCAGTGCGGTAGTGCGCGGCGGTCAAGAGCAATAGCCCCAAGCCCGCGGCGAGCAGACGGAAACGGTCACGGTTCACAGGCTCGACTCCTTTCAGGGATATCCCAGCTTTCCATCAAGGATACTGTAACGGAAGTAAAATCGCCAACCGGCTGACGCCGGCAGCCCAGGCAGGACTTAGAAGGGAAGGTCTTTCCGCGGCGTTTCGCCGCTGGAAGAACGAGCCAGAAACGCGTACGGATTGACAGGGCTGCCGCCACGCCGCACTTCGTAATGCAAGTGCGGAGAGGTGACTCGGCCGGTTGCGCCCGATGCGCCGATGACCGATCCGCGCCGTACTTCCTGCCCCACAATGAGGTCGATCCGCGACAAGTGGCTGTACCAGGAGTTGAGCCCGTTGCCGTGGTCGATGACGACGAGCTTACCGTAGCCGCTCATGTATTGGGCTGTGGTGACGATGCCGTCGGCGGCGGCTCGCACTGGAGTGCCTCTTGGCGCCGCAATATCCACGCCCGTGTGGAAGGCTCCTTCTCCCGAGAATGGATCTGTCCGCCGCCCAAAGGAACTGAGCAGCCTGCCATGAACGGGCCACAGGCTCGGCTGAACATTGGTCTGCCACATGCGCGGGTACTTGCGAAAGCCTTTCGAGAACTTGGCGCTTTTCAGGAAATCGTATTGGTCCAGAGTCTCGCTGAAACTCGGTAGCAAGGGGCCTTCGGTCGAGATGTCGACCGGCCCCTCCAATTCCCGTTTGACGCCGTAGGCGGCCTGGACTTCGCCGGCCAGTATTTGCAGTGTGGCCAGTTGTTGGTTTGTTTGATCCGCTGTCTTTTGCAGCCTCGCGTACCGGCTGCGGAGGGTTTCAATTTCCTGTTTGAGCGAGTTATAGTTCGCCACCTTCAAAGCCATGCGCGCGTAGCTGCTGGCAGCGCCCAGAAAAGAGACTAAACCGAAGACTGCAAACAGCAAGATGGCGTACACAGCCTGATGTGGAATGTGAAGTCTCTTTAATCGACCATGGAACGAGTGGGCAAGAACAACAATAAAATAGTGCTGATTTTTCATCATTCTGGGCTCGGAGTGCCCGGCTAATGCTTGCTCCTAAGGCAAGGAAAAGACTTAACTGCGGCGGGGAGCAAGGGCTTCCCGCAATTAAGCGAAACTATACTGTTAGCACCGAATGAGGGCCGTGTCAAGGCCTATTCTGCGCGCGCTTGTGTTCGCCGGGTGCCGCTCACATCCGGTACAGCATCCAGTAGACAATGACGCCAGTCACACTGACGTAGAGCCAGATGGGGAGCGTCCAGCGGGCGATGCGTCGGTGCCTGTCGAAGCGGCTCTGCAAAGCGCGGCGCAGGGTGACAATCGCAAGCACGGGGATAGCGGCGGCCAGGACGGTGTGCGTGAGCAGCACCGTGAAATAGAGCGTTCGAACCGGTCCTGTCTTCTGAAAGCGGACAGAGCCCACCTGGAAATGATAGAGGAGGTAGAAGCAAAAGAAGAAGACGGAGACAGCGCAGGCGGCCAGCATCACTTTCTTGTGCGCTTCTCGCCTTCCCTGACGGATGAGGGCGTATCCGGTCACCAGCAGCGCCGCCGCGGAGGCATTCAAGGTTGCGTTGACGGTGGGCAAATCGGCAAACGAGACCATAGCGCCCGGCATCAGGCGCCGGCCTTGGCAAGATGACGGACATCGTCAAGAATGATGCCCACAACACCGGGCTCGCTGCTGCCGTAAAGTCTGCGGACGCGGCCTTCGCGGTCAACCAGGACGAAGCGAGTGCTGTGGTTCAGGCTGCCATCAACTGTGCCCAGCAAGAACGCCTCCCGCGCCAGCGCGTTGAGGCTTTTCTGGGAACCGGTCAGGAAGGCCCAGCGGCTCTGATCGGCTTCAAACCTTTTGGCATAAGCGGCAAGCACCTGGGGGGTGTCGTTGACCGGATCAACGGAAAAGGAGACGAAACGAACATCGGGAAGGTCCTTGAGATTCTCCTGAAGCCGGCGCATTTGCGAACTCATGCGAGGGCAGGGTCCCGTACAGGAAGTAAAGATGAAGTCCGCGATCCAAATGCGGCCTTTCAGCATCTCGGCGCTGCGGAACTCCTGCCCCGTCTGGGCAGTGAGGACGAAATCGGGGATCGACTGGTAAACGCTCAGCGGTTCCCGTCGAGGCCCGCAGCCGGCGACCAGAAGCATCGCGCCCAGGATCAAGGAGCGCCGGATCATGCGCGGTTCCTTACGCTGGGGCGGGAGACTGCGGCCGCCGAGACGGCGAGGAGAACCAGCCCGCAGCCGGCCGTAAGCAAAATGCTGAACACCAGGCCAGGAGTTGAGGAGGGAACAGCCGGATCGAGGAGCCTGCGGACAGCGGCAACCGAGTAGGCGAGAGGATTCAGTCTCATGAGAACGCGCATCCACGCGCCGGCGCTATCGGCGGAGAAAAGGGAACCCGAGATCATCCAAAGTGGAAACAGCAGAAGGTTCATCACCGCGTGGAAACCCTGGGTGGAATCCATTTGCCACGCAAAGAAGAAGCCCAAGGCCGTGAAAGTGAAGGAAACAAGAAACAATACCGCGACGAGCGCCAGCAGGCGAAGGGGAACGATGTGGAATCCCGCCAGCGGCAGGAAGACGAGGAAGAGCAGCGCCTGGAGCCAGGCGAGTGTCGATGTACCGAAAATCTTGCCTAGCGCGATGGCGGCCCTCGGGGCAGGCGAGGCGAGCATGGAGAGAAGGAAGCCTTCCCGGCGGTCCTCGATGAGAGACATCATCGAGAAGACAGCGGAAAACATCACGGTGAGGGTAAGGGCGCCAGGGTAAAAGAAACCCAGGTTTCCGAAGCCGGAGCCGATGATGAGCCAGAAGACAAGGGGCATGCCGACGAAACCGAAGACACGCGAACGCTCGCGCCAGAAGCGGATGAACTCGCGCCGCCAGAGTGCGGCGACAGGAAGCAGGTGGCCGACCGATCCCGGCGTGGCGGGACTCATATGTGCTCACCTGTCTCGTCGAGGAAAACGTCTTCCAACGTCGGCCTGTGCATGGCTACGGAATGGATACGGCCAGGGAAGGCCTCGACCGCTTCGGCGGCAAAGCGATGGCCGTTGGGAATCTCGACGCGGATCCGCCCATCCACTACCTGGGGCCTGACGCGGAAGCGCTCCGCCATGGAGGCAACGAGATTGCCGATCTCGCTCACTTCGAATTCGACCACATCGCCGCCAACGCGAGCCTTCAGTTCGGCGGGGGATCCGGCCGCGACGGAGCGGCCGTGCGAGAGCAGAAGCAGGCGATCGCAGCGGTCGGCCTCATCGAGGATATGCGTGGTCAAGATCACAGTGGTTCCCTGCTCGTCGCGCAGGCCGGTGATGTAATCCATCAGTTCGCGGCGGGCGGCGGGATCCAGGCCGCTCGATGGCTCGTCCATGAGCAAGACCGAAGGCCGGTGGAGCAGCGCCTTGGCGATCTCGGCGCGGCGGCGAAGGCCGCCGGAAAGCCGATCGACGATGTCGTTCTCCCGGTCGCGCAGGCGCAGACGCTCCAGAACCTCGCTGATTCGCCGGCGAAGCAAAGGCCCTCTCATGCCATACAGAGAGCCCTGCGCATGGAGGTTTTCGCCGACTGTGAGTTTTCGGTCGAGGCTGGGCGATTGAAACACGACGCCCAGACGAGTTCGCACCTCGCGGGGGCGGCGCACCACGTCGAGGCCGTCGATAAAAGCCGCTCCCGAGACCGGGGCCATCAATGTCGAGAGGATCCGGAAAAGGGTGGACTTGCCGCCGCCGTTGGGGCCGAGAATGCCAAAAATCGCGCCGGGCTCCACCTGAAAGGACAGGCCGTCAAGGGCAGTCCGGTGGCCGTAGCGATGGACAAGGTTTTCTGCGGCAGCGATCACAGCCCGGGCCTGTCCAACAACATCAGGCCGTACAAAACCGGCAGGTACAGGACCGAGGCGAGCAAGACGCCGCGGGCCCGGATCAGCGACTTGTCACGGAGAACGCCTATGCCGGAGGAGAGGAAATAGAGGCCGGCGAGGGTCGCGCCGGCAAAGTAGATTTTGCCCGCCATGGATAACAAGACCGGTGTGAGGCTGATCGGGATCAACAAGAGCAGGAAGAAAAGGATCCGCCGGGCGGTGGATTTGCCGTCGGGCTCGACGACGGGAAGCATGCGAATGCCGGCGCGGCCGTAGTCGTCCCGATACAGCCAGGCAATGGAGTAGAAATGCGGGAATTGCCAGACGAAGAGAATGGCATAGAGAGCGAAAGCCTCCCAGGTGAGGGCGCCGCTGGAGGCGGCATAGCCGATCAGCGGCGGCATAGCGCCCGGGATTGCGCCGATGGTTGTCGAGTGAGGGGACCGCTGCTTGAGCGGGGTGTAGAGAAACAGGTAAGCGGCAAGCGTGAACAGGCCGAGGCAGGCCGCAAGCGGGTTCACCCATAGGGCGAGTTCGAGGAAGCCCGCAACGGAAAGCAAGATACCGAAAACGAGCGCCCGTCGCCGGCTGAGAAGCCCCGCTGGGATCGGCCGATGCCGGGTACGGGTCATCCGTGCGTCCGCGTCAGACTCGGCCCACTGATTAAGGGCGGCGGTACCGCTGGCGATCAGGCCGGTGCCGAGAAGAGTGTGGATGACCGACCAGAGATCCCATGATGCGCCGGAGGGCAGTCCGTAGACATAACCAATGGCCGCGCTCATCAGGATCAGCCACGTGATGCGGGGCTTGGTGAGTTCGATGTAGGGCTGAACAGAACGCATTAGTGACTCGCCACGGCCGCTGTGCCCACCGAGGCTTCCCGTTCGGGGCGGCGAACATTGCGGTAGATCAGGATGGCCAGGATTACGCCGGCGGCCATGGTAAGAGCGCCGACGGCGACATGAAGGACGGTAAAAGTCACCATGACAGGCATGGGTTGAGCGGCATCGGCGGTTGCGACGCGGCTCATGTAGGCAGCGACACCTAGGAAGACCTGGAGGAAGGTGACCGCCAGCACTGAGACCGCGGCCCGGCGCAGCGCCACGTGCCCGGAGTTGTGCAACAGCACGAAGACACCCGTGAAAAGGACGACGCCGGTGACGACCATCGCGCCGGCGACATGGGGGACGATCTCAAGCGCCTTGTGGCGATAGGCAGCCCCGAGGCCCAGTTGGACAAGGGTGGACAGCGGGACGAGCAAGCCGAGGGTGCGGAGCGAGATCCCCTGCGCGTCGTCGATGTACTCCGGGCCGC
>Ga0233417_10000426_pt1 | contig 12625 bp, 11 predicted proteins | sample Sed_MG_FD_189023 | JGI IMG/M metagenome (GOLD analysis project Ga0233417, IMG submission 189023) | Sediment microbial communities from Lake Towuti, South Sulawesi, Indonesia - Sediment_Towuti_2014_0.5_MG | ecosystem: Environmental > Aquatic > Freshwater > Lake > Sediment | place: Indonesia... | reverse complement strand
CCGTTGATGAGGGCGGCAATTCCCGTGCCGGAGCCGCCGCCGGTAACCTGAATGGCGAGTCCCGGGTTCTTGGACATGAAGACCTCCGCCCAGCGCTGGCCGAGGATGACCATGGTGTCTGAACCCTTGACGGTGATGTTGCGCTGCTGGGCGATGAGGGCCGAGGCGCCCAGGGCCAGGGCCGCTATCGTCAGGATGGCGATTGACTTTCTCATGCTGTTTCCTCCTTCTGAGAGTCTCCGAAGATTGTTACAGCCGTGTTACAACGGTTCGGCTGCTAGAACTTAAAGACCATGTCGAACTGCATGCGACGCAGGATGTTCTCCTTGGTCGGGCTGCTAGCGGTGACCAGTTGGCGGCCAAACAAGCCCGTCCAATTGAAGGTGAGGTTGCGATAGAGCTGGTAGCCGAGGTTGACGCGGCTGGTGGCGATGTTCGTGGGGGCGCGAAGATCGCTGAAGTTAAAGGCGGCGAGGACGGCTTCGCGCTCGATGCGCGTAAAGGTGTAGCCGAATTGCCAGTCGCCACGCTCGCGGGTCTGACCGACCTGGACTTCAGCCCAGTAGGCATCGCGGGCCTTGGGATCGCAGGCCGGCCCGGTGGTGGCGATGGGCGCGCCGGCGGACGTGCGGTTCGTGCAAGCCTTGGTGTTGTTGGCGTAGTTGAACTGCAGCATCAGCGGCCAGCGGCTGCTGTGGGTGCGGATGTCAAAGCGACCGATGACGTCGAGGATGCCAAACTTGGAGGCGAATTGCGTGGAATTCGCCGCGTTGCTGTTGGTGCTGCCGGTGAGGGCGGCTGAATTGGGAACGCTGCCAGAGCAAAGGGGACTGGCCGAAGAACCGCAGGGGCCGCCGCTGATGCGAACGGTGGCATTGCTCTGGGCGACGCGAACGGCGTCCGCGCGCAGGAAGTCATAGAAGCCGGCGTAGGAGGTGAAGCGGATGCGCGAGCCGAGCTTCCAGTAGGCCTGGAACTGACCGCCGTTCATGACCGAGTCTGGGCCGCTGCCGGATTCAGCGATGTAGGTCTGGAAGCCGATCAGCGAAATGCGCTCGAGGAAAGAGGTGGGGATCTTCCAGGATACGGATTCGCTGAAGCCTTCCGGGTTCAAGTCGTTGTCCCAAGTCATCTCGGTGCGATACCAGGGATAGGCCCATTTCCCCGCCAAGAGCTCCATCTCGCCGCCACCGACCTTGGCGAACCACTTGGGCTTGTAACCGAAGAAAGCCTTGTCGATGGAGAAGAACTTGCGGGTGTAGAAGTTGGTGAAACTCTGATTGGTGGAGATGGGGTCGGTGGAATCGCCGCTGGCAATGGTCAGACCGCCGAAGAATTCGTCAGTGAGTTTGGCATTGGCGTTGAAGCGCAGGCGGAAGCGCTCGCGATTGCGTGCGGTGGCGAGGGTGCCGTTGTGGAAGGTCTCGCCGCGGAGCCGGACGTCGCCGCTGAAGGTGAAGTTGCCGAGGGCGCGGAGCTTGCCGTCGGCTGACTTCTTGTTGTCAGCGACGTCTTTCTCAACCTTAGCGACCTTTTGGTTGAGGCTATTGGTGGCATCGGCGACAGCTTCGAGCTGGCCTTCGAGGAGTTGCACGTCACTCGGCCGGCCACCGTTCTGCTGCTCGTCCGGCTCCTGAGCGGCGTTCTGAGCCAGGGCTGTTGCCTGCTCCTGGAGACGCCGCTCCATTTCTTCCATTTTTTCCTGCTGCTGGCGAAGCAGACCGCGCTGAGCTTCCATTTCGCGGGCCTGCTGAAGCAGAAGATCCTTGACCTGTTGAAGCTCCAGTTCGACGGAGGACGGCTGATTCTTGGCGGCCGGCTCCGCTTTCTTGGCAGCCTCTGTTTTCTTGGCCACGGCGGCTGTAGAAGGCTTGGAGGCCTTACTGGCAACCGGGCGGACTTTGCTGGCGGCGGTATCGGCAGCCGCGGAGGGAACGACCAACAAACAAAGCACCAGGATGGACACACCCCAATTCCGCATACTTCCTCCCTTGTTCTCAGGAAATTTCCTCAGTGCGTTGAAGAGATGCATGAGACCGAAAGGCATGATGGTTGGCTCCATGACGACAGTAGTTTTCCACGAGTCTTTGAACTGGTCGTGAATAGAATATGAATTTTGGGTTACTTGTGGTCAATCCAGTAGTAACTGAAAGGGAGGGACTTGCGGGCGGGAAGGGAGGGGGCCGGCGGCTGGGGCCTGGGGGCGCCGCCGACCCCGGCAGGGTTTACGACGGGGAAACTTTAGTGGGCGGCAGCGCTTCCTCCTCGGGAGATTCCGGGATCAGCGAAGCGGCCTGACCGTGGCGCACGTCCTGGCCACGCACCCAGAAGATGATGTCCTCGGCGATGTTGGTAGTGTGGTCGGCGATGCGCTCGAGGTAGCGGGTTGCCAGAACGAATTGCAGATTGGCGTTGACGCTCGCGGGCCGATCATACATTTCTCCGAGGAGGCATTCGAAGAGCTGATCGCGGAAGGCGTCCACCTGATCGTCGGCCTGAAGGACTTCGGAGGCCAAATCCACGTTGCGAAAAATCAAAGCGCCCAGGCAGCGGCTAAACATGGCGCGAACCGAGGCGATCATGGGCGCGAGATCGGGCGGAGTCTTGATGGTCGGCATGGCGGCCAGCGAAACCACGCACTGGGCAATGTTGACAGCTAGATCGCCCATGCGCTCGAGGTCGTTGGTGATTTTCTGTGTGGCGACGATGAGACGCACATCCTCGTCGGCGAGGCCGCCCTTGCGCAGGAGCTGAATGGCGTGGTTATCAATGATTATCTCCATTTCATTGACCTGCGGCTCGAGAAAGAAGACCTCACTGGCCTTGACCTCGCTGCGGGACAGAAGGGCGTCCAAGGAGCGGTTGACGTTGGTTTCTACGGTGCGGGCCATGGAGATCAGGTAGTTCATCAGGGCCACCTGATGAACGGCGCCGGCATTGGGTGGTACGGTGGGCATTGTCTGTGTCTCTCCCATTGCATTCCCCCTTTTTCAAGCTCAGTGTGGCCGGCGGAGGTTACGCGGTTATGAACCGGAGGTGAATCTTCGGCGAGGCCGGTGCGGGCCGTAAGCCGGCAAGAAAAAGGAAGTTAGGAGGCCAAGGGGACGGAAAAGTGGAAGCGGGAGCCCTGGCCGACGGCGCTTTCCACCCAGATGCGGCCACCGTGGGCCTGGACAATATGTCGGGCAATTGAAAGACCCAAGCCCGTCCCGCCGACTTCGCGGGAGCGGGCGGCGTCCACGCGGTAGAAGCGCTCGAAGATGCGCTCCTGGTCGGCCTGCGGAATGCCGATGCCGGTATCGGCCACCGTGAAGATGACTTCGCCCCGCCCGGCCTGAGCGCTTACGGTGATTTGACCGCCAGCAGGCGTGTACTGCACGGAGTTGTCCAAGAGGTTCTGCAACACTTCTTGCAGGCGACTGGAATCACCCAGAACTGCGGGAAGGTCAGCGGGACAATCCACAGCGAGCAAGATGTTCTTCTGACCAGCCTTGAGGCGAGCGGTGTCCGCGCAGGAGGTGACTAGCGCCAGGGGCGAAAGCGGCTCGAAATGGAATTGCAGCTTGCCGACTTCGATGAGCGAGAGCTTGAGGAGGTCGTCGGTGAGGCGAGCCAGACGCTGGGCGTGGTCGCGAATAATCTCGACAAAGCGGCGGCGGTTCTGAGCGTCGTCGAGCGCGCCCCCCAACAAGGTTTCGGCGAAGCCCTGAATGGCAGTCAGCGGGGTCTTAAATTCGTGGGAGACGTTGGCGACAAAATCGCGGCGAACGCGTTCGAGACGACGCTGCTCGGAAACATCATGGAGGACGATGACGGCTCCTGAGGGGTGCTCGGCGCGGACGGGAGAGGCGGTAACGGCAAAGGTGCGCTGGCGCACAGTTCCCACGGCTACTTCTCCAGTGACCAGGGAACGGTCAGCAATGGCGCGTTTGACCAAGGCGAGCAAGTCGGAATCGCGCACGAGCTGAATCAGGGGCTGGCCGGTGGCGGTTGCAGGGTCCAGGGCGAGAATCTGGGCAAAGGCCGGGTTAAAGAAGAGGACACGCTCCTCCGCGGTGACGACGGCCACTCCCTCGATCATGCTGCTGAGAATGGCAGCGGTGCGGTTGCGCTCGTCGGTGAGCGAGCGGATGGTGCGGTCCAATTGCGCCGCCGTATCGTTGAGCTCGCGGGCGAGCGCGTCCAGCTCGTCGCCGCGGCGGACAACGGGAAGGGGGGTGAAGTCGCCGCCGGCAACGCGAGCCGCAAAATGCTCCAGCCGGTTGATGCGAGAAGAGAACCGCCGGGCAACCAAGAACGACAGGCCCGCAGCGACGAGAAGAACTGCGAACGAACCAATCCAGAAACGCCGACGGAAGTCGCTTAACTGCTCGTCCACGTCCCTCAGGGGCCGAGCGAAGCGAAGCACAACCGGCGGGCCAGCAGCGTTCTGGAGGCGAAGGGCCAGATAGATGAGGTCGCGGCGGAGCGTCGGGCTGGGACGCACGGCGCGTCCCTCGTCAGCAGCGAGCGCCTGCTGGATTTCCGGCCGGTTGGCGTGGTTGTCCATGACCGCAGGGTTTTCGGCCGAATCGGCAAGCACGGTGCCGTCGGCGGCGACCAGGGTGACGCGAGCACCACCCTGGGCCATCCAGGAAACCCAGGCGTCGAGTGCGGGCGGGGAATCTATCGGGGGAGGCTGAGAGCGGGAAAGCCGGGAAAGAATCTCCAGCTCTTCAAAGCTGATGCGAATGTACTCGCGGCGGGCAACGCTGGAGACGTAGAGGTCCACAGCAAAGACCGCAGCGAGGAGCAGAACCAGGAAGGCAAGGCTGAGCTGCCAGAAGAGTTTGGGGCGCACTTTTGCCTCGAGCAAACCTATCTGCCGCGACCGGAGCGAGCCGGCGGCGACACTGCGGTCAGTTCAAAAAGGTAGCCCGCGCCACGCACGGTCTTCAGGTGAACGGGATTCTCGGCGTCGAGCTCGATTTTTTCGCGGAGGCGGCGAACGTAGACGTCCACGCTGCGCGGGGTGACGAACCGCTCGGTGCCCCAGACGGAGTCGAGCAACTGGTCGCGGGAGAAAACGCGATTGGGACGGGAGGCGAGGTAATACAGAAGGCGGAATTCGAGAGTGCTGAGAGTGAGAGGCTTACCGCTGCGGGTGACGCGGTACGAGGAGGGATCGATGAGCAAGTCGCCGGCCTCGATGGGGCGAGGAGTTTCGTCCGGGACTTCTGCGCGGCGCAGGAGGGCTTTGACGCGGGCCACCAGCTCGCGGGGGCTGAAGGGTTTGGTGACGTAGTCGTCGGCGCCCATTTCAAGGCCGACAACGCGGTCGGCCTCGCTGCCGCGAGCTGTGAGCATCAGGATGGGCAGACGGTTGAGCGATTGGTCGCGGCGGACTTCCTTGCAGATATCGAGGCCGGAAAGCTTGGGAAGCATGAGGTCGAGGAGGAGGAGGTCGGGCGGAGATTTCTTGATTTGGGCGAGGCCGGTGGAACCGTCAGAGGCGGCGGTGACTTGAAAGCCTTCGTTGGTGAGGTTGTAACGGACGAGCTCGATGATGTCGCGGTCGTCTTCGATGATGAGAATGCGCTTCACAAGCAGAAGCATACCCTAACGGAAGGCAGGGCGCGGAGCAAGTTGAAGGACTAAATACCGAGGAGTTGAGAGGCGTTGAGTCCGAGGATGGCGGCACGCTGGGATTCGGGGAGGTCGAGCGAGCGGATGGAGTCGAGCATGCGAGGAATGCTGCCAATCTGATGCGGGTAGTCGCTGCCGGCAAGGATGTGGTCGGCGCCGGCGAAGTCAATGGCGAGGCGCAGGGCGCGGGGATCGAAGTTGACAGTGTCGTAGTAGAAGGTCTTGAGATACTCGCTGGGCGGGTGCGAGATATGCGCGCGGCATTCGGCAAACGCATGGAAGCCACGGTCGAGGCGTTCGGCCAAGTAAGGGATGGCGCCGCCCAGGTGTCCGAGGACCCAACGGATGCGGGGGAAGCGCTCAACAACTCCGCTGAAGACGAGGCTGGCGGCGGCGAGAGTCGTGTCAAATAGAAAGCCCACGAGCGGCATCAGCCAATAATCCATCATCGCTTCAACAGCCACGGGATTGGTGGGGTGGATGTAGAGGGCTGCACCGAGGTCGTCGGCCAGCTCATAGAGGGGCCAGAAGCGAGTGTCGCTGAGGGCGGCACCGTTGACGTTGCTGAAGAGCATGGCGCCGCGAAGATGAACTTGTTCGACGGCGCGGCGAAGTTCGCAAACGCTGGCGGCGGGATCATTGAGCGGAAGGGTGGCCAGGGCAGCGAAGCGGCCGCGCTTTTGCTGAACGACGGCGGCGAACGCGTCGTTGACGAGGCTGGCAAGGCGGGCAGCCGTGGCAGCGGACTCGACGTGGGTGCCGGGAGTGGTGAGGGTGAGGACCTGGCAATCCACTCCGAGATCAATGAGCACTTGCTCGCGGAAGTTGATGTCGCGGTGGCCGCGAACGGCAACGTTGTAGTCGCCGGGATAATGAAGGACGGGGTTGCCGTCGGAATCGTGCGTGATGCGGACGGCACTCGAGCCGGATTCGAGCGCGGCGATGTATTGCGGCGGGTAGAAGTGATTGTGGAAATCAATGACTCGCATGTGCGACTCCTCGGCGGGCACGGGCCCAGACGAAGTACACGGGAAGACCTGCGAGAACGAGCAAAAGGCCGAATGCGCTGCCGCGGGGGTTGGCGAGCACCTGGTTGGAAACAATCAGGAGAGAGGAAGCGATGAAGAGCAGGGGGACAAGCGGGTAGGCCCACGTCGGAAGCGTGGATTGGAAGCTGGAGCGGCGGCGAAGAAGTACGATGCCCACGGCCAGAAGCGCGAAGAAGAGCCACTCGGTATAGATGACGCGGGTGAAGAGGTTGCGGTAACTGTCGGTGGCAACAAGAACGGAGGACCAGGCGGCTTGAAGAAGGATGGCACGATGCGGCGTTTGAAAATGAGGGTGGACCACGCCCAGCCAGCGAAAGGCCAGGCCGTCTTGCGCCATGGCGTAGTAGACGCGGGGTCCGGCGAGGATGATGCCCGTCAAAGCGCCGAGCGTTGAGAGGACGACGAGAGCAGAGATGAAAGCGGCACCGCGCGGTCCGAGGACGAGCTCGGCAGCGTCGGCGGCGACGCGCACGGACTGAACCATGGCGTCGAGCGGCAGGACGTGGAGGTAGGCAGCGTTCAGGGCGAGGTAGCAAGCAGTCACGAGCAAAGTTCCAAACAGGAGCGCGCGGGGAATGGTGCGCTGGGCGTCGCGCGTTTCACCAGCAGTGTAGGTGACCATGTGCCAGCCGCCGTAACTGAAGAGCCCAGCCGTCAGGGCGAGAGCAAAATCGCGCAGACCGGACTGAGCGGCGGGCGTTGCTGCCGGCGGAGGCGAGCTTGGCGCGGGCGAGCCGAGTGCGAAGAAGAAAACAATGACGGCGGCGATGGCCAAAAGCTTGGCAGCGGTGAGCAGAAGCTGAACAGTGCTACCGGCACGGACGCCCACGTAATTGATGGCGGAAAGTAGAAAGATGCCGGTGATGGCGACGAGGCGAATGCCGGCGTCGTCGAGGGGGAGAAAATAGCCGACATAGCGCGCGAAAATTACGCTCAGGGCGGCGATGATGCCGCTGTGCACACTCCAGAACATGGCCCAGCCCCAGAGAAAACCAATGGCTGGAGAGAAAAGCTCCTTGAGGAAGATGTACACGCCACCGGTATGTGGGTAAACAGCGGCCAATTCTGCGCAGACCAGCGCGCCGCAAAGAGTGAGCAGTCCGGCGAGCACCCAGACCGCCATCATGCCGGAGACGGAGGGTACATACAGGCCAATCTCAGCGGGCTGAACGAAAATGGAAGCGCCAAGGATGGTGCCGGCAACCATCGCGGTGGCATGGGGAAGTCCCAAGGAGCGACGCAGCGGGGAGGGTTGAGCGGCCATCGGGCGCGCGGATTCTAGCACACCGGCTCACCGCTAACTTGTAGTGAGCCGGACAGTCTGCAAAACAGTTTTCGGTAAACACTTGAGTCGTGTGGCAACGAACTGGAAGGGTGCACCCTCTGGTTGACGCGTCGGCCGTGGCCCAACATTCAGCCGACTCAGTACATCGCACTCATGCTGCGGCAGGGTCCGGGCGAAGCTTGGCGAAGGCTTTCCCAAGCTGTGCCGATGGGAAGTAGATTTGCCCCGCCGTCAAATCGCTAAAGACCTTGTGGTGTCCGACAGCCGCCAAGGCCATGCTCGCCACGCAGCCGCACTGCGAGCAATCGGGATTGCCGCCAAACTGGCAGGGAACGACTTTGGTCTTCAGATCCGCTGAGAAGGTGTGGGTGGTCTGGGCGAAGATGCATTCAGCCGGAGAGCTTGGAGGCCTAAGGAACTCCTGAATCACAGCCTCCCGCATATCCAGCTTTGGGTGGAGTTGCTGCAGTTGCAAGAGGTCCGTAACCACCTGCTTGCGCTCCTGTGGTGAAAGGATCTCGGGCGCGATCGCTCCCTTTTGTGGAGTGAAGATGCTCATCCAAATTTGAGCCACCTCTTCTCGCGGCGACCAGACGTCGAGGAACTCGGCCAGATAGCCGGGGCGCTTCATCATCTGGCCGGTGATGGTGCAATGGACGGTGATGCGATGCCCGGCAATATTTTTCAGGATGCGCTCGTAGGTGGCGGGGGCGCGGCGGGCGTCGTGCTCGGGCTGAAGGCCATCGATGGAGACTACGGTCTTGACGCGAGACAGAGTCGCCCACGCCGAAGGAATCTGACGGAACGCACTGGTCACGATTTGCACGAAAATGCCCATCTGGTGAAGCCGAGGAACGAGGAGCTCGATCTCGCGGTAACGCACCAGCGGGTCCCCACCCACGATGGAAATGTGCAGCGGACGATAGCGGCGAGCCAGAGCGAGGACGCCGTCCACCAAAGCGTCGCCCTTGTGATCGGCGAGCTGGCGGAGAGTGACACCGGTGTTCAGGTGCGCATCTTCGTAGGCGTAACACCCCGGACAGCGCAAAGGGCATTCGCGAGTGATCTCAATGGAGAGAGTCGGGCGGTAACCTTGGAGAATTCTCGCCCAGGCTTGAACTACTTCAAAGTGCTTCACGAATCCCCCCGCTGCTCGAGGCACCTCGTGCACAGGCCTGGCAGGGGAAGCTGTTGTGCGCAAGGGATATCCAAATTCTATCCCAGACAAACCCTTAAAGGTGAATTAAGAAGTGTTGTGACGCGGTGTGTGCAATTCTAGCGAACTTTCACAGTTAACGACGCGGATTTGGTGTTGCCTTGGCCGTCTTCGATGGTGAGGGTGTAGGTCGTGTCGCGAGCAGGGGCGACGTCTACGCAACGGGCGACGGAGGGCCAGACGGCGTTGGGTTGGGGTTCGAGGCGAACGGTTTTGGCGTTGGAGACGCCATAGCAGAGCTGGACCGTTTCGCCGCGGCGGATGCTGCCAGAACTGGCGTAGAAATTGAGGATTTCGAAGCGGGCGCCGCCCATTTGTTCAACGGTAAAGCGGTCGGCGGCGCGCTTCTTTTCCAGGGCGCGTTGCTCGAGTTGGAGATTCTCCTGACGGCGAGAGTAGATGACCCAGCCGGCATAGAGCGCGGCCAGGACAACCAGCACCCAGGTGAAGCGCAAGATGATGCGCAGACGCGAGACCGGCTTGGTCTGCGAATCGCTGGGCTCCCGCGAGCCTGAAAATAAGGCGTTCAGCAGGGCACCATGGAAGAGCGAGCCGAACCATCGTCTCACAAGTTTCGCGGAATATCCCCTATTGCGACCAAGGCGATTCGCGGGTGCAACGGGGTGCAGAAGAATTCTCCGCGAGGCCTGTTAACGGTGGCGGGGTGGAGGCGTCCTGTAGAGCAGAGCCGGGTAGCGGCTCAAAGGAGGACAGGAATGAAGCGTAGAAACGTTGTGTGGGCGTGGATGGGTTTGTTGGCATTGGCGGGAGTGACGCTGATGGCTCCCGCGGCACAGGCGGGGCCGCCGCTGATTTGCTGGCCGTTTGAGATTGGGGGCGCCGCGTCGCTGCCGTGGGATTCCGGGGCACGCGGATGGAATACGCCGAGGAGCGACTACAACGTCAGCAGCCTGACGAAGGATACGTTGGCGCTGTTGACTCCGGCAACACCGGTGCTTGTGCGCATGGAGACGCTGCGGCGGGCAACGATCTACGCGTCGAAGAATCGCGGTGTGGCGGACGAGTTGCTGGCTGCGTTGATGAGCCGCGTAAAGGAGACGGAAGCAAAGGGGCGGCCGGACGCTCTGGCGCTGTTTGACGCGGGGTATCTCGCGGAGGCGTACAAACAGATGCGTGTGATGCACTCCCCGCAGATGGTCGCGCCGGAACTGGACGGCTACAAATGGGTCTTGCGAGCGATCCACCTGCGAGGGAGCGATGCGGAGATGGAGTTCGCCGCAGCGCTGATGTCGGCGCAAGAGACCACGCGAGCGCAGAGAGACACCCACTGGCGGAAGGCCGTGGCCGGGGCGGTCGAGGAGTCGCTGCTGGCGCGGAATTTGGTGACACACAGCGAAATCGTCGGCGTGCGCGCAAAGGCATTGGCGGAGGTGCGGGCGGCTACCGGAATGCCGAAATAATCCTGGGCCTCGCTTCCTCTCCTCGAGCAAGCGGACTTGGCATGCGGCGGTACTGGTCTCTAGCTTGGCATCTCGAACAAAGAAGTGGCTGGCCCTGGCGCCAGCGTAAGCCACAGTAAATTCCCGACATCGGCCTAGAATTGCTTAAGGGTCTCGATTCGTGGCAACCCAAAGGGGTGTTCGCAACCGGCGAGGGAATAGATCTCGAGCTCCGAAATCTTGTCTTCACGCGCATGGAGCATGATACCTACCTCAATCCCTTCGGGCGTAACGCCCACACAATCGGCCAGTATGTGCGATGGCCCTGTCGTATTGTGTTGAGAGTCCCCAAAGGCCAGATCGACCGTCGGACATCCGCAGCCACAACGGCCTACAACGCGCAGATGATCAAGCTGTGCGGCATAAGTCTGTGCTTCTGGGATACCGTTCGCGATCAACCATTCCAAAAGTCTGCGCTCCTCGTTATTTAAGGGCCTATTCTCAGGGATTGCTAGGTCGCTAGGCGACACAGGATTTGGTGTTGCATGTCCCCGCTTGCCCCACCTCCGCAGTGCTTTTCCGATTCTCAGGCTCAGGTCTGACCAGAAAGTCATGGCGCGCACATTACGGCCACCACCGAGAAGTCCCAAACAGCAGATAGGCTACTACCACAAGCCTCTGACTGTAAAGGAACGACGTGGCGAGCATCACAGGAATTAGATTTCCGTCAACCGCTCCAGAGGCTGGTGATCTTTCAGTTGAGGGGCAAGCGCGGAGCAGAAGCGATTCCGGCGTTTCGCAGGTCGGAGGGGTGTCGTCGAGCTTTCCTGTTCTGGTCAGACGACAGGCGGCTGGACCTCTGCAAGCGATGTTGCGAGGTTTCGGGGCCGTCGGAGAGATAGAAAGCGGTTTCGAGCGCGACGGAAGGTTTGATAGACTTCGCCGAACCGCGTGCCATGCCGAAGAAGAAGACCGAAAGCCGGGACAGTGAGTTGAAGGGCGGGCAGCCGGAGGCGGGGCGGCCGTACATGCCGGGGTATGGGTTGCCAGCGGCTACGAAGGGCAAGGGGTTGCTGCCGTGGACGTGGGCGGAAGAACGGTTGACGAAGTCGCATAACTATTGGATTGCAACCACCGGGCCGCGCGGCGGGCCGCACGTGATGGTAGTCTGGGGCGTGTGGGTAGGGTCGGCGTTTTACTTCAGCACGGGTCGCGAATCGCGCAAAGCGAAGAACCTGGCTGCGAATCCGCGTTGCGTGGTGTGCACGGAGAAGGCTCAGGACGCGGTTATCGTCGAGGGAGTGGCAAAAGAAGTGACCCAGGCAGCCATGCTGAAGAAACTCGCGGTTCCCTACAACAAGAAATACAAGCCGTGGAAGCTGGATCCGGAACTAGGGCCGGTGTATGAAGTGCGGCCGGAGGTTGCTTTCGGGCTGCGCGAGAGGGACGAAATGCAGAGCGCGACACGATGGAAGTGGTAGGAGGAGAGGGGAGATTTGAAATTTGAGATTTCAGATAACGACAGGGAGGAAAGAAAAGAGAAAGGTCAAGCTTGCGCGCTTCTAGGCTTGCGCCACAGCGGCGGACAAGAGCGGGGCTGAAGCCAGTGCTGTACAGGCTGCGAGGCTGCGGCACGCAGAGGGGGGCACGCCATGGTGTGCCCGTGCGATACAGGCGCGCAGGCTGGCAGGGCAAAAGAAAAGAGTGGTCATGCGAGGTGCGGAGTGGGGTCTGCACAGGCTGGAAGCCTGTGCTACAGGGAGATTTGAAATTTGAGATTTGAGATGAAAGGCAAGGAGGGGAGTAGGAGGGACAAGGCGGCTGGGCTAGCGGGCGGAGGGAGTTGCGAGGGTGCGGAAAGCTGTTAGCATGGTGGCTTTCTTGTTGCGCGGAGGAAGGAGCTGGAGATGTCGTCAACGGGGTATGGGGTTGCAGGAGGGAGAGCCATGTCGTGGGTACCTCTCGTCAAAGATGAGCAGGCGAATCCGGAAGTAAAGCAGATGTACAGCTACATCCGGGAGCGGTGGGGCTTCGTGCCGAATTATTTTCT
>Ga0233417_10000425_pt1 | contig 12630 bp, 7 predicted proteins | sample Sed_MG_FD_189023 | JGI IMG/M metagenome (GOLD analysis project Ga0233417, IMG submission 189023) | Sediment microbial communities from Lake Towuti, South Sulawesi, Indonesia - Sediment_Towuti_2014_0.5_MG | ecosystem: Environmental > Aquatic > Freshwater > Lake > Sediment | place: Indonesia... | reverse complement strand
CAATGGCCGGTGGAAGGCCGGTCAGATCGAGCGACAAGCGACGCAGCAGGGCCTCGCGGCCAGCCTCCGGAGAAGGGGCAAGGCCCTCCTGCTCCAAGCGAGCCAAGACGAAGTGATCGATCGGGCTGCGAGGCCAACCGGGCTGGTTAACGGCGGGTAGGGGCGCGCGCTTCGGCGGGATGAAGGACCAATGCTGTTGCCATTGAGCGCCTTGTTGGACCCAGCGGCGCAGCAAATCGATCTCGCGTTCGCTGAGCTTGAAGCCGCTGTGAACGGGCGGCATCCGCAGCCCCTTGTTTTCGGTGGCGATGCGCCGAACCAACTCGCTGCGCGCCGGATCGCCCGGGACAATGGCGAAGCGGCCGCCCAGGTCGGCCTTCGCTGCGGCCTCGCTGTCCAGGCGGAGCTTGATGTTGCGGCTGGGGGCGTCCGGCCCGTGGCAGGTGAAACACTTGTCTGAGAGAATCGGCCGGATATCGCGATTGAAAAGGACGGTCGGGACAGTTTCAGCCGCGCACAACGGCACGACGGCCGCCAGCGTACACGCGGCCCGGCGAATGAGGCTAGCGTTGGTCATCTGTTCCCAGGGTTTCTTTTACATATACCTCAAATTGTTAACTCTCGGCGGCGGTGACGGTCTTCAGGGCAGTGCTGCGATAATGAAGAACACGCAGTTCGGACTTCAGAAGGGAGTGCTGAGATGGAACAAGACAATATTCGCTCACTGCTGCATCTATACGAGGATGGGGCTTTCTCCAGGCGCGACTTAATCGAGAGACTGATCAAGTACACGGGCAGCACGGCCGCAGCCACCGCCGTTGTGGCCGAGGCGGGGCTGCTCCAAGCCCAGCAGCAGGCGTGCCCCGCCGGGGTGAATGTGCCGGAAAACGACCCAGCCATTGAGGCCAGCAATATCACAATGCATGGCGAAGGAGGGCCGCTGTACGCCTACCTGGTCACACCTCGCGCGGCGAACGGGCCACGGCCGGCAGTCGTGGTGATCCACGAGAACCGTGGGTTGAACGATCACATCAAGGACGTGACCAGGCGGGTGGCGAAGGCTGGATACGTGGCCTTGGGCATCGACTTGCTTTCGCGGCAGGGTGGCACGGACCGTTACCCCGATCCAGTGGACGCGACCGCGGCCTATAACCGGACGAGGCCGGAAGAGCGGCGGCAGGATCTGCTGTCGGCGGTGATGACGCTGCGAGAGCAGCAGTATGTGATTGGCGACCGCATCGGCACGGTCGGCTTCTGCGCGGGCGGCGGCAACGTGTTCGATCTGGCCGTGAACACGGACAAGCTGGCGGCGGCGGTGGTGTTTTACGGGACGCCGCCAAACCCGATCGACCTGATCGCACGGTTGTCCTGCCCGCTGCTAGGCATCTTCGCCGAATTGGATCGCGGGATCAACGCGCGCCTGGCGCCGCTGTACCAGGCCATGTACGACCAGCAAAAGCGCCACGCCATCCATGTCTACGAGAACACCAATCACGCGTTCCACAACGACACAGGAGCGCGGTACGATCCGGCGGCAGCCTGTGACGCCTGGGCGAAGACACTGGGGTTCTTCAACCGGCACCTGAACCGTCCGGCGGCGTAGCGGCCGGGGCCTCGCGGCCCCCAGAGTGCAGATTACGGTACGGCGGCGATGGCCGTGTCGGCACGGATCAAGCCCATCCCGACGGCATCGCAGAGTGTTCCAGCGCAATCAGCGTCCCAGGAGATGGTTGCCGGGTGGTCGAAGTCGAAGATCGACTGGCTACCGGCCGGCGGAATCGGCAGAGCAGTCGCTTTCAAGATGGCTTCGACGGCGCCCTGAGTGAGCGTGGGGTTCTTTTGTAGCATCAACGCCGCTAGAGAGCTTGTGTGCGGCGCAGCCATCGAAGTGCCGCCAACATAGAAGAAATTGCCCAGTTGACCGCTCCTGATGTCGCCGATGCCCCGGGAGCGCCAGGGCAAGTGGGAATAACCCGGTACGCCGGGGAATGGACCGCGGACCCAGGAACCGGGCGCGAGGACGTCCAACTGCTGACCCGGTAAGGCGCGGCTGCTGAAGTCACTGACGTAGACATCGCCGGCCGAGGTCGGATCCGCGACATCGCCCGAACCGGCCGGCAGCATCGGATGCTGGAGCCACCACATCCGATATCGTGGTCCGCTGCCTGGATAAAGCCACTCCCTGGTCCAGCCGGCGGAACCCGCCGAAATGACGGGCGCATAGGCGCCGGGGTAGCCCATGCCGGATTCGCCATCATTGCCTGCGGAAGCGACGACGATGACATTGTTGGCAATGGCGTAGTCGAGCGCGGCTTGTTCGACCGGCTCGAGCGCGGATCCTCCGAGGCTCATATTGATCACCATCGGACGGTATCCAGCGCGGGCCAGATCGGTGGCATAGCGGATGCCTGCCGCCACCATTTCACTTGTGCCGAAGACGAGGTTCTGAGCAGGGATGGGGCCGGGGTTTGTGCATTTGGGTAGTGCGGGAAGTTGATAGTCGGCCAGTACCTTCACGGGGATGATGGTGACATCCGGCGCTATGCCGCGAACGATGATCGGCGGCAGCGGGAACCCGGCCGCGGCGTCGAAATTACTCCGATAGAAATAACCGACGATCGTGCTTGCGACGTGCGTGCCGTGGGTGGAGCCCGTGGAACCCACCCAGGTGGTTTGCCGTAGCCGTCCTACCGTCGCGTCCAAGCTGCACGGGTTTACGTTGTGGGCCTTGAAGGTGACGGACTGGTCGAAGCCGGTGCCCAGGTTCGTGGCGATCCGTGCGCCGGGAAAATAGTCGCGCCAATTCGGAACCATTCCCGTGTCCAACACGGCGACGTACACTCCAGCGCCGGTCTGGGAAACGCCCTCGATGTTTATCATGTCCGAGTCCCACGTATGGTAGCCGGACCCGGTCGACGTTTGAGCGAATGCCAATCCAACGGAGATCAGAATGAGAGCAGCAGCGAAAAGCAGTTTATGCGACATCAAGGATTCCTCCTTGCCGAATTTGGAAAGAGCTGACGAAAATGAGTATACACGGACGGCCGTCGTGGGGGACAGTACTGCTGTACTGCCGCGTCAAGCCAACATCTTTCGCACCACATCACCGTTGATGTCGGTGAGGCGAAAATCGCGGCCCATGTGGCGGTAAGTGAGGCGGGTGTGGTCGAAACCGAGGCAATGGAGGATGGTGGCCTGCAAGTCGTGGATAGTGATCTTATCCTCGACGATGTTCAGGCCGAATTCGTCGGTTTTGCCAATGACCTGACCACCTCGGATGCCTCCGCCAGCGGCCCAGATGCTGAAGCCATTGTTGTGGTGATCGCGCCCGGCGTTGTCGGCTTCCTCGGGGCGGCGCACCTCGGACATCGGCGTCCGCCCGAATTCTCCGCCCCAGACGACCAGCGTGGAATCGAGCAAGCCGCGCTGCTTGAGGTCGCGGACCAGCGCGGCGGCGGGGGCGTCGGTGGCGCGGCAGATTCTCTCCAGACCCTTGTTGATGGAGCTGTGGTGGTCCCAGCTTGCATGCATCAGCATGACGAAGCGCACGCCGCGCTCGACCATGCGGCGCGCCAGCAGGCAATTGGTCCCGAAGGCGCGCGTAGCTTCGTTGCTCACGCCGTAGGCTTCCAGCGTCGCCGGAGATTCCTTGGAGAAATCGAGCAGCTCGGGGGCGGAGGACTGCATGCGAAAGGCCAACTCGTAGGCATGAATGCGGGCCGCGATTTCGCGGTCGCCAGCTTGCCTTTCTCGAATACGGTTCAAATCGCCGATGGCGTCCAGCCGGGCGCGCTGGGAAGCCGGTCCTATGCCGGGAGGGTTCGAGACATATAGGATGGGATCGCCGGAGCTGCGAAAGACGGTGCCGGCGAAAGTGGAGGGAAGAAAGCCGCTGGAGAAATTGTCCGAGCCGGCGCTGGTCCCTACCCCCGAGGTCAGCACGACGAAACCGGGAAGATTCTGTGACTCGCTGCCGAGGCCATATAGCGTCCAGGCGCCGAGCGTCGGCCGGCCCGACTGCGTATGGCCGGTGAACAGCAGCAACTGTCCTGGGTGGTGGTTAAAGGCGTCGCTGTGCATCGACCTGACAAGGCAAATGTCGTCCGCGACCGATCCGAGATGAGGCAACAATTCGGACAGTTCCGTGCCGCAGCGGCCTTGCGGAGCGAACGTGCGTGGGCTGCCCAGAACCAAAGCCGTCGGCTTGATAAAAGCGAGCTTGAGATCCCTCGTCAAAGAGGGCGGGAGAGGTTGGCCGTGCCATTTCCGGAGCGCGGGCTTTGGATCGAAAAGGTCCATCTGGCTCGGCGCGCCTTCCATGAAGAGATAGATGACATTCTTGGCCTTGCCGGGGAAGTGCGGTTGTTTCGGGGCGAGTGGATCGCCGGCGGCACGGCCATCGGCGGCCAGCAAGTGAGCGAGCGCCGCCGTGCCGACGCCTCCGGCGCAGCGGTGGAAGAACTGTCGCCGCGATTGAATCAGAGAAAGATCCCGTTCGGTCATGACATCTACTGCCTCGTAATGAATTCGTCGAGGTTCAAGAGCACAGAGGATAGCCCGATCCAGGCAGCCGTGGTGACGTCATCGGCGCCTAGCGTTCGCACGGAATCGGGCTCCCTGTCGAAGAGGGTCTTCTGTCGGGTGAAGTATTGCTCGAGCCGGGCGCGCTCTTCGGCGGCGGGGCTTCGCGCCAGCGTGAGGCGGCAGGCGTAGTCAAGGCGGCCGTCGAAGTCAGCGGGCGCTTCATGAGCAAGACGCCAGGCCAGCGCCCGGGCAGCCTCCAGGAAGACCGGATCGTTCAGCAGATTCAGCGCCTGCAAGGAGGTGTTGGAGCGGAGGCGGCGGCAAGCGCTGGCGGTGGATTTGGGCGCATCGAAATTGGCGAGCAGGGGATAAGGCGTGGTGCGCTGGAAATGGATGTAGAGACCTCGGCGATAGCGGTCGGGGCCTTCGCTTTCGACCCACTTGACGCCGGCGCCGTAGCCCAGCTCAGCAACGCCCTTAGGCTGCGGGGGACGAATGCTGCGCCCCCCGATCCGCACATCGAGCAGGCCGGCGGCGGAAAGCGCCGTGTCGCGAATCGACTCGGCGGGCAGGCGGAGGCGGCTTTGACGCGCCAGCAGGCGGTTTTCGGGGTCTTTCGCATCCAGGTCGGGCCTCGCGTTGGAGCTCCGCCGGTAGGCGGCGGACGTGGCGATGAGGCGGTGAATGCGCTTCATGCGCCAACCGCCTACGCGGAATTCGGAGGCGAGCCAGTCCAGCAGCTCCGGGTGCGACGGCCGGTCGCCTTGCGTCCCGAAATCCTCCGAAGTCTTGACGATGCCGGCGCCGAAGAACTCCTGCCAGAATCGGTTGACGACGACGCGAGCCGTCAGCGGGTTTTCGGGCGAGACGATCCAGCTCGCCAGGTCGAGCCTGGTGGGACGCCGGCCCTGCACTTTGAGAGGAGGGAGGATAGCCGGCGTGCCGGGATCCACAGCGATGCCGAGGGATTTGTAGTCGCCACGCACGCGAAGGCGGCTTTGGCGCGGGGGGTTGGATTCGGAAACGGCCATTGCCTGGCTGAGCTGGGGAAAGGAGTCGTATAGCTCGCGGAGTCTTTTGTCCAGATCACCTAACTTCAGCTCATCGTACTTTTTCCTGCCTACGGCGAAATGGTAATTGCGGACGAAGTGGTCGGCCAGGACGATACGGTCTCTTTCGCTTCGTGCGGCCGGCGGCGTGCGAATGATTTTTTCGCCGTCACCGCCCTCGGTCAGCTTGAGCAAGCAATCCCAGGCCAGGTCCCAGTCCGTTCGTTTGCCCGGATTGGCGGCGGTGTCGAGCATTTCTTTTTCCCAGCCTGCCTGGAGCTCGGGGATCCGGTACTGTTCCAGCAGCTCCTGCCGTTTGCGCAGGTACTCGGAGCGCGTACGCAGGTACGGCCCAACTTCGCCAGGCAGTGGGGCGTCCACGTCCACCTCTTCGAGGTTGTCGAGGAAGGCGAAGAGCTGATAGAAATCCTTCTGCGAGATCGGGTCGTACTTGTGGTCGTGGCATTGTGCACAGCCCGTCGTGAGGCCAAGCCAGACGGCGCCGACGGAGTTGACACGGTCGACGGTATTCTCGAAATGGAACTGCGCGTTATCGACGCCTCCTTCTCGGTTGGTAAGGGTCTGGCGATGGAAGCCGGTGGCGACGAGGTCACCGACCGACGGATTCTGGAGCAGATCGCCGGCTAGCTGCGCGACGGTGAAGCGGTCGAACGGCATGTCTTTGTTGAGCGCCTCGATGACCCATTGACGATAGCGCCAGGCGTGGGGACGGGTCCAGTCTTTCTCGTAACCGTCGCTGTCGGCGTAGCGGGCGAGGTCAAGCCAGTGGCGCGCCCATTTTTCGCCGTAATGCGGCGATTCCAAGAGCCGGTCGACGAGGCGCTCCCAAACGTCGGGGCCGGTATCACTGAGGAAGCCGTCGATTTCGGATGGGCTGGGAGGCAGGCCGATCAAGTCCAGGTAGACACGGCGAAGAAGAGTGTTCCTGTCGGCTTCCGGTGACGGCGTTATGCCTTCCTTTTCGAGCCTCTTCTGGATGAAATAGTCGATGGGGTTGTGGCCGACAGGAAACTCCGGCCGCCGGATAGGCTGAAAAGTCCAATGGCCGCTGCGCGGTGCAGCCGTCTCGGCGGGGCGAAGAGAGTCCGGCCATTTGGCGCCTTGGTCGATCCAGGCGCGGAGAACGCCGATCTGCTCGGGCGTCAGCCGGTTGCCAGCCGGGGGCATCGGCGTCAGGCCTGGAGATGCCGCCACTCGATGGATCAGAGAGCTGGAAGCGCTGTCTCCCAGTTTGATGGACGCGCCGGCATATCCGCCTTTGAGCGTCGCCTCACGGCTGTCCAGCCGCAGGCCGCTCATCTGCTGGGCAGGCCCGTGACAGGCGTAGCAGCGGGCGCTAAAGATCGGCTGGACGTCGCGGGCGAACTCGACGGCGCGCGGAGAGGGCGGCGGAAGCGGAACCTGGCCGAACAGGAGCGCGGCGCTCAAAAAGCACAACGTGGGTATTCGAGGCTCCTGCCGTAGAGACATGTTCCCAGGCCGGTCCCAAAGAACCGGTACAACTATTCTGACCGGAGCCCGGCAAGGTTCGCAATGAGGACCTATTCGTTGTAGATGCGAGCCCCAAGGAATGTGCCAAGAAGCACTTCGCAAAGGCCCCACACCCAACCGATCAAGATCAGGTTCGTCGGGAAGAGACCCATGGCCGCGTAGCACGCCGAGCCCAGCACGTAACAAAGCCCCCAGAATATGGCGCCGGCCAGCAATGCCGTACGGGGGCCGGGACCAAACCGGGGCCGGATGGCGGCATACAGCCAAACGGCCGCAATGCCGGCGATGAAGCACCAGGCGTTGAAAAAGACTATTTGGCCGGTTGTGACCTCGGCCGAACGCCCGAGCGCCTTCATGGCCTCCGCATGCTGCTCACCGAGCACATGCATGTTCAGGATGAACTCGGAGATGTCGATAATCAGGCCGGCCAGCAAGCCGCCCAGAATCACACGCTTCATATTGATACGTTCCATAATCCCTCCAAGATGGATCTGGACGATTCTAGATTGTTTCGCCGGTCAACGCAATCAAAAAAGAAGTTTCAGGCCGAACTGGATGATGCGCGGATCGGCGGTGCTGGAGACGCGGCCAAAATTGGCGTTACCGAGGTCGCGAGCGGGCATGCTCCAGTTGGCGTGATTGGGCGCGTTAAAGAACTCGGCGCGGAACTCCGTGCTGACTTTCTCGGTGATCGCGGTTACCTTGCGCAAGGAAAGGTCCGTACCGATCAGCCCCGGTCCGGTGACTGTGGAGCGGCCCGCGGTGCCGTAGCGGACGTCGCCCGGGATCAGCGCCTCAGGTTGGACGTAGCACTCGGTCTTGAAGAACCTCTCGACGGTCTGCTGGCCGCGCGGAATGTTCGGATTGCAGGTGATGTCGGGCCGGAGCGCGCCGTCGGTACCCATGCTGCCCGGGTCGCCGCTACGGTTTACCGTGATGGGGTAGCCGGACTGGAGAGAGATGATGCCGTCCAGGGCCCATCCGCCGATGAGCGCATTGACCAGACCTGAAGCGTCAGCGCCAATCGAGCGGCCTTTGCCGAAGGGCAGCTCGTAGACGAACGCCGTGGTGAAGCGATGGCGGTGGTCCATGTCTCCGAGGCCCTTATCCGCTTTCTTGTTGAACATGTCCTGAATGCGGTTGCCGGTGCTGTTGCTGCCGCTGGCGTTGAAACCGGAAGCGTCGGAGATGACCTTCGACCAAGTGTAGGTGCTGATGAAGGTCAACCCCTTCGAGAATCGCTTTTCACCCCGGACCTGAAGGCCGTGATAGTTGGAGAAGGCGTTGCTGGTGGTCTCGAAGACGTTGCTGAGCGGAACAATTACGCGGTTCTGCACCGCGTAAGGAACCAGCCGCCGGAACTGGTTTCTGCCGGAACCGATGTCGCTTGGCACGCTGGGGTTGTTGTCAAGATTGCCCCAAGTGGCGCGGAAGCCGAGAGGCTCGGCGGTGTTTGTGTTCTCGCGCCGGTTCAGGCGCGTTCCCTTTGTGCCGACGTAGGAGACCTCCACGACCGATCGGCCGGGAAGCTCGCGCTGAATGCCGAAGTTCCAAGACTGCACATAGGCGTTCCGAAAATCCGGTGAGTATACGTTCGGCCCTGGGTAGAACTTCGCCACCGGCCCTTCCAGCCCGGGCTTCTCAATAAGGAAGCCTATGAAACCCTCCGCGGGTGGAAGACCGTTCTGAAAGAGACTGATGTCCTGCTGGTCCTCGATAACAAATGGCCAGTTCTCGATCGTGTCTTCGGTCAGCAGGATGGGCACCGTATCGTAGAAGATTCCGTAACCGCCTCGAACGACGGTCTTGCTGTTGCCGAACGGCTGCCAGGCGAAACCGAAGCGGGGGCCGAAGTTCCTCTTGTCGGTGGGAGAAAGCGATCGCGGAAGGACCGCCGCATTGAATTCGCGGGCGGTGCTCTCGGGCAGCCCCCAATAGGGCACGTAAGGGCTGGTAGAGGTGAAGTTGGCGCCGCAGGCGGCGAAAGTGGGGCAGCGGGCGGGACTGACGAATGTGGAAATGCGGTCGCGGGTGTCGTGTGGGGGCGAGTAGAGCATGTAGCGGAGACCGATGTTGAGGGTGAGACTCTGGCTGACCTTGAAGTCGTCCTGGAAGTACGCGCCGTATTCGGTGGCGCGAAGGCGAGTGGCAAAGTCACTAATGCGGCGCGCCTTCTGGCGGGAGAGCCCGAGGACGAAGTTAGCCAGCGTGTGCCCCGTGTTGGCGACGCCGTCGACGCCGGTCCACTGCGCATTGCTGAAGGCGAAGTCGCCGCGGGTGACCTGGGCGCGAACGACGTTTTCCATGACATAGCGAATCTCGCCGCCGACTTTCATGAAGTGGCGGCCTTTGTTGAAGGAGACGTTGTCAATCAACTGATACGTATTGGCGCGTCGGATCAGGGGAAGTCCGCCGTCGTCGCCCCAGCCGGTGAAGCCGGTAACGCTGAAGCTGGGAGCTCCGGTGATCGCCGGGTCGTTGGCCGCATGGGAGAGGCCGGAGATGCCGAACTTGCCGATCCAGTTCACTTTCTGCTCGGAGTCGGCGTTCTGGTACCAGCCCTGGTAGCCGAGACGGAGCTCATTCACCGTCGTCGGCGTGAGCACTTTGGTGTAGCTGATCGTCCCATTCAGGTTGCGGCCGTTGTTGAAGCTGCCGAAGCCGGGAAACGAGCGGGGGTTGAAGCCACGGCTGTCGTTCACCGAGAAGCGGCCGTAGACCGTGTCATTGGGGGTGAACTGATGGTCAATACGAATGTTTCCCTGGTCAAAGTTGTTGCGGTTGGATCGCCCATCCAAGAAATTGTCCAGGATGTTCCCGTTGGCGCTGGAAACCCCGGGGGCGTTGGGGAGCCGAATGAATTCAGGGTCGGCCAGCATCCTAGCGGCCGAGGCATCGAAACGGCTGCGCGGAATTATGTTGCCCGGAAAAGCTTCGCGCACAAAGCGCAGCCGCCCGCCGACCTCAACCTCACGGGACGTCCAGGGGTCAAAGATCTGGCCGCGTCTCCACTGGCGCCCCAGCGCATCAGTTCCGGCGGTGGCGGCCAGCAGATTCTGCGAGAAGTCGCCGCCGCGCTGGGCGAGCGTCGGAACTTCGTTCAATAAGGCGGCGCCGCGGACCTGGCGAAAACCCTCATAGTTGCCAAAGAAGAAGGTGCGTGGCTCGGCGCCGCGCTTGAACGTCAGAGGCCCGCCGAGGGTCGCACCGAACTGATTCTGGTTAAAGGGAGGAGCGCAGGCGGCACGGGTCGAAACGTTCGGGTCGTTCTTGTCGCAAGGGAAGGAGATACGGTTTGTATCGAAGAAACGGCGAGCCTGGATGGCATCGTTGCGGATGAAGTAGTAGGCGGAGCCGTGCAGATCCCTGGTGCCCGACTTGGTGATAATGTTCACCTGGGCGCCGGCTCCCTTGCCGAACTCGGCCGAGTAGTTGTTGGTCTGGATCTTGAATTCCTGGAGCGCATCGACGGAAGGCCGCAGTGAAATGTTGTTTTCGAAGCCGTCGGAGTTCGAGGTGCCGTCGATCTGGAAGGCGTTCTGCTCAGACCGCAGGCCGCTGACCGCGAAACCGCCGCCGGTGCCGGCGCCGGGCGCGCCTGTGTTGGCGCCCGGGACCAGCAGGGCAAGCTCGACAAAGTTCCTTCCGTTGAGCGGGAGAGCGAGGATTTTCTGAGTGTCAACCACCGCGCCGAGCGAAGACGCCTGGCTTTCCACAAGCGGCGCCTGGCTGTTCACCTCGACCGTCTCGGCGAGTTCGCCGACTTCGAGGACGACGTCGAAGTGGGCATTCTGGTCCACCTGCAACTGGATGGCTCGAGACTGGTGCTGCTTGAAGCCCTGAAAGCGGACATTCATGTCGTAGAGCGCCGGCGTCAGGCCGGGCATGTTGAACTCGCCAACGTTGTTGGCCATGGTCTTCCTGATGAAGCCGGTGGCCGAGTTCACAACTGTAATTTCCGCGCCGGCCACGAGCGCGCCAGACTTGTCGGCGACCGTGCCAGAGATGGTAGCCGTGCCGAGCTGGGCAGACGAGGGCAGAGCCAGCAGGCTTGCGCCAATGCAAAAAGCAGCGATTTTCGACCTGGTGATCGTCATGGGAAGCCCCTTTCTTTCTCGACAGGAATCAGAGATTGGGATTACTGTACTACGGCGGCAAAGAGAGCGCAACAGGCAATAAATGCCAGGCTTGCACCCGTCAGGTTGATCTGGTGACCGGCCCCGGCTGTCCGTGTGTCTCAGGTGTTCCTGATCCAGGCGTGGCGCGGGTCTTCTTTCCAGGCCCCGTAGGTGCGTCCCTCGCCGGCGAGCACCCAGGTGAAGTTCAGCGAATAGCCGGGGCAGGCGACCACGGGGTGGTAGCCGCGCGGGATCAAAACGGAATCCCCGTGCTCGACTGTGAACGCGCAGTCGAAGGGATCGGGGTCGGAGGGCTCTGTATAGACGCGCATGAAACCAAAACCCTGCTTGGGCTCGGTTTGAAAGTAGTAGACCTCCTCCATCGGCACTTCAGCGGGTCCGTCAAACCGGTCGTGCTTGTGCGGCGGACAGCTTGACCAGCCGCCCGGCTGGTTGACGGTTTCCCCGCAAATGAGGTGGGCGGCGTCGATATTGTTGGCGATGTGGGTGCGAACGATGCGGGTCCAGTTCTCCTTGCCGACCGTCTTGCACATGATGTCGTCGCCCTGAATGAGGACCGGCTGAAGCCCCGCCTTGCCTAGCGCCCCGGCAATGCTGACACGGACGTCGCCATCGGTGGCCTGAAGCCGGACGCGCGCCTGCTGCGGAATGTAGATCATGGGGTGCGGGTCGCATATGCTCCGGCGCGCCGGGACCTGGCCGGTCCATACGCCCCACGCTCCCTCGGCCGTAACCTGAAACGGTCCCGCATAGGCGTCGAGCGAGACCTCTTCGTCGCCGGTTTCGAAGGCGTGTTCGCGGAACGCGCCGCCAAGCTGGACAACGGTGAAAGAGAGGTGCTTCAGTTCGCGGCCGCGCCTTACAATTGGAAAGATCCCCGGCGCTTCGCCGGGCGACTTGATGTGAAGCTGCATGGTTTCAAGATAGCGCAAGCATGCGCCGCCGGCCGGCGGGATCAGGGGTCGAGCTTGTAGATCGTCATTCCAGAGAGCAGCTTGGGGTAGAAATCCGTCGATTTCTGAGGCATGACGCCTCCTCCGAATGACACTTCCGCGACTTGCTCGACGGTGGTGGGCTGGAGGAGGAAGGCCGCCTGGGCGCCGCCGGCGCCGAGGCACGCCACGGCGGCATCCATCCCGCGGACGTACTTCAGGTATTTCTCCTCGCGGACTGCTTGCTCGCTGATGCCGAGGATGCCGTCCAGGATCTGCTGGTGCAAGAAGGAGACGTCGAGATCGCCCGGGCGGCGCGTTGCGTTGAGCAGGCGCAACGCCGCAGAACCGGCCAGGGCAACGCCGATGCGAATGGTGTCCGGCAGAGGGGCCGCCAGTTTCTCCTTCAGAGCCTCGAAGGAAGAGAGCTCCTCGACAGCGCCGAGTCCGGCAAGTTGGCCGAGCAAGGCAGCG
>Ga0233417_10000424_pt1 | contig 12631 bp, 15 predicted proteins | sample Sed_MG_FD_189023 | JGI IMG/M metagenome (GOLD analysis project Ga0233417, IMG submission 189023) | Sediment microbial communities from Lake Towuti, South Sulawesi, Indonesia - Sediment_Towuti_2014_0.5_MG | ecosystem: Environmental > Aquatic > Freshwater > Lake > Sediment | place: Indonesia... | reverse complement strand
CTCCGTCCACCAGGTCCTTTGCTTCTTTGAGGCCCAGGCTGGTTACTTCGCGGACGGCCTTAATCACGTTAATCTTATTTGCGCCGACCTCGGTGAGGACCACGGTAAACTCGGTCTTCTCCTCCGTCGGGGCGGCTCCGCCCCCCGCTGGGGCTCCGGCCACCACCACCGGCGCGGCGGCCGCGGCCGAGACTCCGAAAGTCTCCTCCATTTTCTTCACCAGGTCTGCAGCCTCCAGCAGGGTCAGCCCCTTGATTTCATCCAGAATTGCTTCCACCTTATTTGCCATTGCCGTTTTCCTCTCCTCTTCGCGGTTTGTGAAATCGTATCAAGCGCCCGTCGCCAAAGGTCTTCAACCTTCGTTGGCAGACGCAAACTTGTTGGCCTTGACCGCCTCGTTAAGAGTCACGGCCAAGTTGCGCATCACTGCCGCCATCGCTGTCGCCATTCTCTGCCCCGGCGACTGCAGCAAAAACATGATCTTGCTGAGCAGTTCTTCCTTCGTTGGCAACTGGGCAAGCTGCTGGATCTGCTCGATCGAAAGCACACTCCCTTCGACCAGCCCTGCCCGGAACTTAAAGGCCGGCACGTCCTTCACCACTTTTGTCAGTGCCCGCGCGAGGGCAACCGGGTCGCTCGACGTATAGGCAATCGAATTGGTGCCCGTCAGATTCTTCAGAAGCGCCTCGGCCGGAGTACCTGAGCCGGCATGTTCCGCGAGCGTGTTCTTCACAACCCGATACTTGCCACCGGCGGATTGGACGGCGCGCCGCAACTTGGTATCGTCCTCGACCGTAATCCCCTGAAACGTGGTCAGAATCACCGTAGAGACTTGCGACAGATCGCTCTTCAGTTCTCGCAAAACGTTTTCTTTCTCGCTCCGCTTCTTCATCGTTCCTCTCCGCTACGCTGCAACGGACATGGCCGCTTCTGCCTCGGCTAGGTCAATCTGGATTCCAGGCCCCATCGTCGAGGTCAGAGTAATTCTCTCGATATATCGACCTTTGGCCGCAGCCGGCTTGGCCTTCTGGATAGCTGCGAGCAGGGCACGGGCGTTCTCAGCAAGTTGGGCAGCCTCAAAGCTAATTTTGCCGACGGGCGAATGGATGATGCCGGCCTTCTCCACTCGGAACTCTACTTTTCCGGCCTTGATTTCCTTGATGGCCTTGGCCACCTCGAAGGTGACCGTTCCCGTCTTCGGATTGGGCATCAGCCCGCGGGGGCCCAGAACCTTCCCCAATTTTCCGGCAGATTTCATCATGTCCGGCGTGGCAATCACCGCTTCGAAATCCGTCCATCCCTCTTGGATCTTCTGTACCATGTCTTCGCCACCGACGAAATCGGCTCCGGCTTCCTGGGCTTCGCGGACCTTCTCCCCTCCCGCGATGACCAGCACGCGCTTGGACTTACCCAGCCCGTTGGGCAAGACCACTGTGCCGCGCACAACCTGATCGGAGTGTTTGGGATCCACACCAAGATTCACAACCAGATCCACCGTTTCATCGAATTTAGCGAAATGCGCTTTCTTCAATGTCTCCGCGGCTTCGGCAAGCCTGTAGGCCCTCGCTTCCACAAGCTTTCTGGCCTTTTCTACATTCTTTCCCGCTTTGCGGGGCATAACCTCTCCTCTCTTACCTCGGCCTCAGTTCTCGACCTCGATTCCCATGTTTCGCGCTGTACCCATCACCGTACGCATCGCCGACTCAAGGTTCGTCGTGTTTAAGTCCACCAGCTTGGTCTTGGCGATCTCTTCCACCTGTCTGCGCGTAACCTTCCCGACCTTGGTCCGGTTCGGTTCCGCCGAACCCTTGACGATACCGGCAGCGCGCTTCAACAATTCGGAAGCGGGCGGCGTCTTGGTGATGAAGGTAAACGTCCGGTCGCTGTAAATCGTCACCAACACCGGAATGATCATCCCCTCCGGCTCCTTGTTCGTCTTGGCGTTAAACTGCTTGCAAAAGTCCATGATATTTACGCCATGAGGGCCCAGTGCCGTGCCGACGGGCGGCGCCGGGGTGGCTTTCGATGCCGGCAACTGCAGTTTGACTTGCGCTTGAACTTTCTTCGCCATCGCCTATCCTCGAACGAATCTTGGTATTCAGCTCGCGTCTCTCACACCATCAAGCAATCTTCTCGACCTGCGCAAAATCCAGCTCCACAGGCGTTGACCGTCCAAAAATGGTTACCGAAATCTTCAGCGTGCTTCGGTCTGCGTTCACTTCCTCGACCACCCCGGTGAAATTCGCAAACGGTCCGTCCACGATTCGGACTTGCTCGTTCCGCTCGAAAACCAGCTTGGGCTTCGGTTTGTCGACCGAGGTCGTCACCCGATGCAAAATATTCCCCACTTCTTCCTCGCTCAACGGGGAAGGCGTTTGGCCCGACCCAACGAAGCCGGTGACGCGCGGGGTGGATCGGACTACGTGCCAGGTGTAATCGTCCATTTCCATTTCCACCAGCACGTATCCCGGATAAAACATCCGCGGGGAAATCACTTTCTTTCCTCCGCGAACTTCGACCACGTCTTCAGTGGGGATCATCATTCGCCCAATTTTGTCTTCCAAGCCGAAGGCCTTCACCCGGCTCTCCAGGCTTTCCTTGACCTTTTTCTCGAAGCCCGAGTAGGTGTGAATGATGTACCACTGCATCGCCATTGCGTTTCGCTTCCTTAGGATTTAAAGAACTGGAGTACTCGCTCCACAATTCGGCTTACTCCGAGATCAATCACGAACAGAAAGATCCCGAAGAAAAACACGGTCACGATGACCACTGCCGTAGTCGCCTTGACGTCCATCCAAGTCGGCCAGGTCACCTGTCTCATTTCCACGCGTACTTCGTGGATGAACTGTCGGAAGCGTCGCGGATAGTCCAGCAAGCGCTGGGCGAAGCCCGGCATTCCGATCGAAGCGCCGCCGCTGCTCCCTTGGCTTTCTTCCTTCACTTTGGTTGCCTGTGTGGCCATTCGTTCAATTCTCTGTCGCCCGCCAACTGCTTGCCCTGCTCCCCGTCACTCAACGTTGGCAGGGGAGGAGGGATTCGAACCCCCACATCCGGTTTTGGAGACCGGCGGTCTACCGTTGAACCTACTCCCCTTTACCCTGAGGTCGCCGCAGGCGGCCGAAGGGTTGCCCCTTCCTTCGATCAACCTCAACTTCTTCTCCCGACTCCAACCCTTTATCTCCTTCTCTCTTCGCCGCGCACATTCAGCATCTCGCTGAGGTTCACTCCAAACAAGTTCGACGGGCCTGTGCTTTGCCGTGAATTCGGGCCCTACGCCCCAGTTGTGCCGTTTCAGTCGCTTGCTCACGTCCTGGGCCATTCCAACGTAGAGGAAACCGTCCCTGCACTGCAGCATGTAGCAGAACCAGACCTTTTCTGTTCCCGCCACGCTTCCTCCGGTTTTTTCGACCCTTCGAGCCGGCTTCGTCAGCTTTCAGGGCAAGCCGGCGGTCTACCGTTGAACCTACTCCCCTGCCGGTAGCCCTTACTTTACCTCGCGGTGCGCAGTGTGCTTGCGGCACGTGTTGCAGAATTTCCTTGTCTCCAGCCGGTCGGCGTGTTTCTTCCGGTTCTTGGTTGTGGTGTAGTTGCGATTCTTACAATCGTTGCATTGCAGCGTGATGATCTCGCGCATCGCCTGTTACTCCATGATCTCGGCGACGGCGCCGGCGCCGACGGTGTGGCCGCCTTCGCGAATCGCAAACCGCAACCCCTTCTCCAGCGCCACCGGCGTGATCAGCGCAATCTCCACCGAAATGTTGTCTCCCGGCATGACCATCTCCACCCCCGCCGGCAGCTTCACGTCCCCGGTCACGTCCGTGGTCCGAAAGTAAAACTGCGGCCGGTAGCCGGTGAAAAACGGCGTGTGTCGCCCCCCCTCCTCCTTGGTCAGCACGTACGCTTCGGCCTTGAACTTGGTGTGCGGGGTGATCGACCCCGGCTTGCACACTACCTGCCCGCGCTCCACCTCGTCCTTCTCCGTCCCCCGCAGCAGCAAGCCCACGTTGTCTCCCGCTATCCCTTCGTCCAACAGCTTGCGGAACATCTCCACCCCGGTCACCACCTTCTTCTGTGTCGGACGGAACCCCACAATCTCCACCTCTTCCCCCACCTTCACCTTCCCCCGCTCCACTCGCCCCGTCACCACCGTGCCCCGCCCGGAGATCGAAAAGATGTCCTCGATGGGCATGGCAAACGGCTTGTCCACGTCCCGCTGCGGCAAGGGCACGTTCTTATCCACCGCCTCCATCAAATCCAAAATCGTCTTCTCCCACTTCGCTTCCCCATTCAACGCCCCCAGCGCACTGCCCCGAATCACCGGCACCGCATCGCCCGGAAACTGATAGCCCTTCAGCAACTCGCGCACCTCCAACTCCACCAACTCCAACAACTCCGGGTCCTCCACCATGTCGCACTTGTTCAGAAACACCACGATGTACGGCACCCCCACCTGCCGCGCCAGCAGAATGTGCTCGCGGGTCTGCGGCATCGGCCCGTCGGTCGCCGCCACCACCAGAATGGCCCCGTCCATCTGCGCCGCCCCGGTGATCATGTTCTTGATGTAGTCGGCGTGCCCCGGACAATCTATGTGCGCGTAGTGCCGGTTGGCCGTCTCGTACTCCACGTGGGCCACGGCGATGGTGATCCCCCGCTCGCGCTCCTCCGGCGCGTTGTCAATCGAATCAAACGCCCGAAACTGCACCTTGGGGTTGCTCTTGGCCAACACCTTGGTGATGGCCGCCGTCAGCGTGGTCTTGCCGTGATCAATGTGCCCGATGGTCCCGATGTTCACATGCGGCTTGGACCGCTCAAATTTTTCCTTGGCCATCGCTTTATCTGCTCCTCAGTCTGTGTGTACTTGTAAACTCCAACTCGTCCCGTGGCCTACCGCCCGTGGCCTACCGCACCACGCGGCCGGTGGCCTTGGCGATCACCTCATCGGCAATCGACGCCGGCGCTTCCGCGTAGTGCGAGAAATGCATGGTAAAACTGGCGCGCCCCTGCGTGCGGCTGCGCAAGTCCGTGGCGTAGCCTAACATCTTCGCCAGCGGCACTTCGGCGTGGACAATCTCGCTGCCAGCGCGCGATTCCCGACCGTGCATCTGTCCGCGGCGTGAATTCAGGTCGGCGATGACCGGGCCCATGTACTCCTCGGGAACGACGACCTCCACGCGCATAATCGGCTCGAGCAGCGCCGGGTGGGCGCGCGTGCAGCCTTCTTTGAAGGCCATAGAGCCGGCAATCTTGAAGGCCATTTCCGAGCTATCCACTTCGTGAAAGCTGCCGTCGTACAGCACGACGGCGATATCCACCATTTCATAGCCCGCCAACACACCGGTATCCATAGCTTCGCGAATGCCGGCTTCGATGGGAGGAATGAATTCTTTGGGGATGGCCCCGCCAACAATATGGTCGATGAAGAGGAATCGGTGATCTTTGTCGAAGCGCCACTTCGCTTTGCCGCCAGCAATTTCCTTGGCCAGGGCATCGAGCTCGTCAGTGGAAATCTCGTGCATATCTTCATGGGCGGCCGAGGGAAGCGGATGCACCGTAATCTTGCAGTGGCCGTACTGGCCGCGGCCGCCGGTCTGGCGGACATAACGCCCTTCGGCCTCGGCCTTTTTGCGGATGGTCTCGCGGTAGGCCACCTGCGGCCGACCGACATTGGCCTGCACATTGAACTCGCGCAGCATGCGGTCCACGATGATTTCCAGGTGCAGCTCGCCCATACCGGAGATGAGTGTCTGCCCGGTGTCCGGGTCGGTGTGCACGCGGAAGGTCGGATCCTCCTGCGCCAGCTTGCCCAGCGCGGTGCCCAGTTTTTCCTGGTCGGCTTTGGTCTTCGGCTCAATCGCAACGGAAATAACGGGGGCGGGAAACTCAATCGCTTCCAGCATCACAGGCTTTTCTTCGCTGCACAGCGTATCGCCGGTGGTAACCGACTTCAGACCCACGCATGCGGCAATGTCGCCGGCGTGAACGGAGTTGATCTCCTCGCGTTTGTTCGCGTGCATCTGCAACAAGCGGCCGATCCGTTCGCGGGTGCGCTTGGTCGAGTTATAGACATAACTGCCAGCCTCGAGCACGCCGGAATACACGCGGATATAGGTCAGGTTGCCCACAAAGGGATCGGTCATGATCTTGAACGCCAACGCGGCAAAGGGTTGCTCATCCGACGCCCGGCGCAGCACCGGCTCCACACCATCCGGTGACGTGCCTTCGACGGGAGGAACATCCAGGGGAGAGGGGAGGAAGTCCACCACAGCGTCAAGTAGGGGCTGGATGCCCTTGTTCTTAAACGCCGCCCCGGCCACAACCGGAACCAGCTTCAGGCCGATTGTTGACCTGCGGATGGAGGCCCGCAGCTCCTCGGGAGTGAGGTCGTGCTCTTCAAGATACTTTGCCAGCACCTGGTCGTCGTGCTCGGCAATGTATTCGACGACCTTTCCGCGGTGCTCGCGATAGAACTCCTCGCTGATTGCCGAAGCCTTCACCGCCGCCGCCACTTCCGGCCGCTCTTTCAGGAAGGCAGCATCCCAAAGCCGGGCCACGGGAAATTCCTCATACTTTGCGCCCAGCGTCTCATCCTTCCAGACGACGATTTTTTGTTCGATGAAGTCAATCACGCCGATGAAGGAATCTTCTTTGCCGAGGGGAAACTGGAGGGGAACGGGGTGGGCGGAAAGTCGCTGGCGCATGGAGCGGATACAATGGTCAAAGTCGGCGCCAACGCGGTCCATCTTGTTCACAAAGGCGATGCGCGGCACGCGGTACTTGTCCGCCTGCCGCCAGACCGTTTCCGACTGCGGCTGCACACCGGCGACGGCATCGAACACCGCCACCGCCCCGTCGAGCACACGCAACGACCGCTCCACCTCGACCGTAAAGTCGACGTGGCCAGGCGTATCAATGATGTTGATGCGATGCTCCCGGTCGAACCGCCTCCACGACGCCGTGGTCGCCGCGGAAGTGATGGTGATCCCGCGCTCGCGCTCCTGCTCCATCCAGTCCATCGTGGCTGCGCCGTCGTGAACCTCGCCGAGCTTGTGGGTCTTCCCGGTATAGAACAGAATGCGCTCGGTCACGGTGGTCTTGCCGGCGTCAATATGCGCCATGATGCCGATGTTGCGCGTCTCTTCGAGTTTGAACTGCCGGGCCATAATCTTTCCGTTTTCTCGCCCTGCTCAAAAAACTCCTTTACCAGCGGTAGTGGGCAAAGGCCTTGTTGGCCTCGGCCATGCGGTGCACATCCTCGCGCTTTTTCACCGCGCCTCCGCGCAGGTTGGAGGCGTCCAGGATTTCTTCCGCCAGCCGGTCGGTCATGGTCTTGCCGCCGCGCGAACGCGCGTACAGAATCAGCCAGCGGATGGCCAGCGACTGCCGGCGATAAGGATTCACTTCGACGGGCACTTGATAGTTCGCCCCGCCCACGCGCCGGGTCTTGACCTCCAGGGTGGGCTTGACGTTGTCCAGCGCCTTGCGAAAGGTCTTCATCGGGTCGTCGTTGGTCTTCTGCGCGATCATGTCCATTGCCCCGTAAAAGATTCGCTGCGCCGTCGAGCGCTTCCCGTCCCACATCATCGAATTGATGAATTTCTGCACCAGATCCGAGCCGTACACCGAATCCGGCTTTACTTCGCGTCGCGCGACCCACCCTTTGCGTGGCATCTACGAATCTCCTACTTCTGGGCGGCCTTGGGCCGCTTGGCGCCGTACTTTGAGCGCCCCTGCTTGCGATTCTCAACTCCGGCGGCATCCAATGTTCCGCGAATGATGTGATAGCGCACACCGGGCAAATCCTTCACGCGGCCGCCGCGTACCAGGACGATCGAGTGCTCCTGCAGGTTGTGGCCGATGCCGGGAATATACGTCGTGACTTCGATGCTGTTCGTCAACCGCGCCCGAGCCACCTTGCGCAAAGCCGAGTTCGGCTTCTTCGGCGTTTGCGTGTACACGCGGATGCAAACGCCTCGTTTCTCCGGACATCCCTGCAGCGCCGGAGACTTTGTTTTCGCCCGGATCTGATCGCGTCCTTGACGCACTAATTGTGCGAACGTCGGCACGGCTCTCCCTCAATTGAGCTAAATCCGGTTGGCTTTGTGTGGCCGGCACACCCGACGCACCAAAGCCCACCTTCGTATGTCGAAAGGGCCGACTGCGACTGCGGAGGAACCGACTGGAAACCCCACACCGATACCAGCAGGCGTGTTACAGCTGGCGACAGCAGAGAGGCTTACTCGGCTTTGCGGGGCTGGCGCCCCATTCCGGCCGCTCTCCTGGTCCCGTTCCATCCTTCTGCGTTCCGGGACAGGAAACCTTCCCTTTCACAACAGGGCCAAAATCCCCCTGACAAACGTGCCAGTATAATTGAGAAGTCCTATGCTGTCAAACGAAAACCCGCGCTTTGCTTGTGGAAACAAACTTCGCTGGCCCTTCGCCTGCACCGAATAGCAGAACCAGTGCACGCAATGTTCTCCGAAAAACGCTGCCGACGGGAACGATATTCTTGGAGTAAACCATTTACAATCAAATACTTATGGGCTGTCCGGCGCACATAATGCGCCCCGTATCAACGCCAAGTTCACTCTAGCCAGGGTCCTACTTGCTTGAGCCCTCAGCTCGTGCGTTGTGCTCTCGAAGAAAATCCTTCGCTTCGCGCAACTCAGCGAGTTGTGGGTCGGCACTTGTCCAGACTTGAACGAGTCTTCCGTAGGACTCCGCAGCGGCCACTTGGTCACCACTCTTCTCTGCGGCCCGCGCGGCGCCCAGCAACGCCCGCGCTCGGTTCGGCAGGCGGAGCAGCGCAATGCGAAACTGGGCCGCGGCGTCTTTCGGACGCCCCGCGCGCAGCAAGAGTTCCCCGTACAGCTCATGCGTTGGCTTGATCAGGTCCGGCGGGCCCGAAGGCGGTGATAGTTCCCCTTCAAGCTGCGTGGCACGCTCAGCCGCAGCCAGGGCCTGGTCCATGTTTCCCTGAGCTGCTTCGCTCAGCGCCTTGACTTCGAGTTCGGCAATTTCAACCATTTTCGCGCGGTAGTTTTCTCCCGCATCCTGCAACTCCGCGCGAATTCTCGCAAGCGCCGCGATAGCTGCTGCAGCTTCCGACTGACCCGTGCGCGCCGCGGCCAGGCCGCGAATGAACGCGCCCAGCACTTGCTGACGTGTCGCCAAGTCGGCCGCGCGTCCTGTAGCCGGCGTGCCATGTTGATGCGCGCCAGCGGTTTCGCTCTTTGTTGCGGCGGAATCCGACACCGGCGGGAAGAGCTCCTTGGCGCGCTGCCACTGCTCGGTTTCAACGACCAGCGCCGCAGCCATATCAGCCGTGTACCGCCCGCGCACGGAGGCATAGTCCCACCCGGTTGTCGGGGCGTCCGTTCCCTGAGCTGCCAAATCCTTCCGCAGGCGCAACAGCTCTTCCGCCTTCGCATATCGGCCCTGCTGCAAATAGACGTAGGTCAGCCAGTGCAGGCTGTGAAAGTCGCGCCGCTCGACGTCCAGTTTCTTTCGTTCGACCCACGCGACCGATGCCGCCCACGACGATTCGTTCGAAGCCGCCGCCTCCGGCCACATTCCCAATTGAATGAAGATGTGCGAGGGCATGTGCCGGGCATGATGAGCCTCCGGAGCAATGTCCGCGTAGCGGCGCGCAGCGGGCAACGCAAGAATGGCGTGCTCCGGATCGTCAAAGCTATGGATGATGTAATGCGCCGCCCCAGGATGATTCGGTCTCCGCTGGAACACGTCCAGCACGATAGCGGCAGCTTGCGCTTGGTTGTGGAAACTCTTTTCCCCGGGTCGCCCCAACCCAAGCAGGGACAGAGCATAAAAGCACGCGGCTTCATCGTCCTGCGGATACTGGAGGTGGATTTTCCCCATGGCCGCCGAGTAGGCAGTATCGCGTTCATCTTTGTCCCTAGGGCCATAGAGCGCGCGCACGGCTTCCACATACGCTTGCTCCCGCAGCGTAATCCCACTCACATCGCGGATTTTCGCCAGCGCTTCCCTGGCCGCCTGCACATTCTGTTCGTCCCAGAGCGGGTGGTTGTAAGCCATCGCCTCGCCCCAATAGCCCATGACGAAGCCCGGGTCGGCTTGAGTAGCGGCGCGGAATTCTTCGAGGGCCTCTTCGTACCAGAACGAGTGCAGCGCGGCAACACCACGCAGGAAGCGCGCCTGGGCCTCCGGCTTGCCGGTCGTGGGAAAACTTACCGAGCCGAGCGACGCTTGCTGGGCCCCCACAGAACTCGGGCCCGACGCCAGCCACACGAGAATCGCAGCTACGGAGATAAGTTTTCCCGCGGGTGACATCGCAATGTTCTCCTTCGTTGAAAAACCGAGCAGTTGCCGGGCAGCCTACTTGATTTCCAACACTTCTTTTTCTTTCGCTGCGCACAGGTCTTCAAGTTTCTTGGTTTCCGCGTGGGTGAGCTTCTCCAGCTCATCCAGAGTGCGTTTCTTCTCGTCTTCGCTGATCTTGTGCTCTTTCTCCAGCTTCTCGACGGCTTCCTTAACGTCGCGGCGAATATTGCGCACGGCGGTGCGGTGGTTTTCGAGCACTTTGTGCAGGTGCTTGACCAGCTCCTTGCGCCGCTCTTCCGTGAGCGCGGGGATGGGTACGCGCAGCACCTTGCCGTCCGACGCCGGGTTCAGGCCCAGGTCCGACGTGCGGATGGCTTTGTCAATCATCGAGACGGCGCTCAAGTCCCACGGGGAGATCAGGATCATCGTCGGGTCGGGCACGGAGAGCGCCGCCAACTGGTTAACGGGCATCGGCGTGCCGTGATAATCCACGCGAACATGATCGAGCAGCGCCACGTTGGCCCGGCCGGTTCGCACGCCGGCCAGCTCCTTGCGGAAATCCTCTACGGCTTTCTCCATCCGCACTCGCGCCTGGGCACTGGCTTCCTTGGTGTTGGCAATCGTTGTCATTGGAGTTCTCCGGAATGAGCACTGCGTTTCCGAGAAAATTGATGCACGGCGTCAGGCCGGGCTGACCGTCGAGCCGACCTTCTCCCCCTGCACCACGCGCAGGAGATTCCCGGGCACGTTGAGGTTAAAGACGACGATCGGCATGCGGTTGTCCATGCACAGCGTAATGGCTGTGGTGTCCATGACCGAGAGGCCCTTGTTGATCACGTCCATATAACTGATGTGCGCGAAGAGTTTCGCCCCGGGCACTTTTTCCGGGTCGGCGTCGTAAATGCCGTCCACCCGCGTCGCCTTGAGAATGACCTCCGCTTTGATCTCCATGGCGCGTAACGCCGCTGCCGTATCCGTGGAAAAGTACGGGTTGCCGGTGCCGGCGGCAAAGATAACCACGCGCCCTTTTTCCAGGTGGCGCGACGCCCGCCGGCGAATGAACGGTTCGGCCACCTGCTGCATGGCGATGGCGCTCATCAGGCGGGTGTGGACTCCATGCTTCTCCAGCGCGTCCTGAAGCGCCAGGCCGTTGATGACCGTCGCCAGCATGCCCATGTAGTCGCCTGTGGCCCGGTCAATGGCCAGGGATTTCTGCCGCGTGCCGCGAAAGATATTTCCGCCCCCAACCATAATGGCGGTCTGCACCCCGAGGTTGTTGACATCTCGCACCTCGCCGGCAATGCCCGCCACCGTCTCGGGATGGATGCCATAGCCTTGAGGGCCTTGCAGCGACTCGCCGGAAAGCTTCAGTACGATGCGGCGGTACGCGGGAGTTTTCTGGCCGGTAGTCGTCTTGGCGGTCAAATCGGTCGTGGTCATGCCCGCGGGCATTGTACTAAAGGCCGGAGTCCCGAAGCTAGCACGGATGTCGCGGAAACAGGAACCACCGTGGCTATGAGAGCGCGGACTGGGACTTCAGGCGCCGTGCGGGCCAATCAGCGCGCCGCGCCTTCGCCGACCTTGAGGCGCACAAAGCGGCGCACGGCAATGTTTTCGCCGAGCTTGGCAATCATCTGCTCGATCAGCTCGCGAATCGTCAGCGACTCGTCCTTGATAAAGTGCTGTTCGTACAGGCAGGTTTCCTCGTAGAACTTCTCCATCTTTCCGGCCACGATCTTTTCAATCACCGGCTCGGGTTTGCCGCTATTGCGGGCCTGTTCGCGGTAGATTTCCCGCTCGCGATCGAGAATCTCCTGAGTGACTTCCTCGCGGCGCACAAACCGCGGGTCCAGCGCGGCAATGTGCATGGCGATTTCGTGGCAAAGTCTCTTGAAGTCGTCGGTGCGCGCCACGAAGTCGGACTCGCAATTCACCTCCACAATCACCCCAATCTTCCCTCCGGCGTGAATGTAGTGGCCCACCAATCCCTCTGTAGCTTCCCGCTGCGACTTCTTCTGCGCTGCGGCCTGCCCTTTTTTGCGCAGGACGTTGATGGCCTGTTCGATATTGCCTTTCGCTTCCAGCAGTGCCGCGCGGCAATCGCTGAATCCGGCGCCGGTTCGCTCGCGAAGCTCCTTCACCAGTTGTGCAGGAACGGTGGCTTGTTCAGGCTGTGTGCTCATCGGTGTTGCGGATTCCTTCGATGTGGATCTCGTCGGCTTTCGCTCATCCCTTTTCGTTTTCTTGCCAGGCGACGCAGTGCGCTTCCCGCCCCGGCGCCGGGCCTTGCCTCTGCGAGGCGCTTTCGCCACCGTGCCCTCTCAGTTTGCCC
>Ga0233417_10000423_pt1 | contig 12642 bp, 12 predicted proteins | sample Sed_MG_FD_189023 | JGI IMG/M metagenome (GOLD analysis project Ga0233417, IMG submission 189023) | Sediment microbial communities from Lake Towuti, South Sulawesi, Indonesia - Sediment_Towuti_2014_0.5_MG | ecosystem: Environmental > Aquatic > Freshwater > Lake > Sediment | place: Indonesia... | reverse complement strand
AGAATATAAAAAGGCTTTTGAAAGTCCTGAACAAAAAGCTCAAGAAAGTAAAGTCCAAGAATTAAGAGGACAATTAGCTGGTTTGCAAGCTCAACAGCAGGCTTTACAAGCTGAATATAACTTAGTTCCATCTAAAATACAGGAGGAATTTGCAGGCAGGGGGGTTACTGCTGGCGGTATTGCTCCTATTCAAGCAGAAGAATTGCGTAAAATAGCCCTCAAACAGCTACCTATAACTCAACAGATTTTAACTACTTCTGCTATTTTGGCGGGAGAACAGGGGAAATTAGATACCGCAAGAGAACATATCACTAATTTACTTAATTTACAGCAAAAAGATAGAACAGCAATAAGAGAATATAAACTAGATGTTATAAGCAGACTTGAAAATATTGTTGAAGGAGAACAAAAGGAAAGACTAGAAAAGAAAAAAGCGGAAGAAGAGAAACTAACTAAAATTGAAGAAAGAGAATACAACATTAAAAAAAATATTTCAGATGCTTATATAAAATCAGGAGACATAAAAACTGCTACTTTGATAGCTAATGCAAAAACACAAGAGGAAATTGAAACAATAGTATCAAAAAATCCATTACAAATAAATAAAACTGAAATGCTTAAAACAAAAGCACTTGAAATTGATATTGCCACAAAAGAAGAAAAATTAAGACAGTTAAGATCAAAACCATCTGTAACAATAGAAGATATAAAACAGAAATCTACTGCCGAATATGATGCTTTGCAGGGTAAAATTGATTTAATTGATAAGATTTCATCTCATCCAGGATTAGATTCAAGAGTTGGCCCTGGTGTATTATCTCGTGGATTTTTTGGAATATTTGATGCTTTTGGAGCAGGTGATTCTTTTGCTGGTGATGTGCATTTACTTACTTCATCTGAAACTCTACAAAACTTGATAGATGCTAAATCAAGGGGGGCAACTTTTGGAGCTTTGAGTAATCAAGAACTAGGTCTTTTGATTGAATCAGCTACAAAGATAGGTGGTTGGGAAAAGAAGGATAAAAATGGTATTGGGACTGGCGTATGGGATGTATCTGAAAAAGATTTTAGAGTTGAATTAGATAGAATTAAAAAACTTGCAATAAAAGCACAGCAAGGATTTTTAGATGATATTATAAGTCAAGAGGACGAAAGTGAATTAGATTTATATTTTTCTCCACCTTTCAATCCATCTAATTTTTACTAATATGGCATTCACAGAACAAGAAAAACAAATAATAAAATTTGGGATAGATAATGGAAAATCAAAGGATGAAACTAGACAAGCTTTGATCAATTTTAGAACTGCTACAAAAAAAACTGATGTAGAAAAAAACGAAAAAATAGAACAACCAGGTTTTTTTCAAAGAGTTGGCGGTATAATAAAAGGAGCTGGAGAGAAAGTCAGGCAAGCTATTGAAGGAGAAGAAGAGTTTGCTGGCGAAACACCAATAAGACGAGGGGTAGAAGCCACGTCAGAAGCATTTAAAACTATTCCTGCGGTTGCTCTTGAAACATTACCAAAAAAAGCTAGGGAGGCAGTCGGATTTGTTGGCAAAAAAATTGCAAGTGGTTTTGATTTATTAACTGATAAAGTAGCGTCAACAAAACTATTTAAAGAAATAGGGGAACTTGAAAAACAAGGATATTTGACTAAGGAAATAGCACCTGAACTTTTTGTATTAAAAGAGGCATTAGGGACATCTCAGGGATTAGGAAATATTTCTGATGTTATTTTGGCGACTGAGGGAGTTGCAAAATCTCTTCAAAAAACAGTTAATTTATCCAAAGAAGTATTTAAGAATGCTAAAACCATTCCTTCTAAGTCTATTGATTTTATAAAAACAAAATTAAAAGATAAAGCGCAAATTGCTTTGGAGAATAATGCGAAAAAAGAAATTGACTCAATTTTAAATAATACTAAGGGAATACAAAATAAGGTTAAAATAGCAAAACAGGGTGGAACTGATTTGCGAGAAACATTATCTGATCAATCTATTTATCAAGGGATAAAAGTGGAAGGGGGAAGAATATTACCAGACGAAGCTATACAGACAATAAGAAATAGAACTGATGCATTGTTAGAAGCGAAAAGAAATCTTATCCCAGACATAGATAATTACGTAAAAGATATTTCAAGAGATGTTATAAGAAAAAGAGCTATTGAAAACTTAAAAGGAACTCCAGCAGATATTGCCGATGATGTTGTTAAAATAAATAAACAAATTGATGCATTGCCAGAGAGATTAAAAGGTGGAGAGGTTGATAGTTTCAGGTCGCAAGTTAGAAAATCTGCAAGAGATGTTAAAGGATTAGCGAAAACAAACGAATATTATGCCCTTGAAAAAGCATCAAGAGATACATTTTTTGAAATGGCGGATAATTTGCCATTTGATACTACTGGTCAGATGGCAGAAATAAGTGATTATATAAAAAAAATGATAGCAACAGAGGAATTTCTTGATAGAACACTAAGAGGACAAATCGTTAAAGGCGGAAGACTAGGTAAATACACAGGTAGGATTATAGGTGCTGTTAGTGGTTCTGGCTATGGATTACCTGGTTCAATTCTTGGCTCTGAATTAGGTGGGTTAATTTCAGATATTTTAACAAATACAAAATTAGGAAATTCCATAAAAATAAAACTAATTGGAAATATAACAGATAATCCAGAAATATTGAAAATGGTTAATGATTTATTAGAAAAAGCAGAAAAATATACTCCAAAAGCATTACCACCTGGAAGCGGAATAAGAAGAACTGAGATAGTTCCTGGAATTACCAAAATTCCTCCTAGCGGTTCAAAAACTGGAAAATATGAATTTATAGAAAGAAAATAATTATTTTATATGGAAAATATCCTTCCAAAATACAGCAAATATGATAATTAGTAACCATTGCATACTTTCTTAATATAAGAATAAAACAAAAAAGTCAATATGAAACCAACAATAGAACAACTTAAAAAATTAAAAAATGCTGGTGGAAACGATGCATCTCTTTTTTTGTTGGAAAAAATATGCGAAATGGAATGCAAGATGATGGAAATGGAAAATAAAATGGAAGATGAGATGAAAAAAAGAGATGAAAAAATTGACAATAAAATTGAGAAAATTAACGATAAATTAGACAGACAACCAAATGATGAAGCAGAAAGAATTGCTATGAAATTAGCTATTAAGATTGCTGATGTTCAAAAAGGAGATAAAGGCGATTCGCCCACAGATGAAGAGCTTTTGGCTTTGATCAAACCACTGATACCAAAACCAATAAAAGGTAAGGATGGTAAAACGCCTACCGCCGAAGAAATACTAGAAATTATTCGTCCGCTTATCCCAGAAGTAAAAGATGGAGCTACGCCAACAGAGGAAGAATTAAAAAATTTGATTAAAAAAGTTATACCAGAAGAAGAAACCCCAGAAGAAACTAGGGATAAACTCCAAACACTTAAAGAAGGAGAAAGATTGCATATTAAATATATAGACGGAGTAAAGGATACATTAAAATTATTGAAAGAGGATTTTAGTAAAATTTTTGTTGGACAGGGTGGTAATATAGGAAATAAGATTAAAATTTATGACTTATCAGATAGTTTGGATGGTTCTACTAAGACATTTAATATACCAGCTAATACAACGATAGTAACAATTCAGTCATCATCCTTTCCAAATGCATTTAGACCAACAACAGATTATACAAATACAATGACAACAATCACATTTACAAACGAAATAGAGGCTGGCACTGTTTTGGCGGCAGGCCAGACGTTAATAATAGTATATGTTGAAGCATAAAATAAAAATCATATTATTATCATTATTTGCGATAGGAACAGTATTTACAGCAGGAACGACTTACGCTTGGTTTTTTGACCGATTTTTTTCTACAACGAACAATGAAGCAAATTTAGGAGCTCCGACCCAAATTTATCAAAAAACAATCCTTCCGATTACAGATAGTTTATACCAATTAGGAACTTCAACACGAAGGTGGAAAGAAGCGTTTTTTGATTTTGCTTCTACGACTAATTTCACTATTGATGGCATAAGCGGTTCTACGCAGTGTTTGCAAGTGGATGCTAGCGGAAATGTCAGCGGAACTGGGACTGCTTGCGGAGCGGGAGGAGGTGGTGGCGGTTCAGGCGTAGGTTGGACTTGGGATAGTACAGACGGTCTTATTTATCGTTCCACAACAACAGAAGCAACAGTTTTAGGTGGAACAGCAACAACTTCTAATGTCCTTCTTGAAGTCGTTGGCGGAGATTCACTGTTTGGAGGAATAGTAACTGCAACTGGAAAATTAGCGTCTTCTTTATTCGTAGAAGCTCCATATTTCAGTGCAACATCAGAGACAGAAATATCTAATTTTTATGATGCCATTTTTAGAATAGCGACTAGCACTGGAAAAATGTCATCTTATTCTTTTATGGAGGCGCCATATTTTAACGCAACAAGCACAACCGCAACCTCTACTTTTTCAAATTTTATTCAGACAAACGGCATTTTAATTCCTGAGGTTGCCTCAATGATAACCCCTCCCGCTGATAATATCTCTTTGCAATCCGAAGATTTAAATGGAATATCAGTTTTACACACGGTTGATAGTAGTGGATTTATGGGGCAAGTAAACAGAGATAGTTATTTTGAAGCTCGCAATACTAGTGGTGATTCTATTCCCAAAGGAAGCGCGGTATATATATCCGACGCTACTGGCGGAACACCAAATATCGCTTTGGCTAAGGCGGATAGTTTGGATACACTCAAAGGATTGGTTGGGATTGCGGGAGAAACGATTGCTGATAATGGTTTTGGGAGAGTATTTTTAATGGGAGTGATTGAAAATATAGACACATCCTCTTTTTCGGTAGCAGACAGTTTGTATGTCTCAACTTCTACGGCTGGTGCGTTTACAAGTGTCAAACCATTATCTCCTCCTTATTATTCAAAAAAGATGGGAACAGTTTTAGTTTCAGGGGTTGGGAACGGAAAAATTGAAATTAGAGCACAGGCTACTTTTGGAGATGAAGACGGAACGAATAATACTTTTACGGCACCTAACTTTATTGCCAATTCGTCTTCTGTTGCCTCAACATTCCCTTACGCCTCCACGACTGCTCTCACAGTATCGGGAAATTCTTATCTTGGCACTGTTTCATCAGGTGTTTGGAATGGAACAGCCATAGATGATGCTTATCTTACAAAAACGGGAGATTGGACTGGAACATTTGACGGACAAGAGGGAAGTTATTATCTATCAAGAAGCAATCACACAGGTTCTCAGGGCGTATCTACAATATCAAACTATGACTGGACTTTTGGGACAACATACGGAAGTAATAATATTACCGCATCAACCTCAATCCCTTTATGGGTTAAAGGACAATTAAATGCCTCATCAACTTCTGTTTTTCAAGGATTGTCAACCTTTGGCTCAGGAATAAATGTTAATGGAGAAACCATAACCGATTTGACTGGCAATGGATTATTAAATTCTACTGGTGCATTAACTTGCAATACTTCTTCGGGTTCTGTCTTTGGATGTCTTTCGTCCGCTGATTGGACTACTTTTAACAACAAACTTACGTCAACATTAACCGATAGTTATATCTTTGTTGGAAATGGAAGCAATGTCGCCACTGGCGTTGCTTTGAGTGGGGATGCTTCTCTCTCAAACACAGGTGTTCTTGGTGTAAACAAAACTAGGTTAAATATAAGAAACGAAACAGGGTCAACTATCGCCTCTACAAGAGCAGTTTACGTCTCAGGTTTTAACAATCTTCCGTTAGTATCGTTAGCTGACAATACAGTAGAAAGTCAGCATAATGTAGTTTGTATTACTATTGCTCCTATCAATAATGAAGCTAATGGATTTTGTGCTGTTTCAGGACAGTTTGATGCTGAAACAAACGCTTGGAATGTCGGAACTGAGCTGTATTTAACAACAAGCGGAGTATTATCATCAACAGCTCCAACATCGGGAGGTGTAAGGCACGTAGGCATAGTTACTGTTAAAGCAAACTATCCAACAGGAAAAATTTTAGCTTATGGCACTTTTGAAGAAAACTACGTCGCTGGGGGAACTGGCGATAATATAATTTTAAGAACTGGCGATTCTGTTGGAGTTAATAAATTTAGTTTTAGAAATTATGCCAACACAGAAGTAGCGAGTATAAATTCATATGGGGATGCTATTTTTAGAATAGCGACAAGCACTGGGAAATTATCATCTTACTCTTTCGTAGAAGCTCCGTATTTTTCTGCTACCTCAACAATAGCAGTATCTAATTTTTATGATACTACTTTTAGAATAGCGACAAGCACTGGGAAATTATCATCTTACTCTTTCGTAGAATCTCCGTATTTTTCTGCTACCTCAACAACAGCGGTATCTAATTTTTATGACACTATTTTTAGGATAGCCACAAGCACTGGAAAATTGTCGTCTTATTCATTTATGGAAGCTCCTTATTTCAACGCCACTTCAACGACAGAAGTATCCAATTTTTACGATACTATTTTTAGAATAGCCACAAGCACTGGAAAATTGTCGTCTTATTCATTTATGGAAGCCCCTTACTTTTCTGCTACTTCAACGACAGAAGTATCCAATTTTAACGATACTATTTTCAGGATAGCTACAAGCACTGGTAAACTATCATCTTATTCCTTTGTTGAAGCTCCTTACTTTTCTGCTACCTCAACAACAGCAGTATCTAATTTTAACGACATTATTTTTAGTATAGCTACAAGCACTGGCAAACTGTCATCTTATTCATTCGTAGAAGCTCCATATTTTTCTGCTACATCAACAACGGCAATATCCAATTTCTATGACACTATTCTTAGAACAGCCACAACAACAGGAAAATTATCATCCTATTCTTCCGTAGAAGCCCCTTATTTTAACGCTACTTCAACAACGGTGGTATCTAACTTCTATGATGCAATTCTAAGGATAGCAACAACAACAGGAAAATTATCGTCTTATTCCTTTATGCAAGCCCCTTACTTTAATGCAACCTCAACGACTGCGACTTCTAATTTTGCTGGAAATGTTGTTGTTGGAACTTCTTTGCAAATTCCTTCAAATGATACCCTTTCAACAAACGGAGAGATAACGATTGATGATACTACTGGGCAATTAAGAACATACGCAGATGGCGCGGAGAAGGTTTTTGTTCCGTTTAGTGCGATTGTATCAAGTATGGCATCTTCAACTTGGGGAACTGGAACAACAACATTGTCTCTTGCTCCTGCTTTGGGAGCGATAACTGTTGTCGGAGCATACTGCGAAACTTCTGCTGGAACTCTTAATGTTTCTTTATACGATGGAACAAACAGAGCTGATATGATACAGGCCTCAACGACAAAAAACTACTTTGCTTTTACTTCAAACAATACATTTACGGCTGGCGAAAGTATGAGGGTTGATATTGGAACGGCGGCGTCATCGCCGACTTGGTTGGGTTGTAGGTTTAAATATACCTATACAGCAGATTAGTATTTATGAAAAGTATTTTATTAAAAATATCAATAGCGTTAATGTTAATATCTGGTCTTTTGATTTTTCTAAAAAACAGAAATATCGGAGCTGATATTTTTACTGCTTCTGATGATGTTTTAGTAAAATACTATATCGTTGATTCAATTAACAACAATTCAATTCACGATATAGCCAGTGTATCAGATATGGCAGAGATTAGCTCGTTTAGATTTAATTCTGACAAAAATTCAGATTATTTCTTGTTAAGAGTAAAAACATCTGAAAAAGCTCACAATGATATTTATGATGGCAAACTTGGGATACCGATAACTCCGTTGATAGACAAAACCTTAGAGGATGATTTTTTAAATTCTCCTATAAGCGAATTAGATGTATCAATACAAAACGATTTTTCAGAAAAAATGTCATTGGTAGGCAAAAATATCACAGGAACGACAGTAAAAGAAGTATATAACAACATTCTTAATTCTGATAAATGGATGCCTCAAATACAACAAGAGCAGATAATATCAAATTCTTTTAATAAATTTGTAAAATATATTTTGAAAGAGGTTTTTGCTCATACTACTGTCGCTACTGATAATTTTAATGGAAATACAGAAAATCCATTGGCAACAAATTGGTCAACTAGCGGTATTGGTGTTTATACATACGGATTAAAAGGATATGGAAATGGCGCGGCGGCTTCAACAGGTTCGCAAAGCCACGCTTCATACTGGGATGCTAACAGTTTTGACAATGATCAATATGCACAAGTTAAAGTTGTGGATAACGGAGGACTTGGTGGAGTAGTTTTAAGATACGATGTTTCAAAAGATAATTTTTATACAGCTTTTGTCAGAGATGTTAATCGTGTCAGATTAAATGATTCTGATGCAAATATTTTACTAACTTATACTAACACTGGAACATATACAAACGGTGGAACATTTAAAGCGGAGGTCTCCACTTATACGATAACTATTTATTGGAATGGAGTTTCGCAAACGTCATACACAGATTTAGCTCAATTAGCTGATGACGGAGCTACTGGAATATCTTGTTTTGGAAATAGCACATCAGTAACATACCTTGATGATTTTGAGGGAGGAAATTTGGCTGACCCTCCTGCTGGTGGTGGAAAAGATAATACGATTATAATGATTTATGAAGAATAAAAATACTATGACTTTTTATTTAAAACGACACAAAGGACAAATTACGATATTATTATCTCTAATCGCCGCTGTTGGCGGTGTCTTAGGGGCGTGGATAACGGCAAACGGAGTAGCAGGGGATAAAATTCAAGATACTAGAACAGAAATGAAAGAAGAAATATCAAAAGATAGGGAAAGAATTGCCATATTAGAAGAGGCAATCAAAACAATCAAACAGGATAATGTAGAAATAAAGTCGGATATTAAAATTATTTTGCAAAAATTGCGTTAAAAAAAATGAAATACAAAGATTTTGATTTAAAAAAAGAATTATCAGAACATACAGATGAAGATTATTTGGGAGGTTTTTTGCCTGTTGAAAACCTAAACGAAGAAGAGGATTGGCGACCATACTTAACCGCCAAAGAATATCAAGCGGATAAATATGAAACTTGGTCTTGCGTTACTTTTTCAATACTTAAAGCTTTTCAAGCTGTTGTTTATAAAAAATACGGGGAAAAATTAAATTTAGCGGAAAGATTTCTTGCTGTTGCAAGCGGGACATCAGAAGGCGGAAATTCTTATAAATATGTTCTTCAATTTTTTAGAAAAAACGGAAGTGTTAATGAAGAAGATTGTCAATTTCCACCTACTTATGAAGAATGGAAAAATATTGAAGACTTGGAAAGTTTAATGAAAATAGCTCAAAATTTAATCCCAGAAAAATATAATATACAGTATGAAAGAATATCGCCAATAAAAAGGCATAATTATTTAAAATGTTCTCCTCTGCTTATATCCGTTCCTGCTTGGTTTTTAAAAGATGACATATATTATCGCCCAGATGAAATGAACGATAACCACGCAACGGTAGAAGTGGCTAAAAATATAGTTAGCGATACCTATGATCCCATTGATAAAAAAATTGATATTATTCCATCAATAGTTTACAGACTATATGTTGAAAAAAAAAATGATATAAAAGAAGATTTTAAAAAAGATTATTTCCGTTTTTGGAAAATAATAAAAACATTTTTAGGATTATGAAAACATTTATTTCAGCTGGACATTCAAAAGAAAACACAGAAGAGGGTAAAACAACAAAACTTATAAGAGATGAAGTTAAAAAAATATTTCTTGATGCTATTTATGTTCCCGATGACTTAACTTTATCTCAAAAAGTTGATTGGATAAATGAAAGAGCTGATAAAAATGATTTTGCTTTGGATATTCATCTTAATTACAATGATGATAAAAATTTAAGAGGAGTAGAGGCGTATTTTGATAATAATATGAATGACGCAATGATAATATCCGAATGTGTCGCTACCAATATGCACATTCCAAATAGAGGTGCAAAACACGATAGTTTATCTTTTGTTGGTTCTCTCGGTTTTCTCCGCTTAATTAGTTGTGATAGCATTGTTATAGAATGCGGTTATCAAAGCAATGAAGATGATAGAAATGCTATCTTTTTTCGTAAAAACATAGCAAAAGGAATTATTGAGGGTCTTGAAAGGATAGGGAAAATACAAAATGTAGAAAAAGATATTATTACTTTTCAGAAAAAAGTAATTGTCTTGTTGAAACAATTATTAAAATTATTGATGAATAAAGGTTAAATATTATTAGTTAATTTTTTTAAAAAAATGTTTAAATATATTTCAATGGCTGGTGTTGGTTCTGTTATAACTCTAATTGAGGCTATTCTCCCTTTTTTAAATGTTACAGTTAATCAAGGAGAAGTTGGCGAGGCTATCAATGGAATTGTGTCTTTTGTCGGTTTTATTTTACTTGTTTGGGGACAAATAAGAAGAAAAGATTTGATAGCTGGAATTGTAAGGAGAAAAGTGATATAATACGAGATATTATTAGTAAAGTTAATAATAATCATATTACAAGAAGTCCATAAATGGGGCTTCTTGTTTTTTTAAGTTATCCACAGGTTTATTATTATTGACTATTGATAATTATAATAGATAGGAATATAATGATAACAGATAAAAAAACAGCTCGCTTAATCCCCAGTTTTGCATAAAATCATTAAGGCAATTTTTTAATAATAAATAATGCAAAACAGAGATAAGTTTGCTCTTTTTTATCTAATTTTAATAACAAAAAAATTTTATGAAAAAAATAACACAAAAAGAATTTCAAGAAATTTATGGTGGAGAAATTATTGGAGAATGGTTGGTTTTTAAAGGTAATTTGATTTGTTCTGACAATCAATTAACTTCCCTGCCTGATAATCTTGAAGTTGTATTTAGTTTGCATTGTTACAATAACGAACTTACTTCACTTCCTGATAATCTTAAAGTTGGAGGTAGTTTATATTGTTACAACAACAAACTTACTTCTTTGCCCGATAATCTTAAAGTTGGAGGTAGTTTGTATTGTTTCAACAATAAATTAACTTCTCTTCCTGATAATTTTATAGTTGAAGATAGTTTGTATTGTTACAACAACAAACTTACTTCTTTGCCTGATAATCTTAAAGTAAAAGGTAGTTTGGATTGTTCTTATAACAAACTTACTTCTTTGCCCAATAATCTTAAAGTAAAAGGTAATTTGGATTGTTTCCATAACGAACTTACTTTACTTCCTGATAATCTTGAAGTAAAAGGTAGTTTGGATTGTTCTTATAACAAACTTACTTCTTTGCCTAATAATCTTGAAGTTGGATTTAGTTTGTATTGTTACAATAACGAACTTACATCTCTTCCTGATAATCTTGAAATAAAAGGCAATTTTGATTGTTCTTATAACAAACTTACTTCTTTGCCTGATAATCTTAAAGTAAAAGGTAGTTTGATTTGTTCTCACAACAAATTAACTTCTTTGCCTGATAATCTTAAAGTTGGAGGTAGTTTGTATTGTTTCAACAACAAACTTACTTCTTTGCCTGATAATCTTAAAGTAAAAGGTAGTTTGGATTGTTCTTATAACAAACTTACTTCTATTCCTGATAATCTCAAAGTAGGTGGAAAAATTATTAGATAAAAAATTATTAAATAAATATAAAATATGAAAAAAGAGGAAAAAGTGTATATAGAATATAAAGGTGTTAGGTTTCAAGTTTTGATCAAGGAAGCCAAAAAATCGTATGGTCGTTTGCGATATTTGGTTATGCCAAAAGCGGGAGAAGGCGAATTATGGACAGAAAAAATAATAATAAAAAAATGTTCAGCAAAATAACAATTTTAATTTTAATAATTTTATTGTCTGTTTTTTTCTTAAATATAGGAATAAGAAGACAGGAAAAAATTGAGTGTGCGAAAATGTTGGAGCAAAAAAATAGGTATTTACATTCAGGGGTTTGGTTTGCGACAGAAAATCAAAAGGAAATGTGTTTGCATTATGGGATAGTGTTGTAATTTTAATTATCCACAGGTTTATTATTATTGACTATTGATAATTATAATATATAAGAGTATAGTAAACATAGGTCGGTAATTAACAAATAATAGGTCAAAAATTAAATATATGAATAAATACATAGGGGAAAAAAACGGATTGGTCTTTTGCGGAGTTAATGAAGAGGGAGAAAATGAATTTATAGGAACAGATGCTCAATGGAGTAAAGCTGAGAAAGAGCAAGAAGAGTATGACAGAATGGTAGATGGAGAAATTGAAGAGATGAAAGAAGAAGATTTATTAGAAGACATTTATAGAGATGAAGATTACAACGATGACAAACAATATTATTAACGAAATAAGAAAAGCGACAATGGATATGATGTCAAAAATATCTATTGACGAAAAACACAATTATACAAACAAAGACGGAAAAAAATTAGCTGGCGTAACAGAAGTATCATCATACGGAGGATACAAAGAAGCAAAAGGATGGATGCCTGCTTGGGGCGCGAAAGAGGCGGTTTCTTATCTTGGTTATGAAGATATTTTTATAGGCGAAGAAACAGCTAGGGAAAATCTAAAAGCAAAGTTGGAAGAGATAAAGGGAATGGACGAAAAACAATATCTTGATTTGCTCATTACAGCC
>Ga0233417_10000422_pt1 | contig 12656 bp, 23 predicted proteins | sample Sed_MG_FD_189023 | JGI IMG/M metagenome (GOLD analysis project Ga0233417, IMG submission 189023) | Sediment microbial communities from Lake Towuti, South Sulawesi, Indonesia - Sediment_Towuti_2014_0.5_MG | ecosystem: Environmental > Aquatic > Freshwater > Lake > Sediment | place: Indonesia... | reverse complement strand
AAACGATACTGTTATTACAGAAACAATCGCGCTAATAATTATAATATCTTTTTTATTCATAGTGGGTTAAATAAAGTAATAATAATTTATGACTTTAACCTAGCCCGCTAAGGGCTTAGGTTTATAAAGATAAATACTCTTCAAATGTAGCGTGGCAAGCTCCAACTGGGCTAACAGTTCCACCAGCATTAGCACCAGAACCATACATATTGAACACAACCCAAGTGCTAGGAGCAAGAACTTCTTTCGCTCCCGCCGAAGGTGTCGTTGAAGCATTTATAAATGCCTTTTCCGTAGCTGTAATAGCATAATTTGCTCCAATCTGTGTTGATGTTGAATTATTACTTGAAGTGCTTAAACCAATACCAACTACTGATGCCGATGTTGTAGATACATCAAATTTGATACCAGCTGATTGCAACGTAGACGTGGCGGCAGGACTTTGAATGGCACAAGGAGTATTCGTTGCAGTTATCAATTTCCTGGCTGTTTGCCATACTCTTATACCATCTCCATCTCCATATCTAAAATATGGATTATATAAATCTGGTGAAGTAACAGCACCTAGCGAAATTTCTTGATTTTCAACCTGTCTTGATATATTGTTCCCAATAATTTCTCCCGCTGTTCTACCAATTATATCCCATATTGTTCCGCCTCCATTCCCAGCGCTTGCTTTTCCAACAACAACAAGGAAAACGACCATCAAAACAATCCCACATTTTTTAAAATCAATCTGTGGTATTTTAAACCTGATTTCTTTCTGTGGTATTCTCAATCTGATTTCTTTTTGTTTCTTTTTCATTTAATTATTCATTGATAATTAACTAATAATTAACTTTCAACCAATTTATTTTTATAAGTAAGTTCTCCTGGTGGTTGTTCTCCTTTCGCTATTCCATTATAATTAAAAATAGCATCAGGGTCTTTACCAATTTCTTCAAGTTGAGCTACCAAAATACCCTTCTTTTTTTCAAATTTATCAGGATTTTTATATGCGTAAGCATTTAAAACACCAGCATATTTTTCCTGTGCCTCGTTATCCCAACCACCTTTCTTTTTAACAATAAAAGGCAATTCTTTTGGGCGATAAATTTCAGGACTTCCAATTTCAATATCACCAAAAGAAGTTTTTTCTTCTTCTGTATTTACATTTCCAACATTTTCATCATTCTTTTTTTTAACCATAAATTTATTTATTTATTTGTGCTTCTACGGAATTTGTGAAGACCGTCGGCAGAGCAGTCCCCACAAACTCCGTAGAAGCGGAGTTTATAATTACTAGACAATCGTAATATCGTAGAACAATCCTGCTTTTTGAGCCCAAAGTTTGAACCCAACAAGACCGAAGACAACAATTTCTTTACCTGTTTTCTGGGTTACTGACTTCTCTTCATATTGCATACCTCTTGGAGAAGCATACAAAGCGGTATTTTTCGGCCCGAAAACTCTATGACCAGAATTAGTTACAGTAGTTGATCCAAGAGTATCAGAAACGAATGTCCCTGAACGAACAACATAAATATCAATACCCATCCAGCTTGCTACAAGACCATTTCTCAACACTGCGTCAGCAAACGAATATCCGTTTGTTGCTCCTGCAATGGTAATGCCAGGCATATCGGTATTTTCAAGAATAATGAACATTCCATTCACCATATCTTGATAACCCATATTCTTAGAAGCAAGATTACCAAAAATAGTGTTGACATTACCAGCCGTTGTAAATCCTCCTGCTGGTGTTGAGTATGTTCCCGTCGCATCTTCGCATAGATTATTGATAACAAATTTATCAATTCCATACGCTACCGAATACATCATAGCGTCCAAGCGAGATTGAGCAATATCAAAATTTGAGAAAAACTCTTCAAAAGAAAATACGTGCTCAGCGTAAATTACCTCATCCGTTACTGTTAATGCATCATCAGTTACAGTCCACGCTGTTACAGAATAAGTTCCTGCAACTGCTTGAATAGTAGCTGTTGGTTGTGATCCATAAGGATTTTGAATTCTTTTTACATCAGAATTATCAACCTTACAAACTTTTTCAGCAACAAGGATATTTCTCAAAACAATTTCATATTGGCTTTGAAAATACTTGTCCCTATTGCCGTATGTTGACATTGTATTCACAATTTTGTGCTATACACCTGCCGTAATGTATTATGCGAAATTAAACTAATAATTCCGCCGATAGTTTACTTTCTTCTTCCACCCCTTCTAGCCCAAAATAAATTTTCTGCTTCTTTACTTCCTTTTTCTGGGAAATTACCCTTAGACGCTTCTGACATAATTTCGTCATCTGTTTTTTCTGTCTTATTAGGAGATTTATTCTTCGTAGTATCAGTAGCATTCGCAGTATCTCTATGTTCTTTACGAACTTTCAATATTCCTTTAATCATTTCGTCTTTAAGGGTTTCTATGATTGACTTTCCAAGAAGTTTAGATGCTTTTACAACTTCATCAAAGTCTTCTAAGGGAACTTGTAATTGCTGTAAAGCATAAAAATCTTTTGGAGAAATTTCATCACCTTTTAAATCTTCCTTTTCTTTTTCCTTTCCCTTTTCTTTATTATCTTTATTTTTTCCCTCTGCCTTCTCAGCTCTTATTTTCTGATCTTCGTATGATTTTTTATATTTTTCTATTTCTTTTTGACGATCGTCAGAAAGTTTAGCCTCGTTTTCAGTAATGTGAGTTTTAAGTTCCTCTAACTGTTCAGGAGTGTATTCACTCCTTTGTTCGTCTGTAAGGGCGACAAACTCTGCCCAAGTATTTATTTCCATAAATAGTGTGAGTTTTAAGTGGTCACCGCACTAATTTAATTTAATAATAATTTATTTTTATAATTTTGCAAATGTGGATAACTATCTAGCACTGTTTATCTTTTTTCTTTCTGCAATTTTCTTTTGATTTTCTGGTTCTGACTGAGCGATTATTTTTATTGAAAATAATTGAAAATCAATGTGCTTTATAAACTGATTTCTAGCAAGTAAACTCACCCCAAATTTATCGTCATAGTTTGGTGTATACTTAATATAAATCGTTTCTCCGTATGGATTTTCAAGAAGCCCTAACGCTTTTATGGTCATTTCTATTGAAAGCGACTTATACTGAATAGCTTGATAGATTGTGCTTTCCGTTTGACCAAAAACCATACTTTCAGCACCAAGCCAAACATCCTCAATCTGACCGACAGGGGTATCTCTGCGAATTTCTGGACAAAACTTTCTCCAAAATATATCTCTTAATCTTTTATCTGAAAAAGTAGTTTTTATAAGCATTTTTTCCTCATCTGTTGTTTCCAAGCCATAAAATAACGCGCGAATTAACTGCAAAAGATAATCATTGTTTTTGAATACTCCACGAATCAATTCGTTTTGCTCCTCATTCAAATTATTTAGTTGTTTTTCCATTATTTATTTAATTAACTCACCTGCCGACAATTCAGGTGAAGCAACATTTCCAGTAACCTGAGGAACTGTTGCATCTGGTAATGAATTATATTCCACTGGGGAAATACCCCCTGCAATTTCCAAAATACGTCCTACAATCGCTTTTGCCTTAGGATTTTGCTCAAAACCTGGCTGAACTACAACTTTTAATGCCGTATCAAGCGTTTCTAAATTTTGTCTTAAATTTGAACTTTCTCCACTGACATCAATTTCTAAGTCCCATTCCATATCCTTAAATTGTTCTTTCCAGTTAATTTCTGACGGTGATAAAAATCGTTGGTTTCCAAGAGTTTTAAGCTGGTTTTTAATCTTTTTTTCGTTCTCAGCCATAATCATTGATTGCTCTTCTGGCAAAACAATTTCTCCATTCAAAACTTTTTCAACTACCTCATTGTTTGTTTTCTTAATTGCCTCATTTTTAATAAAAGCAGAGTCAATATTATATATTTCATATTGTTCAAGTTGGACTGGGATTTCATCCGCATTATCCATTTTATTTTTTAGATAAGGGATTATTCTCTCACGCAACATTTCTTCAAGATGGAGAGCCTTATTTTCAATCATCAATTCAAATAAAGAATGAGATTCTTGCAAGATAGCTTCTGTCTGTCTCCAAGCTGTCCCAGATTTAGGTGTTTCTCCTAACATTGCTTCCGATATTGAATTTATTTCTCTCCCTAACTGCCTCCATTCATTAGCAAAAGCTTGTTGAGCGACAGTATTCAATATTTGATTATTGATTTGAGTAAGAGGTTTATTTATCTCGTGTATTAAAATATCTCCATTCTCAATATTAGACAAAACATTTCTTCCTAAAAATTGCGTATCAGCTGTTTGGAATACCATACGACTTGCCAAATCTATATTATCCTTAATCGCTTTCATCGTATGATTAACCATCCACTGACTTTCAAATAAATGTTCAACAGCTCCGATTGACAATGTCCTATCGTCTTCTTCAATTAAATGAGTTAAATAAAATGGGTCATACTTTTCTCTTCCTTTGTAGAGAACATACTCATCATATTCCATTTTTCTTCCTGTTCTCTTGCCAATTAACGAAATTACTTGCATCTGCTGAACAAACTCTTTCTCATCGCTATCTTTTCCTGTAAGAAGTTTAAGCGATAATTTTCCGTGTATTTCATATAATTTAATATAATCGCTTTTTGTATCTTTTTTAACTTTATTAAGATTATCTCGCTCTGTTTTATTGTTTATTAAATTTTCAACAGCCTCTTTATCGTATTTATTTGTTTCAACCCTATCTCTCAACTGTTCTTCTGTAAGATGTAATACTTTGATTTTTGGATTTGGATAGAAATCTATCGGGTCAACTATAATTTTACTCCACGGAACGACATCAATACAAAGATTATCTTTTTCTACTATCTCAACAACAGCTGAACCATATTTTGATAGTGTTATACCCCATTTATTCAAAAATTTACCAAACTTCTCTTTAATCATCCATTGTCTTAAATACATCGTAGCGAAAAAAGAGTTTATTATTTGTTTTTGTTTTGTTGCTCTTATTTTTATATGACTTCTATCAATATCAGTGGAACGATACCAGACATTAACCATAGCCGTTACAATGTTAAAAAACGGCTTTTCTCTTCCCAAAGAATCCGTCTCTCCCGATATGTGTTTTGAATTTAGATAAGCATCAATCCTATTCAGTGTATCTTTCATTGAATGATCAACGTGTTCAGAGATTTTAGTATTCCCCGTATTGTAATCTGATTCGGCTTTAAGAATTATTTCGCCAATAGTTTTCATATTATAATTCTGCCGAAATTATACTTTTAAAATAACATAATTTAATAAAATAATCAAAGTGTGAATAACTTATTTTGTGTTTCCTTTATGTTCTTTGAATACTTTATCAAATTTCATTCCTTGCATATTGTAAACTCTTTGCATCTCTTCGCTGTTTTGCGATGACATTCTATTCCTAATCTCAAAATACATTCTCATAATCCAAGTATCTGAATCGTCAGGGCTTCTGCCTATAATTTCCTTTATTTCCTCTTTGCTTGTTACTTGTCGTTTACCATCACCTTTTGAAATATCTTGATAAGTTTGAAGTTCCTCAATAATCCTCTCCTTTGCTTCTCCTTCAACCAATGAAGATATTTTATGATTATTAACATTTTCAGAAAGAGTAAATACGCACTGGCTTCTTAGATTTTTGTAGTCTGAAACTAACGGGACAATTTTTGAATATCCGACATTGGGAAGTTTAATGATGCTTTGGTCTGTTTTGATTGCTCCGTAAGATGACTTGTAACCTATAATTCCATCTAATCTAGAACTTGAAGCAACACCTGCGCCTACTCCGATAGCATCAACCGCAATATGCGAATAAGGTATCTTGTCTTCTCTGGCATATTCCTTAATTTTATCAATTATGTTCTCAGTATTAAGCCTTTCATATCTAATCCTTTGATATTCTGTAAGTCCTTCCCAAAATGAGAATATAGTCTTGTCTGTCCCGTCATCTGCTATATCAACAGTCAGATATTTTCCTTTTTTGTCTTCTAATGTGTTTGAAAATACATCTACTAAGGCAGAAAAGTTAAATAATGCGCCTACATCATCAATATATTCAGCCAAAATCTCTTGTTTAAAACTAGATGCTTCCAATTCTTTTCTGGCCTTTTCAATTTCTCTTGGGTCAACATAGGGATTGTCTTTTGTTGTAAAATGAAATGTTGCATAATCTTTATCTATTTTGGCTATCTTTTCTAATCTTCTAAGATTTGGATTTTCCTTTTTTGGTGTTCCGATAAATGTTGCTCTTCCGTTTGTATCCATAAGAGCTGGACGAAATATCTCTTGCCAGGCAATTTGAAACCCTTTCATTGTGTCTAGCTCATCAAATACCTGTAAATGAGCTTTTTTTCCTCTGAAATTTTCCCTATTTTCCCAACCTGTTACGTATATAATTGATTCGCCACCTTCTCTTGTAGGAACTCTCATTTCTAATCTTGTTTCGTTTGGTTTTCCAATTTTATTCAATCTTCTTTTTAGATATTCCCAGATAATATCCCTTGCCTGAGATTGAGTAGGAGCAAGATAAAATATACTTCTATCTTTGCCTGAAACTGCTGTAAATATCATTTCCTCAATTTCTAGTATTGTTTTACCGCTTCTTCTTCCAGCGCGAATTACTTTAAATCGTGCATCACTTTCTACCACTTCTTTTTGTTTTTCGTGAAGCTGTATCATATTAGAACTTTCAAAATTTTTTATGACAAACCCAACAGGATCTTCTGTCTAATACAGCGTGGTTTCGTTCGTGAAAACCAAATGGACATTTAAATATTATATTAAAAAGCCAGTCATTAGAACAAAATTTAATTTTATATAACATTTCTAAAATTTTACCGTCAAATATTTTTCCCAATCTCCTAATAATCTTAAATTTAAAAGTCGTATATTTTAGGTTTGGATATGTTATTATATCATCCTTACAAACTTCCCCTGTATCTAATATAAAATCTGAAAATTTAGAAAGAAAAGTCATTTTTTTTTGGGATTATTCTTTTTGGGATTATTCTTTTTTGAAAACGAATTATCAAATAATATATTTAATGCTTTATCTAAACTAGGCATATCTTGTGATGGTCTGCCTTCTGCCATCTGCCAAATAAATTCTCTTGATAAACTATTAAGAAAATCAAGTCTTTCTTCCTCTGGCATTCTAGCCAAATACTCCCTTGCGTATTCTTTAAGAGTTTTTAATGGTTTCCTACCCTTTCCAAATTTGTTTCCTTTTTTGAAAACGTAAGGTTTTAATTGTTCAGGCACATTTCCCATAAGCGTTTTTTATGCGTTTACCACGCTTTTATTATAAAATACCGATTTTGGATTGCAAAATTGACATAATCCTTTTTTCTTTAATTTCTCTCCTCCCCTTTCAACTGCTGGCAACTCACACCAATACTCGCTAAAATCACTATCAAAATTTTCATTATACTTTCCGTAAGAACTACCGCATTTCTCACAATTATTTATTTCTCCTACTTTTCTCATAATTCCTTATTTTGCTTATTGCCTCATTGAAACTTAGTTTTAAGTTATAATCGTTTGATAATGCTTCTGCCATTTTTTCTAATCTCCATCTCAAAAGTTTACCACTGATTCTTTCTTTATTCCACTTGTATTGCTCTCCATACGCCTCTATTTCCTGATCTTGCCTAAATTCTTCATAACTTATATATCTATTATACCACTGTTCAGGATAAATTCCTTGTTGTTTTCTGTGGATAGTTTCGTGATAGATTATATCTTCATCTATCTTTTTTCCCGTTGGGTTATATATCTTATTTCCATAACAAAATATTGCGTGTTTAGGAATATTTAGAGCAATTTTTAATAAATCATAATTTGGAGGAAAACCTTTTATTATCTCCATATTAGGAGAAAAATCTTTTATTATATCCATATCTTAAAAAATTTAATCTCTTTTTCTTCAATCATATCTTTTTTTAAATCAATCAATTCTGTTCTTACAATATCAAGCAATTTATCCTCATCATAGTAGCAAACATTGCATATATAATACCAGTATTTGGGAAAATAAGATACTTTTTTTTGTTCTTTACATATTTTACATTTCATTTCAAAGTCATAATTTGTTTTTTTATATTTTACGTTTCATTCAAAAGTCGTATTTTATTATTTACATATTTTACATTTTATTCCATTGATTTGTCCACTTCCTCATCGTTTTTTTTATTATAAACCCTAAAAAAATCAAGAATACTTATAATTAAATAAACGATATATAAAATTGCTAAAATTTTAATCATATTAAATTTATTCTTATTTTTTCATCTCCTATCTGCTCGGCAGAAAACAAGCATAAGCTTCATACCCAGTAGTTACTGAATACTCATTGACAGCCCTTCTATCTCGCTGTCTGGGATACCCCACAGGTATCTTTCCTAATATCTTCGTAGATATTAAGGTAGAAAATTTAATTCTCTGCCGATGAGACAGGAGATGATATTTTTTCATTTCTTAATGTTCAAAATTAAATCTAACTTTATCATAAATTTCAGCAACATCTTTTCTCCTAACACCATTCCCTCCGTGTCCGCCACAATACTCGCCATTAAATCCCTCTCCGCTTTCCATAAAGCCATCTATCCAAATTTCTCTAATCGCTTCCTCCAAAATCTTTTCAATGTCTTTGGCGTGTTGCGCTGATATTTTTCCATCAAGGCAGAAACTTTTTAATAATTGTTTTGGGGTTTTCATTTAATATCTTGTGTTTGCTTCATAAAATCAATAATAGAAGTGTAAAGTGAGGTCATACCATTATACGAAAGCCCAAGTCCGCAATGATGATCAACTGCGTGAAGATATTCTCTTAATATAACTCCTAAGACATATTCATCTGAAAGATCCTCTCTAATAATAATCTGTTTATTTTTAATATCGCAATATCCCCATTCGTAATTTTCCAACTTTGACTTATCAAAGATTATTTTATATACATTCCCAGATATATTTAATTCTTTAATTTTTTTTATTTCCATTTATTTATTTGCCTTATAAAATCATTAAAAAAAACATCCAAAGTTGTAATTGTTTGATGTGAAAGTTCTAGTCCGCAATGATAATCAACAGCGTGTAAAAACTCGTGCAAAATGACACTATTTATGTAATCTTTTGGAACATCCTCGCTAATAATAATCTTCCTATTTTTTATATCGCAACATCCCCATTCGCTATCTTTCAATTTGGATTTATCAAAAATTATTTCGTATTCGTGTCCGACTATATTTAATTTTTTAGTGTTTTTTGTTTCCATTTATTTATCTGATTTATGCAAAAATATCGCTCCTTTTTTATTTTCCATTCCAACTTTAATAATTGATGGACTTGTTTTTTCGTCTACAATTTTTCCATCAATATAAATTTGTTGAGTACTCTTGGTCGGGTCAGTAGTAGGAATACTACTGGGTGGTCGCAAGACCGCCGTAGGCCATCTTTTTCTTTCCAATAAAGCAAGACAAACAAAATTTAGCGATGAAATAATTGCTACAAAAATAAGCAAAAATTTTTCCATAAATTATTTAAGATTATTCATAAATTTTTTTCATTTGTTTTCCAATTTCTTTTTCTTACCTTGCCTTTCCTGTTTCTTTGCTTTTGATAATTTTCTATCCTGCCAATTTTTGCTATCGTAAATTGGTGTGTGATTTTTAATTTCGTCTCTTGATAGCAGTTTACGAGCAAGTTTTCTTTTTTTATTCATTGTTCTTTAAATTAAAAATAAAATTTTCCGCATTCCTTTTTAGGATATGACTCCGATTTAGGATACGAATCAGATGAAGCTACAGTTCCAAATCCATAATCGTTTTCAATCGGAATTAAAACTTTATTATCTTGATGAGAATGACTTTTTAATCTATCATTTTCTTTTTGTAAATTGTTAATTTCTTGTTGCAAATTGTTAATTCTCCGATTAAGACTATTTAGTTGACTTTTAACTTCTTCTCTCATTCTCTCAGTTTTTTCATCTGAACTCAAATCTTCCCACATTTTTACTCCATTATTTAATTGTTGAATTTCCATAAAATTGGGGTGAGATGGCTGTCTAGTTCTTTGGTCTAAACAGCCATCTCGGTTATTCATCTAGGCTTCGGTCTTGGTAGTCTTATTGGTTTATCAACGAGACGCATACTAATCACCTCCTTTCCTGATGAATTTTAAAAGAACTAATAAAAAGAACTAATGAACTGATAATGACCTAATAAACTCTACTTTATTACCCATTTTTTCTGTTGCAACTGACCAATTCCACAATCCGCCCTTAACCTCAAAAATTATATCTTTTGATAATTGTTTTGATTGTTCGCAATTAAGAGCAATCATAGTGGCCTCATAATTTGTCAATTCTTCATTTCTTAATTCTTTGACATATTTCTGTATTGTGCCTATTTTAAACTGCATACAACCTATTGAAACTTTATCTTTTCTTGGCAATGTTCCATTTTTATTATCATCATAAACAATTAAGGCCTCATCATCTCCAACATTATCACTTTCTAAAACTACTAATTCATTTATTAACTCTGTTTTTAATTCTTCAATTCTGAGTGATAAAGTATCATTAAAAACCTTAACAACTTCAACCTCAGCTTCTACTTTATTTTTCATTCCAAAATAAAATCCGACAGATACAACTAAAAAAACAGATACGGATATAACTGACAACTCAACTATTTTTGCAAAAATCTTTAAGGTTCTATACTTAAAAACTTCCCACTTAGTAGCGTAAGGATAAATTTGACATAATTTTTTATTCATCCAATTTACTTGTATTTTTTTCATATTTTTCATAATTTTAATAAAAAACCCGCTAAGGCGAACTGATATTTAAAATATTGCTATTTCTTATACCAGCTCAACTTAACGGATTTTAAAGCTGGTAGTTCGCCATCTTTTCAGATATTTTAATTATAAATTATCTCTCAAATTATTGCAATATAAACCTGTGGATAAGTTAAAAATATGGGGCTACTCACTTTTGCAAGTTTTCGCCCCGATTATGAGAGTGTTATTTCAGATCGCATACATCTCCCCTCTTTTCACTTTCAACTTTCTCATCCTTTCTCGGTAGCAGGGATCGCAGTAACCAGTAGTAACATCGTTGATGTTTTCATTGGGATTACAACTCTCGTGACAGTTATCGCAGTTTCTCGCCCACTTGTCCTCTTTGATACATCCGTAGATTTCATTACAGACCACGCATTGTCTTAGCATTTGTTTCTCCTCTGTTGAATAGTAGCATTTTGATTTTACAGTAATTGCATATCTTCATTTCTGTTGGCATTGATACTCTTGGACACTTTTGGGAAGGACATTTATTGCAGTCGTTCTCAATCCTTCCCAATTCGCAACCGTAGATTAGTCCGCAGATATTACAACGGTAGTATGAATCCATCTTACACCCTCCTTTCTGGCGCCTCGCGCCTTTTAAAAGAACAATCACTAATTATTATTCTATATCACATTCAATTATTTTTCTATCATCAAAACATTATTTTGCCATCACATAATTTTTTTAAATACGAACCAGTAGGAATGATACTTTCTTGAATGTTTTTGTCGCAAATTACTATTCCACACACGACCACCTCTGAATGTCATAATGAATATATCTTCAACCGCAAACCCAATTTCTAATGCCCAATTATGAACAAAGCAGTGAGTAAGTGTTGTTTTGCTATCTGTGTAATCTTGACACTTGAAAGCAACAATACCACCACGAGTTAATACTCTTTTGAACTCTAAAAGAGATTTTTTATACATTTTTTCCAAATCAGCCCAATTATCAAACATAGTAAACCTTTTAGTCATTATGTTTTCATCTGTCTTTCCGTGCTTACCAAACATAAACGGAGGGTCAAAAACAATACTTGAAATAGAATCGTTCTCATAGGGCAAACCATTCTCTACAATATCATTTTTGATTACATCGTCAGTTTGTGGTGTCTTATCAAGTTTCAATTCTGGTGTTTCTAAATCACCATAAAACTTTCCTGTTGAAAAACAGGGGTCAAGTTGAAAGTTATTATTCATTAGATACAAAACTCTAATAGCGGCTAAAATATCTCTATCGTTATCCATTACTGATTTCACAACCTTTGGTAGTTGTTGGATTGGGTTCATAATTTTATTAAAATTATTGATGTTAAAATCCAATAAATGAAAATGACAAGTGCTATCCAAAAAGAAATATCTGCAAGATCTTCATTGGAATAGCCCAAAAATATAGGAAAAACTGCCACAAACAATGGAATAACAAACATACCAATAAACCACAATATCACATATCCGATTCCATTAAAAATTTGTGTCATAAATTTTATTTTAATAATGTGCCATTTGGAGTGGGCAAGGTTTGACTTCTCTTTCAATTTCAGAATGATGTTTTTTGCAAAACCATCTAACATCTAATGGCTTACTATAATCATCGTGATGAGCTTGCACATTAACATCTCCACAAAATTCACAAGGTTTCTTTGTTATTTTTTTTCTTCTAATGGATGAAGAAACTTTTACTCGCGCTTTATATTTCTCTGTATTTTTTATTTTATTATAATACATTATAAGAGTATCCCTTCCTTTTTGTGTCTTTCTATACTTCCTTTTTCTATTTATCTCTTTCTTTCTGTTTTC
>Ga0233417_10000421_pt1 | contig 12663 bp, 17 predicted proteins | sample Sed_MG_FD_189023 | JGI IMG/M metagenome (GOLD analysis project Ga0233417, IMG submission 189023) | Sediment microbial communities from Lake Towuti, South Sulawesi, Indonesia - Sediment_Towuti_2014_0.5_MG | ecosystem: Environmental > Aquatic > Freshwater > Lake > Sediment | place: Indonesia... | reverse complement strand
CGTTATCATATGCTATCCATTTTTTAAATCTTGAGGGCAATATGCAAATTGCAAATATTACTATTGAGCAGACAAGTAATGCTGTCAATCCAGACTTTCTATACAAAGTTTCAGCCAGTAGAGTCCAATGATACAAGCCATGATACTAATGCAACTGCAAGTCAGAGCATCGCACACTGATGAATTGTTTCTGCGCGATAGTTTGGTGATGAATTATCAACAATGAACTAATACTGGGCATATCAATGCAAAATTGTATAACTTTTAATAATTATTTTTGCTAATTTGTCTATGTGGATTTTAAAAACACAAAAGCTTTTTCCAGTTTTTCAGTTAGGAATTTAGACGAGACGAAAAAATTTTATGCCCAAACTTTGGGACTCGAGATGTCTGAAACAGACGAAGGGCTAATTTTGAAAACTAAAGGAGGTAATGATGTATTCATTTATTCCAAACCCGATCATATCCCTGCGACTTTTACAGTCCTTAATTTTGTAGTTGATGACGTTGATAAAGTAGTAGATGAACTCACTAAGATGGGGATTCATTTTCAAATATACGATAAAGGTGAACTAAAAACAGATGACAGAGGAGTTTTCTAGGGCAAACCAAATATAGCCTGGTTTAAAGATCCTGCTGGAAATTTCTTATCCATACTTGAAAATAATAATCAAAACAATATCTAATTCTAGCAATTTGATTATTTTATTTCTATAATTTTAGTAAAGTACTATCATCAAGATTGGAATTAAAATTCATTTTCTATTGATAATCAAATATTGTTTCATAATAGAGTAAAGATGTCATTTTACATTAAGACTTGATCGATTCTTCTTTGCTTTTCTTGATTATTATTATGCTCAAAATTACGAAAGCGATTTGGAAAGCTACTATAGTAGCACTCGTCAAATCTACTGGATAGCCGCTTCCAGGTATGTATATTGTCCATAACACAATCAAAACTATTGTTCCACCTATACCGATATAGTACCAGGGCATTATTCATTTCTTAACGGTGGGCAAAATCCAGAAAATCTGGGCCAGTCCAGAATCAAAAAAGAATACCGTTACCTCAATAGTCATTTGACCAAGAAACATTGGAACAAGAGCCACATTTAATACTCCTGCTATTAGCGTAGATGCAGAAGCTCCATAAATTAGTCCTTTACGTGTCAAATTCACATCTATTACAATCGTTTGTCCCACAAATTACTATATCGGTATAAATGGATTGGAATAATTCTTGTCTGTGAGTGCATCAGTCTATTCAAGTGGTGTTAAGTCATTTTTCCTAGGTACTTATGCTTACTTTATCTTTTTAATTCCCTATTTCATCAATTCCCAATTACTCAAGCATTCACAGGATAATTATTTCCTCTAGTGAGCATTCGGCAAGATTTTCTACTCGAATTCACCAAAAGTATGAGCACGTCTGCTGTTTTCCCCCCATTTGGGAAATGTCACTTTCCAATTAGCCTTGTTTCCTAATTGGCTTTCACTATACTTAATATCTAACTCCGTACTTGCACATGTGTAACAATCGTTTTGCATTAACATACATCATTATATCAAAAGAGGTATCATTTCTTCGTCATACCTGATTCCAAATTCATTTGCATCAACTTTTTATACTTCGCATTTCTACTCTAAAGAAATGGTTAAAGACAATTCGACATTGCCATTTGAAGTAACATATGCACAAGAGCCAGGTAAAGAATCGAGAACTATGAAGAGACTTGCTGTACTCGTTAAATCAGAGAATGTCCGTGATATCATTTCTTCATTAAAAGAACTGAATCTAGAGGCCACAATCTACGACGTAAAGGGAGTAACCAAAGATAAAGAAAGGGTCGCGTCAGGTAGAGGAAGTGGTACAGTTGAACTTACTTACAATTCTAGAAAAGTTATTGCAACTGTTGTTAATTCCTCCGATGTAGAAGAGGTCGTAAGTAGAATGAAGAAAGGCCTGCAAGGAAATAAGGCAGTTGTTATGATATCCTCAATAGATGATCTTGTCTTGATCTGAGGCCCCTCTTAATTTATTGATACTTTCTTTCCTTTTTCCTACAATAGCGAGTTAATACAAATTAATTTGGCTCTTGGTTTTGAACATCTGAAAAGAAGATGAATCAAAATTAAGCAAGATATTCCAATGAAATTTGCTGAAATAAAGAGAAAAGGAATTTCTATCAAACTATTTCATGGCGACTGCATCAGTGGAATTGAAAATAATCTATTGGAGAAATCGATAGACGTAGTTGTTACTTCTCCTCCATATAATATAGGTGTCAAGTACAATCGCTACAAGGATACTCTACCACGAAATGATTATTTGAAATTCTTGACAAATGTAGGTGAAGCAATTAAAAAAATTCTATCTGATGAGGGCTCTTTTTTTATAAATATTGGTAGCAGGCCTTCAGATCCATGGATGCCTTTGGACGCTGCAAATGTATTAAGGCAGCATTTCACATTACAAAACGTAATCATATGGATAAAGTCGATCGCCATTCTAAAATCCGATGTTGGAAAATATCCAGCCATAATATCAGACATTGCAGTCGGACATTTCAAACCACTTATCAGTGATAGGTATCTGAATGACTGTTCTGAATTTATCTTTCATTTTACTAAAAATGGTAATGTTAAGTTAGATAAACTCTCTATTGGAGTTCCTTATCAAGATAAAACGAATATTGGTCGTTGGAAGGTCGCAACAGGGGATAGAAGAGATCGAGGTAACACTTGGTTTATTCCATATGAGACGATTTGGGATAAAAAACAGAGGCCACACCCTTCTACTTTTCCAAGTAAGCTACCAGAAATGTGCATTAAATTACATGGAGTGAATAAATGTAAAGTAGTGTTGGACCCTTTTATGGGAATCGGCTCAACTGCATTGGCATCCATACGTTCAGGGGTTTCGTGTATAGGATTTGATATGGATAAGAGCTATCTAGAAATTTGCAAAGAACGGATTCTGAGCTCCTTGTCCACTCAATGAATTACCCTCTACAAGGTTATTTTTATCCATAATTATCTACATTTCAAATATCGTTCCTAAAGATAAATACAAAAAATGAATCTTATTGATACCATTAACAAATTTAAAACATTCAAACTTAAAAATTATATACGTGTTAACATGCATTCTGTAAGTGATGTCGAAAGTAGTGATCGTTACTCTTATTATAGTATTAGCTATTATTTCTTACAGTTTCATAGAATGGACGAATATCACTGGTAATGTACACGCCCAAAACGATACTTACAATAATAACTCCACGCTATATTTGTTTGCAAATAACGGTACCCTGGCAAAAATTATATCCAATAATTTAGTAAACTATCTAAATGAATCGGCATCAATATTGCAGATAACTAGTATCATGCAAGGAGTTAGCAATTTACAATATTCAGATAAGATCAATAGTAGCCTACATGGAATTTCTGAAAATGATGACGTTGAGAAACGGCAAATAGCTGCTAGTATTTTGGAACATGCCGATACTTTTGAGGCAATTACGTATTTACTTTCCAACGGAGATATGTATATGGAAGAACCATACGACCGACAATTAGGTCTAACCAGAGGTAATTTTGCATTTAGGGATTACTATCAAGGAGCTGTGAATACAAGACAAGCATTTCTTGGAGATGTAATTGTGTCGTCTTCTACTGGAGATAAAGTAGCACTTATTTCTGTTCCAATATATTCGAAAGAGGACTCGTCATTAGTAGGAATATGGAGTGGTGTGTTAAATCTTGATGAATTTAACAAGATGCTCCACGCTTTGAGTCTTCCAGACGATATAAGAGTAGCATTCGTAGATGGTAATGGTCAGAAAATAGCTGATTCAAATTCTCTCCTATCAAACAAGTCTGAATCTTTCGTCGACTCCAATAGCTTTAAAGCTGGAAAATCTGGAAAATCCGGACATGTCTTAGAAGTGATTGACGGTACAAAATATTTAACCTCTTATGCGCCGGCAAGTATACTTTCTAAGACTTGGATAGTTATGGTAATGATACGGGCAGGTTAAACAATTAACCACTCAGTAGGCAGAACAATACTATCAAAATCCGATCATGATAATCAACGTTGTTATGTCGTTAAATCTTCTGGTATAAAATCAAGATCTAATTTATTTATTTCAAATGCATTTTTGAGCGTCTCGAATATAGGATGATTTGGATGGATAAATTATATGATATCAAAAATAAAGATTGGGGGATCTATATGAAATCAATTACATTGTAGATCTATTCTTCATCTTCATCTTCATCTTGGTCATCGTCTTCATCTTCATCTTGGTCATCGTCTTCATCTTCATCTTCATCTTGGTCATCGTCTTCATCTTCATCTTGGTCATCATGATCGTCATCATGAGCGTCTTTATCACCTACTACACTCACTTGCACATTTTCAGTTTGGTCATCATGATTTTCATCACCTACTACACTCACTTGCGTATTTTCATTTTCGTTCTCTGTATCTGCGGCGTTACTAGTACTGGAACTTCCCTGAACATAACCACTTTGTACAAAACAGTGTACTATCTGATCACCAGTTGGAGCACCGTATTGACCGTTGGCATCGGACAGACAATTCTGGAAATTTTCGTAGTTAGTGCCAGTTGAGGTTGAAGTTGATCCTTCTTCTTCTTCGCCTTCGGTTTGTGCAAATACATTATTTGCCATTGTAGCTGACGATAGAAAGATGATAGATGCCGCAAGAAAAATGACGGCACTTGACATTTCCTTCTTTAAATTCATATGTAGATATCCTCTAAAAGATAATACAATTAACTGTTGGCACAATATTTTATAGTTAAATCTTCATATAATTTATTCAATAATCATCTATCAAATTTACTCATCATCTACTTGAGGGTAAAATTTCAAAAAATTTCTGGGGTAATTTGATGTAATTATCCATCTATTTCACTAGTCTGCGCTAACCTGTTGTAAGTAAAACTGCTCTTTATCGGTCTTTTCTGGTCTTATCCCTTCCAGCTCTATCAAATATTGTAAAATTCCCTTCCCTTTATCTAACTTACCATCCGGCAATCTTACTGTGCCGTTTATGAATGCGCTACTACCACAAACAGGGTTGAATGTAGTTTCAATATTGTTACAGTATTTCGATAATGTTCTTTCTGGGGAACCATCGGGATTTAAGAAGAATCTTCCTTTCCTAAAAATAACACTCGAATCCTTGGATTCCTCAGGAATCTCTTGTTCCCTCGTGAAGGTAAATACAACTTTCAGATTGTCAAGTTTTTTTGCGGCGTCTATTAACCAATTATAGTAGATTACATTCAGGGTTTCAACAGGATGTTGTTTAGTATTACTGGTCTGGTCGTTCTCACTCTCTATAGATAATTTAGTGTTACTGTAGAATAGTATAAGACTGTGTCCAGAATCCTTATTGTCCTCCATATATTGAATCAGGCATCTTGCAGATTGTGCTCCATTTGCACCAGACCAATAAGCTATGTTCTTCTCAATTCCGCTGTCCACTTTCGACAAGAAATGTTCTTTAGATGGATTTAGTCTTAACACGATTTTATCTCCAATCTTCACCTGCTGGTTAAAATAAGCGGCAAAGGCATCTGATTTTTTCGTAACGGGATTAATATAGCCATACGGTTTTTCTTCCTTGATTGTAAGTTCTAGGTAGTCTCTCGTTGGTGACGATGCAATTGAATATGCTCGATTAACAACGCTTTCCTCAAAAGCTCCTGATGCTATGGGCCTCTTGAGCATAGCACTCAAAGTCACAAATTGGCCTATGCCAAAATTAAATCTCTGTGAGGAAGAACTAGGCTTTAGAGAGTAAGTATAGGTATCGTGTGTTTCCCTGACTTTCTCAGTAACCTGCCATTCATATTCACCGGGTGATTTTATTCCAGAATGCTTCTCAGACAATATATATCAGAAGGGTTATCATGATTATCATATAAAAAACATTATTTTTATCATTTTTACTACTCATTTTGATTTAGATTAAAGTTAAAACTAATATCTCCAATAGACTTGATTCCATAATATAATAGCATAAACAATCTGATGACAGAATCTATTCCACTAATGAGGATACAGAACAGAATATTCATTTAGGGGCGGGACTGATGAAATTGGCCGGTGGATATGAAGATGTGATAAAAATCTACCAGCCATCTGTCAAGAATCGAGTAAGGTAGGAGTACTTAACAATACAAAATATAAGAATATGACTTACCTTAGTTATTCCAAAGAAAATTTATCCAAATGATAATCGGAACTGTTATTGTTGTATGTATCAAGCGAATTCAATTTTATTTAAAATTCCGACCTCATATTTTTATTGAACTGGTTAGAAAATATTCATGAATGTCTCACCGTCTTGTCAATGAACTGGTTTCCGACATACTGGATATTGAAGATATTATGTTATCAGTAAATAGTGGAAGTGGGATTTGTGAAGTTAGAATTGAGCGAGGGTTACCTGTACGTATAAAAGACAAATGGATGACTATAGGTAACGAAGATAAATCTTGGCATATACATCTAAACCTAGATAATGTGAAAACTGCAAAGTTTGTAACAGAAATTAGAGAAAGTGGAATGAATGGATATAGCGTGAGATTCTTTGATTCAAGCGGCAATGTTGCAATGCGAGCAAATTTTGTCAGGATGTACGATGATAATGGTAACTTGCGTTCAGCAAAGTTGGGTAGGTATGATGATTTATTCACAAAATATGGAAAGAGGGAAATCATATCATTTAGCGGTTGACCAAATAAGTTTCAGCCTATTCTAAAATTAACTAATACAAAATGCAAAAGTAAAGATACATTTTTTTACAAGATACTAGAAAAAATAATGCTTGCAGTTTAGGAAACCTCAGTCATGTACTTTATGTAACAGGGATCTTAAGTTTAAATACAAACCAGAAAAATCCTGGAATATTACAGGCTATCTTTGTAGTGACTGTCATATGAAAACTGCAAAGGAATTTTATATTAAACAGAAAGAGGAAGAAGAACAACTTACTAAAAAGCAAAACCAATGCTTCATATGTCATAAAGTTGTGGACCAAGAGAAAAAAAAGAAAGCAAGATGGCAGTGGGGTCTGGAAAATGATGTTTTCCTATGTGAAAAATGCTATAACCAAAAAGAACAAGATTATCAAACAAAAGTAAATTTTTGTATAAAATGTGGAAAAAAAATTGGCTTCATAAGGTATAATCCAAAACCTCAATGGAAAATTGATGGACAGTTATGCAGAAAATGCTGGGATACGATAAATAGTTCTCAGAATTAAATAAGGCAATGCCTTCGGTTTAAACATGAACTGTTTGCTTACTATGGTTTTTATGCTACTCAAATCATGAATAGGATATTGAAGCGAAAGGTCAGGAAATCAAATTCCAAGGGAATTAAAAAGAAATCTCTAACGTGGGCGGTGGTATTTGGTGTAGTATTAGTTGGGGGTTCGGTAACTGCGTTTTTGACTATGGGACAAAACACAACACCACAAAATAAAGAAGAGCCTGAACAACTTATGAATACCCTTCTTCAGCCAATAGTTCAAAACGCATCTGCGCTGGGGACTTCTAAATGGAATATCACGTTACTGGAATTTGGCGATTATCAGTGTCAATATTGTGCAAGATTTCACAGAGATACAAAGGATCTAATTGTAAATAATTATGTTAATACGGGAATGATTAACTTTTTGTTCAAAGATTTTGTCATAAATGACAGGCCAACAGACAGGTTATCGACTCTTGCAGCCATCGGATCTTATTGTGCTGCAGAACAGGGGAAATATTGGCAATATCATGACGAGGTATATAGGAATTCAAAAGGTGAGAATACTGATTGGGTATCAAAAAATAGTTTAACTCAATTTGCAGTATACGCAGGTGTTACTGATGTAGACAAATTTTCGACATGTCTTGATTCGAAAAAATATGAAAGTTTAGTAGCCACAAACGATAATTTAGCACGTAGCATAGGATTAACAAGCACTCCCACATTCATCCTTATCATTGAAGGAAAACCCCCATTAAAAATTGTAGGAGCTCAACCTTACTCTGTTTTTGAAGGCGCCATAAAACAAGCTCTAATGGAGATTCCAAGTTAGGTATCAATGAACAACACAATTCATTTTTATTGAATAGAAAATTACTCGACATTGGAATCACAATTAATTAACTATAGTCTCGCAATTGAAACCATTTATATTTCCATTGTGCCAATAAAAATCAAAATCTGTGTGGCATGGTGATCCAATCACTTGAATTTTATTATGAATAGCATTTCTCTTATGGGAGCGACCAATCAAAAGGTCTTTTAAGATGGACACTAACTCAAATTCAAAAAAAGAAATTGATTTTAACACGAAAGATATCCTGAGTATAATTTTATTCCTAGTTGCATTTCTAATTATTTGGCAAATTGTATTCTCACTAGAAATTTGGCCGCGTGTTTCCCTACCTTCTCCAGCAATGGTAGCAGAGTCATTTGTTGACCTGGTTTCTGAAAATACATTGATGGAGGGAATTGCAATTACACTCTGGCGTCTATTCATTGGATTTGTAATCTCTGTAGTAATCGGTGGATGTGTTGGACTCGTAATGGTTAGATTCAGACAATTTGGAAAAACAATGAGTTCATTTGCTTTGGGTCTTCAATCTTTCCCAAGTATCGCATGGGTACCTTTTGCGATTCTTTTGATTGGATTTAATGATTTTGGAATACTTTTCGTTATTGTAATGAATTCCGTATTCTCAGTAATGAATTCAACTTATGGTGCTATTAGAAACATACCACCGATATATCTTCATGCTGCACGTAACATGGGAGCTGGCGGCTTCCTATTATTTAGGCATGTCATGGTTCCTGCCTCGGCACCTTCTTTAATAATGGGTCTAAGACAAACATGGTCTTTTGCTTGGCATGCATTAGTTGGTGCAGAAATGCTGATAACAACTGGAGTAGGACTGGGTTATATTCTGGCAATAGGAAGAGAGTTTTCCAACATGAGTCAAATAATTGCAACTATGATTGTAATATTTGCTGTTGGATTGATATTTGATAGATTTGTTTTTTCAAAAGTCGAAGAAAGGGTACGCGAAAAGTGGGGTTTATCCTCATCATGATGAATGCATAACAATATTCAACATTTCAAATAGTAACATACCAAATTCTTGTTTAGTTCCTTTTTTCAATACATTAGATTCTTCTGTCATGTTGATTAAGATATGAAAGGATAGATTGTGAAATCTAGATAAAACCTACAGCATCTAATTAATTTCTGTACCAGTAGTTTTTCGATGCAACTGTTTCCCTTTAGGAAAAATTTCTCTTTTTAAGAGGTAATTTTCAATCGATATTTTTCCCGGACCTAGAACGACTAATGTAAGGCAAATAGAAATCAGAAGCAATTCAAATTCGTATCCACCAACAAATCCTTTAGATAATTTTGCAGTTACTATTGCCCCAATCATTTCTATAATAAACAATGCGGAAGCAACTCTAGTCAGTATCCCAAATAAGATAGCTAAACCTCCTATCACCTCAAGGAGTGCAATTGGAATGAACAGTTCAGGTGGTAAATTAATTGATTGAAAAAAACTATATCCACCAGACGTATCGTAAAATTTTGGTATACCGTGGGCGATAAATACAATACCAGCCATAATTCTGATAGGCAATAAACCAAAGCTAAAAATTGAATTCATTTTCCGCATACATACGTCTTGTTAAATATATAAATCAATAAGCTTATCCTGGAGAGTAGATTCAAGAATTTGAATCATTATCCTCAGGACGCAACGATTTTTCGTACTAATTTCCACTATGAATAAAAATATCAATCACATTATTGTTGTAACTTGATAATATCTTAATTCGTCTTGCTATTTGGATAATTCAATCTTTCTAGATATTTTTATAAATCGAATGAAAATATGTAATTCATCAGGAATTTATTAATTATTTTGTTACTTTATATGGTTTTTCTATTTCAAAAATTTCAATAAAAATTTAAAGTAGTATTGTTTCATATGAAAATGGCTACATTTTTTGTTTTGTCATTAGCAATCACCTTTGCTCTTGGAATGTTACTAGTACCAGCAATTGGTACTCTTGTGTTTGCTGAAAACATGAGTGAAATGACAGGTAACATGACTAGCATGGGAGATAACATGACAGGAATGACCGGTAATATAACTGGTAACATGACAGGATAAATAGGTTATCTATTACCTATTAAGACGATATACCGCAACAAGTGATAATAACAGTACTGAAACTAGAATCCTCCCTATTTCTTTTTATGATTTTTTTCCATGGTTCGATATGGTTTAGCATCGATTTAATGCTTATCACTCGCTAATTACTGCTGATAAATACAATTATTCCTGGGTGGATCTGTCGTCGATTTGATACCAATAAGTTAATTCACAACTGTTTCTAATCTTTATGTAATTAGCAATAACCGCAAATGACAAAATAAGTGTAGAGATTTCTCTTATTATGGTTTGATTTGCTGCCAAAAAATCAGCTACAGCAAATCCCAGTGCTCCGAAAGTTGAAGCAATTGTAAATGCGAAAGTTGAACAGCTGACACATGTACTCGAAATTATGCTAATTGTTGTGCCGGATAGTGCAGATCTACTTATCTTTAATTTCAAGTTTCTTATTATATGAAGACTAAAGTTTACCAAAATGCCAACCAGAATTGCATTAATGCAAGACAACAAAAACAGTCCAAGCATGTCGCTTGGTACATAAAACGCCAAAAAAGGTGAAAAAAACAAAATATTATCAAACATGTTTGTTACTACCCAAAAAACTATGCCCGTTATAGATCCTATGGCAATGTGTATTGGATTTGAAAAAACAGTCCTAAAAACTCGGTTCATCGAGCTAAATATTTTCAATCTTTCCCTAATAGTCTTTTTTTTGTTTTGACAATAAAAAGTATTAGAATTTTCCAAAACCAAATATTGTTGAGTTAACTGGGTTCAGTGCGGAATATTTTCTCAGGATTGTTTAAATATCTCATAAAATGTAATTAGGGGGACCTAACAAATGAAAAAAATCAATCTCAGTTTACAATGGACCGTACTAATAGCTGCTATATTGGTGCCAGCATCATTTTCTCATCTAAAGTACGGATTTGGACAAGAAAATGAGACAGCTCAAGATGACGAAGAATCGAACAAATTTGTCAACTACTTGGAAAATGCCAGAATGCTACTTAATCAAACATCAGTTGAGTATAGGAACGGCAACTTTACAGGAGCCGAAGAACTAGCAGATACGGCATATCTAGATAATTTCGAATATGTAGAAGACGTACTTGAAGAAAAAGGATCACATAGTTTCATGGAGGATCTTGAACACATGATGCGAGAAGACTTGCGTGAGTTGATCAAAGACAAAGCTGATCCATCAGGTCTTGATACGCACATTAATGCTACAGATGCCAAGCTAGTAGAAGCAATTGATCTGGTAAAAGGAGCCGAATAGAACAGAAAAACAATATCGAATTAAGATCAATATTCTACTCAATAGTTTTCTTTTGTTCACTCAATTTATAAATGCAATAGAACCATAAATTGTTTGAAATTCGTGAAATTGATACTCCAAATAGAAATTCTATAACATAATTACGATACAGTAAGAAAAAGCATCGATTCAATTCAATAATCCTTAAAATCCGATTTCAATTCTATAGATATTCTTTTAAAGATCCAAGAGAAATATCGTTATATGACGATTGATGCCGCCTGGGGGTGGATAAAGTGATTGATTATGTTGGACTAATCGTTCTTAGATTATTATCTATTTCCTCAAAGTGGCTCGAAGAATATGTTATAAATAATGTCTTAGAATTTGTAAAAAGTTTTGAACATGTTCTTATGGTTCTCACTGTAGTAGCATTCTTCCTGATAATAATATACATGACAATGAAGCAGCTTAAGAAATTGCCAAAATATTATGTAATTGAAATCGAGGATGTATATGGTAATAAAGCAACTGTAGATGGATTAAGAACCAATTTTACCACATTTACTGCAGCAAAGAGCTATGCTCAATTTTATACTAATATGTATGGTCAACAGTATAAGTTCAGAATTGCTGGACGTAATAGAATATTGAATTATTCTCATCATTAGTTCTCTCACGTTTTCATTTTCTAGACAATGCGGTATTTTGATATGGACAATCATTATTTGTGATTTTCATTGTTTTATCTCACTTAGCCAGATTTTCAGACAGTTTTCACATACATGATATTCGCGTGGGTCCGTTCCTGACGGAGAATAAAATGATTTGTACTTTTCAGACTCTTTTCTGCAAAAATCGCAGTCCATAATAAATAAACGTCATCATTGCATTTATGTCTGATCCAATAAATCCTATTTGATTCTAGATACTCAAGTTAATTGTCATTGATGTCTTTGGTTGCAGTATAGGGACCTCAAATTTGATCCACTTATGTAGAAATGTTTAATGTTTTACATCATCTTAATGGTAACTATCTTTTCAAAGTCTGATACTATTGAGATGTTGTATGAAAGTTTATGAGAAGAAAACTAGACCAACTCACAACAAAATCTTCATATTGGTATTGTCTCGCTATACTTTTATGCAATTTTT
>Ga0233417_10000420_pt1 | contig 12681 bp, 11 predicted proteins | sample Sed_MG_FD_189023 | JGI IMG/M metagenome (GOLD analysis project Ga0233417, IMG submission 189023) | Sediment microbial communities from Lake Towuti, South Sulawesi, Indonesia - Sediment_Towuti_2014_0.5_MG | ecosystem: Environmental > Aquatic > Freshwater > Lake > Sediment | place: Indonesia... | reverse complement strand
ATATACCTCGGCTTCGGGGAAAACGCGCTGGACCTGGTCGTTCAGTTGCCCCGCACTTGTCAGATCGTGGCCGAAGGGTTTTTCGATGACGAGACGGCGCCAGCCGTTGCCCCGGGCCAGTCCGGCGACGCCGAGTTGCTCGATGGCGATTGCGTAATGGCTGGGCTGAGTGGAGAGGTAAAAGAGAATGTTGCCGCCCGTCAGGCGCGTTTTCTCAATTTCGTCAAGCCGGCGGGCGAGGCGGGCATAGCAGTCGCGGTCGCGAAGATCGCCAGGCTCATAGAAAAGGCCGCCGGCGAAGTCGCGCCACACGGCTTCTTCAAAAGGGCTATCTTCCAGGAATTCCTTGACGGCTTCGCGCATCTTCTCCCGAAAACCCTCATCGGAGAGAACCGTGCGCGAATTGCCCACTACAGCGAAACCGGGCGGGAGGCGGCGCTCGAACGCCAGCCGGTAGAGCGCCGGCATGAGTTTGCGGCGAGTCAGGTCGCCGTTGGCGCCGAAGATCACCAGCGAGCAAGGCCGGACGGCGCGCGAAAAACGCACGGGATCCCCGAAGGGGTTGCCGGCCATGCCTCTCAGGGTAACATGCGGCGGAAATACGGGAGTCCAAACTACAATAAGAGTCCGGTGGCTCGATGTCTGAGAGAGGGAGTAAGAAAGTCGCAGCGCTCGTAACGGACCTGTTCTTCATGGCGAAGATTAAGGACGCCGCCGGGCAAGCCGGTTTGAGTGTCCGTTTCGCCATGAACGGGAAGGAAGCGGTCGAGGTCGCGGAGGAGCTGCCGGAGCTCATGATTCTTGACCTGAACTGTGCAGCGGCGGATTCCTTGCAGGTGATCCGGAGCCTGAAAGGCCGCGAGGACCTGAAGGACATTCCCCTGGTCGGCTTCGTGTCCCACGTGCAGGCGGACCGCAGGCAGCACGCTCTCGACGCGGGGTGCGACACGGTAGTGCCGCGATCGGCGTTCGTTCAGCGCCTGCCGGAGATCCTCGGGCGTAGGCGCTGAGGCGACTGTGCCAGCGGGCAGCCAGCGGGTCAAGCCGGGCACAGCAAGCCGAGCAAGCCGGGCACGGCGTTGACATCGCCGCTACACCCTGATATACAACTGGGAACCGCGCCAAGCGGCGCGCTCGGGAGGTGAACAGTGCCAGATCACAACGGTAACATCGACCGGCGTACTCTCTTAAAGGCGCTCGGATCAGCAGGGGCGACCAGCGTTGTTTTCTCGTCCTGCGCGCGGTCCATCGGCACGGCAAGGGCCGACTCGAATCCCTCTCTCACCGGGGGAAAGTGGGACAAGACGGTCACGCTCGCCAGCGCCGGACCGGGAGGCAACCCGGCGTGGCAGCCCGGAGATGCAGTCAAGTTTCTGCCGCCGGAAAAGATGCCGACGCGTGGGAGGGCCTCCGACACGCTGGCGCGTCTTTCGAAGGAGCAACTGCTCACTCTTTACCGGCGCATGAACGCCAGCCGCAAGTGGGAGACCGCGATGAAGGATCTTTTCGTCGGCGGCAAGGACGGCCTGTACGGTGCTTTCCACACCTACATCGGCGAAGAGGCGATTGCCTGCGGCGTGATGGCCGCGCTGAACGACGACGACTACATCGCCAGCACCCATCGGGGGCACGGTCACCTCATCGCCAAGGGCGGCGACCTGAACCAGATGGCCGCCGAGATCTTTTTCAAAGAGAGCGGGTACAACAAAGGCTATGGCGGCTCTATGCACATCACCGACATGTCCAAGGGCATCATGGGCATGAACGGAATCGTGGGCGCCAGCTTCTATCTGGCCGCCGGCGCCGCCCTGCGCGCCCTCGTCCGCGGCACAAAGCAACTCGCGGTCGCCTTCTTCGGTGACGGCGGGGCGAATTCGCCGTATTACTTCTCAGCCGTCCGGAGCTGCGCCAATTACAGAATTCCGGTCATCTTCGTCAACGAGAACAACTTCCAGTACATGGGCGTGCCGATGGCCACCGTCTGCCCGACCAAGTACATCTCCGACTACACCAAGGGCCTTGATATCCCTCATCACGTTGTGGACGGAAACGACGTGGCAGCCGTGTACGCGGCCACGAAGGAAGCGGCGGACTGGGCGCGCGCGGGCAAAGGGCCGAGCATGATCGAGGGCATTACCTATCGCTGGTACGATCACTCCGGATTCGCCGGCGGAAGGGTCGGCAAAGATGCCGCCTGGGGGCTGCCCTACCGTTCCGATGAAGAGGTGCGCCAGTGGATGACGCGGGATCCCATCGCGCGTTTCAAAGCGTGGCTCCTTGAGAAGGAACTGGCGAGGGCGAGCGAGTTGGCCGCAATCGAAGCGGAGGCGCAATCCGCGGTGGAATCGTCGATTGCTTTCGCGCGCCAGAGCAAGGACCCGGATCCGCGAGCGGGTGTGCTGAACACGCACGCGGGGGGCGCGGTGCCGGCGACGCAGTTCTTCAACCGGTCCGGGCTCGCGAACCCGGTGAGTGTTTAAGGCGGCAGGAGGATCGATATGGCCAGGAAATCCTACGCGTATGCGCAACTGGAGGGCGTTGCGCAGGAGATGCGGAAGAACAAGGACATGGTCTTCTTCTATGAGTACGAGGTTCCGGTGGCGACGCTGCCAACTGGCGAAGTCCTCGACCTCGCCAAAGAGTTCGGCCCGCTTCGGACCTCGGGCCGCGGCTGGGCCATCGACGAAAGCTGGCTGGTAGGGTCGGCCGTCGGAGTGGCGGCGGCAGGCTCCATCGCCGTCGTGCGCCTCCCGTCGATGACCACGCTGTACGCCATCGAGTACATTTACAACCAAGCCGGCAAACTGCGCTCGATGACCGGCGGGCAGGCCAGCATGCCGTTTGTCCTCTGGCAGAGTGGCGGGGGCCGCACGAAAGGGTCCGCCGGACAGCACACCGAGGTCGGCCAGGAAGCGCTCTACGCAAATCTTCCCGGCATCAAGGTGGTTGTTCCGAGCAACGCGTACGATGCGAAAGGTCTGCTGATCGCAGCGATCCGCGACCCCGATCCCGTCGTCTACTTCGACTATCCCGAAGTGAAGTCGGGCGAGCAGCCGGAAGTGCCGGACGATCCCTACGAGGTTCCTCTTGGGAAAGCCGTGGTTCGCCAACCCGGCAGGGACATCACGATTGTCGCCTGGGCGCCGGCCTCGGTCGAGGTGAAGCGGGCGCTGCCGGCGATTGCGAAGGCCGGCATTAGCGCCGAGTATATCGATCCGAGAACGCTGAAGCCTCTGGATGTCGGCACGCTGGCCGCGTCGGTGAAGAAGACCCGGCGTCTGCTGGTGGTGGAGCACGGACACTATACCGGCGGCTACGGATCGCATGTCATCGCCGAGGTTGTTCAGGCAGTTCCCGGCGTGAAGGCCAAAAAGATCGCTTTCCCGGATGTCCCGGGGCCTGGCGCGCAGGGCATGATGGCTTGGCTCCGTCCGGATGCGCCGAAGATCGTCGACGCCGCTATCGAGATCATGAAGGCGTGAATCGATGGAGGACACCAAGTCGCCTCCGGTGGCCTGTCCGCGCTGTGGGGAAGTGATGCGGCCGGCGAGGGTGAGGACCGCGATCTGGCGCGAGGAGAGCCTCTACCTCGTGGAAGCCATTCCGGCCCAGGTCTGCGATGCGTGTATCGAGCAGTTTTACGACGAGGAGACCACCGAAACACTGCGCCGGCTGACCGAAGAAGGATTCGCGTCGCTGGCGCCGGTCCGGGAGGTCCGGGTCGCCGTCTACTCGCTGGAGGGGCAAATTCGCCGGCGTGAGACCTCCTCCGAAGAAGAGGAGGTCCATGTGGATTACTAGACGCCTGGCGGGCGCCGCCGCGTTGCTCTCCGGCGCAAGCCTGGTGATGCCCGCCGGATGCGGGAAGTCCGCGTCGCCGCCGGCCGAAGCCTCGGCGGCGGCCCCCGCCGCTCGCGCGGAGCCGGCGAAGCGGTTCAACACCGGCAGCATCTTCCCCGAAGGTCCCGGACGAGAGTTGGTTGTGAACAACTGCGGATCCTGCCACTCGCTGGTCTGCGCAGCGCTGGGACAGCGGACGGCGGCGCGATGGGAAAGCATCCGGGAGGACCACAGGGACAAACTAACGGCCACCCGCGCCGCTGATCTGAAGCTGATGTTCTCCTATCTGGCTGCGAATTTCAACGAAACCAAGCCGGAGCCACAAGTGCCGGCGGCCATGCTCCAGCAGGGATGCACGCCGTTCTAGTTCGACGAAAATACGGCGCGCCAGCCGTCTTGGGCGGCCTGCTGTGTCTAGGTCTCGGGGGTTGCTCAGGGCACGCGCCCGCTTCGCACCCTCGTCCCGCGACCGTGGCCGCGAAGGCGCCGCCGCCCGCCCAGCCCAGGCCGGTCAAAGTGAACATCGATGAGATCTTCCCTGCCGGCCGCGGGCGCGAGCTTCTGCTGAACAACTGCACGAGCTGCCACACCTTCGTGCCGATCGTCGTGCTGCAAATGAGCAAGGAGGCTTGGGAGCGCAACAGCCGGGACCACCGCGGCCGCGTGGCCGCCATGAGCGACGCCGACTTCGCAACACTCTACCGGTACCTTGTCGCGAATTTCAACCCCGATCGGCCGGTGCCCAAGCTTCCCCAAGAACTGCTTGACACCTGGACGTCGTACTGAAACGGACGCGCTCGCCACCCGTCATTTGCCAGCGACGACATAAATCCACCGCCCCGAAATTCGAGGATTCAACTCAAACTCAATCGAGCCATCCCGAACCCGGGCAGCCACCGCAGTCCCCCGGCTCCCGGGAGCGTCTCCCTCGGCAAACAACTGCGCTCCCGCCGGAATATCCACAGCCGGAACGCGAACCGCGCCATCTCCCGCTGCGAGAATCTGCATCGCCGCCCCGCCCTGTACGCGGCGCTCGGCGGCGACGGGCGCGAACGCGATCTGCGCCAGAGGCTTCGCCGAGAACACGTACTTCTTCCCATCCACGGTCACGCCCGAAGCGTCGGAGCCGGCAAACGCTTCCAGAGCACCGCGCGCGCCCGTTCGGAAACTCATCGCGTAGGATCCTTCATACGTCACCGTGTGGCCGTTCACGCGGTAGTCCGTGAGCCGGAGCGTCGCGGGAGGCAGCGGGTTCTTCTCGAGCCAGGCCTTGTCGGCGGCCTCGTCGCGAGCGAATCCGCCGGGCCAGTCCTCCTCGAGCAGTTTCAAATGCGGCGCAATGCCCACCGCCCCGTTTGGAAACCGGCAGACCAGGAAATCGCCGGTTCGCGAGAGATACTCGGTATTGTCGTTGGCCCCCGGAACGCGTCCGGTTGGCGGATAGGCGCCGAGCGCATGGAGGATATCGAACAGGGTCCGCACGTCGTATCCCAGGCTTTGGGACTGGTCGTCGCGAGGACGGAAGCCGAGGTACGTCGCCGACCCGCCCTGCGCCGTGCGGCGGTGCGCGCCCACGGTCCACTTCTTGACCCGCGCAATGACGGAAGATTCCGCCCGCGGCTCCACCGGGTAGATCCTGTCGACCAGGAAATCAGTGAGAATTCCTTGCGGTTGAACCGTTGCCAGGACGCCTTCGAATCGCACCATCGCGCCCGGAACGGCAAGGCCCGCTTCCGGCGCAGGACGATACGACACGCCGAACAGGTTCTGCCACTCAGCGTGCGCCGGGTCGCCCTCCATCGTCAGCAGAGGTGGCGGCCCCGACCAAACGACGCGCCCGCCGCCTTCAACGAACTGTGCCAACATCTCCAGCAAGCGCCGCGGCGGAAAAGGCTCGAAGGGCACGTACAGTGTGGTGAAGGTGCGGCCGGCCATGGTCATGCGATTCCCGCTTACCGAGGCCCGCTCGATGAACTTCGCGGCGGTGACCATGTTCGCGTACCCGTACTGGCTCATCCACGTGCCGAAGCGCTCGTCCACCGCCACTATCGACATCGGGTAGAGCGCCAGCACATCGACGTCGCGATGCTGGCTGTTCTGGACGGCGGCGAACGGCGCCGACGCGCTCGCCCCGTAGGCGTTCACCACCGCGTCGCGGCGCCGCCGGATTTCGCCCGGCATGCCCCAATGGGCGGCGTACGAATAGGGAACCTCGTTCAGAATACCCGTCGAAGACGCCAGCGCCAACGCGTGGTAATTGCGGTCCAGGTAGCCGCCTTCAGTGTGGTCGTTGCCTCCGCCAACCAGGAAATCGCCCCATTTGAAGTAATCGTCGCAGGCAGCGGCGGCCTGTTGCACGGTATTCGACCAGACAAAATTCGAGGTGTATTCATACTTTGCCGCGTGGCGGTTGAGCGTGCCGGTCTCCCAGTAGTCGATGGTCGGGCTCTGGGCCCAAGTCGCGTGATAGCGCGCGGCTAACCGGTGGCCCATTACCTTCTCCGCGTATCGCTTCGCGGCCACGAACAGGTCCACCACGCCGTCCTGCAACAGGCGGTAGTAGCGGGCGCGGAACAGCGCGGTGCGCTGGATCTCTTCGGGTGAAGCGCCGAATACGTGCATTACCCCGCGCTTCGCCGAGAGGTCGTTCGCGAAATCCTCCTGGCCGCGGGCAAAATAGACAAGGTACTTCGCGAAATCGCCGTACTCGCTCCCGAACCGCTCGGCGAACGCTTTCGCCAGGCCGGCGCTCACGTAACGTAAAGCCAGTTCTCCGTGGTCGTGATGCGTGGTGTAATACCAATCCTGCTGGATGTGCATCTCGTCGGAATAGAGGCCGTTCAGCACAACGCCCGCCTTCGCGTAGCGGTCGATCAGGGCGGTCAGGAACGGCCCTGCATTCGGGCTGAAGTAGTCCATTTCCGGCGTCCTGTAATGCTGGACTACGAGCACACGGTCCAGGCCCGTGCTGCCCTGCGGCGCGCCCGCGCCGTGGACACGTATTCGCCGAGCGCGGTAGTCGCCGTTGCGCGAGACCAGGTTGTCCATGCGCTCGGTCTCCACGCCGGAGTGGATCTCGACGATTTCCGACGGGCTCACCACGCGGTAGGGCGTGCCCGCCACCGGCCGTTCGCGAAACGCGAACACGCGCGCGCCGGCATCCTCCAGGTCCACCGGACCCTTGTTGTTGGACCAGCGCCGCTGTTGCCACAGTTCGACGCTGAACGCGCCAGTGACCGGATCGCGCACGCCCTCCCGATAGTGCATCCAGACGCCCGATTCGCCGGTGCGCGCGGCATACGCCTTTCCCACCTCGAGCGGCGACAGTAGGCTCAACTCGAGTCCCAGGCCGTATTGCGCGGCGAAGCGCCCGATGGCGGCGATCTTCGAAATGTACTCGTCCATGTCCGGCATCAGGCGCCGCGGTGTTTCCTGGCCGGGCCGGTATTGCGCGAAGAAGTGATCGAACGCGATGGAAAGAGTCCGCTGGCCGCGCGATTTCGCGCGCTCGCAGATCTGGCGCAGGCTTTCGTTGCGCGGCGCCCGGCCGGTGGTGAGGTTGAGCGGCTGGTCCGGATCCGCCGCCATGGCATCGAGTTCGTCGTCGCGCACGAGGACAACGCCCTGCTTGCCGACCTGGAAATACCAGGGACCGGGGTAGGAGAGCAGGTCCGCCTTATAAGTCTCTTCCGGGGCCTGTCCTTGCAGGCCGGCCAATAAGAACCAGACAGTGGAGACCGAAATGACGATTATTCGCATCGTCCGGTCCTGTTTGGAATTACGACAACTCCCAACCCTTCCGGTATTCCCGGAAGAGGTACTTGTTCGCCGCCTCGTCGTTCGTAATGCGCATCTGCGCCGCGTCGAACTCGACCTTCTTCCCGGCGCGCAGCGCCACCGTACCCAGGTTGACGGCATCGGAAATCGCCGCGGCGTTCAGGAAACTGCCTGGCGAATGCGGCCCACCGTGGATGGCCTCGCGCCACGCGCGGTGCCGCTCGTCGGTATACTGCCTCTCTCCGCCTCCCCGCCGCGTCCGCGGTTCAGGTTCCCCCAGCGGCTCGCGCTTGCCGTTCGCATAGAGCACCGCGTCCTCGCCTCGGAAGCCCGCCAGGATGTAGCCCTTGTCGCCGACAAACAAAATGCCTTCGATGCCCATCCGGAAATCGCCGCTCGTGATCTCCTCGGGCAGCCTCGGCCGCATCCCGCCGTCATACCAGAACAGCTCAATGGCCGGCTCGCTCTTCCGCGGCACCCGGAAGCGCAGCGTGCACGCCGCCGGATACGAGAAGTCGTTCTTGAAAGGCCGGCTCACCTGGTCGATGATCTTGCACACGTGCGACGCCCAGGCCTCCGCGCTCACCGGCGACTCGAGCTCGAGCGCCACAAACAGCGGCCACAAGCTGTAGATCCCCATGTCCGCCATCGATCCGCCGCCGAACTCGTACCAGCCCCGGAACACCGTGTGCGTGTAGTTCGGATGATACGGCCTTTCCACCGCCGGCCCCAGCCACAGATCCCATTCGAACCCCTCCGGTACCGGCGGCCGCTCCGCCGGGATCTCCGTGTACTGCGGCCACACCGGCCGGTTCGACCAGTTGTGGATCTCCCGCAAGGTGCCGATGATGCCCTGGTTGATGAACCCTGCGACCCGCTCATTCGGCCGCCCGCTGCCATACGCCATCAGGTGCGTCGATACCTTCGTCTTTCGCGCCGTCTCGATCACGAGCCGCGCCTCGTTCATCCGGTTCGCCAGCGGCTTGTGCACCATTACGTGCTTGCCTTTCTTCATCGCCGCGATACAAATAGTCGCGTGCAGGTGGTCCGGCGTCATCACCTTCACGGCGTCGATGTCTCTTTCTTTCTCCAGCAGTTCACGAAAGTCCGCGTACGCGGCGCACCCCTTGAAACCGTCGGCGCCCCGCTGCTTCGCGTAATAAGTGTCAACGACGAGCCGGCCTACCTCGCGCCCGCCCGGCGCGCCGTCATCGTTCGCATGCCAGTTGGAGTCGCCCAGGTAATCTCGCATCCGTCTCCGCACGCTGCCTTTTCCCCATTCCACGTAATCGCTGCTCTCCTTGTTCGGATCGCACACCGCGACTATCTGAATCTTCGGGTCGGCCAGCAGGTCTCCGATCTCAGCGAACCCTTGCGTCCCCATCCCGATGTGCGCCATCGTTACCTTGTCGCTAGGCGGTACGAACGGCGCCCCGCCCAACACGTGCCTCGGGACAATCGTGAATGCGCCCGCGGCTGCCTTGCCTACAAAACCTCGGCGATTCATTTCAGACATTGCGATCTCCTTTCCTGGCTACCGTCCCTAGCCTGGGGAAATTGTATTACAGAAATGGCGCTCCCGGATTTTGAGCGCTCTGGCCGCAATCTGTCGGCTTCTTGCTCGACTTACAGCAACTTCTCCCCAGGGCGGATGAGCCAGGCCGATTCGTGGCGCGTGAAGCCGATGTGGGGATAGTAATCGACCGCCTTGGGAGCCGCCAGGAGCAGAAGGTAGGCCTGGGGAGCGACCTGCCGGGTTTGCTCGATAAGCTCGCGTCCAATTCCCTGGCGCTGGTGGGAAACGCGAACGGCCAGGTCGGAGAGGTAAGTGACGAAAGAGAAATCCGACAGGGCGCGGGAGATCCCGACAAGTAGTTGGCCGTCCCAGGCCGTTACGACAAGGTTCGCCTCGGCGAGCATACGGCGCATGCGCTCACGATCATCCACTGGGCGCCGCTCTCCCAGCGTCGAGGCGACGTACAACTCGACAACTTCGTCCAGGTCCAGGTCGTTGCCGAGGCGGTAAGTAATTGGGCCGCTCATGGGGTGTCACCGGCAGATTGCGTAAAGCGGATGACGTTTTCCAGAGTGGCCATGGCTTTGCCCTGGTCGATAGACTCGGCAGCCATGCGGACGCCAACCAGGAAATCCTTGGCCAGGCCCGCGGCGACCAGGGCCGCGGAAGCATTCACGAGCACAATGTCACGGTGCGGTCCGCGGCGGCCGGCGAGCACCTGGCGGGCTACCGCAACGTTCTCCTCCGGCGCGGACAGGCGAAGCTGATCGAGCGGCGTGCGCGGGACGCCGAAATCCTCCGGAGCGATCCGCCTCTTCTCGATGCCACTATCGCTGATTTCATAGACCAGCGTCTCGCCGGTCGTAGTGATTTCATCCATGCCGTCGCAACCGTGCACGACAAAGCCTCGTTCCAGCCCGAGGCGAGCTAATGCCGCGGCCATCAGCTCCGCCGCCGGCGAAGAGGGCGCTCCGACGAGCTGCGCGCCCGCGCCGGCAGGGTTTGTCAGCGGACCCAGGTAGTTGAACACGGTGCGAAGCTTCAGCTCGAGGCGGGCAGGCTGAGCGTGCTTCATGGCCGGGTGCAGAGCGGGCGCAAACAGAAAGGCGAAGCCGGTTTCGCCCAGGCAGGCGGCAATGGCGACCGGCTGGGTAAGGATTCGCACGCCAAGGCCTTCCAGGAGGTCGGCGCTGCCGCAACGGCTGGATATGCTCCGGTTTCCGTGTTTGGCGACGCTTGCGCCGGCGCCGGCGGCCACCAACGCGGCGAGAGTCGAGACGTTGATGGTGCGGGCTCCGTCCCCGCCGGTGCCGCAGGTGTCAAGAAGGCGCCCGGCGGGGGTGCCGCACTCGACGCGGACCACATGGCCGCGCATGGCGCGGGCAAAGCCGAGAACTTCCTCGGCAGTCTCGCCCTTCATGCGGAGTGCAACTAAGAATGACGCAAGCTGAGCCGTCGTGGCGCCGCCTTCCAGGACGAGGTTCATGGCCTCTTCAGCCTCCTCGGCGGACAGATGCCGGCAGAGCACGATCCTTTCGAGGATGGAGAGAAACGCCATGCTATAGTGGTGGGTTAGTCGTCCTGAAATCCTAGCATATCCACAGTGTACGCAGAGTTCTTGTGCCGATAGGGGTCCCGGCGGCATACATTGAGCAGTTGCGCGTGGAAACCGGCGGCGACAGCAAGCCAATATGAAGATACACGAGTACCAGGCCAAGGCGCTCCTTGCCCGCTACGGCGTTCCCGTGCCGCGGGGCGAAGTGGCGTTCTCCGTCGAGGAAGCGGCGGCAGCGGCCAAGAAATTAGGAGGCAGCGTCGTCGTCAAGGCGCAGATCCATGCCGGAGGCCGGGGCAAAGGCGGCGGCGTGAAGGTGGCCAAGGATGCCGATGAGGCTGAGCAGTTGGCCAGGCAGATCCTTGGGATGGTGCTCGTCACGCACCAGACCGGGCCCGAAGGAAGGATAGTGCAGCGCCTGCTGGTCGAAGAGACCCTGCCGGTCGAGCGCGAATTGTACCTGGGGATTACGCTGGACCGGAACCTGGGCAAGAACGTGTTCATGGCATCATCGGCCGGAGGGATGGATATCGAGGAAGTAGCCCGAAAGACTCCGGAACTTCTCCTCAAGACGGCGCTTGAACCCGGCCAAGGGATGCAGGCCTACCAGGCGCGCAAACTTGCCTTTGGGATGGGCCTGCCGCCGGCCAGCGCCGGGGGAGCCGTTGCCGCCATGATGGCGCTGGCAAGGGCGTACGACGACTTGGACGCGTCGCTGGCTGAAATCAACCCGTTCGTGCTGACCACCGACGGCCGCGTGCTGGCGCTGGACGCCAAGATCAATCTGGACGACAACGCGTTATCGCGGCACAAGGACCTGCAAGAGCTGCGCGATCTCAACGAAGAAGATCCTCTGGAAGTGGAGGCCTCCCGGTTCGGACTGAACTACATCAAGCTGGACGGCAACGTCGGTTGCATGGTGAACGGCGCCGGGCTGGCGATGGCCACGATGGACATCATCAAATACGCCGGCGGCATGCCGGCCAATTTTCTCGATGTCGGCGGCGGCGCCAGCGCCGAACAAGTAAAAAACGCCTTTCGCATTCTGATTTCCGACCAGCACGTGAAGGCTGTGCTGATCAACATCTTCGGCGGCATCCTGCGATGCGACACGCTGGCCACCGGCGTTGTCGCCGCGGCGCGGGAATTACACATCGCGATTCCGGTTGTCGTGCGTATGGAAGGAACCAACGTTGAGCTGGGACGGAAGATTCTTCAGGAATCCGGACTGAATTTCACGGTGGCCGACGGCATGAAAGACGCTGCGGAGAAGGTTGTGAGGCTGGCGGGCGCATGAGCATTCTGGCAAACGAGAACACGCGGGTTCTGGTGCAGGGTTTCACCGGCAGGGAAGGGACTTTTCATACCCAGCAAGCCATTGCCTACGGAACAAAAGTGGTGGGCGGTGTGACGCCCGGCAAGGGCGGACAAAGACACCTCGATTTGCCCGTCTTCGACACCGTCGAGGCAGCGGTCAAGGAAACCGGCGCAAACGCCAGCGTCGTCTTCGTCCCCCCTGCCTTCGCCGCCGACGCGATCATGGAGGCGGCCGATGCCGGGATCGCGCTCGTCGTTTGCATCAGCGAGGGTATCCCCACCAGGGACATGGTCAAGGCGTGGTCCTTTCTGCTGGGCAAGCCAACCCGCCTGATCGGACCGAATTGTCCGGGCATTATCTCCCCTGGCCAGTGCAAGATCGGCATCATGCCCGGACATATCCATATGCCGGGCAACGTCGGAGTCGTTTCCCGATCGGGGACGTTGACCTATGAGGCCGTCGGCCAACTGACGAAACTCGGAATCGGGCAATCGACGTGCATCGGGATTGGAGGCGACCCTATTATCGGAACCACCCATACCGATGCCATCCGGTTGTTCAACGAAGATCCGGACACGCAGGCCATCGTTATGATCGGGGAAATCGGCGGCAGTGCCGAAGAACAAGCCGCCAGCTATGTCAGGGAGCACGTCAGCAAACCGGTGGTCGGCTTCA
>Ga0233417_10000419_pt1 | contig 12682 bp, 9 predicted proteins | sample Sed_MG_FD_189023 | JGI IMG/M metagenome (GOLD analysis project Ga0233417, IMG submission 189023) | Sediment microbial communities from Lake Towuti, South Sulawesi, Indonesia - Sediment_Towuti_2014_0.5_MG | ecosystem: Environmental > Aquatic > Freshwater > Lake > Sediment | place: Indonesia... | reverse complement strand
GAGACTCCAGGTACTTGCCCCCCTTGATCAGTAAACCACGTTTCGCCGCAGCGCCGATGGAGGCCAGCATGGCAATCGGGGTTGCCAGGGCGAAGGAACAGGAGCAGGCCACTACCAGCACTGCCGTCATAGCCAAGGGATCACGCCGTATCAGCAGGGTAAGTGCGGCAATGCCTGCCACGACTGGCAAATAGTAGGCTGAAAACCTGTCAGCCAGGCGTTGGACGTTACCTCGATGTGCTTCGGCTTCCTCCACCAGCTTCACGACCCGGCCAAAGGTGGTATCGGAGCCCACATACTGGGCACGTACGCGTAGACTCCCCAGGCGGGCCAACGTGGCTGCGTACACCTTGGCCCCCGGCCCGGCCTCCACAGGCAGCGATTCGCCAGTGATGGTGGCCTGGTCCACTGTAGCATGCCCACTGATCACCTCGCCGTCTACGGGTATCTTCTCGCCCGGGCGCACGATGACCGCCTCGCCCACCTGTACCTCGGCCACCGGCACCTCTTGCTCGGTACCGTTCCGTTCCACACGCGCCATCTGAGGGGCCATGGCGGCCAAGTCTTTGAAGGCACGCCGGGCGCGCTCGGTGGTAAAGTTCTCGGCGTAGTCACCGACGCGCATAAAGAACACCACGACCGCAGCCGTGGCCCATTCGCCTACGGCCAGGGCGGCCAGCACGCCTAGCGTCATCAACGTGTGCGAGATGATTTGCCGCCTGAGCGTAGCGCGGACTACCTTGCGGAACACCGGGTAACCGCCGATCAAGACGATGGCCAGTCCAATGGGCCAGGGCACACGCTCGGTAAGCGCCTCGAACAGCCCCAGCCACTCGCCGATCACCACGATGAACAATACGGCGCCAAAAACCATCCCAAACAGCATCAAGACACGCTGCCCAAAGTCAGTCAGCGGGGCAGCGGGAGCCTGGCTGGTGGCGGGGGTCGGGACCGAGTAGCCTGCACCAAGTACCGCCTGGTGGATGGAGGCCATGTCCACCTGAGCCGGGTCGACCTGGATGACAGCCTTTTCTGTAGCCAGGAAGACGTCCACTGACTCGACACCCGGCAGGGCGGCGATAGCCCGCTGCACATGCAGCGTGCATTCGGCACAGTCCATGCCCTGAATCGGAACCTCGAGACTCTGGGATCTAGCCATGCTGGGGCGCCTCTAAGGGAACGCTCTATCGTCAGGTTTATAGATAACACCATGTTACTGCCCGAGAGATGATCCGTCAACATGGGTTTACCAGGGAGGTGGACTGGGCTGGCCGACGGATCTTCTCATGTGTGGCGGCCTCACCTCATTGGTGGTAGAATCGAACCAAGAGGATTGCCTATGCCATCGCTTTTTCCACTTCGAGCCTCCCAACGTCCTGCCATGATCCTAGTTGCCCTCGGCCTGGTGAGCGAGGGTGTCTATCTGGCCTATGTTCTTCTTTTCCCGCTCACCACATACGGACATGCCACTCGTCCCTACGACATGGAGCAGATCGCACATGATCGGTACTGGATGGGAGGGGCCTGGGTGGTGGGGCTGGCCCTTTTGTTTGGAGCATACCTGATTGCCCTGCGCAGAGTCGAGATAACTGCCGGCTCATTGCGCGTGATCCTCGCCTTCAGCCTGGTCTTCGGGCTGACGCTGATCTTGCTCTATCCGGTCACGGCTACGGATCTTTTTCAGTACGTCATGCGCGCCCGAGTGCAAGTCGTCTACGGCGCGAATCCGTTGAGCGTGCCGCCCAGCCGATTCCCAGGCGATCCCCTCCTGCCCTTCGTGGGTGAGTGGAAGGACATATTGTCGCCATATGGCCCGGCGTGGGAGCTCCTGGCTGGGCTCATAGCCCGGTTGGGTTTTATCGGGGCCGTGTCGGGGGCAATGGCATACAAGCTGGTGGCGCTGCTGGCTTACTGGGTCTGTCTGGCAGGGCTGTTCCGGGGAACGGGGGGTGAGCCGCGCGCGCTTCTCTTCTTTGCCTGGAACCCGTTGGTGTTGTTGCAGGGGTTGGGCAACGGCCACAACGACCTGGTCATGTTGGCCTGGATGGTGCTGGCCCTTGTCTTCTGGGCCCGTTGGGGCAACTGGCTCCTGGCGACGGTTAGCTTGTCGCTGGCAGTGCTCACTAAAGCCTCGGCGGCGGTGATGGCTCCCCTGTTGTTGGTGGCCGTATTGGGTGCCCAGGCAACCTGGCGGCAGCGGGGCACGGTCTTCCTCGGCATGGCTTCTCTTGGCGTGGGACTGATGCTGTTGGCTTATCTGCCTTTTTGGCCGCCCTGGGAGAGTATGGCGGGCGTGCTGGACGAGATGTCCAGGCGCTACACCTATACCATCGCTGCCACACTTCGCCTGGGCCTGCGTGATCTGCTATCCCCTGGTGTAGCGTGGGAGGTCCCGCGCGTCATCGGGCAGCTTCTTTTCTTGACAGTCTATGGTTGGGCGTTAGTTCAGGTATGGCGCCGGCGGCTAGACCTGGCCTCGGCCGGCTTTCTGGCCTATTTTGTCTATCTGGTGGTTGGGGCCAGCTATCGTATCTGGTACCCTATCTGGCTGGTGCCCCTGGCAGCCCTGAGGCTGACACCCGCCGTGCGCTGGCGGACCTTTCTTTTCTGCCTGACATCAGAGTTCTCTATCGTCTTCTTCTACTATGTTTGGCGCTGGTACTGGCCGGCTGCAAGCTGGCTGCAAATCCATTTGCTCACCATTCCGTGGCAATTCGGGCTGCCACTGTTGTTGCCTATATGGCTGCGCAGGCGGAGGGGAGACTGATGAGGCAGAGAGCCGATTGCTTCTTCCCCCTGGGAATAGTCTGCTGGGAGGGTTCCCTTTACCGGCCGAATAGCTACCCCTTCTGGCCTATTATTGTCTAGTTCACGTCTGTGGTATAATTTCTGTCAAATGGCCGAACACAAGTTTACGGAAATCCTCAAGAACCTGCCCGCCAAGCCGGGTGTCTACCTTTACAAGAATGCGCTCCGCAAAGTCATCTATGTTGGCAAGGCAGTGAATCTGCGGGCTCGCGTGCGCTCGTATTTCCATCAGTCGGTGCAACACGCGCCCAAAATCCGCCGGCTGGTGGAGGAAATTGCCGATATTGAGTTCATCGTGGCCGGGAGCGAACTGGAGTCGCTGCTATTAGAAAACAACCTAATTAAGAAACACCAGCCGCGCTACAATGTGCGCCTGAAGGATGACAAACGTTATCCTTATGTTAAGGTTCACTGGCAGGATCCCTTCCCCCGCGTGACTACCACCCGTCATATCCAGGAGGATGGCGCACGCTACTTTGGCCCCTACACAGCGGCTGCGGCGGCCTACCAGACATTGGAGCTGGTGCGCAGACTCTTTCCTTACCTTACCTGCACTCGCACCATTACCGGCCGTGATGAGCGGGCCTGTCTTTACTACCACATTGGACGTTGTGCAGCCCCCTGCATCGGGGTCGTAAACCAGGAGGAATATCGATCCATTATCCAGGGCCTGTGCGACTTTCTCTCGGGCCGTACCGACTCCGTGTTGGCTGATCTGCAGAGCCAGATGCAGGCTGCAGCCGAGGCGCTGGATTTTGAGAAGGCCGCGCTTGTGCGCGACCAGATTCGGGCCGTTGAACACGTGGTCGAGAAGCAGAAGGTCGTCAGCTCGGAAATGACCGACCACGATGTGATCGCATTCGCTCGCGAGAACTCTGATACATGTGCGCAGGTCTTCTTCATCCGGGCCGGGCGACTCATCGGGCGAGAATATTTCCTGCTGGATGGGACGGCTGAGGAAGACGACCGGGCCATCATGACCAGCTTCATCAAGCAGTTCTACGACCAGGTGAGTAGTGTGCCACCCGAGATCTTGCTGCCGCGCGAAGTGGACGAAGCGATGATCATCCGTGACTGGCTGCGTAGCAAGCGGGGTGCCGACGTAGTGCTGAAGGTGCCCCGACGGGGCCATAAGCGTGAGTTGGTGCAGATGGCTGCCGAGAACGCCGCCGAGACCTTGGCCCATCTGCGGGCTCAATGGCAAGCCGATGAGAGCAAACAGAACGAGGCCCTGGCGGACCTGCAACAGTACCTGAATCTGCCTGAGCCACCAGTCCGCGTCGAATGCTATGACATAAGCACTTTGCAGGGCACCCATACCGTAGCCAGCATGATCGTCTTTGTGAAGGGGGTGCCCCGCAAGAGTGATTACCGGCGCTTCAAGATGCGGGGGGTAAAAGGGCAGAACGATTTTGCCAGTATGCAAGAGGCGTTGCGACGGCGCTTCAAACGGATGCAAGACGGTGGCTACCAACTGTCGGAGGATCCTGGTAAGAAAGATGCAGTCAACTCCTGGACCCTTCTCCCCGACCTGGTGATTGTGGATGGCGGCAAGGGCCAGCTCAATGCTGCACTTGAGGTGCTGGACGAGTTTGAGCTGCGGGATGCCGTGCCTATTGTCGCACTGGCGAAACGTGAAGAGGAGCTTTTCGTGCCCGGCCAGGCCGAGTCGGTGCTGCTGCCTCGTAACTCACAGGCGCTTTTCTTTGTCCAACGCATCCGGGATGAGGCGCATCGGTTCGCCGTGGAGTATCACCGCAAACTGCGCGGCGAGCACGCGCTGGGCTCTCAGTTGGATCAAATCCCCGGTATTGGGCCACGGCGTCGTCAGCGGTTGCTTAAGGCTTTTGGCTCTGTGGAGGCCATTCGGGAGGCCCCGGTTGATGAGCTAGCGGCAGTGCCCGGCATGACGCGCAACGTCGCCGAGCAGGTCAAGTCGCTGCTATAACTTGGCTCTTATGGCTGAGGTGGACGATGATTGACCGTGAGTTGACAACCAGAGATTTTGTACAGATTGTCGAGGCATTGGCCGGCCTGCGACCTCCCTTGCCCCTGGATGACGAGCAGATCAGGGCTTTGGCCGGGCGGGCGCGCATCCAGGAAGCTATGCGCGGCGATATAGTGATGGGACAGGGCGAGGAGTCTACCTACCTTTACTTCGTCATCTCCGGCCAAGTACGAGCCGCCGATACCAGCGGTGATGAGCCGCGCCTGTTGTATCTCCACGGAGCTGGCAGCTTCGTGGGTGAATTGGGTATGCTCCATGACGAACCGCGCGGTGCCACCGTTGATGTGCTGCACGACGCGAAACTGGCCTTGTGGGATCGAGAGACGTTCGACTGGCTACTGGGGCTGGACGAGAGGATGTATAACTATTTGGCCCGGATGAAGCCCAAGTATCTCAGCGTGCTCGAGCCTTTCCAGGGCAAGCAGTGGGATGAAGTGACTGCCATTCGGACTGGCAAGCATCCCCTGACGCTGGTACAGGACGTGATTGTGTTGGTCCTGATGCTTCCCCTGGCATTGATCTTATTCCTCATCGTCGAGGCAGCCGGGTTCGAGCCGGGCGTGCTGGCCTATGCCACCATTGGGTTTTTCGTGATATTTGCCTTGCTGGGGATAGCCTATCGCTACCTGGAGTGGAGGAACGACGAATACATCGTTACCAGTAAGCGCGTCATCCATATCGAGCGCTATATTCTATATGGAACGCAGCGCGACGAAGCTCCCCTGGTGCGCATCCAGGATGTTACGATGACGACGGGTAGCTTGTTACAACGGATGCTGGACTATCACGACCTGATCATTCAGACGGCCGGGGCAGGGGCCATCGTGTTTAAGGGAGTGCGCAATGCTGAGGAGGTTCGAAACAAGATTTTTGAGGAGCGTGAAATGGCCATGGAGCGCCGTGAAGCATCCGATACGGCCACTATTCGCCGCGTGCTGTCCAAAAAGATGGGTATTGCCGTGCGGGAGTTGAGTTTACCCGAAGAGTCCATTGGGCGCATCCAGCTAGGCTCGCCAGAAGAGGAGGCAGGCAGGTTGATGACTTTTCTGGATTACTTGCTGCCGCGGACCAAGGTGGTCAGAGGCGAAACCATCACCTGGCGTAAGCACTGGTTCATCTGGCTCAAGAGAACCTGGGTGCCCTTGCTGCTCACCCTGGCTCTGTTCGGGGCAACGCTGCTGGCACTCCGGGCCGGAGAGCTCCCTGGCCTGGTTGCCATGCTGGGTTTGAGCACGCTGATAGCCTTCATCGCCTATCTGTATCGCCACGATGAATGGCGCCGAGACGCCTACATAGTGACCCGGAATCGCATCATTGATGTCAAGGGCACGCCTTTCCGCCTGGGCGGCGAAGAGCGACGCGAGGGTACCTTTGATGCGGTCCAGAACATAACCTATGAAGTCAGTGGTGTCTTTCGCAATCTGCTCAATATGGGAGATGTGACGATTGAGACAGCCGGCACTGCGGCCACATTCACCTTCTGCGATGTGCTCAGACCCAGCATGGTCCAGCAGGAGGTCTTCGACCGGATGGTGGCCTATCACGAAAGGCGCCGGCAGGAGGAGCAAGAACAACAAGCCGGCAGGATGAGCGAATGGTTTGCCCAATATCACCAACTGCCGTTGCCCGAGCGCGAAGGTGAATTGCCCTGATGTGGTAAGGGAAGATGACGAAAGGGGTCCTGCTGGGACCCCTTTCTCGTGGCTGTGGGTTTTGGGCCTTTCTTGTGCGGCCCTCACCATCCAAAGCTGAGGCGATTGATCAGGCGGGAAGGGAAGCCAAGTTTCTGCATACGGCCTTGCACGTCCGCCAAGGGGTAGGCGATGCGGCGATATTCGAAGGTCAGGCTATCCAGGTCGAGAATGCCATAGCTGGCGCGCGGGTCGCCGTCCCGCGGTTGGCCCACACTGCCAGGGTTGAGGATCTGGCGCTGGCTCCCCAGGGGGGCCGGGCCGTTGTTGGCCACAGGCACCTGGGCCTGGCAAATCCCGCTGGATTTGTTAGGGGCGTAGAAGACGACGGGGCTATGGGTATGTCCCACCAGGCAATAGCGGGTGGAAAAATGCTCGAAATTGACCTGGGCCACTGCCGGGTATAGGATGTATTCCCAAATTGGATGCCGCGGGCTGCCGTGAACCAGTGTGAACTGTTCTGCCTGCATCATAGCCACCGGTAGATTCTGTACGAAGCGGTGGTTGTTCTCGGTCAGTACGCCGCGGGTCCAGAGTGAAACGTGGCGCGCGTCAGGATTAAAGTCATCCACGTCCAGCTTTCCCAGCACAGCCCAATCGTGATTCCCGGCGATACACAAATGATCCAACTCGGCCAGCAACTGGATGCACTCATTGGGATCCGGCCCGTACCCTACAATGTCACCCAGGCACCAGACTTTGTCGTATCTGCCTCTGGCATCCTCTAAGACCGCCTTAAACGCAGCCAGGTTGGCGTGGATATCGGAAATGATAAGATAGCGCATGCGAAATCCCTTCGCGATAGGAGTCTGTGATAGCAGGCAACCCCCGAGGCCAGTTCGGCCGCGGGCGGTTGCGCCATGCACACGGCGCGTACTATACCATACAAGTCCCTATTTGGAAAACTTGTTTCTGGGAGGATTCCACAAGAACTCGGCGGCTTGCCAGTTTTTCACGTCTTGTGTTTTGGGTACGCGCAAGGTATAATCAAACGGGCCGGGTCGGGCACCTTTGGAGGCAGGCGTGGCTTCGGTATTTGACCAACACACCCTCGATTTTATCAGTCACAGCGAGGCTCAAACACGCCGCCTGGGCCAGCGCCTGGGTGAATTGCTTTCAGGGGGTGAAGTGATTGCACTCCAGGGCGAACTGGGTACCGGCAAGACCCGTTGGGCGCAGGGTGTAGGGCAGGGATTGCAGGTGGGCCGGCTTATCACCAGTCCCTCATTTACCCTGGCGAATGAATACCGCGGCCGGTTGATGCTCTATCACATAGATCTGTATCGCATCCACCAGGTATCGGAGGCATTGGCATTTGGCCTGGAGGATTATCTATACGGCGACGGGGTTTGCCTGATCGAGTGGGCCGAGCGAGTGGCTCCAGTGCTGCCAGTCGAGCGCCTGTGGATCACTTTTCACCATCTCAACGACACCAAGCGGCGCATTACGATGCGCGCTGTGGGTGAGAGTTACCAACAACTGCTTAAGGAATTCCAACACGTAGCCTTTAGGATGCGTAGCACATAGCGTGAGTATGCTGCTGGCCATCGATACTGCAACTCATTACGCCGGGCTTGCCCTGTACGGCCTCGACCAGGTGTGGGCTGAGGAGACCTGGCACTCCCCACTGACCCACACCGTGGAGTTGATGCCCCGCATCCAGCGTATGCTGGGCCTCTATCAAGTAGCGCCGCGGGCGTTGGCTGGTATCGGCGTCTCGTTAGGGCCTGGCTCGTTCACCGGGTTGCGGATTGGCCTGGCCGCAGCCAAAGGTTTAGCCCTGCCGTACCGTCTGCCCCTCATCGGTATTTCGACACTCGACTTGGTAGCTTATCCATTTCAAGGGACCGCCTATCCGGTGTGGGCGATCATTGAGGCGGGGCGAGGGCGAATCGGAGTCGCCTGTTATGGCGAGGTAGATAGGGTGTGGTCACAAACCGTTTCACCTTTCCTGACCTCTTTTGAGGGACTGTGCGAATTGGCGCAGGGGCCTGCACTGCTTGTGGGCGAGATCAACGGAAAATCGGCGGAATTGCTGCGGGCGCGATTGGGTGAAGGGGTGACCATCCCCTCGGCCGCGATGCGGCTGCGTCGCCCGGCGTGTCTGGCTGAGTTGGCAGCCAGGCGCCTGGCGCAGAACGACTTGGATGATGCGGCCACCTTGAGCCCCATCTACCTCCAACACCCGGCAGTGGGAACTTGATAGACCTGGCAGACCTCCCTGTGGTGGTCAAACCGATGCGCTTGGCGCACATACCGGTCATTTTGGAGATAGAACGTGAGTCTTTCGCTCTCCCCTGGCCCGAAAGGGCCTACCGCTATGAACTGACCCAGAATGACCTGTCGCACTACTACGTGTTGTGCCTACGGTCTGCGCCGTCTCCATCCGGCGTGATGCCCCTCTGGCAACGCCTGTGGCAGACTTTGCATCGCCCCCCGGCGGACGTCGATTTCGTGTTGGGCCACGGCGGGTTCTGGCTGATGGTTGATGAGGCGCACATCAGTACCTTGGCGGTGCGCGCGGCATGGCGGAGACGGGGGTTAGGTGAACTGCTGCTGGTGGTGCTACTCGACGAGTCGCAGCGCTTGGGCGCCAGCCGTGCCACCCTCGAGGTGCGCCATTCCAACGCGGCCGCGCAAGCGCTGTACGCCAAATATGGCTTCCAACAGGCTGGGCGGCGCAAAGCCTACTACAGTGACAACCGAGAGGATGCGCTCATCCTGACGACCCCCGAGTTCTCTGCGCTGGACTATCGGGATTTGATCTGTGCTCGACGCAACGATCTGTGGCGGCGACTGGCTGAAGCCTCGTTAGACAAAATCACGCGCATGCACTAGAATCTTCGCAGAGTCCACCCAGTCGCCCGGCACAGCCTGTCAGGAGCCCTCATATAGCCGGGCCGACTGATTTCACCAGACCTGGTAGGTTGGCCCAGCCAGGGCTGTGTTTTAGTAGAGACCCTGGTCCAATTGTGTTGGCGAGAGCACAAGACGACAAAGGAGTGGAGTGTGACCGAAATAGGCCAAATGACGCTTGAGCAACTCGAAGAGACAATCCGCTCATGTACGCGGTGTGCTTTACATCAAGGTCGGATGAACGCGGTGCCCGGTGAAGGTCCGCGCCATGCCGAAATCATGTTTGTTGGAGAGGGACCCGGTTTCCACGAAGACCGGCAGGGCCGTCCCTTTGTTGGTGCTGCCGGCCAGTTCCTGGAGGAACTGTTGGCCGGCATTGGCCTGACCCGCCAACAGGTGTATATCGCCAACGTGGTCAAGTGCCGCCCACCAGGCAATCGTGATCCCTTGCCCAACGAGTTATCAGCCTGTGAGCCTTATCTGGAGCGCCAGATTCAGCTTATCAAGCCCAAGGTCATTGTTACATTGGGCCGCTATTCGATGGCTCGTTACTTTCCCGGGGCGTCTATCAGCAAGATCCACGGTCAGCCCAAGCGGGTAGGCAACCTGCTGGTGGTGCCTATGCTCCATCCGGCGGCGGCGCTACACCAGCCCAAGTGGCGTCCGCAAATTGAGACCGATTTCCAGAAGCTGCCGCACTTCATTTCCGAGGCAGGCAGCTTTGGCGACGAATCACCACCCCCCCAGGCCCAACAGTTGAGCCTTTTCTAGTACAGCCAATCCATTGCATTCTTTATGGCAGGAGACAGAGCAGTGAGTGACGCACCACTACGCATCATCCCGCTCGGCGGCGCGGGTGAAGTTGGCAAGAACATGACTGTGTTCGAGCTTGAGGAGACGGCTATTGCCGTTGACTGTGGCTTGATGTTCCCGCAGAGTGATATGCTGTGGGTTGACCTGGTCATTCCGGACGTCAGTTACCTGATGGAGGCGCCTGACTACCTGAAAGCCATTTTTCTGACCCATGGTCACGAAGACCATATCGGCGCGTTACCTTATGTGCTGCGCCAGCTTGAGGCACCGTTGTACGCTACTCGCCTGACGCGAGGCCTGGTTGAAGTCAAGTTGCGGGAGGCAGGCCTCCTGGATAGCACGGAGATTCATACGATGGCGCCTGGGGACCAGGTAGTGGTGGGACCCTTCAAGGTCACTTCCTTTTACGTTTGCCACAGCATTCCTGACTCGGTTGGCTTGGCGATAGAAACCCCCTATGGCCTGGTCGTCCATACCGGTGAGTACAAGTTTGATTACACCCCTGTCCAGGGCCGACTAACGGATTATGCGGCGCTGGCCGAATTTGGGCGGCGCGGTGTGCTGGCCTTGATGGCAGACAGCACCAATGCAGAACGTCCCGGCTATACGCCATCAGAGCGGGTGGTGAGCGAGACCTTTGACAAGATATTCAGCCAGGCTAAAGGGCGTATTATCGTATCTACCTTTGCCTCGAACATTTCTCGCGTACAGCAGGTAATTGACTGTGCTCTGCGACACAACCGGCGCATCGGCGTGGTCGGACGCAGCATGGTGGAAAACGTGCGCATGGCGCGCAATCTGGGTTATTTGACTGCGCCAGATGACCTGTTCTCGCGGGTAGAGGAATTGGATGCACTGCACCCCTCCAGGGTGGCCATTGTGTGCACCGGCACTCAAGGTGAGCCCACCAGTGCGCTGGTTCGCATGGCCAATAGAGAACACCGCCAGGTAAACATCGAGTCTGGCGACACTGTCATCCTCTCAGCCACGCCTATCCCCGGCAATGAAGAGTTGGTGCACCGCACCCTTGATAACCTTTTCCGCCTGGGTGCCAATGTCTACTACCATCATTTGCTGCCGGTACACGTCTCCGGACATGCCAGCCAGGAAGAGCAAAAGATGATGATCAGCCTCACCCGGCCGCGCTACTTCATCCCGATCGGCGGGGAGTACCGGCATTTGGTGTTACATGCGCAGTTGGCCCAGCAGCTTGGCATTCCAGAGAAGAACATCTTTGTGGTTGAGAATGGCCAGGTGATCGAATTCGATGAGCAAGGGGCCCGGCTTGGCGAGCGGGTGGGAGGCGGACATGTGCTGATCGACGGGCTGGGCGTTGGCGATGTAGGCGATGTGGTGTTGCGCGACCGTCGCCTTTTGTCGCACGATGGCTTTGTGGTGGTGGTGGTTGCCCTTGACGAGGCCACTGGCGAAATCCTGGAAGGCCCCGACATTGTGTCACGTGGCTTTGTCTATATGCGCGACGCCGAAGACCTGATCGAGCAGGCCAAGAATCTGGTGGTCGAAGTGCTATCTAACGGGCATCGGGACACGGCCAGCAGCCTCATCCACGATTCGCTGGCCGAATTCCTTTACAAGCGAACCCGGCGTCGCCCTATGATCTTCCCTGTCGTGTTGGAAGTGTAAGATCGTGTCCGAGCCGCGGGTTGGTATCTGTCCTTGTCACTCCTGGCGCTTCTGAGCGACTGGCGGAATGATCCTGAAATCGCCTTGAACATTGCCGCCTGGCAGAATTTTCCTGCGCGCCCGGCGCGGTTCGTGCCCGAGCCGGGTGATCTCCATGCAACCCTGAGCGAAGCCCTGCGCACCCGGGGCATCAATGCCTTGTACAGCCACCAGGCCGTGGCGTGGCAGGCTGTGCAGGCTGGCCGGCATGTGGTCGTCGTCACCGGGACTGCCAGCGGCAAAACACTCTGCTACAACCTGCCTGTCCTCGATTGCCTGCTGCGGGATGTGCAGGCGCGCGCGTTGTACCTCTTTCCCACCAAAGCGCTGGCTCAGGACCAACTGGTGGGGTTGCGCCGACTTGTGGCGAGAGCAGGCGATGGGGTGGCCGGCCCGCAGGGTTTGAGTGATCGGGCGGGATTGGCTGTGCCAATCGCCGCCTATGACGGTGACACGCCGTCTGATGCACGCCCCTCCATTCGCAGCACAGCCCGGATTGTTATCAGCAACCCGGACATGTTGCACAGCGGCATATTGCCACACCACACTCTGTGGGCTGACTTCTTCCGCCATATGCGGTTTGTGGTGATCGACGAAATGCATGTCTATCGTGGGGTTTTCGGCTCGCACGTGGGCAATGTGTTGCGTCGCCTGAAGCGGGTGGCCTCTTTCTATGGCGCAACCCCTCAGTTTATCCTGACCTCGGCAACCATTGCCAACCCGGTCGAGCTGGCCAAGCGACTGATTGAGGAGCCAGTCCACCTTGTCGACGACGACGGCGCGGCCCGTGCGGCCCGGCACTTCTTGGTCTACAATCCTCCCC
>Ga0233417_10000418_pt1 | contig 12690 bp, 14 predicted proteins | sample Sed_MG_FD_189023 | JGI IMG/M metagenome (GOLD analysis project Ga0233417, IMG submission 189023) | Sediment microbial communities from Lake Towuti, South Sulawesi, Indonesia - Sediment_Towuti_2014_0.5_MG | ecosystem: Environmental > Aquatic > Freshwater > Lake > Sediment | place: Indonesia... | reverse complement strand
CGCACTTTCGGCGCCCGATCGGCTCAAAAGTGGCCTCGCGAATCTCCGTTCCCCCAGTCCTCTCCACGGTAAACCCGTATTCCCAACCGCCGATGCCATCGCCGAGCTGGGTGTGCGAAGTTCCTGCGAACAAGGAAGAGATGCTCGCCATGCTGGCCGCCCTCGAGTTATACTTGAGGCGCGACCACGAGGCCGACTGGCGGGAGTGGGAAAAGCGCGTCAAGCTGATCGCCGACAGCATCGGCCCGATCAAGGGAATTCAGACTGAGAGATACGTTCCGGAAATCGCCAACGCCGTGCCGCACCTGCGGCTCAAATGGGACCAGACCGTGCTGCGCATTACGCCGGAGGAAGTTGCCAAGAGGCTGCGCGAGGGGGCGCCGTCCATCGAACTGGTTCCCGGCGCGAAGGAACACTTGCAGGTGGCGGTCTGGATGCTCCAGCCGGGCGAGGCCCAAATCGTCGCCCGGCGGCTGCGCGAAGTGCTGCGGTCAGCGTCCTGAACAGCGAGGCGCTGCGCAGGAAGGATGGCTGAGCCGCTCGCCTCCGCCTCGGTAACCGCGTGCGCTACTCATCGGCGGCGGAAACCGCGGCTTCGATGACGCCGTATTCCTCGAGCAGGCCGACGATGTCGAGAATCTCAGCGGCATGGTCCAGACCCACGCCGGCCCGCTCCATGATGTCCGCGATGCTCAGGGGCCGCGCGGTGGGAAACGGCAGGTGGTACAGAAACTTGCCCTGCGCCTCCGTGAGGCTGATCTTGCGCTCTTGCCTTTCCCGGCCATTCCCCGTCCATATCGCGACGCTCCCGAAACGCTGGTGATACCGGGCCGTGGAGAAGCGGGCGCCGGAATCTCTTCGTTCACGGATCTTCCTTGCCAGCTTCCCTTCGGGCTTCTTCTCGCGGTAGAGTTCCGCCAGGTCGATATCCAGCGTAATCCTCTGGGACTTCAGAGAGTAGCGGAAGTACGGCCGCTTCTTCTCGGTGACCTCCTCCTTATCCAGGCCGCCCAACGAGGCCATCGCTTCGAGGAACTCCTGGACCGTCTGGATGTGCAGGTTGAGGCGGGAGGCCGCCTCCGAGGCGGAGACGCTCTTGTAGTTGACGAGCAGCCGGAACAGATCCTGCGCGTAGTCCTTGGCGAGTAGTCCTCCGAGTCTGGCTGCGTGCTGGAAGTCCACGGTCTTCTAGGAAAAGGCGCTTAGCTGGAGCGCGTTCATCCGGTCGATGATCCGGTGGCGCTTGCTCGCTCTGAACCACTCCAGGAACTCGATGAAAAGACGGCCGAGGGAGTGGCAAAGCTGGTCGAATGCAAGCCGGTCCTCATAGTCCTCGTAGTCCCTCTCGGAAATGTGCGCGGAGACGTTCCCCTCGAAATCGAGTTCGACCCACGTGTCGCTTCGGTAGTCCCGGTTCCAACGGAACAGGTGGCCGTACTCCTCCCCCATCTTGACCGGAACGAGGACCGCCCCGTTCTTTTCCACGTACGGCATGGCGATCAGGTTTCTCCGGCAGAAATCGGCAAAGGCCAGAACCTCCCTTCGGGAGGCGTCGGTCCTGCCGACAGGAAGAGGACGCGAAGCAAAGCCATCGCTCGTTTCGTCAACCGGCATGGCCGCCAGCTCCAGGACTTCGCGCCCCCGCCACTTGTACCGCTTGGCGAAGAACTGGAAGGCCATCGGCACGGCAAATGCGATCGCGCAACTGAGAAAGAACGCCGGAACTCGCCTGCTTTCGGCGGGAAGAAGACCTCTCGGAACGGTGGCAAAGTAGAGCGTCATCGAGAACAGGTACAGGGAAGTGAGCAGGTAGCCCACGTTCTGCGTCCTGACCCAGGCCACGACGGCAAGCGGCACCATAGCGAGGAATTGTATGGAAACCACAGCAAGGGCGGACTCAAGACCCAAGGTCATGAGCGTGAAGAGAAACGATGCCAGGACAACGATGGCGGGAAGCAGTCCGGTGATCGAACGGTCGGGCCTGAGCTTCCGAAAGAAGTACATTGTTCGCCTCCTGTGAAAGGACTTTGGTTCCTGCAAGATTGCTATATTTCATTACAAGTGAAGTATATAATTATCGAATCGTGCCTGTCAAGAGGAAAATTGCAGGCCCCTGCATAGCTCGGGCTTGGCCGGTACTCTCGCCCGGTACCGGCGACGGGCTCCCCTTAGCCCCCTTTTCGACCACGTCCTCGTCCCCCGGACCGTTCTGCTATCCTATGGGGTTATCCTCCAATATCCACACAGGAGCTGATCCACAACCATGGCAATCAAAGTAGGCATTAATGGCTTCGGACGTATCGGCCGGAACGTCGTTCGCGCCGCCCGAGCGATGAAATCGAGCATCGACTTCGTGGCGGTGAACGACCTCACCGATACCAAGACCCTGGCCCACCTGTTCAAGTACGACTCTATTCTCGGCCCCGTCCCCGAGCAGGTGAAGGCCGTGGGCGACACGATCTCGATAGACGGCGACAGCCTCAAGGTATTCGCCATCAAGGACCCGGCGCAGCTTGACTGGACGTCCCTGGGAGCCGAGATCGTCGTCGAGTCGACCGGCAAGTTCACCGACGCGACCGCCGCCGCGGCCCACCTCAAGGGCTCGGTCAAGAAGGTGATCATTTCCGCGCCGGCCAAGAACGAGGACGTGACGATCGTGCTGGGCGTCAATGACAACATGTACGACCCGGCCAAGCACCGGATCATTTCCAACGCGTCCTGCACGACGAACTGCCTCGCGCCGGTGGTCAAGGTGCTCCACGAGAGATTCGGCATTCTCAAGGGGTCGATGACGACGATCCACAGCTACACGAACGACCAGAACGTCCTCGACTTCCCGCACAAGGATCTTCGGCGCGCCCGCGCCGCCGCGGTCAACATGATTCCAACGACGACCGGCGCCGCCAAGGCCATCGGGCTGGTCATGCCCGAACTGAAGGGCAAGCTCGACGGCTACGCGATGCGCGTTCCCACGCCGAACGTCTCGGTTGTGGATCTGGTGGCGCTGATTTCCAAGAACACCTCCACCGAGGAAGTCAACGGCGCGCTAAGGGAGGTTGCGGAGGGGCCGCTGAAAGGCATCCTCGCTTACACGGAGGACCCGGTCGTCTCCACCGACATGATGCACAACTCCAACAGCTCGATTGTGGACGCCCAGATGACCAAGGTCCTCGACGGAAACCTCGTCAAGGTCGTCGCCTGGTACGACAACGAGTGGGGCTACTCCTGCCGCATCGTCGACCTGATCGAGTTCCTGGCCAAAAAGGGCCTGTAGTTTTGCCGGGACAGGCCGTGCGGGCGGCCTGTCCCGCTTTCACCCGCGAGGCCCCAATTTGCCGCGCACTGCCGGGTCTTCTATACTGGATTTGAGACGCGGCCTTTTCGACACCGCACTGAAGCCCGCTCGTAGAAAGCAAGCAACATGGTGATTCTTCTGACGATTGTCCACATCATCGTCTGTCTTTTCCTGGTGATCGTGGTCTTGCTGCAAAGCGGCAAGGCCGCCGATCTGGCCGGCGCTTTCGGCGGCATGGGCTCCCAGACGGCCTTCGGGCCCCGCGGTTCGGCCACGGTTCTCTCCAAGGCGACGACGGTCTCGGCGGTAGTGTTCATGCTGACGTCTTTGTCACTGGCGATCCTGGCCACCCGCACCACCGGCGGCGCCAGAACCGTGCTGGAAACCCACCGGCCGGCGCCCGTCAAGAGCGCGCCCGCAACGCCCGGGCAGTCGCAGGCGCCGTCCCCGGCGCCGGCGGCCCCTGGACCCGCCGCGCCCCAAACCGGCGCTCCCGCCAAGCAGTAGGAGTGGAGTAGAATCGAATCGGTAGCGAACAGTTCGCAGAACGCCCCAAGTTCCTCTGTGCGGAGGTGGCGGAATTGGCAGACGCACTAGCTTGAGGTGCTAGCGGGAGCAATCCCGTGGGGGTTCAAGTCCCCCTCTCCGCACCAGATCTTCAGAGACCTGAATACCGTCAGGAATCGGCTCGGCCGTCGCGAGCCCCTTACTGCTCGTCGTATCCCTTCAGCCGGCGGATCCAGATGTTGCGATACCGCACCAGCACGTCGTGGTCCTGCAAACTCAGTGGCTCCTCCGGCCCGTGCGCTTCGTAGACTCTGATCTCGCGGTGCGCCATCTGGCCGATGGCCGCCTGGCGATGGTGCACCAGCACGCCGTTGTGAAACACGGTGAAGTGCGCCGGCTTGACCAGCCGCTTGCCCTCGAACTTTGGCGCCTCGAAGACGATGTCGTAGCTCTGCCACTCGCCCGGCTTCCTCGACGCATTCACCAGCGGCGGCCACTGTCCGTAAATTGATGCCGCCTGCCCGTCGGCGTAGGTCGGGTTCTCGTAGGAGTCGAGCACCTGGATCTCATAGCGCGACATCACCACAATGCCGCTGTTTCCCCGCCACTGGCTCGTTCCGAGCGGCCTGGCGGGAGACGCCCACTCGACGTGAAGCTGCACGTCGCCGAACTTCTCCTTCGTCACCAGATCGCCGGTCCCTCCGACCACCTCGACGTAGCCGCTTTCGACTTTCCAACGCGGCTCCACCGGCTTGCCGTCTTTCCACTGCACCCACCTTGAGAGGTCCTTGCCGTCGAAAAGCACGATGGCGTCCGAGGGCGCCTGTCCGCAGGCAGCCGGGGCAACCACTCGCGGACGCGGCCGGTCGATGTCATGTACCTTCCACTTCTGCCCGGGCAGTCTGGGGGTGTCCGTGTAGCCGAGCGGGGCTGTGCGCTCCTCCTCCTGTCCCGAACAGGCAACCACGATCATCAGCGCCGCGGCCGCAACCGTCGCCAGCAGCAAGGCCGGCGTCACCGGCCAAACGAAATCGAGAGGATTGCGTGTCTTCATGTCGGTATCCGGTTGAAGCCGCCAGCTTATCAAACCGGACCCCCGTAAGCTGCGGGGCGCTACTTGAAAGCGATCAGCAGGTCCCCCGACGGGTCGGGACGCGTTGTGCGGGAGAACCCCGCCCCCTTCAGCCACTCCCGGTACTCCCGCTCGGTGTACGTCGAGCCGCTCCGCGTGTTCACCAGCATGTGCACGGCGAAGAGGGCGGCATGCTTGGGAGCGGTCTTTCCGTGCTCAAGGATGAAATCACGGATCACCAGCCGCCCGCCCGGCGCGAGCGCCTTGTGACACCGCCGGAGGAGATCCTGGTTTTCCTCCGGACCGAGCATGTGGCAGATGGCCGAGAGCAGAATGAGGTTGTAGTTCCGGCCGAAATCGTCCTTCGTCAAGTCGCCGACGCGCGTCGTCACCCGGTCCGCCACGCCTGCCTCCGCGATGTGCTTCCGGGCGATGCGCACCACCGGGGCAAGATCGAGCACCTCCGCCCGTAACTCGGGGTTCGCCTCGGCGAAGGCGATCGAGTAAGCGCCCGACCCGCCGCCCACGTCGAGCAGCCGCCGCACGCCGGCCGTGCCCACGGCGTGAACCAATTCCCCGGCCGCGCTTCGCGCATTGCTGTGCATCGCCGCGATAAAGCTCTCGGTCCACCGAGGGTCCTCCGCCTCCACGCCCGGCCTCGACACCGCCGTACCCGCGCGCACCGCGCCGGCAAGCGCCGTCCACGCCTTCCACGAATTCACCGTGTGCATCAGCGCCGGCCGCTGGTTGTCCGGTGAACCCGCCGTCAGGTACCGCGCCGTGTCGGGCGTGTTGCGATAGACGTCCTTCTTCTTCGTAAGTGCGCCGATGGCAACCAGGGCGTTGAGGAACGTCTCCGTCGAGCGCGGATGAGCCTCGATCCGCTCAGCCACCTCGGCGGCGGTCGCTCCGTCGCCGACGGCGGTGAAGACATCCAGCTCTATGGCGGTCATCAGCAGGCGGCCCTCCTGGTACGACCGCATCGTCTGCATCAGGTCGGAGAATGACTGGGCGCTCATGGCCGCTGCAAACACCAGGAGGACGACGGCGATCCGCAGACGCATTGTTTTGCCTCCATGATCACTATCGCACCGCCTTGTGCCACTCGTTGAGCCAGACCTCGACCGGCGCGCCGCGGGGGTCAGCCTCCGTGTTCCAGTTGGCCCCGAACAGGTCCGGCGCGCCGTCGCCGTTAAGGTCGGCGATCCGCATGCTGTGCGAGCCCGTGTCGGCGATATCGAAGCGCTGCCACGATCCACCTTTGCCGCGGTTGCGGAACACCGTGACCAGGTCCGGATCGTCGCCCTGCCTCATCTCCGCAGTGGCGACATCCAGTTCGCCGTCGCCGTCGAAGTCCGCGACGCCCACAAAGTGATGCACGGCCTGTGTATCGCCAAGGATCGTGTGCTCGCGCCAGGGAGCCGAAGGGCCCGCCGGCGCCTCGAGCCACGAAATGCGCTTGTGAAAGTCGTGGTCGCGTTCCGACGGAGCGACCACGAGGTCCGTCCGGCCGTCGCCGTTGATGTCGCCCGCGGCCAGGAACGCGTTCGGCCAGACATCCTCGCCGTAGACGTGCTCGCGCCACTGGCCTGCTTCCCCCGCGCGGTTGCGGTTCTCATACCAACGGCCGTTCACAACGATGTCCGGCCTGCCGTCGCCGCTCAGGTCCGTCGCCAGCAGGCCCTCGCCGTCGAGCACCCGCAGCTTCGCCGCCGCAGTGAAGGTCCCGCGGGGTTCCTGCCGGTGAATGAACACGACAGTGCCATCGCCCCATTCCCCCTGGTTCCGCGCGGCTAAGTCCGGCATACCGTCGCCGTCGAGATCCGCGACCTCCACGTCGTGCAAGGTCTCAGGAGAAACAGGGTGCGCCGCCCAATCGCTGCCGTCGCCGCGAGCGTTCTCATACCACAGCAGGCCATCGCGGATGCTGACGACGTCACTGTCTCCGTCGCCGTCCACATCCGCGACCTCGTGGTCGGTGCTGAATCCTGCGCCTGCGGCGATCGGCCGGCGCTTCCACGACGACATGTCGCCGGTGTTCTCGTACCAGGCAAGGCCGCCGCTCTTGCGTCCTCCGGCGATGAGATCCGGCCTCTTGTCGCCGTTCAGGTCGCCAACCGCCTTACCCCAGGGATCGATGGGCCGCGAGTCTGACGAGTCCACAATGATGTGGCGGAATCGCGCGCGGTCTGGTTGCGCCGATGCCAGCGCCGCGGCGAACAGCACGGCAGCCAGTGATCTCATGCCAGTGGGCACGTTGCCATGCCCGGCCGGGCCCCTGCCGGCAACGTTCCTACTTCTGCTCCGGCTTTGCTTCCGGCGCCGGAGGCGGGCCGGGCTTGGCGAACTTGGCGTCGTCGATCTCGATGTTCGACTTCACCTCGGCGAGAGTGATCACGATCTCGCCCTCCGGAATGTTCTGCTTGATCGTGTGGGGGATCTTCCGGCCTTCGACGTCCTTGTAGTCCGAGAACATCCACTGCACGAGGTTCATGCCGCTCATGGTGGGAATGACCACGTCGCTCCGCAGCAGAATGAAGGTTTCCGCGTCGTTGTAATGCGTGGCCGGCTTCCCCTCGGCCGGCGTCAACTCGATCACATAGGCCTCCCGGTCGCCGACGGGTTCCTTGCCTTTGAGTTCCGCCTTCGGGTACAACTCCTTCCACTTCAACTCGCCGTTGAAGGTCGACTGAAGGCGGATGGCCGCCAGCGCCTCGCCTTCCATGGTTGTGAGGCCGGCCATGGGATTGTCCGCCCAAGCCACCTGTCCGTCAAAGCCCGACCTGACCTCACCGAATCCCTCCACCGTCGTAACCGACATCTGCTTGTTGGGCGCCTTCTGAAAGATCTCCGACTCCCCCGTCACGCCCATCGACGGGAACTCAAACTTGCCCTTCATGTACTGGCTTTTCAGCCCTTCGAAGGCCTTCCGGCCGCCGATAGCGTCAATCGCTTTCTCCATCACCTGTTCGGCCTTGATGTCGAGTTTGGCCGGCGCGGCGGGCGCCGCCGTTTGCTGGGCCTGCGCCACAACGCCAATCGCAAGAACCACGACCGGCAGAATCCAATACAGCGTTCTTTTCATGCGAGTATTCCTCCCCTGCGGATGCGATAGACCCACATTCTACACGAGACGCAATCCCTTCCCCGAACGTTCCGTGCTTGCCCGCGCGCCCCTCACCGGCCGGCCGCCTTCACCCCGCGGAAGCCCGCGATCTTCCCTCTCCAGAACGGATCGAAGGACGACAGGTTCGTGCCCCTGCTCGACTGAGCGTGATAGAACGAACTGCGCTCGTTTACGATCCCGACGTGCTTCAGGTTGTCGAAGAAGACGAGGTTGCCGTAGTCCCACCGCCCGCCTTCCCCAAGCCGGGGCAAGCTCATGAAGAGCTTGCGGGCAGTCGTCCGTTTGATGAAGATACCGTTGTCCAACATCACCCGCCACACGAAACCCGAACAGTCGAAGCTCTTCAGCCCGCACGCTCCCCACACGTACGGCCGCCCCATGTGCCGCTCGATCTTCGTTCGGTCCGGCTTCCAGAAGGCCAGCGCGTCGCCGGCCAAGACAGACGCGGCCAATCCGCACAACAGGCTCAGCGAGATCAGTCCACGCGTCATTTCACCGCGTTCCCCAGCAGCAGCCCGAGCCCGATGAACAGCCCGGCCAAGAAGATTGCCACCGACCGGTTGTCCGCGTTCAACTGGTCCGCGAAGTGGATCCCCGGCGTCAGCCAGTCAAAGATCTTGTAGGCGAGAACGAAGCCCGCCAGCCCGATCGCCAGAGAAGTCAGAATCGACAAAAGGTAGTTGCCAAGATCCATGCGCCGTCTCCCGAGCCAGAGTAGCAGACCGGAGCGTGCCCGCCGCAAGCGGGAACCGGAGACAGCCAGAACCGCTTTGGGGGAGGATAGTGAGAGAACCCGCGATGCGGCGCCGTCTGCGTTTCGTCCTCCTCTCCGGCGTAGGGCTCGGCGCCCTGCTCCTGGCCGCTGCCGGCTTTCTCGTTTACTGGTTCCAGTTCGGACCCGGTTTCGAACGGGAAGTAGACCGGCTCGCCGCCCTCCTTGAAGTCCGTCCCGGAATGACGCTGGCGGAGATTGGAGCCGGAAGAGGCCGCATGGCTGTTCTTGTGGCACGCCGCATTGGCTCCTCCGGCCGCCTCCACGCAACCGAGATTGAAGGCGGCAAGCTCGACGCCATCCGCAGCGGAGCCTCAACCGCCGGCTTGACGAACGTTACCGTCTTCCGCGCTGGCGCGGACTTCTCCGGCCTGCCGGAAGCCTGTTGCGACGCCGTTTACATGCGCCGCGTCTACCATCACTTCACCGATGCCGAAGCGATGAACAAGAGCATCTATTCGTCGCTCCGCCCCAGCGGACGCCTTGTCATCATCGACTTTCTCTCGCCTCGATGGCCGTTCTTTCTGCGCCACGGCATCCCGGCGGATGAAGTGGCTCGCCAGTTGCGCTCAACCGGCTTCACGCTCGAACGGCGTCTGGAGGGCTGGTCTCCCATCGACTACTGCCTCGTGTTCCGGAAACCCGTGGCGGCGACGAGCCGGTGAAGCCCGGCCCGATCGAGCTAGGGTGTCGCTAGTCCAACCGCTTGTGGAACCGCAGCACGCTCAAGCCCAGGACCGTGACGCCGATAAGGAACAGCGCTGCCATTTGTGGCCAGAGCGCCTCGGTGCCGACGCCCTTCAGAAACACGCCCCGCACGATCTCCATGAAGTACCGCACCGGGTTTAGCCGAGTGAGATACTGCACCGGCTCCGGCATGTTCCGGATCGGAAAGGCGAAGCCGCTCAGCATGAACGCCGGCATAAAGAAGAAGAAGGAGGACATCATCGCCTGCTGCTGCGTGCGGGAAATGGTGGAGATGAACAGGCCGACGCCGAGAGTCGTCATCAAAAACAGGGCAGCGCAGCCCAACAGGAGCAGGAAACTCCCGCGGAAAGGCACGCCGAAGATCAGGAGCGCCGCGCTCGTGATCAACACCACATCGATCATTCCGACGGCCGCAAAGGGCAGCGTCTTGCCGGCGATCAGCTCCAGCGGACGGATCGGCGTCACCATCAGTTGTTCCATGGTGCCGATCTCCTTTTCCCGCACGATCGCCATCGCGGTCAGCATCAGCGTGATCAGCGCGATGATGTTCACCACCACGCCCGGCACGAAATAGTTCCGGCTGAGCAGGTCCTCGTTGAACCAGACGCGGCTCTTCACGACTAGGCGCGGCGCGTCCAGGTTCACCGGGCCGCCCGCGGCGCCGGTGCGTCCCACCAGCCGCGCCTGCTGCTGTTCGGCCAGCACGCGGTTCGCGTAGGAGGAAACGATCCGGCTCGCGTAGCTCGCCACCACCGAGGCCGTGTTCGAGTTCGTGCCGTCCACCAGAATCTGCACGGAAGTCGTAGTCGCGCGCCGGATGTCCCGGCCGAATCCCGGCAGCACCTCGACCACCGCCTGCACCGTGCCCTGGTCCATGAGCTCGCGGGCTTCCACGGCGCTGGCCGGCATCGCCGCCACCCGGAAGTTCGGCGAGCCCTCGAACGCTTCGTAAAGTTCCCTGCTCGCCGGTGTCCGGTCCCGGTCCATCCAGGCGATCTTGGAATCCTGCACGTCCAGGTTCACCGCGAAGCCAAAGATGATGAGCTGGATCAGCGGCGGCCCGAACAGCACCGCGCGCATCCGCGGCTCCCGCAGCGCCTGGCGGAACTCCTTACGCACAATCTCCCGAATCCTTCGCCACATACGCTGCTCCTTACGCGAGTTTCCCCGTCAGTTTCCTCGTGGCCAGCAGGAAGATCACGGCCGCGTAGACGGCCAGCAGCCCGAACTCGAGCCACAGGACCTCCAGCCCCACGCCTTTCAGGAAAACGCCCTTCAGCCCGGTGATGAAGTAGCGCGACGGAAAGATGTACGTTACCGCCTGGACGACCACCGGCATGTTCTCAATGGCGAAAACGAAACCTGAGAGCAGGAACGCCGGCAGGAACGAAGTGATCATCCCAAGCTGATAGGCAAGAAGCTGCGCCCGAGCGACAGCGGACAGGAAGATGCCCCAGAACAGCGCCCCGACCAGGAACACGCAGCTTGTCGCCAGCACCAGCAGGGGACTCCCGCGCAGCGGCACGCCGAACACCAGCACGCCCACGCCCATCGCGATCAGCATGTCCGCCAGTCCCAGCGCGAAGTACGCGGCCATTTTGCCCAGCACCAGTTCGTGCGCGCGCAGCGGCGTCGACAGAAGCTGCTCAATCGTGCCCATTTCCCACTCGCGGGCGATCGTCAGCGAGGTCAGCAGTGCCGCGATAATCATCAGGATCACCCCAATCAGCCCGGGCACAATGTAGTTCCGCGACTTGAGTTCGCTGTTGTACCAGACCCGCAGCCGCGTCTCGATGGGCGGATCGAGCCGCCCGCCCGCCCTCCGGTTGAAGGCCTGCTGCCGCAATTCCATCGCGTAGCTTTGAGTGAGCGCGTCAGCGTAGCCGAGCGCGATCGATGCCGTGTTCGAGTCGCTGCCGTCGAAGATCAGTTGGACCTCTGCCTCCTTGTTCATGAGCAGGTTGCGCGAGTAGTCCGCCGGAACCACCACCGCCAGCAGGCACTGGTCCCGGTCGATCCTCTGCTCGATTTCGCCGTAGTTCTGGACCTCGCCGAGGATGGTGAAGTACCGCGACCCGGCGAACCGCTCGATCAGTTCCCGGCTCTGCGTCGTCTGGTCGCGGTCCAGGATCAGCGTCGGGATGCGGTCCACGTCCAAAGTCAACGCGTAGCCGAACAGCAGCAGCATCAGCAGCGGCAGCGCCAGCGCCATGATCAGGCTTCGCGGGTCGCGCAGAATGTGCAGCGCCTCCTTGCGCGCCACGGCCGCCGTCCGCTCCAGGCCTCGCCGCATCCCGCTCATGACCGCCGTTCCTCCTCCTCGATCATGGCCACGAACACCTCCTCCATCGTCGGCTTGCCGGCTGATTCCTTCAGCTCCGGCGGCGTCCCCAGCGCGATGATCTTGCCCCGGTACATCAGCGCCAGCCGGTGGCAGTACTCCGCCTCCTCCATGTAGTGCGTGGTGACGAACACCGTGTGCCCCGCTTCGGAAAGCTGGTAAATGAGGTCCCAGAATCCGCGCCGCGCGATCGGATCCACACCGGAGGTCGGCTCGTCCAGGAACAAGATCGGAGGCTCATGCAGGATCGCGCATCCGAGCGCCAGCCGCTGTTTCCAACCGCCGGCGAGCAGGCGCGTCATCGTCGCCCGTCTCCCCTCGAGCCCCGCCATCTTGAGCGCGTACGCCTTCCTCGCCGGTTGTTTCTCCTCGGGCACCCCGTAGATGCCGCTGAAGAAGTCGATGTTTTCCTCGACGGTGAGATCGTCATAGAGCGAGAACTTCTGCGACATGTAGCCGATGTTGTGGCGTACCGTCTCCGGATCCTCGGCCACGTCGAAGCCGCCGACCCGCGCCCACCCGGCCGTCGGCTGGAGCAGCCCGCACAAGATCCGGATCGCCGTCGACTTGCCCGCGCCGTTCGGTCCGAGGAATCCGAAGATCTCTCCCTGCCGCACCTGAAATGAGATGCGGTCCACCGCGGTGAAATCGCCGAAACGCTTCACCAGGCCTTCGACTTCCACCGCCAAGTGCCCGTTGTTTCCGGTTGCTTGAGCGCTCGTGTTCATCGAGCCTCGCCCCGGGCCTTATGGATCAAAGCGATGAACGCGTCTTCGAGCGACGGCGCGATCCGCTCGAATTCCGCCGGCCCCAGCCCGGCGCTCTCCAGCTCGGCTGCCAGTACCTCCGGCGACGTCCTCGATGGATC
>Ga0233417_10000416_pt1 | contig 12739 bp, 10 predicted proteins | sample Sed_MG_FD_189023 | JGI IMG/M metagenome (GOLD analysis project Ga0233417, IMG submission 189023) | Sediment microbial communities from Lake Towuti, South Sulawesi, Indonesia - Sediment_Towuti_2014_0.5_MG | ecosystem: Environmental > Aquatic > Freshwater > Lake > Sediment | place: Indonesia... | reverse complement strand
GCTTCGCGCATTGGCCTGCGCCAATGGCTATCGGCGGTGGAAGACGTAGCCCGCCAGGCTTGCCAGGTCGCTGTGCCCATCGCTGCCATCGGCATGGTCATCGCCGTCGCTGTGCAATCGAATCTGGCCTTGCGGTTCTCATCGCGGCTGATCGCAGGAGGGGGCGGCAATGTTTACGCGGCTCTGGTGCTGACCATTATCGGTTGCATCATCATGGGCATGGGACTGCCGACCGTGGCGGCATATATTATCTGCGCTATCCTGTTTGTGCCTGCCTTGATTAAACTTGGCCTGACTGCGCTCTGCGCTCATTTCTTCGTGATGTACTATTGCGTGTTGTCGATGATCACGCCGCCGGTTGCGCTGGCCGCGTTCGCCTCTGCGGGACTGGCCGGCGCCGGGGCCATGCAGACCGGATGGCAGGCTTTTCGCCTTAGCTTTGTGCTGTTCCTCATTCCCTTCGGCTTCGCCTTCGACCCCGCCCTGCTCGGACAGGGATCGATTCCGGTCATCGCTGTTGCATTTCTGTCGTTGCTGGCCGCGACGGCCGCCTGGGCGGTGGCCTTGACAGGTTATCTGCGAAGGTCTATTAGGCTGCCGGAACGGTTGCTGTATGCGGCGTCGTCCGTGGTCATTATCCTTTGGCCTAGCTTCTCCGGCGGATGGGCTGCCGGGCTGGCTGGTCTCGGCCTGTTGCTGCTTTGGACGCTGGCTATCGCGCCGGTGTTGCGCCGCCGGACAAGCATCCCATGACGGTCCACGCCCCATCCGATCTTGCCCGCATTTCACCACGCGAGTTCCGGCTCGCCTGCCGGGAAGGCCGTTACTCAGGCACGACGCGGGGGGTCGCTCTTGGCTACTTACAGTGCAACCTCGTTGTCCTGAGCCGGAACCACGCCTACGACTTTCTCCTCTACTGCCAGCGGAACCAGCGAGCCTGCCCGGTCCTGGAGGTGTGCGACGCGGGCGACCCGGAGCCGCGTCTGCTGGCCCCCGGCGCCGATCTCCGAACCGATCTTCCGCGCTATGCCGTGTATCGTGACGGCCGCCGCGAAAGCGACGCCACCGATGTTCTTCCCCTTTGGTCCGGTGACCTGGTCGCTTTTCTGATCGGCTCCGGCATCTCGTTCGATGCGGCGCTCCAGGAGGCCGGCGTCCAGACGCTGCGGGACCGCTGGGTGCTAAACACGACGCTGCCGACGCACCCGGCCGGCCGCTTTAGCGGATCCCTGGTCGTCACCATGCGCTGGCTGGCGCCCGATCAAGCGATCAAGGCCGTCCAAGTGACGGTGCGGTACCCGTTCAACCACGGCGCGCCAATCCATATCGGCGACCCCGCAGTGATCGGCGCAGACCTGACGCGGCCGCTGGTCGGCCCGCCAGTGGAGTCGGTTCCTCCGGACATCGTGCCCGTCTTTTGGGCCTGCGGGGTCACGCCGCAACAGGCCGCCCTGGAAGCCAAGCTCGATCTGATGATCACCCACGCGCCGGCGCACGGCTTCGTCACCGACGTGCGGGCTCGCGAACTGGCGTTGCCTTAAAGTTAGGCATATATCGGCAGGAGAGCCTGCCAGCCACAGCCTCGCAGCAGCCGGGCCTGGAGGGAGCCTTCCCGACTCGCCATCAATAAAGTTACCGGGATTCCGTCCAAACGCTGTTAAGCATTCTCCAGTCCAGCCGGGAATCAGCCGAACTATATTGCAGAAGCATGACTTTGCCGAGCACACTCCGCGAACGGCTCGAAAGGTGCTCGAGCCTCCCCACGCTGCCGTCGGTGGCGATCCGCGTGCTGGAGCTCTGCCAGCAGGACGATTTGGATCTCAATCAGATTGCGAGGGTTATATGCAACGACCCAGCACTGGCGGCCAAGCTAATAAAAACGGCCAATTCCCCGTTGTTTGCCCTGCGGCGGGAAGTGACTGCGATTCCCAACGCCATCAGCGTGTTGGGAATCAATGCGGTGCGTACGCTTGTACTTTCCTTCTCGCTGGCGAAGGAATTCCGGACCGGGAACCGCGACGGTCTGCGGGACTATTGGTACCGCTCGATTCTGTCGGCCCTGGCTGCCCGCGAGTTGTGCCAGGGCTCGCTTTTGGGCAACCGCGAAGAAGCGTTCCTTTGCGGCTTACTCCAGGACATCGGAATGCTCGCGCTTTCTCGGGCCACCGGCCAGCCGTACACGGATCTCCTCGACCGGTCGGCGCCGGATCACGACAAGCTCATCGAACTGGAGAAAGAGGCGTACGGCGTCGACCACTCACAAGTTGGGGCGTGGCTGCTGGAAAGGTGGCGCACGCCCCGTTTGCTGGCCGAAGTGGTGGCCGCCAGCCACAAACCAGCCGGCGTCGAGTCGGCAAACGCCGCCGGCGCTCAAGACAAGTTGCGATTTCTGGCCAGCATCATCGCCTTGTCGGGACGTTTTGCCGACCAGTGGGTCGGGGACACAAAGCTGGCTTCGTCCCGGTTGCATGACCACATCGCTCAGCACTGGCATGACGGCCCCATCAATGCCGAGGTCATCAACGCGCGCCTGGTGGAGCAGGCGCCTCACCTGGCGCCGCTGTTTGAAGTGAGGCTGGATGCCGCGGAAATGTCGGCTGTGCTCGAACAGGCCCAGGAGGTTCTACTGTCGCTGAGCGTCCGCACCTCGCTGGAACTTAACGATGTTCATGAGGCGCTGGCGCGGCTGGAATCCCGGACGGCCATCCTGCTGGCCGAAGCACAGCGCGATCCCCTGACCGGGGTAGCCAATCGCGGCTACACGACCTCCTACCTCCACGACGTCTTTAAGGCAGCGGTGGAATCGCGGCGCCTCGTCGGGGCAATCTTCGCCGATATCGACAATTTCAAACTGGTAAACGACAATTACGGCCACGCCGCCGGCGACGCCGTGCTTCAGTCCGTTGTCCAATGCATCACCCGTAGCGTGCGCGGCGGCGATTTCGTAGGGCGCTATGGAGGGGAGGAGTTTGTCATTGTTTTGCGAGCCGACAACCCCGCCGAACTGGCCGTCGTCGCCGAGCGCGTATGCCAAAACGTCGCCCAAACGAGGCATTCCATCGGGGGAGGCCGTTTTCTGTCGGTGACCATTTCGCTCGGTTGCGCATTGTTGGATACCCTGCGCCACCGCGCCGCGGGGGACCTGCTGGAGGAAGCCGATCGTGCTCTCTACGCTGCGAAGAGGGCCGGTAGGAATCAATACCGCATGGGCGTCGAGATCACATACTGAACGGCCGAGTTCTGCGTTTGGCCACGAGTGACGATGCGGATCGATCAGTAACCCTTCTCTTTGTCCACCACGTTCACGAGAGGTAGACCGCTGGTGTAGCGGCGCACATTATCGGCAAACAGAGCAATGAGGCGAACCTGGCGGTCGGGACTCCATCCGGAAGTGTGGGCGCTCATGATGACGTTGTCGCACTCGAAGATGGGGTGACCGGGCGGAACCGGCTCGGTCGGAAAGACGTCCAGGCCGGCGCCGGCGATCCAGCCTTCCTTCAGCGCCTTCACCAGGGCCATGTCGTCGAAGAGCTTGCCGCGCGACATGGCGATGAAATAGGCCGTGCGCTTCATGCTTCGGAAGACCTGCTCGTTAAACATGCGCTCGGTCTGCTTGGTGTGCGGCGCGGCGGCAACCAGGACATCGACCTGGGATGCCATCGTGGGGAAATACGTCGGGTCGTGCAACTCGGCGACAAAGTCGGGCTTCGGCAGCGGCTTGGCGTCGGTCGCGATGATGCGCATGTCGAAACCGTAGTAGGCGCGGCGGGCAATCGCGCTGCCGATGCCGCCCATCCCGACAATACCCATGGTCCTGCCAACAAGCTCCACGTGATGGTCCGACTTCACCGTGCCCACGGGCGCCATCGTCTTCTTTATGTAGAACTGCGGCAGGTAATACTTCACCAACCCGCGGGAGAGGGCGAGAAGCAGTCCCATTGCCGTCTCCGAGATGCCCGGAGCGAAGGTGCGCGCGTAGTTGGTAAGCACGACCGGGCTTTTGACGATACGCTCGTCCAGACCCTCGACGCCGGCGCCTCCTGACTGGATCCATTTCAGCTTGGGTGCGTAGTCGAGGTCGGCGCCACGCAGGCCGCCGTAGACCACTTCGGCGTCACGTAGCTTTTGCCTGAACTCCTCCTGGTTCCGGCACATTTCGATTTCCACCTTGGCGTTCGGCGCCCCCGCCTGGATCTGTTCCACCTCGTGCGGCTCAAACTGATAGGTCGTGACGATGCGTAATGGGTCTTGGGTACGATTCATGGCTGCCTGCGAGAACGGGTTTACGACAACGGGCCGGCGCGCGGTCCCCGCAGTTTGCGCCGCAGCGGCAGCCGGCGTGACGGCGGCAGCGACTTTCATCAGGGAACGGCGAGACACGGATCTTTGAGACATGGCCTTTGTTTTACCATAAGAGCCTATGCGGCTTCCCGGAATGTTGAGCGTGTGCGCGCTTGCGGCCTCTTTGGCTGCGCTTACGCCAGACCCGGAACGCGAGCGCGTCGTTCGCCTCATGCACGCCGAGGCTGAGCACTACGGCGCCCTCTCGCGTCAGATCTGGGAGTACGCCGAGCTTGGTTACAAGGAACACCGAAGCGCCAAGCTCCTGCGGGACCAGTTGCAGTCCGCGGGATTTCGGATCACGGAGAATGTGGGAGGCATCCCGACCGCCTTCGTCGCCGAATGGGGCCAAGGGAAGCCGGTAACGGGAATCATGGGCGAGTTTGACGCTTTGCCGGGACTGTCCCAGGAAGCGGTCCCAGAAAGAAAGCCGCTCGTGGAAGGCGGCGCGGGACATGGATGCGGCCATAACCTGTTCGGGGTCGCCGCCGCGCATGCCGCTATTGCAGTCAAGCGCCACCTGGAAGAAAAAGGGCTGGCCGGCACGGTGCGGTTTTTCGGCACGCCGGCCGAAGAAGGAGGCTCGGGCAAAGTCTACATGATCCGCGCCGGGGCCTTCGAGGGCACCGATGTGGTGCTGACCTGGCACCCGGGCAACCGAAACTCCGTCAACGACGCCAGCATGCTGGCGATCATCAGCGGCCGGTTCCGTTTCCGCGGCGTTCCTGCGCACGCTTCCTCGGCGCCGGAAGCGGGCAGGTCCGCCCTCGACGCGGTGCTGCTGATGAACCACGCGACAGAGATGCTGCGCGAGCACATGCCGCGAGAGGCGCGGATTCACTACGTCATTCTGAATGGCGGAGCGGCGCCGAACATCGTGCCCGATTTCGCGGAAACGTATTACTACGCGCGGCATCCGCAAATGGCAGCGCTGGACGGCCTTTGGGACCGGATCTTGAAATGCGCGGGCGGCGCGGCCATGGCGACCGAGACGCGTCTGGAACACGAGGTCGAATCGAGCAATTACGAATTGTTGCCGAACGACGCGCTGCTCAAACTGCTGCGGCGGAACCTCAGCTTTGTCGGCGGCGTCAGGTACACCGCGCAGGAACAGGCCTTCGCGGAGAAACTGGCGGCGACCTTGGAGCCGGGAAGGCGCGCGGCGCTCGGCACGCAGGAAGAGCTGTTTTTCGAGGAGGACCGGCTGACCTCGAGCGCCTCCAGCGACGTGGGCGACGTAAGCTGGAACGTGCCCACGGCTCAGTTCACGGCTGCGACCTGGGTGCCGGGCACCCCTGCCCATAGCTGGCAATCGGCCGCGTGCTCAGGCATGAGCATCGGGCGCAAAGGGATGATCGTGGCCGCCAAGACGCTGGCGCTGTCAGCGCTGGACGTCTTCTACGACCCGAACCAGGTAGAACTGGCCCGGGAGAGTTTCCGCCAGCGGAAGGGCGGGCAGGAGTACCGCTCGCGGATTCCAGCCGCCAAAGCGCCGCCGCTCGACTATCGCGACAAACGGTAGTACCGGCCTTCAGGCCTTGGGATACTTCCAAGGCGCCCGGTAGGGGCGGCTGAGCAGTTTGTTCGCTTCCGCGTCGCCGGGAATCACTTCCTTCTCCCCGTCCCAATTGACGCTGCGCCCCGCTTTCCAGCTCAGCATGCCGAGCAGGCTCACGACGGTGGAGCGGTGGCCGATCTCGATGTCGCAAACCGGACGCCGCTTCTCTTTGGTGCTCGCCAGAAAATCCGCAAACAATTCCCGGATGTTTTGGTCGTCGGGCTTGTTGAGCTGAGGTTCCTCATGGATGACCGGCTTGTTCTTGTCGGCGGGGTAAAAAGTCCAGCCGTCCAACCAGCCCATGTGGAAGGTGCCCTCGGGACCGTAGAAATAGCAGCCGAGGTTGGTCTTCTCAGCATTATTGCCGGCGTACTGGCGGTGCTCCCAGACCACCGTGAAAGTCTCGAACTCGAAAGTGGCGACCTGCGTATCCGGCGCGGTCGCGCCGTCCTGCTTGATGTAGCGTGCGGCGGAGGAGTACACGCGTTTCGGCCATTTTTCCTCGGTCCACCAGAGGATCTGGTCCATCCAGTGGATGCCCCAGTCGCCGAGCGTGCCGTTGGCGTAGTCGAGGTACTGGCGGAATCCTCTCGGATGGATGCTCTTGTTGTACGGCCTGAGCGGAGCGGGACCGCACCAGAAATCCCAGTCCAGACCGGCGGGCGGATCCGAATCAGGCGTCGCCTGGCCGGGACGGCCGGCGTTATGCACGAAGGCCCGGATCAGGCCGATCTTGCCGGCCTTACCGGACTTCAGGAACTGCATACCCGAGATGTTGTGCGGCGAAACACGGCGATGGGTACCGACCTGCACCACCCGGTCCGCCTCGCGAGCGGCCTTCACCATGGCGCGGCCTTCTTCGATCGTGTGGCTGATCGGCTTCTCGACGTAGACGTGCGCGCCTGCTTCCACGGCGGCAATCGTCACCAGCGGGTGCCAATGGTCTGGCGTGCCGACAATGACGATCTCAGGCTTTTCGCGCGCCAGCATCTCGCGGTAGTCCTTGTACTTTTTCGGCTGATCGACGGAGAGCCTCGCGATCTCATCGCAAGCGGGCTTGAGCTGATTTTCATCCACATCGCAAGCCGCCACCATCTGGCACTCCTTCGACATGACGGCTTCGCGGGTGATGTTCATGCCCCACCAGCCCGTGCCGACGGTGGCGGTCCGGTAGCGGCGGGACGGCTGCGCGCCAACGATGTTCACGGCGAAGCCGGCGGCGAGACCGGCGTTCAGAAAGCTGCGGCGATCGATTGCATCAGGCATGGGAATTCCTCGGATGTTCTGCATCATACCGGCAGCGAAGGCGTCAGGGCAAGATGCGGGCTTGCTGGTAGAATGAAGCGTTTGGGTTTTTGAGGAATGAGCAATCTGATTGTTCTCGGCGCTCAGTGGGGCGACGAAGGCAAGGGGAAGATGGTTGACCTCTTCTCCGAGCGCTTCGACGTTGTCGTACGCTACCAAGGCGGGCATAACGCGGGCCACACGGTTTTCATCGGTTCCACCAAGTTCATCCTTAAGCTGATCCCGAGCGGCATTCTCCGCCCCGGCAAACAAGCGGTGATCGGCAATGGGCTCGTGATCGACCCTGTTGCGCTGATCGAAGAGATCGAAGCCCTGGAAAAGGCGGGCATCGACGTCCGCGGGCAGCTTTCCATCAGCAACCGCGCGCACGTCATCTTTCCTTTCCACAGGCTGGTGGAGAAGATGGCAGAGACCAGCCCGGACCGCCGGGCCATCGGGACGACCTCGCGCGGCATCGGTCCCGCGTACGAAGACAAAATCGGGCGACGTGGCATCCGCATCGCCGATCTGCTCGACAGAGACATGCTTCCTGGGCTTTACGCCACGCTGGTGAAGGAGAAACGACAACTCGCGGCGGCCTGCGGGGTGGATGCATCTTCGCTGGACGACAAGACTCTGGAGCGTTATCAGGAAATCGCCGACAGGATCCAGCCGATGGTGCGGGACACGGCTAGCCTGCTGAACCGGTGCGTGCGGAGCGGCAAACGCATCCTTCTGGAGGGCGCGCAAGGCACGATGCTCGATATCGACCACGGCACTTATCCTTTCGTAACCAGCTCCAGCGCCGCCTCGGGCGGCGCTTGTACGGGCACGGGGCTGCCACCGACGGCCATTGGCGGCATCATCGGCGTGTCGAAAGCCTACATCACACGGGTCGGCGGCGGGCCGTTTCCGTCGGAGGCGCTCGACGAAAACGGCGACCTGATCCGCCGCGCGGGCAATGAGTACGGCTCGGTGACCGGCCGGCCGCGCCGCTGCGGCTGGTTTGACGTGCCTTTGCTGCGGTACACGGGCGCGGTGAACGGCTTTGACAGCCTCGTGATCACCAAGCTGGACGTGCTGGACGGCCTGGATGAGATCCTCGTATGCGTCCGATACCGCTGCTCCGGCGCGGACCTGGATGAAATGCCGGCAACGCTGGCGTGCCTGGAGCGGGTCGAGCCGGTCTATGAGAAGTTGCCCGGCTGGCGGTCCAGCACCCACGGCGTCGGCCGGTACGAGGCGCTGCCGGCAAGGGCCCAGGACTACCTGCGATTCCTGGAGGAGAAAACGGAAATCGAGGTCGGCTGCGTCTCGACAGGCGCCGAGCGAAACGAAACCATTCTGCGCGAAGGGTCGCGGCTGAGCCGCCTGCTGGCGGGCCGCGCGTGAGCAGCCGGTGACGGTGACCCGGTTGCGATACCATTGAAACGCCATGGCGGATCCAGTCAGTCGAAGAACGTTTCTAACATCGGCCGCCCTGTTGACGGGCAGGGAGACAAAGATGCAGTTGCCTGTCTGCGCGTTTTCCAAACATTTCCAGTGGACGGATTGGAAAGGGACGGCGGAGCTTTGCGCAGAAATAGGCTATGACGGCGTCGATTTCACCGTGCGCAAGGGCGGGCACGTGCTGCCGGAGCGTGTCGCCGAGGATTTGCCGAGGGCTGTGGAGGCTGTGAAAGCGGCCGGGCTTTCCGTGCCGATGATCACCGCGGGGATCGTGGACGCGGATTCGGCGCACGCAGAGGCTATGGTCAAATCCGCTTCCGCTCTCGGCATCAAGCGCTACCGCTGGGGAGGATTCCGTTACGACACCAGCAAGACCATACCCCAGCAAATCGCCGAATTCAAGGCCAGAAGCAAGGCCCTGGCGGACATGAACCGGCGCTATGGGGTCTGTGCGATGTACCACACGCATTCCGGCGTAGGACAGTTCGGCGCTTCCATGTGGGACATCTGGATGGTCCTGAAAGACCTGGATACGGCGGTCGGCGTGAACCTCGACATCGGCCATGCCACGGTGGAGGGCGGCCTGGGGGGATGGATCAATTCGACCCGGCTGCTGCTGCCTGTTACGCGCGGCATCGCCGTGAAGGATTTTCGCTGGGAGAACAACGGCGGGCAATGGCGGCCGCGCTGGTGCGCGCTCGGCGAGGGCATGGTGAACTTCAGCGAGTTCTTCAAGATGGTGAAAGCGGCCGGCTTCGCGGGCCCGATTCAGTTGCACATGGAGTACGACGAGCTGGGCGGCGCCGATGACGGCAAGACGCAGATGTCGATTACGAAGCAACAGTTTCTGGCCATCGCGAAGCGGGACCTCCAACGTCTGCGTGAAGTCCTGAGAGAGACCGGAATCAGCTAGCGCCGTCCGGTCTCCGTCCGGTCTCGTCCGGCCCGTCCGGCCTCGGGGGCGTGGCTTGCGGCGGACGCGGCGACTATAATGTTTGCCATGCGCCTCTGGATGTACTTGGGGTGCCTGATGGCGGTTGCTGGGTCCGCCTGCCCTCAGGAGAACACGACGGAGGAACCTGAGCGACTCATCAAGCGCATTCAGGCCCGCACGCGGGAGAACCTGGAGCGGCTACCCGACTACACCTGTTTGCAGACGGTGGAGCGATGGATGCGGCCGTCGCCAAAGAAAGAGTTCGAGAAAGTGGACACCCTGCGGCTGGAGGTTGGTGTGGCCGGCGATCGCGAGATCTACGCCTGGCGGGACGCGGCGCAGTTTGAAGAAAAGGAACTGCGCGAAATGATCGGCCGCGGCACCATCGGCAGCGGCGACTTCGCCCTGCATGCCAGGAATGTCTTTCTCAGCAGCGCCGCGACCTATTTCTACAAAGGCGAGGAGAAATTCGAAAGCAGGACCGTCCACCGTTATGAATACGGGGTGCCAATCGAAAAGAGCCGCTATCGGATTCGCGTTCCGCCCGAGGAGGCAGTGGTGGGATTCTCGGGCTTCTTCCTGGTGGACGCGGAGACGCTGGATCTTCTGCGGCTGGAGGTGATCGCGGACGAGATACCGGAAAAGCTCGGTCTCGCCGAGGCGAGCGTTCGGATGGATTATGCCTGGCTGAAGATCGGGGCCGGCGAGTTTCTGTTGCCGAAGGGCTCGTTGATGATGATGGCGACCGTGAATGGCGAAGAAAGCAAGAACCTGACGGATTTCAGCGGGTGCCGGCAATACGTCAGCGAATCTCAGATCCATTTTGGCGGTGATAAGGGAGACGTCAAGAGCGAGACGGGCCCGCTTGCTTTGCCGCCAAAAGCCGTGCTGGAGATGGAGCTTGCCGCGGATATCAACCTGGAAGCCGCGGCGGTCGGCGACCCGGTGGAGGCGGTGTTGAAGCGTCCGGTTGAGGAAAACGGACGAGTCGTCGCTCCGGCCGGCGCCATCGTACGAGGCAACTTGGTGCGGCTGGAAAGAAACGCCACGCCCTTCGATCACTATGAAGTCGGCCTGCGGTTCCATACGCTGGAAGCCCGCGGAGCCAAGACGGCGTTCACCGCAACCATGGACGACGTTGGCAGGGCGGCCGGACTGGTGCGCGAACAGAAGCGCATGGATCCGGTGTTCACCAAGCGGCGCACGACCCGTTTCGACATCCTGGTGCGTGAGACGCCGAAGGGTCAAGGCGTGCTGCATTGGGAAGCAAAGCATCCGCGCGTCAAGAAGGGGTTAGACATGCGCTGGGTGATCGAAGATTAAAGGTACTTTAACACCCTTTTATCCTTAAATAGTTTATTGTATAGTTGAACCAGGGCAGGGATGCGCAGGAGGTTAGCGGCCTGCGCCATGAGCAATGGTGAAGAACAGAGCAATGTATTTGTCTTGAATCCGGCCGATCTGGCCGGGATCATCGATTCCCTGAAACAGCAGGAATATGAAGTCGTTGGCCCGGTTTGCCGGGACGGCGCAATCGTCTATGATTCGATCGGTGACTTGGAGTATTTGCCGGCCGGATGGACAACGGCTCAGGAAGCGGGTGTCTGCCGGCTGAAGCGTCGGCAGGATAACTCTCTGTTCGGCTACGCGCCGGGCGCGACCAGCCTGAAGAATTTTCTGCACGCGGCCAGGATACGCCTTTTCACGGCGGAAAAAGACAACGGCGTATTCCGCGTGCTGCCGAATTGCGAAACGCCGCCGAGGTTTGCCTTCGTGGGAGTGCGGGGATGCGACCTGGCCGCCGTGACAGCACAAGACAAGGTGCTGATCGAAGGCCAATACACAGACGCAGCCTATCGCGGCCGCCGCGATGGTGCCTTCGTCATTGCCGTGCACTGCAACGAACCGGCGCCGACGTGCTTTTGCGCCTCGATGGAAACCGGTCCAGAGGTTCGAGGCGGATTTGACGTAGCGTTAACCGAGGTGCTTGATAACGAGCGTCATGTCTTTCTGGCTGAGAGCGGTTCGGCGAGAGGCAGGGAACTGCTCCTGGCCGCCGGAGCGCCAAAGGCGCCCACAGAGCTGACGGCTCGGGCGGAAAAACTGCACGAGGACGCTGCTAATGCAATGGCCCGATCCATCGAGACCGGGGGGCTGAAGGAAATACTCTACAGCAGTTTTGAGAGCCACCGTTGGGACGACGTGGCGCGACGCTGCCTGGCGTGCGGGAACTGCACGATGGTCTGCCCCACCTGCTTCTGCGTCACTGTGGAAGACACGACCGACCTGTCGGGCAAACGCGCCGAGCGCTGGCGCAGTTGGGACTCGTGCTTCACGCAGAGCTATTCCTACATTCACGGTGGAAGCGTGCGCATGTCGACCAAGAGCCGCTATCGCCAATGGCTGACACACAAGCTGGCAAGCTGGCATGACCAGTTCGGCATGCTTGGGTGCGTGGGTTGTGGGCGCTGTATCACCTGGTGCCCCGTGGGAATTGATATCACGGCGGAAGTGGCCGCGTTGCGCGCCTCCGCCGACAAGTCCGGAGCAACGAGGAGCGCAGCATGATTGAGGCAACAGATCTGATGGATGTGCTGAAAAACCAGGACTTCTTGAAGGGTTTCCAGCCGCAGCAGCTAGAGAAACTGGCGAGCCTGGCGCATGAGGTCCGCTTCGACCGCGACCAGGTGATTTTCCGCGAGGGCGACGAATCGAGCTTTTTCTACCTGCTCATTTCAGGCAAGGTTTCGCTGGAGGTGACCGCGCTGGGGCGGACGCTCCGCGTGCAGACCCTGACTGAGGGAGAGGAGCTAGGCTGGTCATCGCTGTTACCGGCCGGAGGCAAACAGTTTCAGGCCCGGGCCCTGACGACGGTACACGCGCTGGCCTTCGACGGGGCGAGGCTGCGCGAGGCTTGCGAGCAGGATTACCAGTTCGGGTTCACTCTGCTTCGCCGTATCCTGACCGTGGTAGCCGGCCGGCTCCAAGCCACCCGGCTTCAGTTGCTCGATATGTATTCGCCCTCCGGAGCGAAGCCTATATGATCTCGCACCCAACCTGCGACCCGATGGCGCCGGCCACGGCGGTGGTTTCGAGCATCTCGAAGGAAACCTACGACACGTTCACGCTCACCATGGAGGCTGGCAACGGCGCCCCACTGCACTCCTTCCAGC
>Ga0233417_10000415_pt1 | contig 12740 bp, 12 predicted proteins | sample Sed_MG_FD_189023 | JGI IMG/M metagenome (GOLD analysis project Ga0233417, IMG submission 189023) | Sediment microbial communities from Lake Towuti, South Sulawesi, Indonesia - Sediment_Towuti_2014_0.5_MG | ecosystem: Environmental > Aquatic > Freshwater > Lake > Sediment | place: Indonesia... | reverse complement strand
TGCGGCAGCACAAGGAAAGCGGAGGATAAATCAAGGAAAGATGAAAGAAGAAAGGAGAGCCTTCAAAATTATCGGAAGGCTCTCCTTTTTTATGCGCTTAATTCCTCGTGTACTATGCCAACGCCACTTGCGGTGTTCCGCTCTTCTTGGGGAACGGCGGCGGGAAGATGGCTTCGAACTCTTCGCGGGTGAGGGTCTCCACTTCGAGAAGTTTTTGGGCAACGGCGTCCAATTCCCTGCGGTATTTGGTCAACAGTTTCTTGGTCATCTTGTAGGACTCATCCACCAGTTTGCGGACTTCGCCATCGATTTTTTCGGCAACTGCTTCCGAGTAATCGCGCTGTTCGGAAATTTCACGTCCAAGGAAGATCAATTCCTCTTTTTGTCCGTAGGTCATCAGACCCAACTCAGGGGACATACCCAGGCGGGTCACCATCATGCGCGCCATTTGGGTCACGCGCTCGATGTCGTTGGACGCGCCGGAGGTCACATCGTCGAAGACGAGTTCTTCGGCAACGCGCCCGCCGAGCAGACCAACCAACGCGGCGGTCATCTTCTTGCGGGAGGTCAGGAGGCGATCATCCTCCGGGCGGTACCACGTCAGACCGCCAGCCTGTCCGCGCCCGACGATGGTGATCTTTTGAACGGGATCCGCTTCGGGGATGGCGTTCATTGCGACCGCGTGACCAGCCTCATGGTAGGCAATGATGCGTTTCTCTTCCTCCGAGATCAAACGGGACTTGCGTTCCGGTCCCATCACAACGCGCTCAATCGCCTCCTCCAGGTCAACCTGCCCGATGGATTTCTTGTTGCGGCGTGCCGCCAGGATCGCGCCTTCGTTGACGAGGTTTTCAAGGTCGGCGCCCACAAAACCGGGCGTGCCGCGCGCCACCGAGCCGAGATCAACACCGGGTTCCAATGGCTTGCCCTTGACGTGCACTTTCAGGATGGCTTCGCGCCCCTTCATGTCGGGACGGTCGAGCGTGACGCGCCGGTCGAAGCGGCCGGGACGCAGAAGCGCCGGATCCAAAATATCGGGACGGTTGGTCGCCGCTATGATGATGATATTCGTGTCCGTGTCGAAGCCGTCCATTTCGACGAGCATCTGGTTGAGGGTCTGTTCGCGCTCATCGTGCGAGCCGCCCAGCCCCGCCCCGCGCTGACGACCGACCGCATCAATTTCATCCACAAAAACGATGCAGGGCGAATGCCGCTTTGCCTGGTCGAACAAGTCACGGACGCGGCTTGCACCCACGCCCACGAACATTTCCACGAACTCAGAGCCGGAGATGGAGAAGAACGGGACGCCCGCTTCGCCGGAGACTGCCTTCGCCAAAAGGGTCTTGCCGGTTCCGGGAGGTCCAACCAACAGAACGCCCTTCGGGATGCGCGCGCCGAGTTGGATGAACTTCTGCGGTTCCTTCAGGAACTCAACAATTTCCGCCAATTCCTGCTTGGATTCTTCCACACCGGCGACATCCTGGAAGGTAACGGTCGGGTGCTCGCCGCTGAACATGCGCGCCCGCGACTTGCCGAACGACATGGCGGCGTTGTTCGACCCCTGCGCTTGACGGAAGATAAACCATAAAACGCCAGCCATCAAAAGGACCGGCAGGAAATAAGCGAAGAAACCGCCCAGCGCGCCTTCCCAGATCGAGGGCGCTTCCACTTCGATTTTTACATTCTCGGCTGAAAGTTGTTCAGGGGTAACACCAAGGCTCACCAACTGCTCAACGAGCGTGGAACCGGATTCCTTATAGGCTTCCACCCCGGTTTCGGTCTGGCTTTCGTTTCCGGCATCATAGATGACGCGTAAACTGCCATTATTCTTGATCACCACGCGCGCCACCTTGCCGGTTTTAATATCTTGAGCGACCTCATTGATCGTCAGGGCATCCTGTGGGGTGGACTCTCTATTAAGAGCCATGACTATCATTGCCACTGCCGCGACGATCAGCAGAAGGGTCACTACAAACGATTGATTTCTAGGGTTCACTGTGCCTCCGAATAATAATTCCAGGCGGGATTATACCAACATGGGGGGTGCAGGAATAGCCCGCCGGGAATCTTTATATATTTTTCTAATACTCAGAACGACTAAAGCCGTTACAGTATGCTTCGTAGTGGCGACTGAAGTCGCCCGCTTTCAATCGAGGATCAGTTCCACCGGACAGTGGTCCGAACCCATGATCTCGTCGCGGATGACCGCATCCTTGATGCGGGAAACCAGCGCCTTTGAGACCAGAAAATAATCAATCCGCCAGCCGACACCCCGCGCACGGGCATTGCTGATGTACGTCCACCAGGTGTATTGGACGCGCTCCGGATACAGGTGTCGGTAAATATCCACGAAGCCGTGGTCGAGATACTTTTGCACCCATTCGCGTTCTTCCGGCATGAAACCCGAGTTCTTTTCGTTCTGCTTCGGATTTTTCAGGTCAATGGGCTGGCGGGCGGTGTTGAAGTCGCCGGTGAGGATGAGGTTCTCCCCTTTTGCATGGAGCGCGTCGCACTGATCGAGTAGGCGGGCGTAGAAATCGAGTTTATAGTCCAGGCGGTCTTTGCCGCGCTGACCGTTCGGGAAGTAAATGTTGAATAATCGGAATCCGGGATGGAGGGTGGAAATGACGCGTCCTTCCGCGTCGAAGCGGGGTGAGTCCATGCCCAGTTGAGTCTCCAGCGCGGGAGACCGCAAAAAGGTGGCTACTCCGCTATAGCCCGCGCGTTCGGCGGGATTCCAGATCGCCTCATAACCGGGGAAATTACGTTGCGCCTCCGTCAACTGGTCGGGGCGGGATTTGATCTCCTGCAGGCACAACACGTCGGGTTTTTCCTCCCACGTCCAATCGAGCGCCTTCTTCCCCAGCGCCGCGCGCAAACCGTTGACGTTCCATGCGATTATCTTCATTGTTCTCACTTTATCCCGCAGGACTTATGATCTTCTCAAAGTCGCTTGAGAAAATCCTTCTTGGCTCATGTGTAGAGGAAGTGCATTTGCAAATTCCGACGCCAGGGAGCGTCTCTTACGCTTTGCACAGCGCGCAGCGGACGTTCTCCCCCGGCACCGCCCGCCAGGGCAGGTGTAACGTCCGCACACGGTTTACATATGAGCCTCCTTCTTTTGTACACGGATTGCACGGTCAACACGGAATTTCCTTGAACACCGGAAAAATGTCCGTTCAATCCGCGTAATCCGTGTACGAAGAGGTTTTGAATCCAGACTTTGAGAAAGCCATGCGCAGGACTGCTCCGCTTGTCCACAGGACTGCTCCGCTTGTCCACAGGACTGCTCGCTTGTCCACAGGACGGCTGCGCTGTGGTAAACTAAACAAGGATGTACTTATGAACACAAAACTCAAATGTATTTTGTGTGTCGAAGACGAACCTGAAATGATAGACCTGATGCGGCTCATTTTGGGGCGCCGCGGGTTTGAGGTAAAAGGGGCGGCAGGCGGCGTGGAGGGGTTGAAGATGATTCGCGAGGAAGCACCCGACCTTGTTTTGCTCGACCTGATGATGCCCGACATGGACGGTTGGGAAGTATACCAGCAGATGAAAGCCGACGAAAAAACAAGGAACATCCCGGTGATCGTGGTCACCGCCAAGGCGCAGAGCATTGACAAGGTTCTCGGTCTGCACATCGCCAAAGTGGACGACTACATCGCCAAACCGTTCAGCCCCACGGACTTGATGAACAGCGTCGAGAAGGTTTTAAAATCCAGAGCATAAACGAGGCGCAAGACGCCTCGTTTTTGAATTGACGTATGCCCAAATTCGTTTCCATCGAAAATAAAAACAGGAAATTGGATGGAGCGCTGCAGATCAACTATTGCGACACCTTCCTCACACAGCTGCGCGGACTGATGTTTCGCCCCCGCCTCGCGCGGGACGAAGGGCTGGTCCTCGTTGGGACACGGGATTCACGCCTCGAGTCATCCATTCACATGTTCTTCGTTGCATTCGACCTGACCGTGTTATGGGTCAACGCGGACATGAAAGTGGTTGACAAGGTGCTTGCCAAATCGTGGCGGCCCATGTACGTTTCAAAACAACCAGCGAAATATGTGGTGGAAATTCATCCCGAACGGTGGGAGGATTTCGAGATCGGCGATGAGGTGCAATTCAAGAATGAATAAGCGAGTTTCTCTTGTCCTGCTTTTCATAATCATTTTTAGTTCCATCGCCCAGCCGGTTTCAGCGCAGACAACCGGACCCGTTTACATCGTCCAGCCGGGAGATACGCTTTCGTATGTCGCGGCGCGTTTCAATGTGACACTCGACGAATTGCTGGCGGCAAACCCGGGCGTCGACCCGAACTTTCTCAGCCAGGGACAGCAGATCGTCATCCCAGGTTTGGAAGGCGTGACCGGCGTGCTCGAAACCGAAGTGATCTCCTTTGGCGACACACTCCGCAGTCTGAGCCGGCGCACGCAGGTCTCGGATGAGCAATTGAAGAAATTGAACCGCCTGGTCAGCCCGACGGAACTCTATGTGGGCATCAGTTTGATCATCCCCAGGCAGGAGGGACGGAACTTCCTCTCCACGCGCATGAGTGCGGCAGCGGGGGAATCCCTGCTGGAACTCGCCGTAAAGCAAAACAGCGATCCATGGACTTTGGCGTCCATCAACAAAACAGGCAGTACGTGGAACACCATTCCCAATGATGTTCTGTATTCTCCCACCGCCGGGAGCGGCGGCAACGCGACAGGTTTGCCGTCCGCATTTTTGAGTGCCGGCATCCAGCCTCTGCCGATGGTGCAGGGGGGTACGGAAGTGATCCGCGTCCAGACACAAAATAACATCCCGGCATCAGGGAGTCTCGTGGACATGCCGCTCCATTTCTTTCCTTTAAACAATGAACAAGTGGCATTACAGGGTGTCCATGCGCTGTTGGAGCCGGGAGTGTACCCGCTAAAAGTGGAAGCGACCCTCCCGGATGGATCGAATCAATCCTTCGAGCAGATGGTGCTGGTCACTTCGGGGAATTATTACAGCGAGGAACTTTACGTTCCGCCCGAGACCATAGATCAGACCGTCACCGAACCGGAAAATCAAAATATCCTTGCGATCACAAATCCATCCACTCCAGCCAAATCCTGGAATGGTGTCTTCTCGTCACCTGCGGTTTATCCCGATGAGTATACATCCCGCTATGGAACACGGAGAACATATTACGGCACCGGAACCGAACTGACTATTCAGGGTTTTCATACAGGACTCGATTTTGCAGGAGGGGAAGGCTTGCAAATCTTCGCCCCCGCGCCGGGAAAGGTCGTCTTCGCCGCGCCATTGACGGTGCGCGGCAACGCGACGATCATTGACCACGGCTGGGGCGTCTACAGTGGATTCTGGCACCAATCGCGGATCCTGGTCAATGTGGGCGATATGGTGGAGCAGGGTCAGGTGATCGGGCTGGTGGGAGGCACGGGACGCGTCACGGGCGCACACCTGCATTGGGAGGTGTGGGTGAACGGCATCCAGGTGAATCCGCTTGATTGGTTGAACCAGGCTTACCCGTAGCGGAGCGATCAATTCCCCGTATGGAAAGAAAGCTCCGCCGCCCGTAGCACGAGACGTTGCATGTCCTCCCTCTTTATGCTACACTAAAAACAACCCGGAGGCTTTCGTGTCCACAGTTTCGATCGTCAACTCCCTGAAGCAAAGCGATATCTTCTTTCAGTTCACGCCGACGCAACTGGAATTGGTGGCTAACCTCTGCCAGGAAGTCACCTTTCAAAAAGATGACCTGATCTTCAAGGAAAACAGCGGCAGCAAGGAACTCTATGTGATCGTACAAGGAGAGGTGGACATTTTTGTAGATCCATCGCTCGTGAGTTCCGTGGATCAGGGAGTGGAGAACATGGTTATTGCCACCCTTCGTCGAGGACAGTCGTTCGGGGAAGTGGCGCTTGTGGACGAGGGATTGCGGTCGGCTTCAGCGTGCGCCGTGCAAAACGATACGCGGCTCCTGATCATCCCGCGCGATAAATTGATCATGTTGTGCGACACCTACCCCCAGCTGGGATATCGCCTCATGTACAACCTGGCGGCTGACCTCGCCATGAAAATCAGGAACACCGACCTGCGTATACGCGAACAATTGCTGTATACACCTCAGGATAAAGAGTAAAAGTTTAATAAAATCAGCACTTGACCCCCTGCCAAAATTAACTTACCATTAATGATTAATAACAAAATCGCAAGATTACAATGTGCCATTAACCGTATGCCATTTCAGAGCCGCGAGAAATTCCAGCCCACGGAGGGGATTTTCTCCGGCTCTTTGCTAAATGGGTTTTCGTAAATTGCCTGTTCAAAGGAGGTGATGCTGACATACGTCGCTTTGTCTGCCCGTTGTGTAAAACCCGCCAAGGCGGGAATCGTAATTCAGTTAATCACATTTGGAGGAGTAAGAATGACTAAGCGTTTGCTCGTATTACTTTCGGTGCTCCTGGCTGTGAGTATGTTGCTTCCCGCTTGTGGACCTGCACCATACGAATGCACTGACCCAATCGGGTGCGTAACCGTTGCCCCGGGTGAACCCATTCACCTTGCGTACGCCATGGTGATCTCGGGTCCGGATGAAACCCTGGGCATCGACTCCCGCAATGGTCTGGATGTCGCTGTCGCCCTCAAAGGTAAGGTACTTGGCCACGATATTCAATTGACCGGCGAAGATGACGGCTGCTCCGCTGAGGGTGGCCAGGCCGCTGGCACCAAGCTGGCTGCCGATCCGACCATCGTTGCCGTTTTCGGCACCTCCTGCTCCAGCGCAGCCCGCGTGGCTGTCCCGCTGATGTCGCAGGCTGGTTTCGTGATCATTTCGTCATCCAACACCGCCCCCGACCTGACCGAGGCTGGCAACCCCAACAACCATCCTGGTTACCTGCGCACGGCGCACAATGATAAGGTTCAGGGTGCGGCCGCAGCGAAATTCGCATTCGAAAAGATGGGTGTCAAGAAGGCCGCCACCATTCACGATGGCTCGCTGTACGCTGAGAAGTTGCAGGCAGTCTTTGCCGATACCTTCAAGCAATTGGGCGGTACCATCACGACACAGGAAGCTGTGGATCCGAATGCCACCGACTTCAAGTCGGTTCTCACCAGTATCGCTGCTGGCGCTCCGGAGTTCATCTACTACCCGATCTTCGTCAAGGCAGGCAGTTTGATCACCCGCCAGGCCAAGGAAGTACCCGGCTTGGAGAACGTCTACCTGATGGGCGCCGATGGCATGTTCTCGCCCGATGTCGCCGAGGGCGCTGGCGAGGCGGTTGAGGGCTTGTTTGTATCAAGCCCGGACACGGCGGCCTTCACCGCGGATTATCAATCGGTGTTCCTGCCGAAGTATAAGGAACTGGCTGGTACCGACCCGATCAGCATCTTCCATGCCCACGCCTATGATGCGATGAACATGGTCATTGCTGCGATTGAGAAGGTAGCGGTTCAGGATAAGGATGGGACGCTGCACATCCCGCGCCAGGCCTTGCGCGATGCCATGTATGGAACGAAGGACTTCCCTGGCTTAACCGGTAACCTGACCTGCACACCGACCGGTGACTGCGCCGATCCGAAGATCGCCGTATACGAATACCATGCTGGTCAGTATCCGCCCGAGCGCATCTGGCCGTAATCAGTTTGAATCTCACGAACTGGCAAGATATAGTAAGGGGCGAATAAACATTCGCCCCTTACTATAAATGTCTACAGATAGGAGTACAAGATGCTGAGAACTTGGCGCCAGCGAATAACTGCAACAGATATTGTTGTTTGGGTGATCGGTTTGGCTATTGCGGTGATGGTCGTTTACGGTTCGGCCAAAACATTAGCCCTGGGAAAGTACGATGCGGCGACTTGGCTTGACCTGACCATCACAGGCCTGGCACTGGGCGGAGTTTACGCCCTCATTGCTTTAGGATATACCCTTGTCTACGGTATTTTGCGCATGATCAACTTTGCCCATAGTGAAGTGTTCATGAGTGGGCCCTACACTGCCACCTTTATGGCATATGCGCTGATCAGTCTCGGTTGGTGGAATAAGTATCCCGTGCTCAGCCTGCTGATCGTGATGTTAGTTGCGGCAGTTGTTTCATCCTCAATCGCCGTCTTGCTCGAGCGCATTGCCTACCGGCCTCTACGCACTGCCCCTCGCCTGGTTCCATTGATCACTGCCATCGGGGCGTCTTTTTTCCTTCAATACACATTCCGAGGTCTATACGGTTCCGGACTCAAAGGCTACCCTGAAATGGATATCTTCAAGGGGTTCTTGATGATTGCCGGCATCCGCGTGTTTAAAACGCAGGCCACTGCCATCATCGGCGCGATCGTCCTGATGCTAATCCTATATGCAATTGTACAAAAGACCAAGATCGGAAAGGCAATGCGTTCTGTATCGGAAGATAAAGAAGTAGCGGCTCTGATGGGTATTGACGTTGATAAGACAATTGCGACCACCTTTGCGCTAGGGGGTGCCGCGGCCGGCCTGGCTGGAATTCTCTACCTACTCTTGTTCCCAGTAGCCCACTTCTATATGGGATTTTTCCCCGGGCTTAAAGCCTTCACCGCTGCTGTATTGGGAGGCATAGGAAATGTCCCCGGTGCTTTCCTGGGTGCTATGTTGCTGGGTCTGCTCGAGTCGGTGGGTCCCAGCCTGTTCCTGGATGGCTTGGGCATCCCTGCCGCTTACCAGCTAAAAGACGCGATCGCCTTTACCATCCTGGTATTCATTTTGATCTTCCGCCCGAGCGGTATCCTTGGCGAACGCTTGACACAGGCAAAGGCGTAGGAGGTTGGATATGCAGACTCCGGCTACTTCTCCCTGGAAACAGGCAATTCAAACGGGTTTGATCGCGGGCGCCATCGCAGTCCTGCTCTCCCTGGTTGGCATGGTGGCATCTTTCAGCGGACGTTTCATCGTAAGCGGTGTCTTCACGATGGGACAGGTTATCTTCCTGGCCCCAATCTTATTGATGTCCTACTCGGTGATCCGACGTACCTCTCCGCAATCTCCACGAACAGTGCTCCTCACCGGGCTGTTAACTGGTGTCGTGGGCGGTGCGGTTCTTGCAGCTCTAGTGCTGATTGGCAAAAATATCAATCTGCAGGCTATGTTCGTTAACTCTTCACCAAAGCTTCATAGAATTCTTACATTCGATCAGGAGCTGGTGCCAGGGTTGTTGGTTTTGCTCGTACTCAGTATGGTCATGGGAGCTTTGGCGAGCGGGATTTTCCTTCTTCCGCGGCGATATGCCACTGCAATCAACCAAGCGTTGGTTTGGGTAATCCTGATTGGCCTATTACGTGACCTCATCTTAACAGTCACTGTCCGTTGGGGACCATTGGCTGGTCTCATCAAATTGTTATTTGCGGTCAGTGGTCTTAAGCCTGTAAGCGCTGTGCTGCTCTTTATCCTGATAGCAGGTCTACACTACTGGCGCAGTGGAAAACTCGCAGTAAAACAAACTCGTGTACAACCTAAGCAACGTCCCCTCGTCCGGTGGTTGACATGGGCTGGCGTCGCCCTGCTCCTGATATTACTTCCTCCAATCCTGGGTATCTTCTTCAGCGATATCCTAGATACGGTGATGATGTACATCTTGATGGGTATAGGCCTGAATATCGTAGTTGGCTTCGCTGGCTTGCTCGATCTAGGTTACGTGGCTTTCTTCGCCATTGGCGCCTACACGATGGGCGTCTTGACCTCCCCGGAGCTGGCTGCCAACCCGATGACCTACTGGCAGGCACTGCCATTTGCTATGATCGCTTGTGTGTTGGCAGGCTTGATCCTGGGCCTGCCGGTGTTGAAAATGCGTGGCGACTACCTGGCGATTGTCACTTTGGGCTTTGGCGAGATCGTCCGCCTGCTGGCGCTTTCCGACTGGCTGCGACCCTGGTTTGGCGGTTCGCAGGGAATTCAATTGATTGCCCAGCCCAAGATAGGTGGGTTATTGTTGAACACTCAACAGGAACTGTACTACCTCTTCCTGGTAGGGGTTGGCATCGTGGCTTTCATTGCCTGGCGACTGAGAGATTCACGGATGGGACGCACCTGGATGGCGCTGAGGGAGGATGAAGATGTAGCCATTGCCATGGGCATCAACCATGTGGCAACCAAACTCATGGCGTTTGCAACCGGGGCTCTCTTCTCGGGCATCGCAGGGACGATCTTTGCCGCCAAACTGCAATCAGTGTACCCGCACAGCATGCAATTTTTGGTCTCGATCAACGTGCTGTGTCTGATCATCATCGGCGGCATGGGCAGCATTCCTGGCGTCTTCGTCGGCTCCCTGGCGCTCATGGGTTCACCGGAGCTCCTGCGCGAATTTGCCGAGTATCGCTACCTGGTGTATGGCATCCTGCTGGTTGTCATGATGCTGACCAGGCCCGAAGGTCTGTGGCCTGATGCACGGCGTAGACTCGAATTGCACGAGGAAGAGCTGGCAGCAAAAGCTGGCGACTCGGCAACGGAATCCGCAAAATAGCGAGGAGATGACAGGATGGCTATTCTTGTTGCAAAAGGGGTCACGAAGCGTTTCGGCGGGCTTGATGCGCTGAGCAAGATCGATCTCGAAGTCGAGGAAAAGGCGATCTACAGCATCATCGGTCCCAATGGCGCCGGGAAGACCACGTTTTTTAATTGCGTCACAGGCTTTTATACCCCCGAGGAAGGCGAACTGCTGTTCGAAGGTAGAAACATCACCGGGCTTTCTCCAGATCGGGTTACACGCCTGGGTATTTCACGGACATATCAGAACATTCGTTTGTTCAAGAATATGACTTCGGTTGAAAATATTCTGGTTGGGATGCACCCCCATCTAAAAACCGGTTTGATCGGCAGTGTGGTACGCGATCGTCGATCGGTTGAGGAGGAAAAAAGTTCGATCGAGGAGGCGAAGCGCCTATTGCAGTTTGTCGGCTTGAAGGGAAAAGGCGACATGATGGCAATGAACCTGCCATACGGGGCGCAGAGGCGTCTCGAGGTCGCCCGCGCTCTGGCTAGCAAACCAAAACTTTTGCTATTGGATGAACCCACCGCCGGGATGAATCCCAGCGAAACCCAGGAGATGGTGCATTTCATCCGCCGTCTGCGCGATGAGTTTGAGATCACGATCCTGTTGATCGAACACCAGATGCGCGTGGTCATGAGCATCTCGGAAAAGATCACGGTGCTGGATTTTGGCCTGAAAATCGCGGAAGGCACCTCCACCGAGATCCAAAAAAATGCCAAAGTGATCGAGGCTTACCTCGGACGCGGAGCCGCCAGTGGTTTGGGGCAGGCACAAGCCGCAGCATAGACTGGAGAGATAATCATGCCACTCCTTGAAGTTGAAAACCTGCACACCTATTACGGAAACATTCACGCCCTTAAAGGTATCTCCCTAACCGTTGAAAAAGGGGAGATCGTCACGTTGATCGGCGGGAACGGCGCCGGTAAGACCACCACCCTGCGAACCATCGCTGGCGTGCTAAAACCGCGTGAAGGCTGGGTCAAATTGAACGGGGAAGACCTTGCCAGATACAAAGCAAACGAGATCGTTTATAAAGGCGTTGCCATGGTGCCCGAAGGACGGCGCGTATTTGCCCGCCTCACAGTCAGGGAAAATCTCGAAATGGGCGCGTTCAGCCTGAGCAGCAAGGAAGAATTGAATAGAAACGTGGAAAAAATATTCAATCTTTTTCCACGTTTGAGAGACCGCCGCTCACAAGTGGCAGGCACGCTATCGGGCGGGGAGCAGCAAATGCTTGCATCCGGACGCGCCCTCATGGCAAGCCCAAGCATCCTGCTCATGGACGAACCATCAATGGGCCTTGCGCCAGTATTGGTCGAAGCCATCTTCGAAACCATCCACCAGATCAACAAGGAAGGCGTGACGATCCTGTTGGTGGAACAGAACGCCCTCATGGCGCTCGGAGTCGCTCACAGGGGATACGTGCTGCAAACAGGTGAGATCGTGTTGAGCGATACGGCTGAAAAACTCAGGAAGAATTCCATGGTTCAAAAGGCTTATTTGGGCATGGAATAGGATGTGATCGAACAAGCGAGCGCAGAGGGACCCCTTTCCCTCTGCGCTTTTCGTTATAATTTAACGGTCATGAAAAACCCTATCAAGCGGCTGGTCGTCGTCTCCTTGTTCATCCTGCTATCAGCCTGTACAACTGCCCGGCATGCCAGTCCCACCTCAGTCCAGTTGGAAAACCAGCCTGTTGGCACGCCGACGGATATTTGGAATGCGCTCTTCGAGCGCACACCAGTCCAATGGACCACGCCCCTCCCTCCGCTTGAAGCGACCTCCATCGATGCAACCTTCATCAAGATCAATCCGCGCCTGGCAACCCCCTTTCCATGCAAGCGCTGCCCCGATTACGCCCTCGAAGGGGGTTTGTGGAAACTCAGTTTCGATAGAGGCATCTTCAGAATTTACTACACCATGAACGGTTGGCGCAGTCTCGGCTCCTACACGATTTCAGGAGACCGTATTTATCTTTTTAACGATCCGTACTGCAACTGGGATACGGGAGTGTACACATGGAAACTGGAGGAAGGCTCGCTTATATTTACAGAAGTGGACGATCCCTGTTCACAGGGACTCAGAGCCGCCAATCTTACCGACCAGCCCTGGCTTTTCTGCAAACCGCCCAACGTGGAAGCCATGATTACGGATCACTGGCAAAAGCCCGAGGGATGTGACCCATAGGATTCATGAAAGGAATGGATGGTAATATGCTCATTTTGACGGCAGATG
>Ga0233417_10000414_pt1 | contig 12747 bp, 8 predicted proteins | sample Sed_MG_FD_189023 | JGI IMG/M metagenome (GOLD analysis project Ga0233417, IMG submission 189023) | Sediment microbial communities from Lake Towuti, South Sulawesi, Indonesia - Sediment_Towuti_2014_0.5_MG | ecosystem: Environmental > Aquatic > Freshwater > Lake > Sediment | place: Indonesia... | reverse complement strand
GGTATTGGCTTGTTTACCTTTGTCACCTTTGAGCAAACCGCCATCACCACGGTGCCACCTGCGGAGACGGTACAGGCATTCCTGCCAGCTACGCCGACACCAACGCACACACCGACGGCCACGCCGATTCCGACGGTGACACCGACTCCTGGGGCGTTGGCAAGTTCTGGGGATACAGGGCCGGCGGGTGAGCGCGAGACATTGTTAAGCCTGATGGTGATCCCCCACGAGGTAGAAGGACGCGAGGAGTGCTTGCTGTGTCACGCCGAGGGGGCTGCCGTGCCTTTTCCGGCCGATCACGTGGGGCGCCCTTCGACAACCTGCCTGGTGTGCCACGCAACCACAGAGGACGAGGAGCATCTGCCGGCACTCGTGCAGCATGACCTGGAGGGGCGCGAGAATTGCCTGATGTGTCATGCGGCGGACCTGTTACCGGTCAGCCATAAGACGGCTGGCTTCTCCAACAGCGACTGCTTGCTGTGCCACGCGCCGGGGACTACGGGCAGCTCGAGCAGTACGGGGGGCAGCGCGCCGACGGGAAGCGTCAGCTTCGCCAGCGACGTGTTACCGCTGCTGCAGGCGAGCTGCGCCACATGCCATGCAGACACGGCATTGGGAGGCTTGCAGGTGACCGACTATGCACTGTTGATGGCTGGAGGGCAGAGTGGGCCGGTGGTGCTGGCGGGTGCACCGGGGGAGAGCCTGGTGGTGGCCAAGATGCAGGAGGAACATCCGGCCAAGCTGACAGGCGATGATTTGCAGGCCCTCATAGCCTGGATCCAGTCGAGTGCGCAAGACAATTAGGTCAGTTGAATGTTATGTTTGGCGCAAGAGGGGACGCGAAGTGAGCAAGATTAGGCAGTGGTTCCGGGGATTACGGCGGCCAGTTCGCTGGATCGTCTTTCTGGTGACCCTGATCGTTCTGCTTTTGGTGGCGGTGTCGGTGAGCGCCACTACCTGGGAATATACCAACAGCCCTGCGTTCTGTGGCACTACCTGCCACACTATGCCGCCTGAGTATACGGCATACCAGATCTCACCTCATGCCCGCGTGGCCTGCGTGGACTGTCACCTGGGACAGGATACGGTCCTGCTGACGGTCCCGCGCAAGGCCAGGGAAGTCAGCCACGTCGTTAACGCGCTGACCAAGGCCTATGAGCCGCCTATCTATGTCAAGAGCCTGCGCCCCGCGCGCGACACCTGCGAGAAATGCCATAACCCGGAAAAGTTCTCGTCCGATACTTTCGTCGAAATCAAACGCTACGCGCAGGACACGGCTAACACCCCAACGCGTACGTATTTGATTGTCAAGACGGGCGGCGGCACACAGAGAGAAGGTTTGGGGCGAGGCATTCACTGGCATATCGAAAACGAGGTCTGGTATTATACGGATGATCCACTGAAGCAGACCATACCCTACGTGCGGGAGATCGGTCCCGACGGCCAGGTAACGGAGTATTTTGACGCTGAGGCGGGCCTGCCGCCAGACTTTGGGCGGAAGGTTGAGGGACAGTTGGTGCGCATGGATTGCATAGACTGTCATACGCGCATTTCGCACCTGTTCCGTTCGCCCGCCGATGCTATGGACGATGCTCTGGCGCGTGGAGCAATTGATGCGGGCATACCCGAAATCAAACTGCTTGGCGAGGTGGTGCTGAGCAGGAAATACAGCAGCGCCGAGGAGGGCATGCAGGCCATCGAGGCCCTGGAGGACTGGTACCGGGAGAATCTGCCTGATTATTATGCTGAGAATCAGGAGACAATTCGGAGTGCGGTTGAGGAGATCAAGCGGATCTTCACAGTCACTGTGTTCCCAAACCTGGGTGTTGGCTGGCAGACTCATCCGAGCAATGCGGGCCACTGGGAGTTCCCGGGTTGCTTCCGCTGCCACGACGGCAAGCATACCTCGCCCGAGGGCAAAACCGTGCGCCTGGAGTGTAACGTCTGCCATTCTATCCCCGAGGTCGTACAGGCTGGCAAGGCCGCGCCGGTGCTGAGCATCGACAAGCCGGGTGAGCCTGAATCCCACCGGGATTCCAACTGGCTGGCCCGGCATCGTTATCAATTTGACGAGACGTGCGCCACCTGCCACGACGTGACCAATCCAGGCGGTACCGACAACACCAGCTTTTGCTCCAACAGTGCCTGCCACGCGATCCAGTGGAAGTACGTAGGGCTGGATGCACCGGCCATTAAGGCTCTGGTGGAGCCGCCACCGGTGCCTGGGTCCGGCGAAGCCAGACCGGTGCCACATCCGAGTGGGCCACGCACAGATTGTGAGGTTTGCCATGGCCTGGATGCAGTGCGCCCCTTCCCGGCCGACCACGCCAGCTATGAACAGTCACTCTGCACACAGTGTCATGAGCCTACTTTGGTAGAAGGTGGACAGCCTGAGCCTGTGTCCATCCCGTCGATTCCTCATACATTGGAAGGAAGGCGTGACCAGTGTCTCACCTGCCACGGCGAGGAGGGCTTCAAGCCCTACCCGGCTGACCATGTAGGGCGGACGACAGATACCTGCCTGTCCTGCCACCAGGAGGCCGCCACGGCATCCTCAGAGGTCGAGGCTGAGGGCGAGACCGGAGAGGCTTCTTCAGCAGAAGAATCCGCAGCCGCGGATCCGCCTGAGATCCCCCACGAGCTGGAAGGGCGCGATGACTGCCTGCTTTGCCACAAGCTGGACGGTGTCAAGCCCTTCCCGGCCGACCACGAGGGACGTACCTCGGAGACCTGCCAGGCCTGCCACAGGCCACAGGTTGAGAGCCAAGAGGAGGATTGACGGCGGTTTGCGATCTTTGCGGCATGGGAGACCTCGGCAAACTGGTCATAGGGCATAATCCTTAGTCTGGAGATGCCCAACTTCTTGACATTCTGCTGGCATCGTTGTCTCGACGTGAAATCAGCAGGGTGAAGGGGGCTACACCATCCGAGAGGTCTCCCGACGCGAAAGGAGGTGATCAAAACCAAGCCATTCCATTGCTTTGCCCCGGCGTGCCGCCACACACGCTGGGGGAAACCGTCTAATGTGTTCTGTTAGGGAGGTGAGAAAAATATGAGAAAGTTCATCCTGCTTCTGAGTTTGACTGCAGCCCTGGCCCTGTTTGCCGCCTTGCTGGCCATGTCGGCCTCGGCTGCCCAACCCCCGCCACCTGAGGTGCCCTTCCTCAAAGAGTGGTCGGGCTCAGGCCACGCCGATGCAGAAGCCGAGGCCTTCGTCCACTGGAACGAGGATGACCCAGCCGTGGTCCCCGCGGGCTGTGCCAAGTGCCACAGCACGCCTGGTTACTTGGACTATCTGGGGGTGGACGGGAGCGAGGCCATCACCGTTGAGAAGGACGTGCCCGTGGGCAGTGTGATTGAATGTGTCGCCTGCCACAACCCGGTGACCCTGGTCACGAACACCGTGGTCATGCCTTCGGGCGTCGTTCTCTCTGGCTTGGGCGATGAGTCGCGTTGCATGAACTGCCACCAGGGGCGCGCCTCGGGCATGTCGGTTACCCAGGCCATCAGCCGGGCCAACGTGACCGACGACGATGCCGTCAGCAAGGACCTCCGCTTCACCAACATCCACTACTTCGCGGCGGCGGCCACCAAGTATGGCACGCTGGCCAAGGGTGGCTACGAGTATGACGGGAAGACCTACGACGGCAACTTCGCCCACGTAGAAGGCTTCGATACCTGCTTTGGCTGCCACAACATGCACACGCTGGAAGTCAAGGTCGAAGCCTGCGCGGAGTGCCATACCGGGGTCAAGACGGTAGACGACCTGAAAAAGGTGCGTATGGCCGGCTCGCTGGTGGACTACGATGGAGACGGGAGCATCACGGAGGGCGTTGCGGCCGAGGTCGAGGGCCTGCAGAAGCTGTTACTTCAGGCCATCCAGGCGTATGGCAACGAAAAGTCGAAGACCGCTATCGCCTACGATCCAGCCGCTTACCCCTACTTCTTCATCGACACCAACAAGAATGGCAAAGCTGATCCGGACGAGGCCACGAGCGAAAATGGCTACAATGCCTGGACCGCCCGCCTGGCCAAGGCGGCCTACAACTACCAGATGTCGGTCAAGGATCCGGGTGCCTTCGCCCACGGCGGCAAGTACATCCTCCAACTGCTGTACGACTCCATCGAGGACCTGAACACCGCCCTGTCTAAACCGGTGGACCTGTCCAAGGCCCACCGCATCGACGATGGCCACTTTGCCGGGTCGGAGGAGGCCTTCCGGCATTGGGATGAGGACGGCGAAGTCCCCGGCACCTGTGCCAAGTGTCATTCGGCCGGGGGGCTGCCCGTCGCCCTGAAGAATGCCAGCGGCCTCAAACCGGGCCAGAGCGTGGCCCAGCCGCTGCCCAACGGCTTCCAGTGCGCTACCTGCCACGACGATCTGACCGAGTTCACGCGCTACCAGGTCAACGCGGTGGAGTTCCCCAGCGGCGCCACGCTGAGCTTTGGCGAGGGAGTTGACGCCAACCTGTGCCTGGAGTGTCACCAGGGACGTGAGTCGACGGTCAGTGTCAACCGGGTCACCAAGGATCTGGACGACGATGTGGTAACCAGCACGCTGAGCTTCCGCAATATCCACTACTTCGCGGCTGGGGCCACCCTGTTCGGGGACGACGCCAAGGGCGCCTACCAGTACGACGGCAAGGAATACGTCGGTCAGAACAAGCATGTGCCGGGCTACGACAGTTGCACAGGCTGCCACAGCACGCACCAACTGGCGGTGAAGGCCGAAGAATGCGCCAAGTGCCACACCAACGTCAAGACCGAGGAAGACTTGGCTGCCATTCGCATGGCCACCACCGACTACGACGGGGACGGCGATACCAAGGAAGGCATCGCCGGCGAAGTGGATGACCTGCGCGCGGCCCTGTACGCAGCCATCCAGGCCTATGCCAAGGACGTGGCCAAGACGCCCATCGCGTATAACCCAGACAGCTATCCCTACTTCTACGTAGACGCCAATGGGAATGGCAAGGTCGATCCGGACGAGAGCGATCGCTACAACGCCTGGACCCCGCGCCTGCTCAAGGCCGCCTACAACTATCAATACTCTGTGAAAGACCCCGGCGCTTTCGCCCACAACTCCAAGTATGTCCTGCAGGTCTTGTACGATAGCCTGGAGGATCTGGGCCAAAAGGTCAAAGTGGATACGTCGGGCATGACCCGGCCCGAGTAGCCCTCCTACCGGTACCTGGGTTAGACTCAAAGACCGGGCACAGTGCAGTGCCCGGTCTTGCTTTGCGCAAAGATTCGGAAAAAGGTATAATCGGCCCCATCGGTGTTGGGCTTGCTGCCTGGACGCTGATTCTCAGGAGAGCGCGGCTCCGATTGCATGTGGCATTGGTTGCCAAGTTTGCAGGGGAGGGTAGTTGATGGAAGAGAAATACCAACCCGATGGCAGTCCCGACACCCAGGGTGTGAAGATGGGGCGCCGCAGGCTGATTACCTATCTGCTGGGCTTCTCCGTGGTAGCCACCGTGGCAGGGGTGCTTACCCCCATCATCGGTTATCTCTGGCCTCCCAGCCAGGCGGCGGCCGGAGAGGGGGGCCGGGTGCAGGTGGGTACGACGGCCGATTTCCCGGTTGGGCAGGGCAAAGTGGTTCCTGTCAACGACAAAGCGGTCATCGTGGTTAACACGGCGCAGGGAGGCATCAAGGCTTTTTCGGCCATCTGCACGCACCTGGGATGCATCGTGGAGTGGGACCAGGCGCGCCAATTCATCCTGTGCCCGTGTCACGATGGGCGCTTTAATGCCGTCAACGGCGCAGTGATTTCCGGCCCGCCCCCGGCCCCCTTGCCACAACTGGTGTTGGTGGTGGAGGACGACGCCGTTTATGTAGGCGAGGGGTAGGATCGGATCGTGATGCAGAACGAGCGCGCCTGTGCACAGCCGTGAGACGTCACGATTTCAATAAGCGGGGAGGACACCGTGGAAACACAGAGATCACTTGTCTGGCGCGTTTGGGATTGGCTGGATGGTCGCTACCAGGTGGCTTCCATAGTCGATGGCCTGCTCCACGTGGACATACCCCGTACGGCCAGAACCTACTACTTTGGGGGGATCACCCTGTTTTTCTTCATCGTGCAAGCCATCACCGGCATCTTGCTGGCGCTCTACTATCAGCCTTCCGCCGACCGGGCCTACGACAGCATCCTCTTCATCATGAATCGGGTGAACTTCGGTTGGCTCATTCGCAGCATCCACTCCTGGGGCGCCAACCTGATGATCTTGTTTTGCGTGCTGCATTTGTTGCGCATCTTCTTCCAGGGAGTTTACAAAGCGCCGCGCGAGATAACCTGGGTGATGGGGGCCTTGTTGCTGGCGGTGACCCTGGGTTTCGGCTTTACGGGCTACTTGCTGCCCTGGGACCAGCGCGCGTATTGGGCCACCACCGTCGGCACCGAGATCGCAGGTGCCGTGCCGATCGCCGGGCCGCCCCTGATCGTTCTGCTGCGGAGTGGGTCCGAAGTAACGGCACGCACGTTAAGCCGTTTCTTTGGGGTGCACGTGCTGGTGTTGCCGGCTTCGCTGCTGGCCTTGCTGGCCATTCACCTGACACTGGTGCACGTGCAAGGCCTGGCTGACCCCAGGCGACGGGTCGAACCAGAGGGGGAGGTGGTAGCGGGCTCTGCACCTCTGGCCAGGCCCGAGCAGCCAAAGAGGAATCTTTTGCCCTTCTTTCCCAATTATGTGCTGGATGAGGTTATCGCCTGGTACATCATGTTGGCTATCCTGATCGTGCTGGCCTCTCTCTTCCCGGCCGGCCTGGAGGAGCCTGCCGACCCACTGCTCACCCCGGAGCATACCAAACCTGAGTGGTATTTTCTCTTTCTGTACCAGGGGCTCAAGGTTGTACCGCGCATCGTAGGGGTGCTGTTGCCCATGGTGGGAGCTATTGTGCTCCTGGTTCTGCCCTTTATTGATCGAAACCCGCACCTGGCTGCCAATAAGCGGCCGATTGCCATCGGTATCGGAGTTGTCAGTCTCATCGGCATTATCGCCTTCACTATTTGGGGCTGGCTGAGCTAGCCGGCTGATGGAGGGAGAAGAGCCATGGATCATCGAATCCTTCATCGTCTGGGCGTTGCTCTTGCCCTGCTGGTGGTTGTGCTATTAGTTCCTACCTTCATGGCGGCGCAAGACGCTTTCCCAACCATCCCGCATCCCCTGGAAGGGCGTGATAACTGCCTGGCCTGTCACGAGACCGGCGCGGGCGGGGCTACCAAGATCCCTGATGACCACGCTGGCCGCACCATTGAGATGTGTCAGGCCTGCCACCAACCCGCACCGGCTACGGAAGAGGAGATGCTTGCGCCGACGGCTGAGACACCTTCCGCGGCCGAATCACCTACGCCGGAAGTCTCGCCCTCCCCAGCCGGCCCGCTGCCCGTCCCGCATACGTTGGAGGGACGCGAAAACTGCCTGGAATGTCACCAGTCAGCCGAGGCCACCCCGGTCCCCGAGGGAGGACCGCCAGTAATCCCCCATCCGCTGATCGGGCGCGAAAACTGCCTGGCCTGTCACGCGGAGGGGATTGGCGGCGCGCCGCAAATCCCGGAAGATCACGCTGGTCGCCCCAACGACATCTGTCAGGCCTGTCACCAGCCGGGGCAGTTGCCAGCACCTCCCACCCCCACGGCGCCGGCCGAGCCAATCCCGACCCCGATTGCATATCCACATGCCGAGGGGGTCAATACTTGCCTTGACTGCCACGCGGCGCTGGGCGGCAAGCACGCTGAAATCACTGCCCAATGGCAGCGCAGCATCCACGCAGAGCGAGATGTGGTCTGCGCCGACTGCCATGGCGGGGACCCTTCCGCCACGGATGTGAACCAATCGATGTCGCCTGAGGCTGGCTATATCGGCGTGCCGCCGAAAACCGAGATCCCGGCGCTATGCGCCAGTTGTCACGCTGACGTCTCTCTCATGCGCCAGTATGACCTGCCCACCGACCAGTACGCGAAATACCAGGAGAGCACCCATGGCATCCGGCTGGCGGAGGGTGATCTCAACGTAACCACCTGTTTCGACTGTCACGGCGGCCATCAGATACTCAAGGCGAATGACCCGGCCTCTACCGTCTACCCATCCAATGTGCCCGCTTTGTGTGCCGGTTGCCACTCCGACAAGGAGTTGATGGCTCCCTACAACATTCCGACCAATCAGTTCGACCTCTATAAGCAAAGTGTGCACGGACACGCCTTGCTGGACAACCAGGACTTCCGAGCGCCCAATTGCGCTACCTGCCATGGCACTCACGGCGCGGCCCCACCGGGCTTCGAAGAAGTGGCCAACGTGTGCGGCAGTTGCCACAGCGCCACGCAGGACTATTACATCAAGAGCCCCCATGCACAGCTCGGTGACAGTGGGCCAAAGTGTGTAGACTGCCATGGGCGATACGATGTGACCAAGCCGAGCGAAGCGATGTACTTGGGAGCCGAACCCCGACACTGTGGCGCGTGCCATGCCCCAGACAGCCCTCCGGGCCAGGTGGCTCAGACCCTGTACGACTCCATCAGCGCAGCGGCCCAGGATATTGACGAGGCTGAGGCTGCTATTCGACAGGCACAGAGCGTGGGGATGCTGGTTGGACCGCTTGAGGGTCAGTTGCGCGAGGCCAACACCAGCTTGATTACCGCCCGAGCTGCGCAGCACACCCTCGATGTTGGCACGGTGACCGCGAAAACGGATGATGCCTCGGTCGTCTCTGAAGAGGTGAAAGCCGATGCAGAGGCTGCCGTAGCCGAGAGTGTCTTCCGCCGCCAGGCGATGATCGTAGCGGTGGTCGTGATCGCTCTGTGTATTGTGGCCCTGTTCCTCCTGAAGCGCGAGCTTGATCGTCAGTCGGAAGCTGAGGCCGAGCAAGCACCGCGCGTGGACAGCAGCGAACCGTAAGCCATCCGCGTCCAAATGCAGTGACAAGTGTCATAGGTTTTGTATGATACTTGTCACTGTATAGATTCCCAGAACTGACTATAGTGTGGGGTATGGGTAAAATTACCCATGGCGTGACTCCCCGTCCGGGCGGGCCGGAACTGCCACTCCGGCCTGTCCCGTTCCTGGATTCGGACGGGTGGTGGTCCGCCTTGGGGGCTTGATTCCCCGCTGGGCGGGGATCAGCCGATTGCCTGAGCACCTCTCCAGGCGCTGGGAGCGGAGGCCGTGCCACCCATCAGACTGCTTTTGGCAGACGATCATGAAATCGTGCGGGCGGGGCTGCGTATGCTGCTGCAGGTGCAGCCAGACATGGAAATCGTGGCCGAGGCTGCCTCTGGTGGCGAAGCGATCGAGCTGGCGCAGGCTCATCAGCCGGATGTGGTCTTGATGGACATCAGCATGCCAGATATGAGCGGCGTGGAAGCCACTCGCCTGCTCAAGGCGCGTTGTCCCGCGATAGCGGTGCTGGCGCTGACAATCCACGAGGAACCGGGCTACTATGTGCAGATGCTGGATGCGGGAGCGTCAGGCTATGTGCCCAAGCGTGCTGCTCCCGACGAACTGCTGAATGCCATCCGCACCGTTCAGCGCGGGGAGCTCTTTCTACACCCTCCTCTGCCCGCAGCCACGACCCAGGAGACGGCTCAGCGCGGTGCGGGTGCTGGCGACACAGACCTCCTCATTCTGACCGAACGCGAGCGCGAGGTCCTCAAACTCATCGCTCAGGGGCTCACCAACAAGCACATCGGTGAGGAACTGGGCATCAGCCCCAAGACTGTCGCCCGCCATCGGGACAACATCAGCTACAAACTCAAGTTATCCAGTCGCGCCGAGCTGACCCGCTACGCCATCCAAAAAGGGTTGATCAGCCTCTCAGACGAGTAGAGGGAGCTACTCAGGTCGCGACTGCTCCTTCTCCAAGGTGTCTGCTTCTTTACCTCCAGCCGCCTTTGCCGCCACAACCTGAAAGATCACAGCGTACTCGTCGCGATATACCTCCGATAAGCCCGGATCTTTCTTGGCCTGCCTGAGGAAATCCTTGTGGTTCAGGTCGGTCAGGATATAGCTGGCACCAAACGTCTCGCGGATGGTCTGCGCCAAGCGCTCCACATCGCCCTGGCTCACGTCTACCCAGACGGCATACAGCTCCGGATCATACAGCTCCATGTAAGTTGGGTCCAGGCCCAGGGTGTACGTGTTGTGCGTATTGTAGAAAAACAGGCGGGTGAAATCATCCCAGTCGGTCTGGAAGACGCGGTCTCCGGCTGGCGTATTGTCTTGCAGCCAGGCGGCCGCCTCCGCGTAGCGATGGTATGGCTTGGAGGCTTGTAAGCTGTCGCGCGAGGCTTGCAGGTTGAGCCATAGAGCTGGCAGCAGGGCGATGAGCGCCACTACACCTGCGACCCAGAGGCGCCGGGTGTCGACTGGCCCTTCGCTCTGGAGATTAGTCACGGCTTGGCTCAATGGCAGGCCTGTGTCAGGGTCTTTTGCCCGCCCATGCAGCCATCGCTGAAGGAGCGGCGCCCAGGCCAGGGCGGCGAAGATCAAGGCAAAGGCCGGGAAATATTCCACAAAGCGACGAGACTGGAGGAGCATGGCGCCAAACAGAATGGCCAGGAACAGGCTGGTGGCCGTGCGGGCGTCCATGCGCCGATTGTGCAGCCACAAGGCCAGTACCCCCGCCAGAAACGCGACCAAGGCCAGCCCTGAGTTCTCCATCAGTTGGGTCGTGTTATAGGGATACCACTCGCTGCCGACTTTGGTGGCGGTGGGGTCGAACAACTTGGGCCCGATGTGCCGGTAGACGAAAGCCAGGTTATCCGGGAAGTAGGGGTTGATGATCAGGCCCAGCCCGACGCCCACCCCCGCATAGGCCAGCGGCTGCCAGGGCAGATGGCGCTCTATCAGCCAGCATGCGCCAGCGTAGATCGCTGCCAATATCAAGATCAATGGAAATGCGTCGTACAGCCATACGTATAGAAAGGCCAGCGGCAGCAGAAGGTGATAGCGGCGAGTGAGCAGCCAGTGCAAGGCCAGGATGAGCACTGCCAGTGACAAGGATTGAGCGCGGGGCATGCTCATGCGGTAGATAAATGCTTCAGATACGACCAAAAGGCCCAGTGACCAGAGAGCTGCCAAGGGCACCCGCTGACCGCGCAGCAGCCACCAGGCGGCCAGAAAGGTCAACGCCGGGTAGATCACGCTGGCCAGCTTGGCCCCCAGGCGCAGGTCTCCCAGAGTAAAGGGGATCAGCAGCACGTGAAAAAGGAAATGGTGGTCCACGAACTCCTCGGCATTCAGAACGGTCAGCGGCAGCCACTGGAAATCTGACCTCAACCCTTCGGTGCGCATCAAGTAGGCCAGCTTGATATGATAGTAGCCGTCATTGCCGGCCAGGCTGGGCGTGGCAAACTGCACAACGGAGAGGAAACTCACAAACACGATGAACAGGACAACCCCTGTCAGCCAGGTTTGCCAGGAGACACGAACATCGACTGAGGAGCGCGGTCCGCTCACTGCCACCAACCATGTGGGTTTCGGCGCTGAAGCACTGATGTTCGTCAAACCTTCGAATGGTCTGCCGCTCATGGAATTCTCCTTGTGTCGTTGGCCAATTGAGCCAGCCTGTTTCAAAGGGACAGGCCTGGTCGGGTTGGGTTGAGTGTGTTTACAACCATGTCGTAAAAAAGGCGTAAAGGTTACGCAACAAGACCTTCTTTATCTGTAAACGCTATATCCTTCTGAGCCATCCCAATCCATTCCCGTCGTGCCTGCGTATTGTACGAAACAGACTTGACATTTGAGGTCAAATTAGCTATGGTTTGCTGCGTAACTTTTGAGCGGATACGACGACATGAAAGATGTGTCTGACGCGGAACTGGTGGAGACGGGGCTTCTGGAGCGGGCCAGGCGCTTTGATCCAGAAGCGTTGCGTGCCCTACACGACCGATTCTATGCGCCCGTGTATCGCTACGTGCATTTCAAGGTGGCGGATCCTCAGAGTAGTGAAGACCTAACCAGCGAAGTGTTCGTGCGAGTGCTGGAAGCACTCAAGCGGGGAATGGAGTGGCGCACGACCCCCGCTGCCTGGATATTCGGGATTGCCCGGCATGTGGTAGCCGATCACTACCGAAAGCGGATGCGGCAAGCTGAGGTGGAGCTGGACGACGGCCTGACCATGCCCGGGGAGGACGGCCCTATAGCACGGGTGGTCGTGGCGGAGGAATATGAAGCGTTGGCCAAAGCGATTGGCTCACTTACGGATGAGCAACGTGACGTAATCTTGATGCGGTTTATGGAGGGCTTGAGTATCCAGGATGTGGCTGCTGCCTTGGACAAAACCCCGGGAGCAATTAAGGGGTTGCAGCACCGTGCGCTGCGAGCCCTATCACACTCCATGTTATATGATTCGAGCGAGGACGTGGCCGGAGGCGGCCTATGAGCGGCGATGTGAACTGGGGAATCGAAACTGACCCGGATACTATTCTGGCACTGGCCCTGGATCGCGTGAGTGCTGGTGAAAGCCTGGGCTCGATCCTGTCCAGCGCTGGGGCCGATGCCGAATGGCTGGAGCCCCTGCTGGTGGCCGCGATTACCATCCGTCGGATGCGTGGAGCCGTGCCTGTGCCCTCGGGAGAGGCGAGTTTGGCCGGTTTCCTGGCACGGGCGCGGCGTGTCGCGCCGAAGAGTGTTGCCAAATCCGTACTGCGCCCCTGGTGGACCCGCTTGAGCGACGGCCTGCGGTTGCCGGCCGGATTTGCACCCAGGTTGGCGTCTGTAGCGATGTCGATATTGATGGTGGCTTTTG
>Ga0233417_10000413_pt1 | contig 12750 bp, 10 predicted proteins | sample Sed_MG_FD_189023 | JGI IMG/M metagenome (GOLD analysis project Ga0233417, IMG submission 189023) | Sediment microbial communities from Lake Towuti, South Sulawesi, Indonesia - Sediment_Towuti_2014_0.5_MG | ecosystem: Environmental > Aquatic > Freshwater > Lake > Sediment | place: Indonesia... | reverse complement strand
GCCGTACGCGTTTACGGTGAGGCCAGTGTTCGACATCAGAGATGCGCGCCTACGGTTCGAGGCGGCGGCGCGCGTGCTAGGGTTTTTGGACGCAAGGAGGGGCAGATGAGCATGATAGACCGCGTGATAGCTGGGCAGCGCGAGTACAACGCGCAGCGCACGCTAACAGTGGACCAGAAGGGAAAACCGATGAACACGTTCGATAGCGGCGCAACCCGCTCTACCGATGTGGTGCGCGATGATCCCGAGGGCTACCTGTCGCCGTTGTTCCTGCAGGGGTACTTTGAGTACATGACGAAGCACCGCGTGCAAGCAGATGGACAGGTGCGTGAGAGCGACAACTGGCAGAAGGGCATTCCGGTTGCGCGCTACCTGAAGGGGCTGTGGCGCCACTTCTTTCATCTCTGGACTAGGCATCGGGGCTGGCCTGTAACCGATCCGCTCGCCGCCGACAACGAGCTGGAGGATGCGTACGCCATGATGTTCAACCTGCAAGGCTATGTACACGAGAAACTGAAGGCGCGGCTCACGAGCGAAACGGAAATCAAGCGATGAAAACCGAAAAGCCGAAGTGCCCGAGATGCGGCGGCCGGGTGACTAAGAGCGGCGGTCGCCCCAACGGGAAGCAGAAGTGGGCGTGCGTGGATCGCCGCCGCAAAGGACCTGATGCGTGCAAGTGGGAGGGTGTTGACCCCGTCCACAGCGAGAGCGCTCAGCTTACCGGCGCCGAGCCCGGGATCAGCAACATCAATGCGCGGTTCATGCGGGCCAAAACGACCGCTGTACGGCGCTACGTCGTGACCGGGGCGCAGAATGCGACGCCAGTGCACGAGGGCTTCCTGGCGTCTCTGCGCCGGTACTGCGAGGAGAACGACGCGACGTTGGTGGTGATCCCCTATCGCTACAAGAACCCGACGAGCATGTGGTCGCAGGCCGCGCGCGACGAGGACTGGTGGGCGCCGGAGGTGACGCCGGATATGATGTTCGAGCGCGTGCGCCTCGGAGATCACATGGAGGTGCTTGGCGACATCCGCACGCAGCCGACCGCCATGAATCCCACGTCGGGGTTCGAGACTATCTCGGCGTCACGTAGTGCGATCCTGGCGCATCCGAAGCTGGAGCTGGTAGCGGTGCCGACTCCGCAGACGCGCCTGCCAAAACTGATCACGACGACTGGCGTGGTGACGAAGCGCAATTACATCCAGAGCGTGGCCGGCAAGAAGGGCGAGTTTCACCACACGTTCGGCGCGGCCGTGGTGGAGGTGATGCCCACTGGCGGATACCACCTGCGGCAGATCAACGCACTGGACAACGGCACGTTCTGCGACTTGGGCCGGCACTATGAGCCGACCGGAAGCGTGGATATGCCGGCGCTCGGCCTCGTGATGGGTGACACGCACGTGAAGTTCGTGGACCCGCAGGTAGTCGAGGCGACATTCGGCCCCGGCGGGATGCTGGAGACGCTGCAGCCGGAGTACCTGGTGTGGCACGACGTGCACGACGGCTACGCGGCGAATCATCACCACGCCAAGGATCTGCTGGTGAACTACGTGAAGCACCACACGGGCAACGCCAACATCGAGCGCGAGTTGAAGCAGACATTCGACTTCATCGCCTCGTGGGCGCTGTCGTATCCGCACATCACGCACGTATTTCCCGCCTCGAATCACCCCGGCTGGCTAGAGCGGTGGATAAAGGAAGCCGATCCGCGTCGCGATCTGGAGAACGTCGTGCTGTGGGCGAAGCTGTGGCAGTGGATGGCCGCGAATGCGCACATGACCGACATCGGCTTAGCGTCCGGTGATCCATTCGCGCACATGGCGGGATTGATGCTACCGAAATCAGTGGCGGAGCGGTGCAAATTCCTCGGCGCGGACGAGTCCTTTCGGATCGGCGGCATAGAGGTGGGTATGCACGGCCACCTCGGCGCGAACGGCGCGCGCGGCACGTTGCGCGGGTTCGGTAAGATCGGCACGAAGTCCATCGTAGGGCACACGCACACCCCGGGCATTCGGGATGGTGTGTACCAGGTGGGCACGAGCACACGTCTACGACTGGAGTACAACCGTGGCCCCTCGTCATGGCTGAACACGCACTGCGTGATCTACAGAAATGGCAAGCGGTCGCTGATCAACATCATCGATGGAACCTGGAGGGCATGATGAACAAGTGGGATAAAGTGCGGGAGTGGTTGGTCGCCATTTCGCTGATCACAATCTCGATGATCATGACGATGCGCGAGGTGCGCGCGGCCGAGCCGACGCGCGAACAGGTCGACATGACCTACGCGCTCGTCTATGGGCTCGTGGCGCACGACCTGGGCCTGAAGCGAATGGGTGAGTTTGAGCCGCCGATCGTGCACGTGGTCACCCCGGACAAAGCGTGTGAGATCGCAGGTCTGGAGAAAAACTGCGTAATTGGCGGGATGGCAATCGGGCGCGACATCTACGTGCTGGACACCACGGACTGGGCGAGCGCCACCGAAACTACAGTGCTAGCGCACGAGTTTGTGCACTTCTTCCAGTACGAGGCACTTGGGCCGACGAAGAGCTGGTGTGATCATTACGCGCGGGAAATCTATGCCTACCGCATCCAAGGCGACATCGTGTTCAAGTTGCCGGATACCACGCCTTACAAGTCGGAGGTGCTGATGCACATCCATTACATGGCGGCAGGGTATCGAGGAATGGAGTTGCGCGGCGGTTGCGCCAAATAGAGGGGGATCACCGTAATGAAGCGGTACAGCTCCACCTACGATTTTGTGGCCGCGCTCGCGAGCCGCATGCACCGCGGGCATCACTGGCGGCGCATGACGCTGAGGAGCGGCAAGCTGGGCCTGGGCTGCGATCACTCGCCCCTCGAAGACGAGGCGATCCAGAAGCACGTCGACGGCGGTGCACCAGTCGGACTCTGTCCGATCCACCCGGGCGAGAGCACCACATGCACCGCGCTCCTCGATTTCGATTCCCATAGGGGCGAGGTGCCGTGGCCACAGATGGCGGCTAAGGCGCTCACGGTTGTGCTCAAGGCGCGTGAGCGTGGTCTGCAACCAATTGCGTTCCGCTCGTCCGGGGGCAACGGCATCCATCTGCTGTTTGTGTGGAACGAGCCGCAAGACGCGTACACCGTACGCCAGACGCTCACCGAAGTGCTCGCTGAAAGCGAATTGAAGCCTGGCACCAAGGGCGTCGCGCACGGTACCGTCGAGGTGTTCCCCAAGCAGAACAGCGTGCCCGAGGGCGGCTTCGGCAATATGTGGGTGCTGCCGTTCAACCGCGAGAGCGTCGCGCTCGATCCCGAGATGCAGCCTATACCCTCGGTCCCGGGCATGGCGATCAGCGCCCCGCTCGTAAAGCGTGACAAGCCCACGGTCGAGCGCTCCAGCTCCGCACCCGACGCGCCCGAGTTGTCCCGTGTCACCGACGCGGTGCTATCGCTCAAGCCTCGGCCGTACGACTATGAGGAATGGCGCTCGATCGTGTTTGCCATTCATGATGCCACCGAGGGCAGCGAGGAGGGCGAGCGCCTGGCGCAGTGGTTCAACGATAATGTGATGCCGCACGAGAAAGGGCGCGAGTGGCTTTCGGAGCAGGTGTGGCCGTATATTCGGCTTCCTCAGCCCGGCGCCCCCATGATCACAGTGGGCTCGCTATTCCATAAAGCGGGCGCGGACGGGTGGGCAGACCCACGACTCGGCGGCAGCGCACCCCCGAGTGACGAAGGGTTCGAGGAGATACCTGAAGCCGAGCGGCAGAAGAACAGCGCGCCTGAGTATCAGGCTATTGTGTTCGATGACATGACGGGCATCGACGCAAACCCCCCGCCCGCGCGTGAGTGGATCGCCAAGGATTGGCTCGCGCGCGGCATTTTACACGCGTTCTTTGCCCGCGGCGGCAAGGGTAAGTCACTCCTGATGCAGCAGCTCGCAACGGCGGTCAGCACCGGAGGCAAGTGGCTCGAACAGGACTGCGTCCAGGGCAAGGTGATGGGGTTCTTTTGCGAGGAGGATGCGCACGAGTTGCAACGCCGGCAGATGAGCATCAACGCAAACCTGATGCTCACCTCGGCCGACACCGGCCCGCGGCTGCTTCTGCAGGGGCGACTCGGTCACCCCAACAACGTGCTGGTGATGTTCGATTCCGACAACGTACTGAAGGTCAGCCGGTTCTTCCGCAACATTGTCGAGGAGGTGCGCAAGCACCAACCTGACGTGGTGATCCTCGACAACATCGCGCAGATGTACGCAGGACAGGAGAACGACCGCTCGCAGGTTACGCAGTGGGGCAACCTGCTTTCTGGCATCGCGCTGCTCGGCCCGGCGGTGGTGCTCGTGGGGCACGTGGCGAAAGCCGAGGGCTCGCAGTATAGCGGCAGCACGGCGATGGAAAACGTCGCGCGCATCCGCTGGTATCTGAACGCCGAGGACGACGGCACTAGCACGCTGAGCATCGCCAAGACCAACATCGGACCCGAGCGCGAACTGACGCTCCGCTGGAAAGACGGCGTGTTCAGTCGGGTTGAGAAGGGCTCAGCCGAGGCGTTCGACGCCACGGACGGGGCCGAGCGTGAAATCTTCGAGGCCATCGGCCGGCTCGCGGCCGAGAAGCAGGCCACCAGCCACAACGCCCGAGGTGGTAACTACCTGCCCCGGATCATGGTGAAGCGCAGGCTCACAACGCACTCAGAGGCTATCCTGACGGCCGTGATGGGCCGGCTGATTGCGAAGGGTGACCTAGTGCCGGACGCCGCCCTGTGGACCCGTGGAGCCGGGGACAGGCATATGGCCTACGGCCTGGGAGTGGCCGACCATGTGGCGGCCCGGAACCCTCTCGCTACCGGCGAGATGGACGGCAGCGAGCTGCTCTAGTGCGTTCTGTTCAAAAAGTCAAGCACGCTCTGGAGCTGTGCCTTGCACTTCAGGGCCGTAGCAGCATCTCGAAGTAGGGCATCTCTCCCGGAGGAGTCTTCAACTTCTCCGGGAGTTGCGGCGGGGCCGGGCACGGCGGAGTCACTACCTCGATCCGCCGCGCTTTCGCCGCGCACCCGCTCAAGAGCAGCATCAATGCGAGCAATCCGATCCTCATACGCACGTTTCACCTCCTCAGCCTTCCGCTTGTTCTCCGCCGCGACGCGCACTTGTGCCGCGAGTCGCTCCTTGATCACGGCCGCTGCTGCGGCCTGGTAGTCCGACAGCTCCGTGCGCGCGGCGTCACGCTCCGCGGTCACCACGTCGAGCCGCCAGTACATCAAACCACCCGCCACCAGCACGGCCAGCAGCAGTCCCCCGGCCAGGCCGAGCGCGACCTTATTGAGCCCGAACATCATTCCTCCCATCCCCGTAGCTCTTGAACAGGAACCCCATCAGCGCGGTGGGCGGCGAGGTGAGCGCAGCGATGATAGCGGCCAGCTCCAGGCCCGACATACCTGGGCGCAGCGCGATGTGCTTCGCGAACAGGTAGACATCCACGAGCTGCCACAGCACGATCAATACCATCGCGCGCCGCACTACCTGCCGGCGGTCGATGAAGTCCAGGAACCGCCCCACTAGGTTCATCATGGCCGGAACGTCCGCTTGCCTGAGTCCGGGGCGCGATCGGTGAGGTGGCACCAGCCCGAGGTGGCGTCTGGATGCTCGCGATAGAGGCCGTAGCCCGCCAGGATCTCGTCGGTGACCCACGCGTCAAGCGCGCCGTCGGGGTCGTACACATCCACGGCCCGGGCCTGCTTGTGCGCGCTTTTCGGACTGCCGATCGGACAGTTCTCTGGCCTGAAGCCACCGTAGGTCTGCCCGCTCACCAGGGTACCCGTGGCAGGGTTTTGCGCCAGCTCGACGCCAGCGCGTATGGCCTCAGCAAGCAAGGCGTTGACGGGGCTCAGGAGCGTCTTGGCGGCACTGACGAGAGCGGCGGTGGGGGCCTTGTGCGGGCCGAAGTAGTCGCGGATCGAGATCATCAGTTGTCCAGGTTCAGGGGGATGTTGTTGGTCATGAATCGCAAGCTGCGCACGCGGCCGAGATCCACGAAGGTGACCGCCTCGATCTTGAACCCATAGCGGTTCGCCTGCTTGCGAACTTCGGCCAGGACGGCTTGCTCGGGGGGCTTGGTGCGCAGCTCCTCCCACGTCGCGCCGACTGTGGTGCTCCGTATGGCGCCCATCGTGACATCAGCCAGCACGTCAACCTGATCCCATATGTCGGTCACATACGGCCGGGGGTCGGCGATGCGGTACTTGACGATGGCGGATACCACGACGCTGTGGTCGTCCGCGGTCGTGAGGGTCTGTGGCGGCAGACGCAGAGTCGTAACGGCCGTGGTTACCTGGCTCACCTCCTCCGCAAAGGGGATCTTCCAGCGCAGGCCCGCGTCGATTGTGCGGTGGTACTTACCGAACCGCAGAACCACGCCCTGCTCATAGGCGTAGACGACCACGAGGGGCGAGATGCGCTCCCACCCGTTGGCGATCAGATCGATGATTCGCTCAAACACGAAGCACCCGCCTCAGCCATTCGCCCGAACGCGTGAGGTGGAACGGCTTACCCGTCACCATCTCGTAGATGCGCATCACCGTCCAAAGCAGCGACGCAACCGCGGCCAGAACGGTTACCAGCTTTGACAGAACAGCGATGACGCCCGCCGCAGCGGTTACATCGCCGACGTTGCGAACAATCTGCTCAGAGCGTTCCATCAGTCGCCTTTCCCGCGGTAATCGATCCATCCCCGAGTGGCGATCCGAAGGTCGGTGCTGCCCGCGGAGAAACTGAGTCTGGTGCGAATTTGCCCGGAGGTGTTGGTCCTGCAAGAGAACTGCTCCATACCCGGGGCGTTCGCGCTGGCATCTGCGCGTACTGTTCCGAGCGGGGCAACGGTCTCGCTCGGGGCCTGATCCGATTCATCCGGCGAGGTGATCACGCCGACTGAATCGGTGGCTGTGGAGGACAGATACACGTGGCCAATGGCCGTCACCTTTATGCCGCTTGGGACGGTGAGCGTACGCAGCACTGCGCTGGTTCCCGGATTGTTCGCGCTGACATCGAGCACGCTCAGGGACCAAAGAAACTCGTCATTCTCCTGCGAGAAGGCCAAGATTGATCCGGCGCTTCGGACGATGGAGCCGATGCGTCGCCGCCGGTCGTAGCTCGCGGGCATAGTGGGCGATGTGGCGCTCGTCGAAAACAGCGCATCCACCACGTTTGTATCGCTGCGCTGAATGAGCCAGACGTGATAGGTTCCGTTCGCTATTGCGCCAGTGTCGAGCCCACCCTGATTCGTTCCCACCGCCCACGCGGCGTCCAAGCGCTTAGTGAGAGTGCCAGCCAGTCTCATGACCATTTCGAGATCGACATCAGTCGCTTCGCCTACCGCGATGTCGATGTCGTTGATCGGGTCGCCGCCGCTGTTGGATAGCTTGAGCCCCGCAAGGTGTCCTCGCGGCGCTGTTATCCCCAGCGTTGCCTGCGCTGTCGCCTGATCCGCATCATCCAACAGTGTTTGGATGAATGGGGTCACGCCCAACGTGTTGAACACCGCGGTGGCGTTGGCATCGTCAAGTATGGTCTGCGCGAATGCGCTGACCCCGAGCGTCGTCAGCGCGGCACCGGCCGAAGCGTCGTCAACCAGCGTGGCGCCGAACGCGCTGATACCGACTTCCGTTCGCAACGCAGCCTGATTGGCGAGCGGCAGGATGTTGGACGCCGCGTACGACGAAATGCCCAGGAGCGAATTCAATTCGCTCACGTCATTCAAGTACACCAGCGACTCGCCGAATGCCGGCACAGCAAGTGCTGTCCACACGTCATCGGCCAGGTCTGCCTCGAACAGCGGAATGCCAACAGTCCCGCCCCCGAGCGTGAGCAGCAGCGAGTTGGCGTTGCTCGCCGTTTGGTTCACGGTAACCATGAATGCCGTGAACCCGAGTCCCGTCATGAACGCGGTTGAATCTGCGCTGTTCAACACGGGCGCCACGAAACCGGACACTGGCACCGCAGGCGGAACAAAACTGGCTGCGGTGACCGGGTCGCCGTTGCTGTCGAAACCGAACGCGCGCTCGGCGCGCGCCACGCGCGACGGCAGCTCGGTCGTGCCCGGGGCGTCGAAGTCGGTCTCAGGCAGCAGGATGGCGCGATCCACCTTTTCCTTGAGCTGCAGAACCTGCATCGTCAGCCGATCGAACGCGAGCCCGACCGTGCGCGGCGACCACGCGCCCGCGCCCGGAAGGATCAACTCCTGGTTGTACTCGCGCGCGGAGAACAGCATGAGGTAATTGCCGCCACCCGGCAATGGATCGCCGATGGTCGTGATGCTGCCGCCGGGGTTGTTATCCTGATCGGCGTTCAGGGCGACGGTGTAGTTCACGTCCTTCACCAAATCCACATCGGCGAAGTTCGTGGTGTCGGACTTGATGACGCGAAGTTCGTCTTCGTCGTCGCACCGGAAAGAGAAAAAGAATTCCTCGGTGCTGCCGTCTCCGAACAGCGGACCTTCAACTGCGCTCTGTGTGCTGACGGTCATGCTAGCGTCTCCCCACCCTTGATTATACCAAATCTCACAATTTTGTTCCCGGCGGGATGCCGCCGACCGGGGCCAGTAACCCGACTTCCTTGCCCTCCAAAAGCGCCCAGGTGCCCTCTATGAAGCGCATCACCTGCGTGCTCGGGAGGTGGAATAGCGTGCCCACCACGCCCGCGGTGGCGCGCGCCAGAGGCCGGTCCAGCTCGCCCTGTGCGGCTTGTTTGATGGCCTTTGCCACCTCGCTGAAGAACCTGGTGCCGGCCGGGCCGGTGTAGTCCCCCGGGCCGGTGAGCGCGGCGGACATCTCGCGCACGCCGACAAACAACCCGAGCAGGTAGGCCACCTGCTCGTTCGCCAGTCGTTTCATCAATTTCTCCAGATCCCAATCGCCGCCCTGGATCGCATTCTTAATCAACACCGTCATAGCGGCCGGGGCCACGACCACTGTTAGGTACGCGGCAGCGAGTTGCGGCTTGCCCCTCGCGTGGGCCTCGGCCATGAGATTCAGCGTCGTGTTGAAGTACGAGTAGAACGTGGTGAACAGCTTGAGCAGCGGTCCGCCGCGCTGCACACCGGCCAGATCCTTGATCATGCCGCTGCCCTGCGAGTCGATGACGGCCTGATCGGCGAGCGCGATGGCCTCGGCCTCGTCCTTCCCCTCGGCGAGCATGGCCTCGTACTGGCCGCGCCACGTCGGCACGTCCACCACGGTCTGCATCGAATGGATGAAGAAGAAAAAGCTGCGCTCCACGCGCCCGAGCGCCTCGCCGCTCACCCGGTTCAGAATCTCGTCCAGCTCGCGCGACTGCGTTAGTGAGCGGTTGCGCATGAATTCGCTCTTCTCGCGGATCTCCTCGACGCTTTTCTGGATGCGCCCCACATCCCCGAGCGTGTAGCCCATGCCTTTGAGCAGGTTTCCCCACCCGATACGCTGCGCGCTTTGCAGGAAGCCGAGTGGCTGTAGTAACCCGGTCGTTACGTTCCAGCCGAGGCCGGCGACGACCGCGCCCTGGCGCAGATGCGCCATGCTGCGCTCGAAGAAGTTGGTCGAGGGGATCTGACCGATAGCGATGTCGCGCAGAGTTTTCTTCAGGGCCTCGCCGACGGCCGGGCCGTAGTGCGTGCGGATCGCGTTCGACACGCTCTCGTTCTTGAGCAGGCGGTTCGCATCCACCAGGAACTCATGCCACGCCAGATCGTGCACTACTTGGTTCACGTGGCGCGAGAGCACGTTGATGAAGTCGTAGCGCAACGGACGCCCGGTGCTTTCCACGCGCGCCTGCTCATGGCCGCGGCGCGTCTGCGTGCGCACGTACAGCCCGTGCTCGATCTGGCGCTGCACCGCCGCCGCGTCATCCGCGCCCGCGCGGTCGCTACGCTCGGGGTCGTACGCGATGGGGTAGTAGCCACCCTCGACGATGCCGTGGCCCGGGATCTCGAACGCCTGCGCCTCGACCCACGTGGGCTCGACGCCGCTTACGCGTTTCGCCTTCTCCGCGATCAACGGTCGGAACGTGTCGAGCAGATCCCACACCTTCTGCAGAACGGCTGAATCCTCGGCGCGGAGGTGACGTAGCACGGCCTGTAGTTGCATTGGCGTCCACTTCTCGCCAGTCAACACGCGCTCCCGATTGGTGGTGTTGCCCATGTTCAACGCGATGCCGATCAGCTCCTCGCGCGTAAATGACTGCTGCACTTCGGCGACCCACACCTTCTCGTTGAGCCCTTTGGTGGCGGCGAACACCTCCGACAGCTTGTCGTTGTACGCGTTGCGCAAGCTCACCTCGTAGTTGCCGGCATCATTCATCGGGCGGGAGAACGTTTTCCACATGAAGCCGCCCTCCTCGAAGCCGTCGAATTCGCGCATGTACGAGCTGAACTTGCGGTGCTCGCTGCCGGCCCACGCCGCCATCTTTTGGATGCGCATCGCGAGTCCGCGCTCCCCCGCGCGCGTCTCGCGCACGGTGCCTTTGGCGTTCCCCTTGATCGTGGCGACCGCCTCCTCGACCACGGCCTTGAACTCGCGCTCATCTTTTGCCTTGAGCAGCTTGTGCTTCAGCCGGCCCAGGTGCTCGATATTCTTCACCGCGTCCACCAGGTCGCGGAATTCCTCCAGAGTCATGCGTTGGTACGGCTTGCGCGCGGCCTCATTCTTGAGCTGCTGGCTGATCTCGGGCTCGAAGCCCAGCGCGCGCTGCGACTCGATCCACTCGTTCAGCGATTCCATACGCGCGAGATGCGGCTGCGTCTGCGGCGTGAGAGAGTAGCGCTCTAGCAGCGCGTCGATCTGCGCAACGTAGGCTTGGTCGATGGTCTCCGACTTCAAGGCGCGCAGCATATACGCGCGACCCTTTTCCACCTCGGTCTGCGCGTCGTCAGCGTACTTCGCCGCATAGGATGATAGGAGCTGATTGCGCTTCGCGGCAGCGGCATTGATCACGTCGCCGGCCTTCAGGAACTCCAGCGACTGCTTCGCCGCCTTGGCTTCACTCGCCTGGTATTGACTCGGGCGCAGCCCGCCCACCGTGCTGCGGGCCACCAGCGTCTTCGCCGCCTCGCGCGCGGCCTTCTGGATCAGCCGTACTGGCCCCACCGCGCGCGAGAGGGCGCGCAGCTCGGTCGCGACGAAGCGTTGGCGCACTTCATTGTGCACCGCGCGCTCCGCTTCCCGCTCCATCGCGGCCGGGCTCTCGATGTTGCCGTACTTCTCGATCATGCGGCGGTCGGTCAGCGCCTCGCGCATGACATGCAGCGGCTCAGCCTCTAGCATCGAGCGCACCAGGTGATCACCCGACGTGAAGCCGAACGCACCCGCGATCTCGCGGGGATCGAGCCCGCCCTCGGCCGTCACGAGACTGTGCTTCCCGGTGGGGAAGTACCGCCACGGTGCGGCCGGGTGGTCGCTATACATTTCTTTCATCGCGGCGAGCGACAGCTTGTGGCCGTTCTCCCCGAGCCCCGCCAGCTCCAGCGCGCGCCGCTCGCCTTGGTTCGTGCCGCGCACCTCCAATTCACCCTCGCGGAAGAACTCCATCGCGCGGTACACACCCTCGGCCATCAGCTCCTGCTCGACTTCGTCGGCGATAGCCTTGCGTTTCGCCTTCACGTCCTTGTGAATGCCGACCCAGGCGCGCGATTTCGCGTTGCGTGTCCACGCCATGTCTTGCATCGAGGCGTTGTCCAGTTTGTTCACAGCCTCGTCGGTAGCTGCTATACCGAGACGCTGGTAGTCCGCCCACTCCTGCGGCGTCAGCCCGCTCTCTTGCGCCGTGGCGAACAGCGGGGCCATCTTGTTGAGCGTCATCGATTCCTGAATCGCCATGTCGGTCGCGAGCATGCGGCCGAACACGCCGCGCACCTCGTCGGTCAGTTCGACATCTAGATCATTCAGCTTCGCATACACGTTCTGCATCCAGCGGCGGAAGCGCGAGAACAGATCGCGCTGCTCTACGCTCGGGGCCTTACCCTCGAACAGGTAGGACTCGAATCCGCGGGCGAATTTCTCATGATGCGGTCGTTTTTCCTCTAAACCCATCGCGCGCCAAGTGTCGAGATCCTTTACGCCGAACCAGTCTAACGTGCGCTGCACGTCGGCGATGATGTCGGCCGGCGCGTTCGGTTTCGACGCGATGTCGGTCAGGATCTCCAGGAATAGATGCCCGGACTCGTGTACGAACGTGCTGAAGTCGGCGTCCTTCAGGAGCGCGATGATGGATGGCCCATTGCCGATACCGCCTTTCGCGAACGTGATGTTGCCGCGCTCGGGCGCAGCATACGGGTCTTGTCCGAACCGCCGCACGATCTCTTCGCCCGCGCGGATGCCCTTGTCGAGACCCTGCGCGACTGCCAGCAGAATCGGCTCTTCGCTGGCCGCGCCATCGTAGGCGGTCCACTCGGGCATGATGCCGACCTTCTGCTCCGCGAACACGGTATCAGCGGCACTCGCCTGGCGGTTTTTCTCGCCGTGCGGCCCCCAATTCACCCACGAATTCTGGCCGCGCGTCTCGCTAGTCATCGCCATCCGCGCGAGCGGGGAGTACATCGCGCTGTGCGAACGCCAGGCGTTCTCCTCGCCCTCGGCGCGGAACCCGTTGCCGTCCTTGATATGGCCGAAGTAGTCGTGCACCACGCGGAATAGATCGTTCGCGAGGGCTTTCTGGCCGCTGATCTCGTGCTTCGTGGTGGCGAGCAGCGGGTTGTCGGCGACGTTCAGCTCGACGCCGCCGCCTTCGCCCGTCTGCAG
>Ga0233417_10000412_pt1 | contig 12751 bp, 7 predicted proteins | sample Sed_MG_FD_189023 | JGI IMG/M metagenome (GOLD analysis project Ga0233417, IMG submission 189023) | Sediment microbial communities from Lake Towuti, South Sulawesi, Indonesia - Sediment_Towuti_2014_0.5_MG | ecosystem: Environmental > Aquatic > Freshwater > Lake > Sediment | place: Indonesia... | reverse complement strand
CTACTGCATGCCGGTTTATCCCGGCGCACGGACAGCCTGATGTGTCCCCTTCGACCCGCCCAACGGCGAATCCTCCGGTGCCCCCACTGTCCGAGCAGGAACTTGGCGATGCCCGCAGGAAGGGGGTTAACATCATCGGTTCTCCGATGTGGTCGTTGCTATCCGTCAACGGGGCCGACGAGGTGGTGGAGTCCGACTACGCAAAGCTGATCAAGAGCTTCAACTTCGACATCATCGCGTGGACGTTCGAGCGGTCCGATCTTCGGCAGGGCGCCTCGAAAGCCGGCTGGTACTACCAGTTCGATCCGGACGGCAAGGCCATCAAGAAGGACGCTGACATGTACAAAGCCCTCGACGTCATGGCAAAGAAGGTCGGCATCCTCGGCATCTTCTCTGACTGGCCGGCCACCGTCAGCTATTACGCCAACTGCATCAAGCTAAAATGAAGACCGCCTGAAGGGATCCGGCCAGACTTCAATCATCCGGGCCACGTGGAGCACATGAAGCGGGTGATCCGCGTGGCCACATCGAAGACGCCAACACGGACCTGATCCACATTCATTGTACGCCATTTGGCCATGAGGCGGCAGAATTGCGACTACCGCGACTGTAGGGACTTTTGTAGGGACGCTCCTTCAAAATCGGTAGCAAAACAGGCGTCCTGCTGGGTTTGGGCAGACTCGCGGAAGTCAAAAAAGTACTTTGCTGCGAGCAACTTCCCTCAATCCTGGCGTTTCGGGGGCATCCATGATAGGGATTTGTCAAGGGGGAGACGGAGGTCCCCCGGAGGTCCCCCTTCCCCCGGGGTTAGGCAAGCCCTGAGGTGAGACGAACAACCTCGAGCGGCTGACGACGAATCCTGGGGGTCTGCCACGAGGGCTGACCCGGGATCGATCCAAGCTGAGGCTGGATCAGACATCCATTTGCCGGACCGGAGCTGAGCCGACCAGGAAGTTTGAGTTAAGAATCGGGCTATCCGCAGGCGGCCTTGACCGAACGGTTGCGGGAGGCGACGCGTACGGGGCGACCGTTCGAGCACCTCCCTCCACTGGGTCCCCGTGTACCGCTCCCGCCACCACGCTAGGTCCAGAATCCCTTGACCCGTCCTGGCCCGTGATGTGGGCCGGCGCACTGCACCATTCCCAGGCCCAGGCATCCCTCACCAGTCCCGCCCGCACCGGGTTCAGCCCCACAAGTGCTTCCCGTGCAAAAGGCACCTGTGAAACGGGTTCTGCCACAAGTGTCCCATCTGCCGCTGCCGTACGTGGAAACTCTCCTGTCCCCGAAACTCTCCGAACTCTCACTGGCGACACGGGCGGCCTGGCCACCAGTTCAACCCCTTCAGGGTTGACGAACTTTCATGGCGAGTTCCACGGGTTGTCACCCGTGGCTACGCACAGGTGAGCCCTGCGGGCTCCTCCCCTCCTGGCTAACTCCGAGAGGCTTGAAATGTAGAAACTCTAGCGCCAGGCCTAACCGCCCGGCGGGCCAAGCCTGAACGATTCGAACGGAATGCATACAATGTGTTTGATGCTTCCGCGCGTGCGCAAGGCGGTGTTCCCCGCCGCGGGACTGGGCACACGGTTCCTTCCGGCCACCAAATCGCTGCCCAAGGAAATGCTGCCGCTGGTGGACAAGCCCCTCATCCAGTATGGAGTCGAGGAGGCCATCCAATCCGGCATCAAGAACATTTACATCGTGACAGGACGCGGGAAGGCGGCCATCGAAGACCACTTCGACGTGAGCTTCGAGCTGGAACACCTGCTCGAAACTCGCAACCGGCCGGACCTGCTAAGCGCGGTGCGGGGGATCTCGGACATGATCGACGTGGCTTACATCCGGCAGCGCGAGGCGCTGGGCCTGGGCCACGCAGTGTTGCGCGCCAAGGAACTGGTAGGCGCCGAGCCGTTCGCGGTCGTGCTCTCCGACGACGTCATCGACTCCGCGGTGCCCTGCCTGAAGCAGTTGCTGAATATATATGAGTTCTATGGAGCGCCGGTCCTGGCGCTGATGGAAGTCCCTATCGAGCAGACCGTGGTTTACGGCGTTGTGGCGGCGGAGCCCGTCCCGCACGAGGGCGTAGCCGGACGCCTGTACCGGATCCATGACCTGGTGGAGAAGCCCCGGTCGGAAGAAGCGCCCTCCAACCTGGCCATCATCGGGCGCTACGTGCTGACGCCGGAAATCTTCAACTCCATCGAGCAGATCGAGCCCGGGCGGGGCGGGGAAATCCAGTTAACCGACTCGCTCCGCCATCTGTTGAGAAGCCGGCCCATTTACGGGTATCGTTTCGAGGGCACGCGTTACGATGCGGGAGACAAGCTGGGCTTCCTCCAGGCCACGGTCGAGTACGCGCTGCGCCGCAATGATCTGGGGCAGGCTTTCCGCGAGTACCTGAAGGGGCTGCGGCTGTAAAGTCGAAAAATGGTGGCCTCACCCCAAACGCCTGTCATCCGATCCAGCGAAGCTGCGGCGCTCGTGGACGCGCTGTACCAGTTGGCGGAGGGGCGCGCCGTAGATGACGACCTGCGTCTGAGCCTGGCGGGTAGGGTGGACGGTTTGGGCCTGGCGGGGCTGATCCCGCTGGCGCCTTCGCTAGCGGCCGACCCGGCGCGGGCGTCGTCGTTCTACCTCGTGGCGGATGTTGCGGTCGCGGAGGGGAGGCACTCCGTTCTCCTGCACATCGCACCGGTTTCGGCTGCGGGGCAAGCCCTCTTTGCCGACGCACAGGTGATCGGCCGGATGCGGCCAGGCGGGGGACGCGAGGTGACAGTCACCTCCATTCCTTTCTCGACGCGCGACCACGGCAACATTCTGGCCTACGCGCGCGAGGTCGAGCCGCGGTGCCTGCCACGGCCCCAGCGAAGCCTCCCGGCCATCGCTGCCGGGAACCGCCACCCCGAGATCAGCCTGCCCGCAGTGTTCGCCGCCTATGAAGCCCTACTCCGGCGCAAGGGGCTGAACCTGGCATCCACCTCGCAGCTCTCCGCCACTCGTGAGATGACCACGGACGAGGCACTGGCCGCAAGGGACGGTGAGAATCCCACGGCCGCGGGCCACACCAGGGTGTCCATCCGGCACTTGTATCACGCGGGTCTTTGGGCCGCCGTCCGCAAGGGCTGGCGAAACGGTTACTCCGCCGAGGCGGATCACTTCATCGTGTCAGGGAACACCGGGGAAGAGATCTGCCAATCGGTGGAGGCGTGCAAGGAGGCTATCCGGCACGCAGCGGGTTACACCAAGTTCACCACCGACACCTCTCGGCTCTTCGAGCTGCGGGCGGATTCCCGTGATCCGGAGGCCTGGAGTGATTCCGCTGTCAACGAGAAGTTCGAGCAATTGCTTGGCCGTGAAGAGCGGAATTGGGTGCTGGACGAATTCTCGCGCCCATTCTCGATCGAGGACGCAACGTACCGCTTCAGCGTAAGCGAGATCGTCCGGATGTCCGTGAAGTTCGGCGCCAGCCTCAAGCTGAACGAGGACTTGTACGATTACATTCTCTCGGCCAAGGCCGGCTGCGGAATTGGATCCGAATTCGACTTCGAGCCATCCCTGGACGAGGCCGAGACGCTCACGACCCCCCAGGAACTCATCTTCTACATGCACTGGCTGCGGGAGCGCGGGCGTCCCGCGCAGCTTGTGCCGCCCAATCTCGGTTTCAAGAAGCGCCAGGCCTATCCCGTGGCTCTTGCGACCGCTCCACACACCGGCATCGGCTTGCGCGAGTATGCGTCGCATCACATGTGGCCAGAACTGTTGCCCCGAGTCGAAGGGAGTTTCGCGGGGAAGCCCCTGGAAGAATTGGCGGCCCGAGTGGCCGAACTCGCCCGTGTAGCGCGGCACTTCGATGGTACGCTTAGCGTTCACTCCGGCAGTGGCAAACAGGCGGAGGTGCTTCAGCAGATTGGCGTGGCCACGGGCGGGCGGGTGAACTACAAGATCTCGGGCGAACTCCAGTTGCAGTTGTTTGACGTTCTGTCCGAGCAACCGGAAGGCTCACCCTGGCAACAGCTTTACGGCCGCATGGTGGACCGGGCGAAGCAGTTCGCCGCCGCGGGCGCGTTCGGCGCGGAAAGCAAACTGGCGGCCCATTACCGGACCTTGGGTAAGGGTGCGTCGCTCGGCGACGCGGCCCGCGGGCGCGTGGACGGCAATCTGTTCCTGGTGTTCTGGCTCGGCAACATCGTGGGAAGCCGGGACGTGCACGCCCCGGACGGCGACCGGCGCTTCTTCAAGGAGAAACTGGACGAACTGCCGGATGGCCTTCTCGCCGAGGTGCGCCGGCGCAACCAGCGCTACCTCGAGTGGCTCGCTGCGCAGCTTTTCGGATGCGGAACATGAATCGAAGAGCGTTTCTATCGGCCTCTGCTCTGTCTGCCGTTGTTCCGGCTCTCTCCGGCGCGGCGGCGCCGGCCGGTCGGCTGGGAATTGATCTATTCAGCCTGCGCAGCCAGGGTTGGTCGCCGTTCGAATACGTGGAATACTGTTCCAAACAGAAAGCGCACGTCGTGTTTTTTTCCGAGATACGCTTCCTGGGGAGCCTCGAGGAATCTCATCTTCAGAAAGTCCGGCGGCGAGCCGAGGAACTGGACCTGCGAATCGAATTCGGCAATACCTCCATTTGTCCCAGTTCCAAGCGGTTCGCGGCCTCCCAGGGCACGGCGGAAGAGCAGTTGACGCGCTGGATTCAGGCAGCCAGGACGCTTGGCTCGCCCATCGTGCGCTGCTTCCTGGGAACCTCCGAGGACCGCAAGGGGCCACTGCCCATCGAAGGGCACATCGAGAACACGGTGAAGGTATTGCGCGCGGTGCGGAGCCGCGCTCTCGACGCGGGCGTGAGGATCGCCGTCGAGAACCACGCCGGCGACATGCAGGCACGCGAACTGAAGATGCTAATCGAGGAAGCCGGCAAGGATTTCGTGGGCGCGGTGGTGGACTCGGGCAATTCCGTCTGGGCTCTGGAAGATCCGCACCTGACTCTGGAAGTGCTGGCCCCCTACGCACTCACCAGCGGGGTGCGCGACAGCGCCCTGTGGCGGGTACCGGAAGGCGTGGCGGTCGAGTGGGTGCGCATGGGCGAGGGCAACGTAGGCATCGAGGCCTGGTGCCGCCGGTTCCTCGAACTCTGTCCGGGGAAGACGCTGGCGCTCGAAATCATCTGCATCCCGGCGCGCACGTATGCCGTCTTTGACCCGAACTTTTGGAAGGGCTACGAGGGCGTCCAAGCCGCGGAATTCGCGCGCTTTCTGGCGCTGGCCGAGAAAGGCAAGCCCAAGCCGCCGGCCGCTCCGGTTCCGAAGGACCAAGTCGCAGCCCGCGAGCGCGAGGACCTGGAAGCCAGCGTGCGCTTCTGTCACGAAGTGTTGGGCATCTGACGCGCGGGCCGAGGGACTGGGCGCCGTCAGTATTGGCAGAGCCAGCGGGCCTTCGCGATCACTTTCTCCGCATTGGGCAGGAAGGCCTCCTCCAGTGGAGGACTGTAAGGCACCGGGGTGTCCGGCGCCGCGATGCGCAGCACGGGCCCGTCCAGGTACTCGAAGGCCTTCTCCGTGATGCGTGCCGCCAGTTCGCCTCCGATGCCGCCTGTCAGAACGTCTTCGTGCAGCAGGATCGCTTTGGAGGTTCTCCGCACGCTCTCCAGAATCGTCTCTTCGTCGATGGGCAGCAGCGTGCGCAGGTCCACAATTTCGACTGAAATGCCTTCCTTCTCCAGCACCTCGGCGGCCTCCTGGGCCACGTAGACCATCGCGCCATACGTGATGATCGACAGGTCCCGCCCCTCGCGGAACACCCGTGCCTTGCCGATGGGCACCGTGTATTCGCCGTCGGGAATATCTTCCTTAATTCGCCGGTACAGGGCCTTGTGCTCGAAGAAGACGCAAGGATCGTTGTCGCGGATCGCCGCCTTGATCAGACCCTTCGCGTCATAGGCCGTAGCAGGCGTTATGACTTTCAATCCCGGCGTGTGCACAAACCACGCCTCCGGGTTTTGCGAATGAAATGGGCCGCCGTGAATGCCTCCGCCGGAAGGCGCACGGATCACAATCGGCACGGCGGCGCCCCAGCGATAACGGCACTTCGCAGCGAAGTTGACAATTTGGTCGTACCCGCAGGTGATGAAGTCGGCGAATTGCATTTCGGCCACCGGCCGCAAACCCACGAGGCCGGCGCCGATGGCGGCCCCAACGATGGCCGATTCGCAAATCGGCGTGTCCACGACGCGCTTTTCGCCGAAATGCTCGAGCATGCCTGCCGTGACCTTGAACGCCCCGCCGTACACGCCGAGGTCTTCGCCGATGAGGAAGACGTTGGGGTCGCGCTCCATTTCCTCCCAGATGCCTTGGCGGATGGCTTCCAGATAGGTCAGCGTGGCCATGCTCTTACCTGGGCGGCTGGGGGGTCTCGTAGACGTTGGCAAGCACATCGGCGGGATCAGGATACGGGCTGTTCTCGGCCCACTCGATCGCTTCGTCCACTTCACGGCGGAGGCCATTGTACAGGTCATCAATGGCCTTTCGATCCGACCATCCCCTGTCCAGCATCAGGGTTTCCAACCGGAGGATGGGATCGCGTGCAGCCCACTCAGCCCAGAGATGCTTGGGAACGTAGTCGGCGGGGTCGTGCGCCGAGTGTCCCGTCATGCGGAAGGTTTTGCACTCCACCAGATAAGGGCCCGAACCCGCGCGGGCGTGCGCCGCCGCACGGCCCACTGCCTCATAGACGGCGAACACGTCGTTGCCGTCCGCGATCTCGGCGGGAATGCCGTAACCAGGCGCGCGGTCCGCCACGTTTTCGCAGGCCATCTGTTTGCTCAAGGGCGTGGAGTAAGCGTACTGATTGTTGTTGCAGACCAGCACCAGGGGGACCTTCTGGACAGCGGCCAAGTTGACTCCCTCGTGCCAGTCGCCGCGGCTCGTGGCGCCGTCGCCGAAGAAAACGAACACAATGTTCCTGCTGCCCTTGTACTTCAGGCCCAGAGCCGCTCCCGCCGACACCGGCACGCTGGCTGCCATGGCGCTGATGATGGAGACCAGCTTCCGCTTCATGTCCCCCATGTGCATGTTGGCGTCCCGGCCGCGTGTCGGGCCGTCCACGCGACCCATGTACTGTGCAAACACTTCGCGAAGCTGGACACCACGGATGAAATACAGGGCGAGGTCGCGGTGTGAGGGGAACAGGACATCGTCCGGGTCCGTCTGGAGCCCAGCACCGACTGGGATGGCTTCCTGACCCCGCCCCACGTAGACGCCTCCAAGAATCTTGCCCTGGCGATACAGCTTGCGCTCAAGGCGGTCTTCCACCTCACGCATCAGGAACATAAAGTGAAGAAACTTCCGCGCGAGCTCGGCCTCCGCTTCCGAGCCCGATAAAAGGCGTTCCGGGCGTGTTGTTGTTGCTGCCATCAGAGTGACTCCGCGAGATCTTGGGTCAGCTCAAACCCGCTAGTATATGCCATTCCGCCCAGCCTGTGAACCCCGACATCAGGCCAGGACCTCGCATTCCGGATTTATGGACGGCGCCTTTATGATAACAGGAATTTATCAATCCGCTGCCTTGCCAATCACTGCCCCGGCCGCCCCTGGACGGCAGGCCCTGTTGGCGCGGCCAGCCGCCCCTTTTCACCACGGATCCCGGAAATCCGTCACCACCGTGACCGTGGAGCGACCGGGGATCTCGATGAGCTTGATCCCAGGGTCAATGGGGTACGGTTTCAAGTCGTGGCCGGGCCGGTCGGAGGTTACGTAAAGCGTCATTGAATCCAAGGTCCAAGACCGGCGCCCAACATCGAATTTCAGCTCCAGCTTCTGGGCATGTGGGCTTCTGTTCACATACACGGCTACAATCCTGCGGGACTCTTCGTCCTTGTACGCCGAACCCATCAGCCCTTCGATGTCATGGGCAGCACCAGCCAACTGGATACGCCGCATGCCGGGACGGACGAAGCGGCTGTAGTGGCCCAGAACCCACAGGAGCTTGGAGGGGTAAATCGTCTCGGCGTCCCCCGGTTTCTGCCAGTCGGTGTAGATCAAACCGTCTTTGTAGTCGGCCTCAGAAAGCGCGGTCCACCATTGCCAGGCCGAGACGCCCACCAGCGTGAGATCGAGATGGATCACGCGCGCTACGTCGAGCCCGGTGGTCATGGTCAAATCGCGTCCCGCGCCGCCCTTGCCCTCGGGACCGTCCATGACACAGTACTCGGTTTGCCATAGTCTCCAGCCGGGGAAGCGGTCGAGTTTTCGGCGCAGTTGCTGCCGGTGCCGGATAAGCTGCCCTGTCACCCGGTCCGACCAATAGCTGTGGTAGCTGAGGCGGCGAGCCAGGGCAGGGCCAATGGCAGGGTCGCCGGCGAACTCCTCCAGATAGTCACCGAACTTCGAGCCGTATTTTGCCGTCGCCTTGGCGTTCGGCGACCACATATCGGGCAGGTTGCCGCTCTCGAGGACTACGACCTGCGTGGCAAGTTGGCGGCGCTTCAGCTCGTGCACCAGGGCCTGGACGATCCGCTTGATGTCGTCGTTGCTGGCACGCGTGCCTTCCTGCGTGTGGCCTTCCCAGCCCCATTGGGGCTCGTTGACGGGGCTGATGTAATCGAACGCGATGCGCTCCGATTCACCGGGATTGGTACGGAAGTGCTCGAGGATGTCCGCAAGGTAGCGGGCAAACTGGCCTTCGTGACCTGGCTTGAGGTTGGTGGTGTGGGGTCCTGCGTTGGTGAAGGTGAGACCATTGCGAGTCAGGCGGCCCGGCGGGCTCACCACAAACGCCAGGAACTGAGGAACTCCGCGCGCCTTGGCGGCGCGAAGAAACCACCGTTCGTTGCTTTGCCGCGACCAGTCGTAGCGGCCCTCGGAGATTTCGAAGGTTTCCACTGTGCGCCAGGGCATGGTGATCTGCGAGTTGATGCCGCCGCCGACGTTAAACCGCCAGCAGGAAAGCGCGATGCCATTGGAAGGTGAGAACAAGAGATCCGCCAGACGCTCGCGGGCGGGGAGCGACCAGGCACCCAGCTTCTGTAGCCGCCAGCAGTCGGAGGCGCCGAAGTTCTCGATGACTTGGTACTCGACGTCCGCAAAGATCCGGTCATGGTGGATGCGGTCTGTGAGCGGCTGGGCGGCTACGGGCACCAATGGCTGCGGCTGCGCCAGGAGGGCAAGGATCAGAATGCCGGCAGGAAGGCGCGCATGTGGCAAGAACGGACGCTTCGCGAGAGAGGCAAGACTGGATCGCTTGCTCATGGCACTTCCCGGCCGGCAACCAGCGCGGTCTCATTCCGCTCGGTTTCAGCCCGGGCGTGATCCAGGAAGAGTTCCAGATTGCTGGCCATGACAATGTGCGGCGCCAGACGAACGCGAGGGGCGGGAGTCACCTTTTCCGCCAGGAACCTGTACAGGGCTTCAAAAGCCATGCGCCCCTGTGTGAGCGGCCGCTGGTGAATGGTGGCGAGGACCTTCCTGTCGCGCAGGAAAGGCACCAGGTCCGAAAAGAGGTCGGTTGTGATCACCGCGATCGAGCCGCTCTGGCCCGATTCCTCAATGGCCTGGAGCACGGGCAGAGAGTTGGCGGTGCTGACGTAGATGCCGCCGAAACCGGGCCGGCATGCGAGCAGGGCCTGAGTTTGCCGGTAGGCTTCGTGCTCATCGTCGTGAGCTTCCACCACCGCGGCTACTTCCAGGTTCGACCCGACGGCGGCGAGGCTATGGCGAAATCCATTGAGTTTCTCTGCGTGGTCCACCGTCGAGAGGTCACCCGTGATGACCGCCACTCTGCCAGTACCGCCCATGAAACGGGACAGGAGTTCACCTACAATTGCGCCATTGATGAAAGCGTCCGGAGTGATCGCGGTCAGACGCTCCGAACCCGGTGCATCGGTGGCCACGCAGACCACGGGGATGCCTGCATTCGCGGCCTTGCGTATGTAGGGTTCGGCCTCGGCCGGATGGCCCGGCGCCACGATGATGCCGCTGGTGCGATCGGCGAGCGCCTCGTCGAAGAGGACCAAGTCACCCTCGGCGAGCCGGGGGTGGTCGCGGAAGATCAGTTGAAGAGCAGGCTGGAAAGGTCCGGCGGCGTCGCGAATCCCCTGGCGGATGGCATCAAAAAAGAAAGCGATCTCGCGAGGCAACTGCACCGAAATCCGAAGCTGCTTGCCCGATTTCAGGTAGCGGGCCGCAAGATTCGGGCGGTAGCCCATCGTCTCGGCAGCCTTCAATACTCTCGCCCGTGTTTCAGGCTTGATGCCCGCCCGCCCATGGAGAGCCCGATCCACGGTGCCGATGGAGACCCCCAGAGATCTTGCAATGTCCTTGATCCCTATAGGCTTGCCACTTGGTCGAGTCATCGGATTGGTCTCCTGAAAGGCTGCCTGGACCGCTTATCAGCTTCCCTTGTATAGCTTCCCGCTGTCAATCCATAACCAGCTACCAGACCTGAGTCGGACAGAGCGCAGGCTGCGGGCGGGGACACACTGGCTCTATCTTAATGATATTTAACACGTTAGCACACCAAGGTGCGCCGTAGCGAGATCTTCCGTGTACGTCCACGATTTCCCTTGACATCAATGGCTGCTAATGATAACGTACTAGCACATTCGCTTCCGCGTTGGCTGAAGGGTGTCCGGCCCGAAGCGTTCCAGCGCATCCGCTAAAGCAACGCGGAGCGGAAAGGGGTTCGAATTGGAGCTATGAAAAGGCTGACTCTTCTCCTAATTGGCTGCCTCTGTCTGCTCCCGGGAGCGATGTTCGCCCAGAGAGACACGGGCACAATCCTCGGCACCATTCGGGACGCCACCGGCGCGGTCGTGCCGAACGCCAGCATCACCATTACCCATGAAGCGACCGGGTTTGCGTTGAACACCCAGTCACGTGAGGACGGCACCTACATCTTCACGCCTATTCGCATCGGCGCCTATACGATCGAGGTCGAGCTGACAGGATTCCAGAAAGTGCGCCGCACCAGCGTGGAAGTGAGCATCCAGCAGCAGGTACTCCAGGACGTCGTCCTGCAACCGGGCGAACTGACACAGACCGTGGAAGTCACGGCCGCAGCACCGTTACTGCAAACGCAGGACGGTTCGGTGGGCGAAGTCGTGCAGGCCAAGGTCATCAATGACCTGCCGTTGAGCGGGCGTAATTACACTTTCCTGGCGCGCCTCACGACCGGCGTGGTACACGGGCAGCCCGAGGGACGCGGTCTCAACGCCAGCGGCTGGTTCGCGGCGAACGGCACGCGGCCGGCGCAGAACAACTACCTGTTGGACGGCATCGACAACAACAGCAACAACGTGGACTTCCTAAGCGGCGCCGCCTACGTTGTAAAGCCGCCGGTGGATGCCATCGGCGAGTTCAAGTTGCAGACCAACAGCTTCAGCGCGGAATTCGGGCGCGCGGGCGGCGCGGTGCTGAATGCCTCGTTAAAATCCGGAACGAACGATTTTCACGGCGCCGTATGGGAGTTCCTGCGCAACGACAACCTGGACGCCACCGACTTCTTTCTGAATTCGAGCGGCAGGAAGAAGGGCGAGTTCAAGCAGAACCAGTTCGGCGTGGCGGCCGGCGGGCGGATTGTGAGGAACAAGACGTTCTGGTTCGCCGATTACGAAGGAACGCGCATCCGCCAGGCCGTGCCTCTCACCGGACGAACCGTACCCACAGCCGCGCAGCGTGCCAGCGGCTACACGGATTTCAGCGACTTGATCACTTTACAGAGCGGCACGCGCACTGATGCGCTGGGCCGCACGTTTCCGCTCGGCACCATTTTCGACCCCAGCACTACGCGCCAGGTGGGTCCCGGCGCGCGCGACTGGGTTCGGGATCCCTTCCCGGAGAACAAGATTCCCGCCAGCCTGTTGAACCCGAATGCGGTCGACCTGCTGAATTTGTATCCGGCGCCCACCAGTTCCGGCCTTTACGGCAACTATTCGACCACGCGCGGTTCGACCACCGACGTGGATTCCATCGACGTGCGCATCGATCACAACTTCAGTGAAAGGGACCAGATCTTCGGCCGCTATAGCTACGCCGACCGGCCGAGCTTCCGTCCCGGGCCGTTCGAGGGCGACGCCGACGGCGGCGGTTTCAACGACGGTAATGAGACGACCCACACGCAAGGTGCGGCGCTGAGCTGGACTCACGGGTTCCAGCCGACCATGATCAACGAGATGCGCATCGGCTTCAATCGCGAGTGGGTTTACCGCGTGCAGCCCAACGGTGACGACGTCTCCGACGTTCCGGGCAAGTACGGTATCCAAGGGATCCTGCAAACGCCCGGCAACGGAGGTCTGCCCGCCCTCAACATCGGCGGGCTGACCCGCATCGGCGCCTCGGACTGGCTGGTGAGCGAGCGCTTCTCCAACACCATCCAGTTTTCCGAGAACCTGACGAAGATTTACGGCAGGCACTCGTTCAAGGGAGGCTTCGAGTATCAGTACATCGACTTCCCCTGGACCGCGCCGCCCACTTCGAGGGGCGCCTTCAGCTTCGGCGGAACATACACCTCCGTTCCCGAAGTGGGTGACGGCTCGACCGGTCGCGTGCAGTTCCTGCTGACGCCGATGATGTCGGCCACCAAGAGTGGCGAACAACTGATCGGCATGGTGAACGCTGTTGGGGCCTCCAACTTTGGAGGCGTAGCCAACCTGAAAAGCTACGCGGGCTTGTATTTCCAGGATGACTGGAAGGTGACCTCCAAACTCACTCTCAACCTGGGCCTGCGTTGGGACTATTTCTCGCTGGTAGGAGAGAAATACGACGCG
>Ga0233417_10000411_pt1 | contig 12756 bp, 13 predicted proteins | sample Sed_MG_FD_189023 | JGI IMG/M metagenome (GOLD analysis project Ga0233417, IMG submission 189023) | Sediment microbial communities from Lake Towuti, South Sulawesi, Indonesia - Sediment_Towuti_2014_0.5_MG | ecosystem: Environmental > Aquatic > Freshwater > Lake > Sediment | place: Indonesia... | reverse complement strand
CCTCAGGTCATGCGGTCCCTGCTCCAGAACAGCGCCGATCCGGCGCCGTGGTGGGGCAACCCTGCCCTCTGATTCCTCGACAACGTCCACCGGCAGGGCGCGGGCATGCTCGACATCGACGACGCGATCCTCGCGACGACGAAGATCACGCCCGGGAAGCTCGCCCTCGGCGAGAGCCAGGCCGGGCCGCAGACGAGGACGCTGACGCTCGAGAACTCGAGCTCGTCGGCGGTGACGTACGACCTCTCGTACGTCAACGCGCTCTCCACGAGCGGGACGAACACGGACACGGGCATCCCGCCCGCGCAGAGGGTGAACTACTGGACGAGCGACGCGACCGTGTCGTTCAGCTCGGCCAGCGTGACCGTGCCCGCCGGGGGCTCCGCGACTGTGGACGCGACGATCAACGCTCCGTCGGGCCCGAACCAGGGCCAGTACGGGGGCTACATCGTGCTCACGCCGCAGGGCGGCGGCCAGATGTACCGCGTGCCGTTTGCCGGCTTCGCCGGCGACTACCAGTCGCTGACGATCTTCGGCGGCGGCTTCGGAGCGCCGCTGCTGGGCAGGCTGAACTCCTGCACGCCGGCAGCGCTGCTCCGAGGGCTCGACTGCTTCGGCACCGGGAGCTACAGCGCCCTTCCCGCCGGCGCGACGTTCAACCTGACGTCGGCGATCGCCCAGACCCCGTACCTGCTCGTGCACCTGGACCACCAGGCGCGCAGGCTGCGGGCCGAGGTGTTCGCGGCGGGGAGCGGAAAGGCGTGGCACCGGGCCTTCGACCTCGAGTATCTGGCGCGGAACAGCACCTCGACGTCGTTCTTCGCGTTCCCGTGGGACGGGACGACGTTCGCGGGGAACAAGACGTACACGGTGCCGAACGGCCAGTACGTGGTCAAGGTGACCGCGTTCAAGGCGCTCGGCAGCGATACGGACGTCGAGACCTGGACGTCGCCGGTGATCACGATCGCCCGCCCGTAACGGACGGTCGCAGCTCGACGCGAGGGGCCGGGGCAACCCGGCCCCTCGCGCGTCTGCGCCGCTAGCGTGGCGGCGGATGGAGGCCCGCTTCTGCGACGAGACCGACTTCGGCTTCGGCTGGATCGCGCCCCAGCCCGCGTCCATGCTGCGCGCATCGCATGCGCTGGCGGACGGGGGCCGCGTCTGGCTCCTCGACCCGGTGGAGTGCGAGGGAGTGGACGAGCGCATCCGTGCGCTCGGAGAGCCCGCCGGCGTGATCCAGCTGCTGGACCGCCACGCGCGCGACTGCGTCGCGCTCGCCGAGCGCTACGGCGTGCCGTTGCACGTAACCCCCTACGACGGCGTGCCGGAGAGCCCGTTCGAGGCGCTCGAGGTCGTCCGCATTCCGCGCTGGAAGGAGGTGGCGCTCTGGTGGCCGGAGCGGCGCGTCCTCGCCGTCGGGGACGCGCTCGGCACCCTCCGCTACTTCCGCGCGCCCGGCGAGGAACTCGGCGTCCACCCGCTCCTGCGCCTGACGCCGCCGCGGGCGCTCGGGAGGCTCGACCCGGAGCACGTCCTCTGCGGCCACGGCCGTGGAGTCCACGGCCCCGCAGCGGGAGCCGCTCTGCGCGAGGCGCTGGCCGGCTCGCGCCGGCGCACGCCTGCCTGGCTCGTCGGTCTCGCCCGGCGTCACTGAGCCCGCGACGGCGCGGCCCCCCGCCGACTCCCCGCGTGAGTAGGCTTCGCCGCCGTGCCCGGTCGCCGTCGCAGACGGCAGGTGGAGATGGAGCGCGTGCTCGGCACGCCGGCGCTCTTCGCCACTGCGTACGGGAACGTCGGCTCCTCGATCTACTACGCCCTCGGCCTCACGGCGGTCTACGCGCTCGGGCTGACGCCGCTCGTCTTCCTCGTTGCCGGGGTCATCTTCGCGGCGACGGCGGCCACGTACGCGGAGGGCACCGCGCGCTTCCCGGAAGCCGGCGGCTCGGCGAGCTTCGCTAGGCATTCGTTCGACGAGCTCGTCAGCTTCGTCGCCGGCTGGGCGCAGATGCTCGTGTACGTCGTCACCGTCGCCGTCTCCGCGTTCTTCGTCCCACACTATCTGTCGGTCTTTTGGGAGCCGCTGAACTCGAACCCGTGGGACATCGTCGGCGGCGCGATCGTCATCGTCGTCCTCGTCGCCGTGAACGTCGTCGGCGTGCAGGAGGCCGCGAAGCTCTCCGTCTTCCTGGCTGTGGTCGACTTCGCCACGCAGGTGCTCCTCGTCGCGCTCGGCTTCTTCCTCGTCTTCAACCGCGAGATCCTAGTCGAGAACGTGCACTGGGGCGTCGCGCCGACGTGGTCGAGCCTCGCGATATCGATCCCGATCGCGATGCTCGCGTATACGGGCGTCGAGACGGTGTCGAACCTGGCCGAGGAGGCGCGCGACCCCGCGAGGACCGTGCCGAACGCGTACAAGCTCATCGCGGCTGCGGTGTTCGCGATCTACTTCACGCTCCCGCTGATCGCGCTCTCGGCGCTCCCTGTGATGGAGATCGAGGGGGAGCTCACCACCCGGCTCGCGCTTCCGCCCGAGGAGGACGGCTACGCGAACGACCCCATCCTCGGCGTTGTCGAGAACCTCGGGATCGAGGGGTGGGTCCTCGACGTGGCGGAGATATATGTCGGCGTTCTCGCGGCGACCATCCTCTTCATCGCCACGAACGCCGGCGTGATCGGTGCCTCGCGCATCACGTACTCGATGGCGACGTACCGGCAGCTCCCGGAGGCGCTCCGCCGCCTCCATCCGCGCCTCAAGACGCCGTGGCTCTCGCTCGTCCTCTTCGCCGGGATCGCGCCGATCCTCGTGATCCTGCCCGGGGACGTGACGTTCATCGGGACGCTCTACTCGCTGGGCGCGACGCTCTCGTTCACCGTTGCCCACGCGTCCCTCGTGCGCCTTCGGATGAAGGATCGCGGCGAGCCCGCGATCCCCTACCGAGCGAGCCCCAACCTCGAGGTCGGCGGCGTCGCGTGGCCGCTCTTCGCCGTCGCCGGAGGGATCGCGACCGGCACGTCGTTCCTCGTGCTCGTGGTCCAGAACCCGTCGGCACGCTGGGCTGGCCTCGGATGGATGCTGCTCGGGCTCGTCGGCTACGTCGTGTACCGCCGCCGGTGGGTGGAGGCGTCCGTGCGCGAGATCGTGAAGGCGCCGCCCGCGATGGGGCCCGCGCTCGCGCTCGAGTACCGGCGCCTCCTCGTCCCGGTCGTCCCCGGGCAGCCCTCGGACGCGGCGATGGACGTCGCGTGCCGGCTGGCAGCCGAGCGCGGCTCCCGGATCGTCGCGCTGAGCGTCCTCGAGGTCCCCCTCGATCGCCCGCTGACCGCGGACCTCCGGGAGGCGGAGGCCGAGGCAAACCGCGAGCTGGACGAGGCGCTCGCGATCGGGGACTCGTACGGCGTCCGCGTCCTGACTCGCATGGAGCGCGCGCACGCCGCGGGCCCCGCGATCGTCGCCGAGGCCGACGCCCGCGACGCGGAGATCGTCGTGCTCGGCTCACCGCGCCGTGCGCTCACCGCGTCGCAGGCGGCGGTCTTCGGCAAGACGGTGGACTACGTCTTGAAGAATGCGGGCTGCCGTGTCCTCGTGACCGCCGCGGAGGCTCCGTGAGGTTCTACTCCTGGAGCGTGCTCGTCTTCTCGGTCGTCTTCGTGCTGCTCGGGGCTGCCCTGCTCGTGCGGACCGCGACCGAGGGCGGGGGGACCGTCGGGTTCGTCCTCGGCGGGCTCTTCATCGTGCTCGGCGTAGCGCGGCTGACGATGGAACGGAAACGGCGTGGCCCGTAAGCTCCGCGGGTTCGAGCGCGTCCTCGACGCGCCCGCCCTCTTCGCGGTCACGTACGGCGAGGTCGCGTCCTCGCTCTACATCGCGCTCGGCATCGTCGCGGCGGCGGCGCTCGGCCTGACGCCGCTCGTCCTCCTGGCCGCCGGCGCCCTCTTCCTGGTCGTCTCACTGTCGTACGCGGAGGGGACGACGGCGATCCCCGAGATCGGCGGCGCGGCGACCTTCGTCCGACGGGCGTTCAACGACCTCGCGGGGTTCGTGACCGGATGGGTCCTGTTCCTCGACTTCCTCATCGTCATGGCGCTCTCCGCGCTCTTCGTCCCGCACTACGTCGCGACGACCATCGAGGCGCCGACCTTCCGCCAGGCGCCGTGGGACGCCGTCGCTGCGTGCGCGATCGTCGCCGCGGTCGCCGGGACCCGCCTCGTACGGCGAACGCGGCTGAACCTCGGGGCGCTGGCGATCGCGCTTCTCGACCTCGTCGTGCAGGCCGTCCTGGTCGTCCTCGGGCTCGCGTTCCTGCTTTCTCCGGAGGCGCTCGCAGACGGGCTCGGCTTCGAGGCGGGGCAGGACTGGGGCGACGTCGCGTTCGCGCTCCCGCTGGCCATGCTCGCCTACGCCGGTCTCGAGACCGTCGCGAACCTCGCCGAGGAGGCGCGTGAGCCGGGCCGCACCCTGCCGCGCTCGCTCTTCTCCGCGATCGGCCTCGTCGTCCTCGTGACCGTGCTGATCGGAGCCATCGGTCTCTCCGCCTACCCGGTCTCGAACGGGCAGACAGAGCTCGGGGAGGAGTGGCTCGAGGCGCCGCTCGTCGGCATCGCCGCCGCGTTCGAGGGCTCGCTCCCGGACGCCCTGGTCGACGCGCTCCGGATCGCGGTCGGGGTCTCGGGCGCGCTGATCCTGCTCGGCGCGGTCGCGACCTCGTTCTCGGGCATCACGCGCCTGACGTTCTCCCTGGCGATGCACGGTGCGCTCCCCCGCGAGTTCGCCCGGCTCGAGCGGCGCGCGCTCGTGTCGAGCGAGGCGACGCTCGTCGCAGCCGGGCTCGCGATCGCCGTTCTCGTCGTCACCGAGCTCGTCGCGGACGGGGACCCGTCCTTCCTCGCCGCGCTCTTCTCGTTCGGGGTCTTGCTCGCGTTCACGGCGGCGCAGCTCGCCGTCGTCCGGCTGCGGATGCGCGAGCCCGAGCTCCACCGGCCGTTCGTCGCGCGCCCGAACGTCTCGGTCCGCGGGCACGCGCTCCCGGTCGCAGCCCTCGTGGGCGCCCCGCTCACGTTCGCGATGTGGGTGCTCTCGATGATCACGCACGAGGGGGCGAGGTATGCGGGGCCGATTTGGTTGCTGTTCGGGCTGGCCGTCTTCGTCGCCGTGCGCCGGTCTCGGGAGCGCGGGCTGCTGGAGCGGGTCTCCCCGATCGAGGAGCTTCCACCCGGCGCCGAGTTCAGGCGCATCCTCGTTCCGATGAAGGTCGGTGACATCGGGGAGGAGATGGTGGCCACGGCGATCGCCCTCGCGAAGGAGCGCGGCGCCGAGGTCGAGGCGGTCACCGTCGTGCGCGTCCCGAGGCGCTTCGAGCTCGAGGGCGACCTTCCGCCCGAGATCGCGGCCCGCGTCGACGCCTCGCTCGAGGAGGCCCGCGGCCTCGGCGAGGACCACGGCGTCGAGGTGCGGACGGACGTCGTCCGCGCCCGCTCGATCGGGCACGCGATCGTCGAGGAGGCGAAGGCGAGGAACGCCGACGTGATCGTCCTCGGCTCTTCCCCGCGCTGGAGGCGCCAGTCGCGCTTCTTCTCGCCGACGGTCGACTTCGTCCTGCGCCACTCGCCCTGCGAAGTTCTGGTGGTCGCGTTTCCCGAAGGCGTCTTCGAAGCGTAAGCTGCGCCCTCGTGAAGGCGGTCGTGATCGGGTCCGGGCGCGTAGGCTCTGCCGTGGCGAGCGGCCTTCTCGCCGAAGGCTGGGAGGTCACCGCGGTGGACGAGAGCGAAGACGCGCTCATGCGCCTCGGGCCCGGCTGGCGCGGAGGCTTCGTCCTGGGGCACGGCATGGATACGGGTGTCCTCGAAGAGGCCGGCATCGCCGGCGCGGATGCCGCGGTCGTGGCGACCAACGGCGACAACACGAACCTCGTCATCGCGCAGGTGCTGAAGCAGCGCTACGAGATCGGGACCGTCGTCGTGCGTGTCCTCGACCCGGCGCGCGCCGCCTTCTACGCGGAGCGGGGCATCCATACGATCTGCCCCACCGACAAGGCGATCTCCGAGCTCCTCTCCGCGGTGCGAGCGTCCCGCCGCTCTGCGGGCGAGGCCGCCTGATGTACGTCGTCGTCGCCGGCGGAGGGAAGGTCGGATCGAACGTGACGCGCACCCTGCTCAAGATGGGCCACGAGGTGACGCTCATCGAGCAGCGCCCCGATCGCTTCGCGCGGCTCGAGGCGGAGTTCGGCCCCGTCGTGATGCGCGGGGACGCGACCGAGGTCCACGTCCTCGAGCGTGCCGGGATCGCGCGGCCTCCCGAGCTCCTCCTCGCCGTCACCGGAGACGACGAGGACAACCTGATCATCTCCCAGATCGGCAAGGAGGGCTACGGCGTTCCCAAGGCGATCGCCCGCGTGAACGACCCGCGCAACCAGCAGCACTTCGACCTCCTCGGGATCACGCAGACGATCTGCGCGACGACGAGCATCCTCGGCCTCGTCGAGCACGAGGTCCCGCAGCACGGGTTGGTTCCGCTCGTCGAGCTTCGTCGGGAGGGCCTGGTGGTGGCCGAGATTCAGGTCGAGGGCGACTCGCCCGCCGCCGGCAAGCGGGTCGGCGGGATCCGGCTGCCCGAGGGCTCGCGCGTGATCACCGTGTTCCGCCAAGGCCGCACGGAGCTCGTCGAGCCCTCCACCGTCGTGCGCCCGGGCGACCAGCTACTCGCGGTCGTCCCGAAGGACTCCGTGCTCGAGCTCAGGCGTGCGCTCCTGGGGGCTCCCAAACAGATGGTCTGACGCTTCTGGGGCGGCGCTGACAAAGGAGGCGAGGCCGAGGGCCGCAGGGCAGTACAGGTAGTACGGCCAAGCGCCGAGCACGCATCGGGGGCCCACGAAAGCGTCAGCTCTCAGGGGTAGGAAGCATCGTGCCGCGAACGGCGTCCAGACGTGTCAGAGGCGCCAGTAGTGGCGGGTGAGGAGTACGACTACGGGGACGATCTCGAGGCGGCCGACCCACATGAGGCCGATGAGCGTCAGCTTCGAGACGTCGCCCAGCGGGGCGAACGATCCCATCGGGCCGGTGATCCCGAATCCCGGGCCGACGTTGCCGAGCGCGGTGGCCGCGGTCCCGAGCGCGTCGATCGTCTGGAGCCCTGATCCCGTGATGGCCGAGTCGATCGCGAGGATCGCCGAGCCGACCGCCCAGAAGCCGACGTAGAGGAGGATGAACGCCGCGATCGCGCGGACGGTCCGCTCGTCCACGGGCGACGCGTTGAGGCGGATCGGCATCACGACCTCGGGGCTCAGCGTCTGGTCGATCTCGCGTCGCAGGACCTTTCCAAGGAGCAGGTGTCTGACGACCTTGATCGAGCCGCCGGTCGAGCCTGCGGAGCCGCCCACGAACATGAGCGCGAACAGCGTGAGGAGGAGCAGCGACGGCCAGAGGGCGAAGTCGGTCGACGCATACCCGGTCGTGGTCATGATCGAGACGACCTGGAACACCCCGCTGCGGACCGCCTCCTCGCCCTCGGCGATTCCGTACCCCCAGAGCATCGCGGTGAGGGCCGCCGAGGCGAGCGCCGCTAGCGCCAGGTACAGGCGGAACTCCTCGTCGCGAAGGAACACCCTGGGGCGCCGGCGGAGGAACCCCCGGTACATGAGCGCGAAGTTCGCGCCGGCGAGCAGCATGAAGACGACGATGATCCACTGCGCCGTGGGCGAGAACGGCTCGATCGAGCGCGGCTGGGTCGAGAACCCGCCGGTCGGCATCGTCGTGAAGGCGTGCGCGAGCGCCTCGAACTCGGTCATCGCGTCGTCGATGCCGAGCCAGCCGAGCGACGCGAGGAGCAGCGTCTCCAGCGCGGTGAGGCCGACGTAGAGCACCCAGAGCGACCGGGCGGTCGCCCTGATCCGCTCGGAGAGCTGCGCGATCTCGGGCCCCGGGAGCTCGGACTCCATCACTTGCCGTCCGCCCACCCGGAGCCGAGGGAGGACGGCGATCGCGAGGACGATGATCCCCATCCCGCCGAGCCACTGCGTGAACTGCCGCCACATGTTCACCGACCGCTCGAGCTCGTCGTAGTCGGTGACGACGGTCGCGCCGGTCGTCGTGAACCCGGACATGCCCTCGAAGTACGCGTCGATCGGGCTCGAAAGCTGCTCGCCTCCGGCCAGGAGGTACGGGATGGCGGCGAACGACGCCGCGAGCAGCCAGGTCGCGGCGACGACGAGGAACCCCTCGCGCACGCCCACCCGGCCTCGGGCACCGGCGGTGAGCCGCTCGAGCGCGAGCCCCACGCCGGAGGTCACGGCGCCCGCGACGACGAACGGCCAGATCGTCTCGCCGTACCAGAGCGCGACCGCGACCGGGAACAGCGCCGCGAGCCCCAGGTACTTCCCGAGCATCCCGACGAGGTTGACCGCGGCCGGGAAGTCCACCGCGAGCCGCCTGGGCGGGCCGATCCGCGCGGCGGCTTCGCTCGCCACGGGCACTAGAGCGCCTCGACCACCCAGGAAACGTTCGCGGACTCGGTGAAGACGATCACCCGATCACCGGCCTGCAGCATGTCGTCGCCGTGCGGGAAGATCGCCTTCCCGTCCCGTACGATCGCGCCGATGAGCGCTCCGTGCACGGGCATGTCGCGAAAGCTCGTGCCGATGTAGCGGCTCGACTCCCGGGTCGTCACGTCCAGGACCTCGTACCGGTTCCCCTCGAGCATCGCAACCTGCTGCATGCGCGGGTCGTGCGCGAAGCGGACGATCTCCTCGGCGGTCACTCCGCGCGGGTTCACCGAGACGTCGATGCCCGCCCGCTCGAAGGCGTCGACCGACATTGCCTCGTGGGCGATCGCGATCGTGAAGGGGATGCCGTGCACGCGGGTGAGGCTCGCGGCGTAGAGGTTCTTCGCGTCGTCCCGCATTGCGAAGATCCCCGCCTGGGCGTACCCGATCCGCTCCCGCTCGATGAAGTCAGGGTCGAAGCCCGTCGCGCTGAAGACCCTCGCGCTCGGGAAGCTCTCCGCCGCCCGTCGCGCCTGCTCGCGCGACGCCTCGATCATCCGGACGTTGATGCTCTGGTCGATCAGCACTCGAGCGATCGCCGAGCCGACTCGGCCGGCGCCGTACACGACGACGTCGCGCACCGTGCCCCCGGCCGGCCAGAGCAGCGAGCTCCAGGCCTTCGCCGCGCCCGGCGATCCGATCACGACGATCCGGTCGCCGTGGAGGATGACGTCGTCGCCGCCGGGGAAGATCGTCTCGTCGCGGCGGATGATGGCCGCGACCTTGGAGTCCTGCGGGATGTCGGCGTCTCGGAGCGACACTCCGACGACCTCGGGCGACGCGTCCTCGTCGATCTCGAACTCGCCGACCTGCACCTGCCCGTCGGCGAAGACGTCGGTCTGGCTGGCGGCGGGCACGCCGATGATCCGGCTGATCGCGTACGCCGTCTCGAGCTCCGAGGAGACGACGAAGTCGACGTCGAGCTGGCCTTCGCGCCAGAGCTCGACGTACTCGATGCTCGACGTGCGGATGACCGTCGGCGCTCGCGGCGCCTCCCTGCGCGCGAACATGCCGGCGACGAGGTTCACCTCGTCCCGCGACGTGCAGGCGATCACGAGGTCGGCGGCGCCGATCCCGGCGGCGGCGAGATCCTTCCGGCTCGTGCCGTCGCCCTCGTAGACGGCGACGTCGAAGCGTGCCGTGAGCGCCTGGAGGCGCGACGCCTCGGTATCGAGGACCGTGACCTCGTGGTCGACGTGGAGAGCCTCGACGACGGTCGAGCCGACCTGGCCCGCCCCGATCAGGAAGACCTTCACGAGCCCGAAGCGTACTCCGGTGCGCCGCAGGCGGCGCCTGTCGCTACCCTGGCCTCGTGCGCTCTCGGCCGGGTTCCAGACTGCTGCTCGGCTTACTCGCGCTCGCCGCGGTCGCGGGGGCGCTCGGGCTCGGGATCGCGGGGTCGGCCGGCGCCGATCCGGCCGGCGCGAGCGCTTTCCGGCGCGCAGTCGTCGCCCGTGGCTTCGACTCGCCGGTGCACGTCGTGTCCACGAAGAGCGAGCCGCGGCGGCTCTACGTCGTCGAGCAGCGCGGGACGATCCGCGTCATCGAGCGTGGTCGTGTGCTGAGGAGCTTCGTCCTCGACCTGCGCGGCCGGGTCTCGCGTGCGAACGAGCAGGGATTGCTGGGCCTGGCGTTCGATCCCGCGTACGCGACGAACCGCTTCCTGTACGTCAACTTCACGGACATTTCGGGCGACACGCGGATCGTCCGCTACAAGACCGACGGGACACGTGTGCTCCCTCGCAGCGCCCGGCTCCTCCTGCGCGTCGACCAGCCGTACGCGAACCACAACGGCGGGAACCTCGTCTTCGGGCCGGACGGCTTCCTCTACGTCGGGCTCGGCGACGGCGGCTCCGGCGGCGATCCCCACGGGAACGCGCAGAACATGAGCTCGCTGCTCGGGAAGATGCTGCGGCTGGATGTACGGAGGCCCGCGTCAGCGCCGGTCATCGTCGGCCTCGGCCTTCGCAATCCCTGGCGCTACTCGTTCGATCGCGCGACGGGAGACCTCTACATCGGCGACGTGGGGCAGAGCGCGGTCGAGGAGGTGGACTTCACGCCGCGCGGCGCGTCCGGGCTCCAGAACTACGGCTGGAACCTGTACGAGGGCTCCGAGCGGTTCACGAGCGGCGAGCCGGGGCCGGGGCAGCTCGTCTTTCCCGTGTTCGAGTACGGGCGCGAGGGGGGCAACTGCACGGTGGTCGGCGGGTACGTGTACCGAGGCACGGCGCGGCCGGCCGAGCGCGGCCGGTACCTCTTCGGCGACTACTGCAGCGGGATCGTCCGGAGCTTCCGCGTCGTCTCGGGGGAAGCGCGGGAGGTGCGGACCGAGCCGTTCAGGATCCCCAGCCTGACGACGTTCGGCGAAGACGCGGCAGGGGAGATCTACGCCGCATCGCAGGACGGCGTCGTCTATCGACTGAGCTGAGCTCTGCGCAAAGGCCGGGGATCCGCTCGCGCGGATCCCGGCCGCGCGGAAGATCCCTGAAGGCGTCCGCTGCGCGGCCGCGTACGTCTCTCTGCGCAAGACCGAGATCCGCTCGCGCGGATCCCGGCGCGCCGAACTCCCCTGAACGCGTCCGCTTCGCGGCCGCGTACGTCTCTGCGCAAGGCCGAGATCCGCTCGCGCGGATCCCGCGCTGAAGACCAAGATCCCTGAAGGCGTCCGCTCCGCGGTCGCGTACGTCCTTGCGCAAGCCGGGAACCGGCCAAGCCGGTTCCCGGCGCGCGAACACCCCTGAAGGCGTCCGCTTCGCGGCCGCGTACGTCTCTGCGCAAGGCCGAGATCCGCTCGCGCGGATCCCGGCCGCGCTGAAGACCACGAGCCCTGAAGGCGCGCGCTTCGCGGTCGCTGCAGGCGCGGTCGGGATTCGCGAGACGAAGCTCAGCTCGCGCGCCGGCGACGGACGTGAGGCGGGGCCTGACCCAGCGCCGCGTACGCGAGCGCGGTGAGCGACTCGTTCAGGTCGCGCAACTCGCGGGCGACGGCGACGAATCCCTCCTGCTTCTCGGCGAGACGGTTCATGCGCTCGAGCTCGTCCGCGATCCGGTCGAGGCGCTCGAGCAGCGCGTCCAGCTGCCGGTCGCCGACGTCCTTCCGCTCCATGGTCAGAGATTGTACGAGCCGCGGCTGCGGGTTTCCTCACCCTCCGGGTGACGGCTTCCTCGAGAAGGTGCGTCACCCGCGCTGGGCGAGGGCCCGGAGCTCCTCTCGCGACCTCAGCACGACGGCCTCGTTCCCGAGCCGGGAGAGCAGGCGCTCGAGCGCGTCGCCGCCCGCCTCGAGGAGGGAGACCCGCCTCCCACCGCCGAGCTGAGCGAGCGCCACGCGTGCCAGCGGCTCGGGCGCGTCCGTGAAGACGCCGATCGTCCGCCCCGACTCAGCGAGCGCCCGGAGGGCGTCGCTCGTCGTCGAGTCTCGCCGGAGGTAGACGGGCGCCCGGTCCTCGGCGAAGCGCTCGAGGAGGGCGCGCCAGTTCCCGGCGCCTCGGCGATCGAGCTCCGCCGCCGCCTCGCCGCGATCGGCGGGCAGGCCGTCCGGCGTGACGCCTACGAGGTCGCCCGCCGAGGCCAGCCAGTCTTCCCAGAGCGGCCTCGTGTCGCCGAGGACGCCGTCGAGGTCGATCGCTACCCCCCGGAGAGCGCTCACGATCGTCGCCGAGTGACGAAGCGATCCCAGAGGAGGACACCGGCGATGACCCCGACGGCGTCGATCGCCACGTCGAGCGGGGCGCCCATCCTCCCAGGAACGAACGACTGGTGCAGCTCGTCGCTCGTTGCGTAGAGGATTCCGAGCACCGCCGCGACTCCGGGCCTCGCCGTCGCGCGCGCGAGCAGCGCGCCGAGCACGGCGTACTCGGCCGCGTGCGCGAGCTTGCGGAGGACGAGATCCCAGCCCCCGAGCCCCGTCCCGAGATCCGGGATGGACGAGAGCGCGAAGATAAGGGCCGCCCACACGAGGACGGGGAGCCACAGAAGGGCGAGGGCCCGCCCCCGGTGTCTGACACCGAGGGGGCGCAAGCCCGCATGGCTCCGTGCACCGGTGTCGGACACCGTCCGATGATAGGCTCGCGCGAGACCAAGGAGCGCGGTGAGGGAACCCGGTGCGAGTCCGGGACGGTCCCGCCGCTGTGAGGGGAGACGCTCCCCGCCACGAAGCCACTGGCGCGAGCCGGGAAGGCGGCGAGGAGGGAGCCCCGAGTCAGAAGACCTGTCGCGCTCC
>Ga0233417_10000410_pt1 | contig 12788 bp, 11 predicted proteins | sample Sed_MG_FD_189023 | JGI IMG/M metagenome (GOLD analysis project Ga0233417, IMG submission 189023) | Sediment microbial communities from Lake Towuti, South Sulawesi, Indonesia - Sediment_Towuti_2014_0.5_MG | ecosystem: Environmental > Aquatic > Freshwater > Lake > Sediment | place: Indonesia... | reverse complement strand
CTCCTGGTTCGCAATGACCACTGGCTCGCCACCCTGCATCACCGCCACCACGGAGTTGGTGGTGCCGAGGTCAATTCCGATAATCTTGCTCATATGCGCAAGCCTCCTCAACTCAACCGCTAAGATAGCCAATGCCCGCACCCAATATAGAGCTTGAGTGTGTTATTGTCAAGTTTTGTGACCCGGCGGATGTAATTCATCCTAAATGCCTTGTGAGTCGGTGTTTCCATCCTGATTCGTTTGGCGTCACGGGTAACGCGTTTTCTGTTTCATGCATCCCACCTTGCGACGGAGAGAGGGTGCTTACCGAAACTGCTTCGGCTTCGGTGGCGAATCGAGTTAGAATGAGCAATCGCATTTCAGTCCAGGAGGCACGCAGGTGAGGCAGTTCGGAAGGAACGTCGCTCATGGAGTCGCGGTGCTGGCACTTGTGCTGGTCGGATCCGCACAGGCAGCGCAAGCACAGAGTGGGGCGAAGGCGGCCACCACGGCGACCGATCCCGCTCCGGTGAAGGCCCTGGGATCGAAAACGGCGCCCATCACCGTGGAAGTGTTCAGTGATTTCCAGTGTCCGGGCTGCAAATCTCTCTATGAGCAGACGCTGCGCCCGCTGATCGAAAACTATGTCCTCACCGGACAGGTTTACCTGATTCACCGCGACTTCCCGCTGGAGCAGACGCACCGCTATGCGCGGTTGGCGGCGCGCTATGCGAACGCGGCGGCCCGGCTCGGCAAGTTCGAGCGGGTGGCCACGGCGATCTACGCCCGGCAGCAGGACTGGTCGGTGGACGGCAACGTGGACGCCGCCGTTGCTTCGGTGCTGACTCCCGCGGAGATGAAGAAAGTCAGGGAATGGGTGGCGCAGCCGGCGCAGTTGGACCTGTCTATCGACCAGGACGTGCGCCTCGGCGGGCGCGTCCCGGTGCGCTCGACTCCCACGATGATCGTGACGCACCGCGGCACCACCTACCCGCTGCCGCCCGGCGGCGTGAACTATTCCCTGCTTCGCCAGTTCCTCGAAGAGCTCCTGAGGCGTTAATGGCTCCCAGCAAATTCGATTCCCGCGCCGCGCGCATGCTGATGCTGCTCGGGCGCGTCGGACTCGGTGCCGTTTTCCTCTATGCGGCCTACACGAAGCTGCGCGTGCCGTGGGCCATCTTCGCGATGTCCATCAACTCCTACCAGATTCTCCCCGAGCCGCTGGTGATCTTCATTGCGCGGGTGCTGCCGTGGCTGGAGCTGGTGCTGGGCGCACTGCTTATTGTGGGCTGGCAGTTGCGTTACGTCGCCACCGCCACCAGCGCGCTCCTGCTCGGATTCTTTGTCATCATGCTGCGCGCGTACTTCAAGGGCCTGGGGATTGATTGCGGCTGCTTCGGCGTTGGCGAAGCGCTCAGCGCCCAGACGCTCGCACGAGACGGCATTCTGGTCGCGGTCTCCTTGGCCCTCACCGTGGCAGCCTTTCTGAGAGAACGAAATTCGAAACTCGAAATTCGAAGCTCGACCGCGTAGTCAACAAGGTTGCGGGTTGCGGGTTTTCTCCTTACCTCCTGACCTCCTTGCTTCCCTACCTCCTGCTCCCCGCGTTAAGATGTGCCTACCGTGAAAACTCTTGACGAATACCTCGCGCTCGCCGAAACCGCGCACGGGCACCTGTGCGCCGGGCAGGTGCTGGGCGTGCGGCTGGCGATGCTCGGGCTGCGCGAGCTGGGCATCACCGATCCCGTCAAGGAGCGCAAGCGGCTGGTCACCTACGTAGAGATTGACCGCTGCGTCACCGATGCTGTCGCGTTGGTGGCGAATTGCCGCCTGGGCAAGCGCGCGCTCAAGTTCTACGACTGGGGCAAGGTGGCCGCGACGTTCGTGGATTTAGAGACCGGTCGCGCCATCCGCATCGCCGCGAAGGAAAGCTCCAAGCAGCGCGCCCGCGAGATGTTTCCCGAACTGGACAAGGAGCGCGGCCAGCAGCAGGCCTACCGCGTGCTGCCGGATGAGGAACTCTTTGAGAAGCAATGGGTGCGCGTGGAAGTGAAGCCGGAGGACCTGCCGGGGTTCAAGGGCCCCCGCGTCGTGTGCGCGCAGTGCGGCGAGGGCATCAACTTCAAGCGCGAAGCGGTTGTGGACGGCCGCACCCTCTGCCGCGCCTGCGCCGGCCAGAGCTACTATGAGTCTGTTTAGGGCGCCTGCACGCGCATCTTGTGGCGAAGTTCTGCAGCCCTCATCTGCTTGCTTGTCATTTCATACGCTTCTAAGAGAAGGGGCCTTACCCTGCTGCGCGTCTCCGAGTCATGATGGTCAACCAGCGGTTCTAGTAGAACGATGATTCGCTCAAACATGCCTTTGCGTTTTAGCATTGCGGCCAACGCATGTCTAACAACCGGATCATTTGGCGAATCTTCCAAGGCGATTTCGAACTTTTCGATCGCCAAGTCAGCAGCATCTGGAGCGCCACAAACACGCAATAACATTCCCCACTCACGAAATATTAGGGCCCGATCCGGCCCCATTCGAGGCGCATTGACTGCAGCCTGTTCGTAGTACTTCAGCGCTTCCCCAATATTCACGCGTTTGTGCCGCAGAAACTCCGCGTACTCTCGCGCGGCCCGCCAACTGGAGGGATTCCGCTGAATTGCCTGCTGATATAGACCGTCCGCAGTGTCAAGGTCACCTTGGCGCTCGGCAGCCTTAGCCAAGTCAAGCAGCGGTGCTTCGGAGGCGCCCCTTCCCTGCCTTATTTCGCGGATTATGATCCGTTGTCGTGGATCAGCTACATCGCGGGCTTCGTAGTAGTCAGTTAGTCTGCGACGGATCTTGGGTTCGAACTCTAAGTCCTTTCTGACTTCACCATATACGAAGGAGCGCGTTATTGGGAGGAGGCCATAACAGTAGTCATTAAGGTCGGGGTCAAACATCCGTTGGATTAGGCTATCGGCCAGCAGCCTGTCCGTCAGGTCCTGAAACTTGTGACCTGGAAGTGCCGTTGACACGAGAATCGCTTCCGACTGGAGCGGACGATTGAATAGCGCCAACACTTGTAGCGCAAGTTTGCCATCCACGCTCAAAGAGTCGAAAACCCTCCGGAAGCAAAACTCGAGCAGTTCCTCGCCATGTTTGCCTGTTCGTTCCACATGTTCAGCCCGTGACAGCAGCTCAGGTGCGCTCTCGCATTGCGATGCGATCCACTTTATTGCTAGAGGTATTCCGTCACAGGCGCGGCCCACCCTGATCGATTCTTCCTTTGAAAGATCCGATAGGTAGTGAAAACCGCTGACTTGCCCCAGCGATAAAATGAATTGCTTAGCTTCCTCGTCCCTGAAGGGCTCGAGATCCACGGGCTGTACCGAAACCCGAACCATCCCTCTTCGGGAGGTGGTTATTGCTCGTACTCCCGGCGGCAGCGTGTCTAGAAACTTGACTATCCTGGCGTCATCGAGGGTCTCTAAGTTGTCGACATAGAGTAATCCGTTTGTGTCTGCAATGAGTCCTCTTACGTCTCCCTCTTTTTCATCAACAGGTTTAACCTTGATCTCAGGAAATCCCAACACGTCGGCAGTGGCATCAAGGAGCTCTTCAAAAGAGGTCAGTCGGCTTTGCAGGGACTGAATGCCAGTCGTCGTGAGCTCGCGATCCTTCGGATTATTCCCCCATCGAGGTTATGGAAACCCAAGATGTCTTTAGCAAATTCGGCCCACGCATTTTCCTGCCCCTTCAGCAACCGGGGGCAATCCCCCTTAAAGTCCCAAATCTCCGTCTCGGTAGCAAAACCGTCGCGCAAAATGCCGGGCTTATCAAAGAAAATGCTGACAATAGTTCCGATGGAACGCTCACGAATGGCTTTCTTAAGATCCGAAAAAGGAATGAACATTTATCGAGTTGCTCCACCACCCAGATTTCGGGCGACTGTTATAACACGTTGCATAGATAGTTTAAATGCTATCTTAGGTGCGTCATTGATTCACTACCCTGCACTTCTTGTATTTGCGCGGTGGGTGTTGTCCACAAAGGTTTTTTTGCGAACCAAGAACCGGCAAGATGCCGGCGTTACGGACTGACCGCTGAAGCGCGGGCGAGGCGGGCGCGCTAAAGCGCTGCCCCTACAAGAACAACCACCGACCGGAGGCCGGCGCTCCGGTGCGCGAAACGATGCGGGCGGCATAAAGCCGCCCCTACGAAAGGCGTTACCCGACGGTAGTGCGGGCCAGGCGGGCGCGCTCGAATTCGGCGACCTTTCGAATAATTTCGTCGAGCGAGGTTTTCGGGCGGTAGCCAATCAGTTTGCCGATTTTCTCAATTGAAGGCACGCGGCGCGGCATATCCTCGAACCCTTCCTCGTAGGCTGTCTCGTACGGCACGCGCACGATGGGCGACGCGCTCCCGGTGATTTTTTTCACGCGCTCGGCCAATTCGCTGATGGTCACTTCCTCGTCGTTGCCGATGTTGAACACCTGCCCGATGGCGCCCTCGGTACGCACCAGCGTGCCGAGCGCTTCCACCACGTCGCCCACGTAGCCGAAGCAGCGCGACTGCGTGCCATCGCCGTACACGGTGATAGGCTCGTTCGCAAGCGCCTGACGCACGAAGCTCGGCAGCACCATGCCGTAGCGGCCGGTCTGCCGCGGGCCCACGGTGTTGAAGAAGCGCACAACGATGACCGGCAGCTTCTTCTCTTTCCAGTAGGCGAGCGCCAGAAATTCGTCAATGGCCTTCGAGCAGGCGTAGCTCCAGCGCCCGCGCACAGGCGCTCCGATCACCAGATCGTCGTCTTCGCAGAACGGTACCTTGTTCGCCTTGCCGTACACCTCGGAAGTCGAGGCCAGCACCACCAGCTTCCGTTTCTTCGCCGCGAGTTGCAGGATGATCTCCGTGCCACGGATATTCGTTTCGATGGTGCGCACCGGGCTTTCGACAATCAGTCGCACGCCGACGGCCGCGGCCAGGTGGAAGATCACGTCGCAGCGGTCCACCAGCTCGGCGATGGCCGGACCGTTCATGATGTTTTCAATCTGGTAGTGATATCGCGGGTTGGCCTTCAGGTGCTCGATGTTCTCGATCGAGCCGGTGGAAAGGTCGTCCACCGCCCAGATTTCGTCGCCCAGGGTCAGCAGGTGATCGGCCAGATGCGACCCGATGAACCCGGCCCCGCCCGTAATCAGAACACGCAAGAAAGCCTCCCCGCAGCGCTCGAAACCAGTTTGAAAGGCGCGCCCACTGTCGGACAAAGAAAGTAACGGCCCGCGCGGCGCGCGTCAACTGCGAATATGGCAGGCTTGCGCGTTGACACGCCGATGGCGGAGTCGTAGCTTAGGCGTACGACAAGTCCCTCGGTCGGGTCGTACAACCTCTCAGGTCAAGGAGGCCCGATGGAAACGCACGTCAAAGTAGTGGCCATCCTGTATCTCGTCTTCAGCGCGCTTGGCGTCCTCGGGGCGCTCGTCGTTTTGTTGATCTTCGGTGGCGCGGCCACCATCGTCGGGAGCACTGCCGCGGACGAGCCCGGCGCCCGCGTGGCGATCCCGATTCTCGGAGCAATCGGCGGTTTCGTTGCGGTGATGATCCTGATTTTCTGCGTTCCGGGCCTTCTGGCGGGATGGGGTCTGCTGCAGTACCAGGAGTGGGCGCGCATTCTGGCCATCGTGCTTTCGGTCCTGAATCTGCTCGCCTTCCCCCTCGGCACCGCGCTCGGCGTGTATGGCCTGTGGACGCTGCTGAATCAGCAGACGATTCCGCTGTTCCGGCGCGGAAGTTCCTGACGGCGCGGCGACGCCTTGTTCCCTATTTCCGAATGCGCGCCTGCACGCTACAATGACGCGCCTCGGGAGGACTGAGCTGTGCGTGCAGTAATCACCGGCGGTGCGGGCTTTCTGGGCTCGCACCTCTGCGACTACCTGATTGAAAAAGGCTGGGACGTGTTGTGCCTGGACAACCTGATTACCGGACTCGAGTCGAACGTCGGGCACCTGCTCAACCACGACCGGTTCCGGATGGCCCGCCAGGACGTGACGCGCTACATCCAAGTGGACGGCCCGGTGGACTACGTGCTGCACTTCGCCTCGCCGGCGAGCCCGGTGGACTACTCGCGCCTGCCGATTCAGACGCTGAAGGTGGGCGCGCTCGGCACGCACAACACGCTCGGCCTCGCGCTCGCCAAGAAGGCGCGCTACCTCCTTGCCTCTACCTCCGAGGCCTACGGCGATCCGCAGGTGACGCCGCAGCCGGAAACGTACTGGGGCCACGTGAACCCCATCGGCCCGCGCGGCGTGTACGACGAAGCGAAGCGGTTTGCCGAAGCAATGACCATGGCCTACCACCGCGCCCACGGCGTGCACACGCACATCGTGCGCATCTTCAACACCTACGGCCCTCGGATGCGCCTGAACGACGGACGCGCCCTGCCGAACTTTCTGCACCAGGCGCTCACCGGCCAGCCGATTACCGTCTATGGCGATGGCAGCCAGACGCGCAGCTTCTGCTACGTCTCCGATCTGGTGGAAGGCATCTATCGCCTGATGGTGAGCGAAGAGCATGAACCGGTGAACATCGGCAACCCGCAGGAGATCACCTTGCTCGAATTCGCCCAGCGCGTGAAGGCGCTCACCGGCACGAAGTCAGAGATTGTCTTCCAGCCGCTGCCGGTGGACGACCCGAAGCGCCGCTGCCCGGACATCTCCAAGGCGCGCCGCCTGCTGAACTGGGAGCCGAAGGTCGGCCTCGACGAAGGCCTCCGCCTCACCCTGGATTTTTTCCGCAAGCAACTAGCCACAACAAGCGGCAACTAGTCTACAGTCTAGAGTTGAGAGTCGAGAGTCCACCCTTGACTCTCAACTTGCATTCCTCAGTCGGGACGACCCACCGAGTGATATTCGAAGCCGAGGCGCTTCATTTCGGCAGGGTCGAGCAGGTTGCGCCCGTCAAAGACAAGCGGGCGCGCCATTGCTTCGTGGATGCGTTTCCAATCGAGCGCGCCAAACTCGGGCCATTCGGTGACGACAAACAGTGCGTCGGCTTCCCTCGCGACGTCGTACGCGTTGGCCCCGTAGCGGATGTTCGGGTACACGGCGCGCGTCTTCTCCACTGCCTGTGGGTCGTAGGCGCTCACCTCAGCGCCTTCGGCGAGCAACTGGCGAATCAGCTCGATAGCCGGTGCGAAGCGGATGTCGTCGGTGTTCGGCTTGAACGCCAGTCCCAGAATGCCCACCTTCTTCTCCTTCAGCACCCAGATCACGCGTCGGGCCTTCTCCAGGAAAAGCGCGATGCGCTGCTTGTTGATGCGCTCGGCTTCCCTCAGCAGCGCAAAGTCCACCCCGGCGCGCTCGGCCAAACGAATGAACGCCTGGATATCCTTCGGGAAACAGAAGCCGCCGAAGCCGAGCCCGGCGCGCAGGAACTGCGGCCCGATGCGCGGGTCTAGGCCCATCGCGCGCGTGACTTCTTCCACGTTGGCGTCGAGTTTCTCGCACAGGTCGGCCAGCGCGTTCGCGTAGGAAATCTTCATCGCCAGGAACGAGTTCGACGCATGCTTGATCAACTCCGCGCTGTTGATCGTGGTCACCACAAACGGCGGCGGGTCAGACGGCGGGCAGCCCTGCGTGTGGATGGGGCACTGGAAGCGCCGCTCGAGGATGGGGCGGTAGATTTCGCGCAGCTTCTCCTCCGCGCCCTTGTCCTCCACACCGATGACGATACGATCGGGATGCAGGAAATCGCCCACCGCCGAGCCTTCGCGCAGGAACTCCGGGTTCGACGCCACCTGAAACGTGACGCTTCCGCTCCGACCATAAACCGCGAGCGCGCGCTTCAGTTGCTGGCCGGTCTGGACGGGCACGGTGCTCTTCTCGACCACCAGCTTCGGCGTGCGCGACTCGGTGGCAATCCATTTCGCCACACGGTCGATGGCGCTCAGGTCGGCGTCGCCGTTCTCGAGCGGTGGCGTGCCCACGCAGATGAAGATGGCGTCGCCGGAGCGAATTGCTTCGTGCACGTTGCCGGTAAACGAGAGCCGCTTCGCGGCGCGTGCCTGCTCGACAATCTGATCCAAGTGCGGCTCGTAAATCGGCAACTGCCCGGCCAGCAGCGTCTTGATTTTCACCTCGTCGTTATCCGTGCACACCACTTCGTGGCCGATTTCGGCAAGACACGCGCCCGTCACCAGTCCCACGTACCCGCAACCAATCACCGAGACGCGCAATGGAGATTCCCTTTCTGTAGCCCCGCCCACAACAGCGCATCTAAAGATGCGCCCCTACAGCTTCACGGCAGGAAAAACCGCTGCTTTCGAAACGCGCTATTGTCTCCCAGCCCGGCCGGATAGAAAAGGCCAAACTCGATCATGAGACGCAAGACATACCACCACCAATGAACCGGCAAGATGCCGGCGCTACGGTGATGGAGCGCCGCCGTCTCGGTGGTTCCTTTCAGAAGGCGGCATAAAGCCGCCCTTGCGGGTGGGAGGCGGACGACGGAAAGCTACCGGGTGAGCAGGCCGCGGACGCCGAGGAGCGCGAGGCGCGGCTGCTTCAGGCACAGGCGCCAGAGAATGGCGCCGGCGGCGTCGCGGTCATAGGCGCTGAGAGCTTTGCGCGCGGGCGGGTTCAGCAAATCGAGCAGACGGCTGTAGTCGGCCTGCGTGAAACGGTGGAGCATGCGGCGGATCAACAGGTGCAGGTCGAGTTCGCGACGCAGGCGGCGCAACTCGCGGCTGCGCCCGCCGTTCAGGATGGCCTCGGCGACCCCAATCGCTCCACGAAATCCGGTGACGATGCCGCCGACGGTGGTGACCTTCACCTGTCCCGCAGCGTCGCCGACCAAGTAAACGCGTCCTTCGCCGATGCGCCGCTCCACCGTAGTCCATTGCGAGTAGCGCGGGATGCGCGCGCCTTGAAAACTCTCCGCAGTAAAGCCGCGGCGATCGAGAAACGTCTCCAGGCACTGGCGCGTTTCCTTCCCTTCCTCACCAATCAGGCCGAGCACGCCATGCGTCGGCGAATCGGGGATGAGCCAATAAAAATACGGCGTGTCCTGAGGGATGAACCACACGCGGACGGCATCGGCGGGCATATCCTTGGGTAGCCGCACGACGGCCTGGACCAGCGGGACGGTGGGCTGCCGCGCCCAGCCAGCGGCTTGAGCCACGCGGCTGATGGCGCCATCGGCACCGACGGCGGTGCGCGCGTGCGCCTCCTCCGCGGCGCCATCGCACGTGCGCTCGAAGGTCAGCGTCAGGCCGCTGCCATTTTGCTGGAGCTGTTGAAACTTGCGGCCCAGATGCACGGTGGCGCCTTCACGTTCAGCGCGCGCAGCCAGCTCGCGAATCAGGCGCGCGCGCTCAACGATCAGGTCGGGACGCTTCAGCGGGATGGTGGCCGAACGGCCATCGGTGAAGAGCTCGAAGCGGCGGATTTCGTTCACCACCGCGCCTTCGCCGAGCGGGCCGAGCAGGTCGCGCATCCGGCTGGTGACAATCAACGTCCGCACCCAGGGCTCCAGCCGCTCCGCCTGCTCGAACACTCGCACCGGCACACCTTGCCGCGCGAGCAGATAGGCGGTGTAAAACCCTGCCGCGGATCCTCCGATGATGGGAACGGGTTCGTTTCGGCGCTGGTGAGCACTCATAACACTTCTTAACTTATGGCTCCCCCAGCCGCATTCGGCGCGGCCCGCACGCAAAACAAGACGGAATGACCAGGGAAGCTTCCGGAGGCCACATCTCCGGATGTCCCGACCCAAAAGATGCCTCGGAACGCTCCGCAGTATAGCGAACCTGCAGGATTCGGAAAAGTCGCGCGGTGCAAAACTGCAGATTGTCCGAACTTCGTGTAGAAAAGCAGATCCCTCGGGCCGACTTGTCGGCCCTCGGGATGACGGCTCTTCGAAGGAACGTCAGCTCTGCTTCTTCGGCTGGCGCTCGTAGGGCGCGCGCTCCAGAAGAGCCACCGCGACGAGCACGCCTACTGCCACTACTCCGCAAATGGCGAGGGCAGGCACGAGCGACACTCGAGTCAGGACGAACGCCGCCAGCCCGAAGACGGCGCCCAAGCCGTACATCGCCAGCACCGCGCCCCGGTATCCGAGCCCCAGGTTCGAAAGCCGGTGGGCGGCGTGGTCTTTCCCCGGCGACGTGAACGGAATCAGGCCCCGGCGCGCACGCGAGATCGACACCAGCGTAGTGTCGAAGATGGAAACTCCCAGCACGAGTACCGGCACCAGCCAACTGACCGCGAACGCGGGCGCCGGATAACGCAGCTTGATGCCCAGCGTCGCGAGCATGAAGCCAAGGAACATCGCGCCTCCGTCGCCCATGAAGATTTTCGCAGGGCTGAAGTTCCAGCGGAGAAATCCAAGCGCGGCTCCGAGCACGCCTGCAGCGAGCGTACTGACGAGCACCTGGCCGCTGAGCAACGCCAACAGCGTAAAGCATGCCGCGGCCACGGCGGCCACGCCGGCGCACAGGCCATCCATGTGGTCGAGAATGCTGAACGCGGCGGTGATGCCCACGACCCAGAAGATGGTCAGACCCTCGTCCAGCACAACTCCCCACGCACCGGGTATCCAGGTGGAGAAGACGTGCACACGGATGCCCGCGGCGACCAGAATCAGCGCCGCCACCGGCATGCCCACGAACAGCTTGAGCTGATGATGCAGCAGTCCGCGGTCGTCCAGGACGCCGACGATGGCGAGCAGGGTGGCGCCGGCCAGCACGGCCAGAATTTCGGCGCGCGTCGTGCCCTGCCACGCGAAGACGCTCGCCAGCAGCACCGCGCTGTAGATGGCCAGGCCACCGAGCAGCGGGATGGGTGTGTGATGCATCTTCCGCGGGCCGGGGTGATCCACCATCCCCACGCGCAAGGCGAAATGCCGCGCCGGGATGGTCAGCCCGAACGAGGCCACCAGCGCCACGGAGAACGCCACGAGCTCGTTGGGAAGGGGCAAGCGGACTCCCGTGCGTTCAGCGTTCCGTCAGCATTCGAGCGAAAATCTTCTGTACCTCTTCGCGCTTCTTCGTTGCGAAATACCAGTCGATGGTGCGCTTCAGTCCGTCGCGGAACAGGACTTGCGGCTCCCAGCCCAGCAACTGCTGTGCCAGGCGATTGTCGGCCACGCGGTTCAGCGGGCCGGTGGGCATGTGCGTCAGCAGCTTGATTTCGGCCTTGTGGCCGGTGAATTCGAGTACCATCTTCACCGCATCAATCACGCGGATGCGCTCCATCGTACCCAGATTGACGGCCGTGCCGTCGTCGACCTTCTCCGCGGCAAGAATCGTGCCGCTCACAATGTCGTCCACGTAGGTCCAGTTGCGGATCTGCGTGCCGTCGCCCCACACCTCGAAGGGATTTTGGCGCAGGAACGCGCGCGCGATCATGGCGATCACCGCGTGGTTCTCCACGCCGCGCGGGCCGTACACGGTGAAGTAGCGGCACGAGGCCGTCGGCAGGCCGTGCTCCTTCGAATACGCCTTCAGCGTCAGCTCCGCCATCAGCTTCGCCCAGCCGTACAGGTTGTCGGCATCGTGCGGAGGTTTCACGACGTCTTCGGTGAGGTAGATTTCCTTGCTGGTGTCCGACTGCAGGTAGTTCGGATAGACGCAGCCGGAGGAGGCGTAGACCACCTTCTTCACTTTCGCCTTGAGCGCCTCGAAGAAGACCAGCCCGTCGAGAAAGAAATTCGATGCCGGGCCGGCCTGGTGCAAATCCACGTAGCCGCGGCCGCCGTGGTCGGCCGCGAGATGAAAGACCACGTCAATCCCCTGCACGGCCTGTCGCGTCACGCCCGGCTCGCGCAAGTCTGCCTGCGTGAACTCCACCCGCCCGCTCGAGAGATGCGCGGCGAGATTCTCCCGGTGCCCGCTGGTCAGATCGTCCACCACGCGCACGCGCGCGCCCCGTGCCACCAGTTGATCCACCAGATGAGAGCCAATGAACGACGCGCCGCCGGTGACCAGCGCATGCGTCTTCGACCAATCAATCGTTTGCGAACCGGACATAGAAAGCCTCATCGTGTCGTCAAGATAAATAAAAGCGGGCTACTTTACCACAATCGCCCGCCGGGCCTGCGCCATGTGTGGCCTGATCGAGTCGAGCAAGCTCACCCGGCGGCCTCGATTGCCTGTGCAAGAAGCGAAAGATGCTTCTGCCGCTCGTATTCGCCGGCGATGGCTCGCGCGCGCGCACCCATCTCCGCGAGTTTCTGCCGGTCGGCAAGCAGCCCGCGGACGGCAGCCACAACGGCCGCAGGGTCGTCCGGATCCGCCACGACGCCGCAACTGGCGCGCCGAACGATGCGCGCCACATCACTTTCTTCCGGCGTCACCGCCAGCACGGCCCGCCCGGCGGCGAGGATGCCGTAGAGCTTGCTGGGCACGACCACGCCTTCGAGCCCGCGCTGAATGGTGACGACGTGGAGGTCGCCCGCGGCGAGGACGTGCGGGATGTGCTCGGCCGGCCGGAAGGGAAGGAAACGAACCGTGGGACTCCCTTGCGCGGCAGCTTCAATCTCCGCGCGCTTCGCGCCCTCGCCGACAAACACAAGACCGACACCGTCGCGCTCCAGTTCGCGCGCAGCTTTCACCAGCGTGTCCCAGGCCCCGTAGAAACCGAGGTTGCCCGCGTGCAGCAGGACGAACGGAAATCCACAGCGCACTTCCTGCGAAACCGGATGCTCCAGTGGGGGCAGCGATTCGGGAATCGGCACGCCGTCGCGAATCACCACCACGCGGGATGCCTGCACTCCCTTGGCGACGACGCGCTCGCGCATGTCGTCGCCCAGCACAATCACTCTTGCGGCGCGCCGCAGCG
>Ga0233417_10000409_pt1 | contig 12797 bp, 7 predicted proteins | sample Sed_MG_FD_189023 | JGI IMG/M metagenome (GOLD analysis project Ga0233417, IMG submission 189023) | Sediment microbial communities from Lake Towuti, South Sulawesi, Indonesia - Sediment_Towuti_2014_0.5_MG | ecosystem: Environmental > Aquatic > Freshwater > Lake > Sediment | place: Indonesia... | reverse complement strand
GCTCGAGGTGGAGAACCGCCCGGGGCTGTCGGCGGTCGCATATCGCGTCGGGACGCACGCCGACTTCCTCGCCTCGATGATCGCCGCGCTCACCGACGTCGACCGGCCGCGGCTCGCCGAGCTCGCCACCCGCGACCGCGACGACTTCACGATCGCCCTCCTCGACGCATGGGCGGTCGCCGGGGACGTCCTCACCTTCTACAACGAGCGGCTCGCGAACGAGGCGTACCTGCAGACGGCGCGCGAGCGGATCTCGCTCCAGGAGCTCGGCCGGCTGATCGGCTTCCGCCTGCGGCCGGGCGTCGCGGCGCGCACGGTCCTCGCCTTCGCGCTCGAGCCGCCCCCGGAGACACCCGCCGCCGCGAGCCGCGACCCCGGCTCGGCGCCACCCTTTACGCCCTCGCTGGTGAAGCTCGAGGAAGGGCTCCGCGTCCAGAGCATCCCCGGGCCGGGCGAGCAGCCGCAGACCTTCGAGACGGTCGAGGAGATCGAGGCCCGCCCCGAGTGGAACGCGATGCCCGCGTCGCGGACGATCGGGAGGCTCCCGCAGCTCGGCGATCAGGCGGCCTACCTCGAGGGCGCCGCGCTCAACCTCAAGCCCGGCGACGCGTTCCTGCTCGCGGGCGAGGCGATCCCCGCCGAGGCCTGGGACCTGCGCACGCTGTCGAAGGTCGTCCCGGAGCCGGAGGCCGACCGCACGCGAATCGAGTGGGCCGAGCCGCTCGGGCACTTCGACACCCTTATCCACCCCGCCGGAACGGGCAAGGCCGCGGTCCTGCGGAAGCGGATCAACGTCTTCGGCCACAACGCGCCGCTCTGGCGGTCGATGTCCAGCGAGTTCAAGACCGCGTACCGCGGCACCGCCGCCGATCCGGGCGACTGGCCCAACTTCACGCTCTCGCCGGTCTCCGGCTTCGTCGTCGACCTCGACGGCTCTCATCCCGACGTCGTCGAGGGCTCGTGGGTCGTGCTCTCGAAGCCCGACCCCGACTCCTACCGCGAGCTCTGGCGCGTGCAGCTCGTGACCGAGCTCTCGCGCGCCGAGTTCGGCGTCTCCGGGAAGGTGACCCGCCTGACCCTCGAAGGGGGCGAGAACTACGACCGCTTCCACGGCAAGGTGCGGGACACCACTGTGTTCGCGGTGAGCGAGCCGCTCACGCTCGCCGACCCGCCCGACGGGAGCCACGTGGACGGCGACGAGATCGAGGTGGAGGTCGACGTCTCCGGAATGCGGCCCGGCCGCCGGCTCGTCGTGAGCGGGACGACGCCGGACGGGGAGGAGCGCTCGGAGGCGGCGGTGCTCGCCGAGGTGCAGGAGGCGGGCGGGCGCTTCACGCTCGTGCTCGAGGACGAGCTCGAGGGGACGTACGAGCGCACCACGGTCGTCGTGCACGGAAACGTCGCGGCAGCGACCCACGGCGAGACCGTCCGCCAGATCCTCGGCTCGGGCCGCGCGAGCTCCGCCTTCCAGCGCTTCACGCTCGCGCACGAGCCGCTGACGTACCTCCCGTCCACGGATCCCTCGGGCGCGAAGGCGGCCCTCGAGGTACGCGTGAACGACGTCCGCTGGGACGAGGTGCCGACCCTCTCCGGCGCGGGCTCACGCGACCGCGCGTACGCCGTGCGCGTCGACGAGGAGGGCAAGACGTACGTCCAGCTCGGGGACGGGGAGCGCGGCGCGCGGCTCCCGACCGGCGACAACAACGTGCGGGCGCGCTACCGCAAGGGGCTCGGCGCCGCCGGCAACGTCGGGCCGAAGGCGCTCGCACAGCTCCTCGACCGCCCGCTCGGCGTGAAGGGCGTCTCGAACCCGGTGGCGGCCACGGGCGGCGTCGATCCCGAGCCGGACGAGTCGGCCCGGCGCTCGATCCCGCTCGCCGTGCGCACTCTCGGCCGCGCCGTCTCGCTGCTCGACTACGAGGACTTCGCGCTCGCGTACACGGGCGTCGCGAAGGCGAGCGCGACCGTGCTACCCCTTCGTGCCGGCCGCACGGTGGTGCTGAGCGTGGCCCTGACGGGCTCGAGCGGAGGCGAGGCGGCCGAGCGGCTCGACGACCTCGCCGGCGCGCTCCGCGACTACGGCGACCCGCACGTGGCCCTCGCCGTCGTGCCGAGCACGGAGGCCACGTTCCGGCTCGCGCTGAAGGTCGCGGTCGACCCTGCCCACGACGACGACGTCGTGCTGCCCGCCGTCGAGGCGGCCCTGCGCGCCGCCTACGCGTTCGACGCGCGCGACCTCGCCGAGCCCGTGGAGCGCTCGGAGGTGGTCGCGGTCGCGCACGGGGTGGCGGGGGTTCTCGGCGTCGACGTCGACCGGCTGTACACGGGCTCCACACCCGACATCGCCGACCGCCTCCTCGCGGCCCGGGCGGGGGTGAGCACGGGCGGCGAGCCGATCGCCGCCGGCCTCCTGCTCCTGAACCCGGCGCCCTTCGACTGGCTCGAGGTGATGACGTGAGCACGACCGCCGGAACCACCGGGCTCTACACCGCGGAGGAGCTCTACCGGCTGCTCCCGTCGGTCTACCGCGTGCGCGACGCGGAGCAGGGGGGAGTGCTGCGCGAGCTGCTCGAGGTGCTCGCGGGCGAGGCGAACGTCCTCGCGGAGAGCATCGAGCAGCTCTACGACGACCTCTTCGTCGAGACCTGCGCGCCCTGGGTGGCACCGTACATCGGCGACCTCGTCGGCTACCGCACGCTCTACGGCGTCGTCCCGAAGGTCGCCTCGCCGCGCGCCGAGGTCGCGAACACGATCCGCTACCGGCGGCGCAAGGGCACGGTCTCGGTGCTGGAGCAGCTCGCGCGCGACGTCACCGGCTGGCCGGCCCGCGCGGTCGAGCTCTTCGAGCTGCTCGCCACCACCCAGTTCATGAACCACATCCGGCCGCACGCGGCGGCGACCGCGGACCTCCGCGACGCCGCCCGGCTCGAGCTCGCCGGCGGCTTCCAGGCGGGCGCGTTCGACGGCTTCGCGCACACGGCGGAGATGCGGCGGATCCCGACGCGCGGCGGCCGCTACAACATCCCGAACGTCGGCATCTTCCTCTGGCGCGTGCAGGCGCTCCGGCTCGTCCGCTCGCCGCTCGTCGCCGCCGACGGGACGGGCCGCCGCTACCGCTTCGACCCGCTCGGAACCGACAAGCCGCTCTTCAACGCGCCGCGGACGGAGGAGGAGATCGCCCACCTGGCCGAGCCGCTCGACCTGCCGATTCCGCTCACGCGGCGCTTCCTGGCGGCTCGACCGGATCCGACGAAGCCTCCGCGCCTCGCGGAGGTCTACGGCAGCGGGCTCCCGCTCCTGCTGGAGGTCGAGTCCGCCGGCGTCGTCGCCGAGATTCCCGTCGCGGACGTCCGCGTCTGCAACCTCTCGGACGACCCGAACGCACCGGGAAGCTGGATCCACGAGCCGCAGCCGGGGGACGCGCACGTCGCCGTCGACCCGGTCCTGGGCCGCGCCGCGTTCGGCGACGCGCCCGCCGCGGGCGAGCTGCGGCTGGCGACGTTCCACTACGGAGCGGCCCTCGCCGCGGGCGGCGGCGGCTACGACCGGCGCGCCTCGCTCGCGGGGATCGAGACCGTCGTGACCGCGTCCGGAGGCGAGTCGCTCGACCCGCTGCTCGCCTCCGTGACCGGTGGCGGCGCCGTGCAGGTCCTCGACAGCCGGCGCTACGCGGCCCCGGCGACGATCTCCGCGACGACGCCGGCGCCGAACGCGCCCGACCGGAAGGTCACGCTCGCCTCGGCCAACCGCACGCGGCCGCTCCTCGAGACTCAGACGCAGGTCACGCTCGACCTCGAGCCCGACACGACCCTCGAGCTCGAGGGGCTCGTCCTCGCCGGCGGCCCGCTCGTGATCGACGAGTCCGCGGACGCCCGGCCGCGGACGCTCGTCCTCCGCCACTGCACGCTCGTCCCCGGGCTCACCCGCGAGCCCGACGGCGAGGCGTCGTCGGTCGGCGCAGCGAGCCTGATCGTGCTGCACCCGTTCGCCCAGGTCACGCTCGACCACTGCATCGTCGGACCCGTGGTCGCGGTCGAGGGGGCCGAGGTGCGTTGCGCGGACTCCGTGCTCGACGCCTGCGAGAAGGACGAGATCGCCTTCTGCGGCCGGCCCGAGCCGGGCGGCGGAGGCCTGCGCACCGTGACGAGCGCCGGCGACCGCCTGACCGGCGACGGCCTCGAGGAAGGCGCCGCCCTCACGCTCGAGGCCTGCACCGTCATCGGCAAGGTGCACGCCCACAGGCTCGACGCGTCGGACACGCTCTTCCTGTCACGGCTCGCCACCCCCGTCGACGCCTGGCCCGCGCCGGTCTGGATCGAGCGCCGCCAGGTCGGGTGCGTCCGCTTCTCCTTTGTCCCGCCGGGCTCGCGCACGCCGCGCCGCTTCGCCTGCGCCGGCGCCGACCCGGCCCACCGCCCGCACCACACCTCGCTCCGCTACGGCGACCCCGGCTACGCGCAGCTGCGGCGCTCGACGCACCGCGCGATCCGCACGGGCGCGAGCGACGAGAGCGAGCTGGGGGCGACGCACGAGCTGTACCAGCCGCAGCGCGAGACGAACCTGCGGCTCCGCCTCGACGAGTACTTGCGCTACGGCCTCGAAGCAGGGTTCTTCTACGCCACGTGATGGATCGCTGAAGGGAGAGACAGCCATGGGTGCCGACATCAGCCGCGTGAGGTTCGACCCGCTCCGAGACTTCAAGGGCGTGGTTCTGCAGCAGGGGAGGCTCCTGCTCGACGCCGACTTCAACGAGTACGTGGCGATGCTTGACCGCAGGCTGCGCGCGGAGACGAGCGACCTCACCTCGTTCGGCCCCGACCCCGACCACCAGGGGGTCGCGTGGGTGCCCCGGCTGACCCCGGACGGCTTCCGGATCACGGCCTCCGGCGGGAGCCTCTCGATCGGCAGGGGCCGCATGTACGTGGACGGGCTGCTCGCCGAGAACCACGGCACCGACCTGGCGGACTTCGACCAGCTGCTCTCGGAGCGCACCGGCAGCGCCGGTACCCCCTACGACGAGCAGCCCTACTGGCTCACTCCCGATCCGCTCCCGGGCGGCGGCCCGCACCTCGCCTACCTCGACGTCTGGGAGCGCGAGCTCACGCACCTCGAGGATCCCGGGCTCGTCGAGGTCGCCGTCGGCGTCGACACGACCGCGCGCCTCCAGACGGTCTGGCAGGTGCGGCTGCTTCCGAACGTCGGCACCGGCGTCACCTGCGCGACCGACGACGAGGACATCCCCGGCTGGCTCGACGCGATCAGGCCGTCCGCCGGCCGCCTCACGACCGACACGATCGAGGTGACCGACGTCCCCGATCCGTGCGAGCTGCCTCCCTCGGGCGGCTACCGCGGCCTCGAGAACCAGACCTACCGGGTCGAGATCCACGACGGCGGCGCTCCCGGCACGGCGACGTTCAAGTGGTCGCGGGACAACGGGTCGGTCGCGATCCCGGTCGTGGAGATGATCTCTCCGACGGAACTCCGGCTCGCCTCGGTCGGCAAGGACGACGTGCTCCGCATCTCGACCGGCGACTGGGTCGAGATCCTGGACGACCGCTACGAGCTCGACCTCCGGCCCGGCGTCATGCGCAAGGTGACCGTGGACGACGCCGCGAAGACGATCGAGTTCACAGGCGCGCTCCCCGGCGACCTGCAGCCGGCGAGCGTCCAAGTGGCCGCCGACCGGCGCCTGCGCGTCCGCCGCTGGGACCAGAGCGGCACCGTGAAGAGCGGCGCCGGCGCGACGCTGACCGACCTCGACGACCCGTCCTCGACGGGGCTCCTCACCGTGCCGGCGGGCTCGACGACACAGGTCGTGCTCGAGCACGGCATCGTCGTCTCGTTCTCGGTCGCCCCCGGCGCCGGGGGCCAGTTCCACGCGGGCGACCACTGGATCTTCGCGGCCCGCACCGCCGACACCTCCGTCGAGATCTTTCACGAGGCGCCCCCGCTCGGCGTGCACCACCACTACGCGCGGCTCGCCGTCGTCAGCTTCCCGGACACGGAGACCGACTGCCGCCGGCTCTGGCCACCGCTCTTCGAGGGCGGCGAGGGCTGCGACTGCACCGTCTGCGTGACGCCCGAGTCGCACGCCGCCAACGCGCCGAGCGTGCAGGCGGCGATCGACCAGGTGAGGCTGAGCGGGGGCACGGTCTGCCTCGCGGCCGGCGTCTACGACCTCGGCGCCGGGGTGAACGCCGACGGAGCGCGCTCGGTCCGCATCCGGGGCCAGGGGCCGGCGACGGTCCTCGTCGCCCGCGGCACCGCCCTCACCGCGAACCAGGCGCTCGCGCTCCGGGTCGAGAACCTCGCGATCGTGAGCGGGACCGCCGCCGCTCCCGCCGTGCGCCTGCGCAGCTCAGTGGGTGCGACGATCGAGGACGTCGTCGTGCTCTCGTACGGCTCGCGGGAGGGCGTCGGGTCGGGCATCGCGCTCGAGAGCCTCGCGCTCCTCACCTCCATCCGCCGCAGCGTCGTCGTCGGACGGACGGCCATCGACGGCGGAGGGGAGGAGATCGGCGTGCTCGCGGCGGGGCTGCGGATCGAGGACAACGTCGTGGCCGGGCTCGGGCGAGGCGTCGACCTGGGTGGCCGCTCGGCCTACGCCGTCTCGTGCCGGGTCGCGCGCAACGAGGTGCTCGCCGGGAGCTCGGGCGGGATCGTGGCGACCGGCGTCGTCGCGCCCGGCGGATCGCTCGACGTCACGGGCAACAGGGTTCTCAGCGTCGGAGGCCCCGGGATCGAGGTCGGCGCGGACGCGACCGTGGCCGACAACACGGTCAACCGGCTCGGCCAGGGAACGGCCGGCGCGGACGGGATCGTGATCGCCGCCGGCGGGTTCCCCGCGCCACCCGGCCACGTGCGGGTGACCGGCAACCGCGTCCACGACCGCTCGGGGACCGGGATCGTGCTCCGCACCGCGGTGCAGACGTTTCTCGTCAAGCAGAACGTGCTCACGGGGGTCGGCGCGGGCATCGGCATGGAGGAGTCGGGCTCGGCCGAGCACGCGTTCGTCGACAACAACGCGGTGCTCGACGTCGCCCGCGCGGGCGAGCGCATCTCGACGGCGCTCGGGATCGTGCTCCTGCGCGCGCGGTCGGCCGCCGTCTTCGGCAACCGGGTCGCGCGGCTCGGGCTCGCCCTCGAGGGGCCTGCGCTCCGCGCCGGGATCCTCGTGCTCGCCTCGGAGGACGTGCGCGTGAGCGGCAACCTCGTGGACGAGGCGGGGCCCGCGGGCAGCATCTCGGGGCTCGCCGTCGGCATCGGCGTCCTCGGCCCGTTCGAGTCGACCTCGGTCTCGGACAACTCCTCCCGCTACTCGCCCGAGCAGCCCGCCCCGACCGAAGGGCTCTGGCACGCACTCCTCGTCCAGTCGGCCGCGGCCGCGAGCTTCTTGCGCTTCGGCGACGCGAAGGCGACCGTCGCGACGGCGGACGGCACAGTCGTCCTCACGGGGCGCACGGCGTTCGCCGCCGCCGCCGGGAGCGAGCACGCGGGCGTCGCCTCGAACACGCTCTCGGGAGGCGGGCAGCGTCCGACCTGCCTCGTCGGCGTCACCGGCGACGTTGTGGCGCAGGGGAACCAGTGCCAGCACGACGGAGAGGAGATCGTCGGGATGCTGCTCCGGGGCACGTCGGCCACCGCCTCGGGCAACCGCGTCCGCAGCCGCAGCAAGGCGATGCTCGTCCTGGAGGTACCCGAGAACCGCTTCGCCGCGCTCGGGAACCTCGCCGCCGGCGGCACCCATCTCGGAGGCCCCGGCGCGGGACTGCCCGCGCCGTGGGACCCGCTCAACCCGACCGTCCCGTGACCACTACCCTGGGAGGTGCCCGATGCCCGTGATCGTCGTCGGTACCGAGAAGAACCTGACCGCGCTCCGCTCCCGCCTCTTCGAGGGCCCGGTCTCCGCCGCCGCCCGGCGCGAGGTGGTCGAGGCCATCCGCGACGCCAACCCGCACGTCGACCTGGAGGCGCTCGAGCCGGGAACGATCCTGACCGTGCCCGACGTCCCGAAGGTCAGGGTTCGCGGTGACGTGTCCTTCGACGACGTGTCGAAAAGCGCCGTCGCTTCGGTCGCCGATCAGAGTCGAGCCGGGCTCGAGGCCCTCGTCGCCGCGGCCAGAGAGGTCAACCGCGACGCCGGAGTCCAGCGCCGGCGGGCCGCGAAGCTGCTCGACGCCAAGGAGGTCACCGCCGCCGCCCGCAAGGACGAGGCGCTCGCGGCCGACGTCGCGGCCGTGCGCGAGGCGCTCGAGGCCGAGGACACGCTGGCAAAGGAGCGTGCGGCCGCGCTGACGAAGGCCCGAGGCGAGTGGGCGGCCGAGCTGAACGCGCTGAAGGGCCTCCTGGGCTAGTCCGACTCTGCAGCTCCCGCCGTCGAGACAGGGTGAGCCGGCTGAGGTCGACGGGCTGGAGGCAGGTTCGGCAGCGGCCGGTCCAACAGCGCGGGGTGGGCTGCGGGAGCAGCACCGCCTGCGGCGGCGTCAGTCCGGCCGCGAGGCTGGGAGGGGCGAGCCGCTCGAGCGTGAGGAAGGCATGCGCCAGCGCCCAGTACGCCGCTCGCACCGCGCTCGCAGAGGTTGTCCCATAGCTCGGAGAACTTGAGGTGGCGGTCTCCCGCCTTGTCCGGTCGCTTCGCGACCGTGGCGAGTGCGAAATCGTCAAGCGACAGGAGGAACCGCCGTGAAGACCGTATCGCTCGAGCAGGTTGGACAGGAGGAGCTGGCGCTGCCGCCGCGGGTGCAGGAGGCGCTGGGCGAGCTGGTGGGCTCGGCGAAGGAGGGGCAGCTGGCGCTGAGCGTCACCGTCGGGCTGGGCGTACTGGCGGAGCTGCTCGAGGAGGAGGTGGTCGACGTCGTCGGCCCGAAGGGCAAGCACGACCCCGACCGGGTGGCGGTGCGGCACGGCCACGAGGCCGGCGAGGTGACGCTCGGCGGCCGCCGCGTCGGGATCGAGCGGCCGCGGGTCAGGAGCGCCGACGGGCGGGCCGAGGTGGGGCTGCGCAGCTACGAGGACTTCGCCGATCGTGACCCCCTTCAGCGCTCGGTGCTGGAGCGGATGCTGGCCGGCATCTCGACGCGCCGCTAGCGCAGGACGGCTGAGCCGGTCGGCGCCGAGGTCGAGCAGGCGTCGCGCTCGGCGGTCTCGCGCGTCTTCGTCGAGTGGACGCGGGCGGCGCTCTCGGAGCTGATGAGCCGAAGGCTCGACGACGTGCGGCTGGCGGTGGTCCTGATCGACGGGCTCGAGCTGCAGGGACGCTGCTGCGTGGTCGCGCTCGGGATCCCGAGCGAGGGCGTCAAGATCCCGCTCGGGCTCTGGGAAGGGAGCACGGAGAACGCGACGGTGGCGACGGCGCTGCTCTCGGATCTCGTCGAGCGCGGCCTCGACCCCGAGCAGGGGATCCTGTTCGTGGTCGACGGCGCCAAGGCGCTCAGAAGGCGATCCCCACCGTCTTCGGCGAGGCGCCCGTCCAGCGCTGCGTGCGGCACCAGGAGCGCAACGTCCTCGACCACCTGCCCGAGCGCGAGCGGCCGCAGGTCAAGCTCAAGCTGGCGACGGCCTCAGACGGACCGGCTCGCCGAGTCTTACCGTCCCTTGAAGAAGAGTTGACCCACGGCCGTCCGGCTCTCGGCTTGTGTGGCAGCGTCGAGGCGGATTCGCCGGCTACGTGGGCGGTGCATCGCGCGACTCAAGCGCCGGAGGAGCTCCCCTGCAGCGCCCTACTCGAGCGCCTCGTCGCTCGACCGGACGCTGAAGACGCGCCACTCGCCTGGTATGCCTTTCAGCGACTGAAGCCCGCGATCCTCGAAGGTGATGCGAGAACCTGCAACGAGATCCCGAACTGTGGACGACACGAGGATCTCCCCAGCGGTGGCGAGAGCCATGACTCTGGCGCCGACATGAACCGCGATCCCGCGAATACCGTCTTGAGCGAGCTCCACCTCGCCGCTGTGGATCCCGGCGCGAACCTCGAGCCCTAGGCGCCGGACCGCTTCTCCCACGGTCTGTGCCGCGCGAATCGCCGGCCCAGGTCCGTCGAAGAGCACGAGGAACCCGTCGCCGGCAGTGTCGATCTCACGACCGCGGAATCTCGAGACGACCGCGCGGACGGTGTCGTGGTGGCGATCGAGGACGTCTCGCCAGGCTCGATCGCCGATCTCCACCGCTCGCTCCGTAGAGCCGACGATGTCCGTGAACAAGATCGTTGCGAGCACACGGTCGGGTCGGGGCGAACGGGAGTGGCCGGCATCCCGCGACGCACCGAGGAAATCGGCGATGACGCCAGCCGGACCCTCGGTGTCTCCGGCGCCAGGCAGGGGAGACCGGCCCGAGAGCACGGTTAGCTGGGCGCCGGGAATCCGGGAAGCCAGATCCTGACTGAGGGAGACGTCGATCCAGGAGAGGTCGTGTCGATGGATCACCAACGTGGGGCGCTCGACCTGGGCCGCCTCGGCGGTGACGTCGAAGGTGCGGGTCGCGGCGATCAAGCGGTCGGCATCCTCGGGCGACACCGCCGCTGTCATGAGCGCGGAGTAGCGGTCCGCCTCCTCGTCGTCTGCCCAACCGAGCAGCTCGTGAGCCGCAGTGCGCAGAAACAGCCGGTAGTCGGTCTGGCGAAGGACGCGGAGCCCCTCGGACTGGGCTGCCTGCCAGTACTCCTCCCCCACCGCGTAGGTAGACCAGAGCAGGAGATGCGACACCCGCTGAAGGTGGGCAGAGGCATAGGCGATCGTGGGTGGCCCGCTGTGAAACACGCCCATGACCGCGGCAGGCTCGGTCGAGACTGCATCGATGACAGCCTCCAGGTCGCGTACCTGTCCCTCGAGGGAGACGTCCGCCACGTTGCGGGATGACAGGCCCGTGTTGCGACAGTCGTAGCGGACGACCGTGGCGAACTCGCCGAGTAGCTCGTACCAACGGCGGAGGTGCGAATTCCGCCACTCCATCTCGACGTGACTAAAGGGCACGAGGGGTGTCTGCACGAGGACAGGCCCGGACCCATGGGCCCAGTAGGCAACACGCACGTCGTCGCTAGTTCGGGCGAAGCGGACCCGCGGTTCCATGGGCGTCGGAGCGTACAGCACCCGATCCTCGGGCTCGACACGCGGCGACCGGAAACGTCGGCGCGCTCGTCACTGAGCACGAGAGTCGCTAGCCCTCTAGGGCTCGATAGGCGGCTGTCCTGCAGCAGCACTCTTGGGCCCGAGTGTGCGCGAGTGTCCCTTGAGCACTGCGTGGTGATTCGCACCTTTGACGGCGCACGACACGACGTTACGATCGCTCGGTGTCCCATCCAGCCATTCGGTACGCGAAGACGATCGACGGACTGCACATCGCGTACCAGGTCGTCGGCGAAGGCCCTGTCGACCTGGTCTACGCACCAGGCTGGTTCTCGAACCTCGAGGCAGTCTGGGATGTGCCGGATCTCGGTGACTTTCTCGGCGAGCTGGCGAGCGCGTTTCGACTGATCCTGCTCGATCGGCGGGGCTTCGGCCTTTCGGATTGGCCGATCACAAGCGGTTCCCTGTCACTGGAGCTCGGGACGGACGACATCCGAGCTGTCATGGACGCGGCCGGGAGCGAGCGCGCGGTGCTGTTTGGCTTCGACGAAGGCGGCGCTCTCTGCGCCCTGTTCGCCGCGTCCTACCCGGAGCGCGTCTCGGCTCTCGTTCTGTTCGCGGTGTGGGCCACGTACTACGCGTCGTCTGATTACCCGTGGGGCTGGACGACGGACGAGGCCGAAGAGTGGTGGCAGCTCATCGATCGTCATTGGGGAACCGAGCGCTTCTGGGAGGCGAACAGCACCGTCGTCGACCCGGCGCTTCGACGCGACCCCGAGCGCGTCAAGGCGTGGACTCGCTACGCCCGTTTGTCGGCCTCTCCAGGTTCTGCTCTGGCCATTGAGCGGAAATCGCGCGAGACGGACATTCGAGCGCTGCTCAAGGCCGTGTCGGTCCCGACGCTGGTGATGCACCGGACGAATGATTCGAACGAGCGAGTCGAGCAGGCCCGATACATCGGAGACCAGCTGCAAGACTCACGCGTCGTCGAGCTGCCCGGCGAAGAGCATGCCCCGTTCGCGGGGGATCGGGAACGCGTGCTGCGAGAGCTTCAAGACTTCCTCGCATCGCTCGAGGAAGAACCCGAGCTGGAACGAGTTCTCGCAACCGTTCTCTTCACGGATCTGGTTGGCTCGACCGAGCGGGTAGCCGCTCTGGGCGATCGTGCATGGCGTGAACTCGTCGAGCCGCATCATGCTGTCGTGCGCGGACTATTGGCGCGCTACAGGGGTACGGAGGTGGACACCGCCGGAGACGGATTCTTTGCGACATTCGACGGTCCCGCGCGTGCCGTGCGATGCGGGCGAGCGATCATCGGCGCTGTGCAGCCTCTCGGCCTCGACGTGCGGGCGGGAGTGCACACCGGTGAAGTCGAGGTGATCAACGGGAAAGTCGGCGGGCTTGCCGTGAACATCGGTGCTCGAGTCGCCGGTCTCGCTGAATCGCGGGAACTCCTCGTCTCGTCGACCGTCAAGGACCTGACCGCAGGGTCGGGACTCGTGTTCGAAGACGCTGGTGTGCACGAGCTCAAAGGCATCCCGGAGCAGTGGCACCTGTATCGCGTTCTGGACGTCGCGCCGTAGCTGCCAAGCGAGACGTCCCCGGCGTGCCCCAGTGTGCGGGAATGAAGCTCCTATGACTTGTCAAGCCACGAGCGGCTCCTGGCTCTGCAGCAGGCGGAAGAGGTGGCGGGCGAGGTAGCGCTTGAGGAGACGGGTGGCGTCACGGCGGCTCTTG
>Ga0233417_10000408_pt1 | contig 12816 bp, 9 predicted proteins | sample Sed_MG_FD_189023 | JGI IMG/M metagenome (GOLD analysis project Ga0233417, IMG submission 189023) | Sediment microbial communities from Lake Towuti, South Sulawesi, Indonesia - Sediment_Towuti_2014_0.5_MG | ecosystem: Environmental > Aquatic > Freshwater > Lake > Sediment | place: Indonesia... | reverse complement strand
GCGAAAACCGCTCGCCTCAACTTCCACCACGTATTCGCCCGAAACCAGGTTGGACACCCGGTAGTAACCGTCCGGGGCGGTGGCTGTCTTGAACTCCGCCTTGGTGCCGACGTTCCTCACCACGACCGAGGCGCTGGGCACTGGAGCGCCGGTTGGATCTTTCACGATGCCGCTCACCGTGCCGGTAACCGCCTGGCCGCTCAACGGCGGCACCGCAAGCACGATGGCGCACAAACAGATTAGAAGAACTGGAAATGCCCGTGTTTTGAGAAACATCACCTACTTCTCCTCTCCCCAGGGCCACCCAAGACCCGACATCAAAACGAGTTTGCTTTATTCTACTCCAGAACACTGGAATTCAAGCCTGAATTCTGCGGGGAAGACGATGGAAGGGGGTTACTCGGGGGCGGGCGCCGGCTCGTTAACCTACTGCCTTCCGAACGAGAAATCCCACACCTGGACGTTGCCCTTGCCCTCAGTGAACTCGACCACGGCGTACTCACCGGGCTTGAGCGGAGCCTTCGGCCAGATCTTGTAGAGGCCCTCGCCGACCTGTTGGCGCAAGATCTCGACCTCGTCGCGTTCGTCCAGGATCTCGTTGGTAACCGGTACGATGCTCCAGGTTTCGACCACTCGCGACTCCGACTTCGGCTTCAGCCGAACGAGCCCGAAGCGCTCCTCCGCCGCCAGGCGGATGTAGAACTCCGGCCGGTCGGTTTCTATGGCCTGTTTGGACTGTGCGCCGTCGAGTTCGACCGTGGCCTTCCCGGAGACAACTGGCACCGGCGTGATTACCTTCAAGACGCTCCGCTTCTTGCTGGTGACCACCTTGGATTCCGCCTGGGGCATCTGCCTCAGCTCTTTGCCCTCGATCAGGTAGACGCCCGGCTCGACCGGCACGCGCGCCGCCTCCTCCCGCTGCTCCCTCTCGACGCGATCCTCCTCAGAAACGACCTTGGCTTCCTCCTCCAGCTTCACCTCCCATTGGCGCGTCTCCTCCTCGGTCCGCTTCAGGTCAACGAGGCTCAGGGGCAGTTCTTCCCAGTCTCCGCGCTCGATGCTGTAGTAGCGCACGCGGTCCTCTTGGACCTTGTACTCGCGGACCAGGTGGTAGGTTCCGTCGGTGAGGTAGAGCTTGATGGTGGCGCCGGAGGCGGCCAGCGCCAGCAACAGAAGGCCGAGCCGCAGGACACCGTGCAGGCTCACACCTTCATGATAGGGGGACAGCCCATATATTTCCACACGCGCTGGCGCTGAAAACCGGTGACAGGCTACGCAATCCCCGATTCTGTCGCATGCAGTTTGGTCAGGGTTCGCAAGGAAATCGGGGATTGCGTAGCCTGTCACCGGTTTTCATAATTAGTCATGCGCTATCGGAGACTAGGCAGAGCAGAATTCGAGGTCAGTGAGATCGGCTACGGCGCCTGGGGCATCGGCGGGATCCAGTGGCTGGGCGGGGACGACCGCGAGTCCCTCGCGGCTCTGCGGCGGGCCGTCGAGCTGGGACTCAACTTCATCGACACCGCACTGGCCTACGGCGATGGCCACAGCGAGAAGCTGGTCGGCCAGGTCGTCCGCGAGGCGCGCACGAAGATCTACGTGGCCACCAAGGTCCCGCCCAAGAACCAACTCTGGCCGGCCCAGCCGGGCATCGGCATCGACCGGGTGTTCCCATACCGCTACATCATCGAGTGCACCGAGACGAGCCTGCGCAACCTCGGTCTTGAGGCCGTCGATCTCCAGCAGCTTCACGTCTGGAACCCAGAGTGGCTCCATCGTGACGAATGGCGGCGCGGGTTCGAGGATCTGAAGAAGTCCGGCAAGGCCCGGGCCGTGGGCGTGTCCATCAACGACCATCAGCCGGATTCCGCCCTCGAGCTGATCCGTACCGGCCTCATCGACTCGGTCCAGGTGATCTACAACATTTTCGACCAGACGCCCGAGCAGAACCTCTTCCCCCTCTGCCAGGAGTTGAATATCGGCGTGCTGGCCCGATGTCCGTTGGACGAGGGGAGCCTGACCGGCACGATCCGTGAGGACACCGTGTTCGACCCCAGGGAGTTCCGGGCCGAGTACTTCCGCGGCGACCGCAAATGCCAGGTTGTCGAGCGGGTAGCGGCCCTTCAGAAGGATCTTGTGGGAGTCGAAGGCAGGCTGGCCGAGATCGCGCTGCGGTTCTGCCTGTCGCATCCCGCCGTGGCCACGGTTATCCCGGGCATGCGAAGAGTGTGCAACGCAGAGGCCAACTGCCGCGTCTCAGACACAGGTCCGCTTGATCCGCGGACCATGGGGGTACTGCGAGATCATGAGTGGAACAAGAATTTCTACGATTAGCCTGATCTTGCTCCTGTCCGTGGCTGCCTACGGCTTTCAGCCCGAGTACTTCCCGCTGCAGCCCGGCAACCAGTGGATTTACCACTGCGCCGGCGCCACTTGCGGGAGCGAACCGCCCGTGCTCGAGATCCTCAAATGGGGCGAGTTCGGCGGTCGCTGGTATTCGCTTTTTAAGGGCTTTGACGACGACCAGACCTGGCTCCGCCAGGACCCGGACGGCAAGCTGTGGGCCTTAGATCCGGAGACGCGCCAGGAGAGCCTGTGGTATGACTTCGCGGCCGAAGAAGGCGCTGGTTTCTTCACTGGAGTCCACCGGTGCTCTCCGGGCGCCTTCATCGAATCCCGGCACGCCGCCTACAAAGGCCCGATCGGCGAGGTCACCTGGGCGCTGAAGATCCGCTTCGAGGAGAGCCGCTGCCGAGATGCAGGCCTCAGCGAGGAGTTCTTCTTGCCCTGGATCGGGCTTGTTCACCGCACCGAGACCACCATCGCCGGCCCGCGTTCTTACGACCTCATCTACTCGCGAACCAACGGTGTTACCAATGTAACTGAGCCGCATCTGACGTTTGGGCTTGCGATTGACCAAAGCGCTTATGTGGCCAACCTGATGCCGCCCGTGCCGCCTGACCCGGCGCCGACGATGCTCGCCCGGATCACCCTGCGCAATACGACCGCCGATCCGATCCGGCTGATCTTCCCGAGCAGCCAGCGATTCGACCTCGAGATCCGTAACGAGAACGGCGACGTGGTCTACCGCTGGTCCGAAGGCAAGCCGTTCCTTATGGTTTACGGGGAGGAGGAATTTAGCGGCGAGCGCAATTACGCCGTGATCGTGCGCCTCACGGACAAGGAGGGCAAACCCTTGGCTCCCGGCAAGTACGTCGCCGCCGCGTGGGTCGCCACCGCCGGCAAACCGGCACTTACGGCGTCAGTGGCGTTCGAGATGCGCTGGGTCATGTAGCGGAAGGGTGCTGCGAGCCCGGAACTCCCTCTGGCCGCGGGCGTAGTATGAGACATGCCCGCGAAATCCTTCCTGAGCTTCGCGATCAAGGTGATTGTCGTCCAGGCGGTCACCTATCTGGTCGTCGGCAGCATCGCCTACCAGCTTCTTACCAAGCCGTTCTACACCGGTCCTGACCCTCTGTTTGCCAGCTTCATGCGCACCGAAACTCAGCCGGAGACCTGGGGCCACGTGGTGACGTGGTTCCTGCCCGCCAACCTCCTTCGCGGTCTCCTGATGGCTTTGGCTCTCTGCCCGTTCGCCGAAGCATGGCTGGGTTGGGGCTATTGGAAGCGCTGTCTGAGCCTCGCCGGGCTGTACCTCGTTTTCGGCTTCTGGGCCGCGGCTGTGGCCGCCCCAGGCACGATCGAGGGCCTCGTTTACCTCAGGCCGGAGTTCACCCCGGCGGTGCATCTCAAGGTGCAGCCGGAAATCGTCGTGCAGGGGCTTGCGCTCGGCGCCTGGCTGGCGGGGTGGGTGGCGCCTCGCCGGAAACCGGAGGCGGAACCGGCCACTTGAGCCGATCACGGCGCCGAGGTGGGATGCGGCTCACTGGCACCCATGGCGCGGAAGATCTTCCAGGCGCCGTCGGGCTGGCGTTTCACGATCCAGAGCCAGTTTCCGCGATCCTCCTCGACGGGCGGACCGCCGGCCTTCGGGGTCACCGTAATCGTGTAGGTTCCCCGCATGTAGGCCCAGTCGCCGCCCACCTCCAGCTCCAGAATCTCCGAACTACCACTGACGCTGAACTGCTCGAAGAAGGTTTCGAAGCCCGACCGGATTGCGTCCTTCCCGATGATCGGCGGCTGGTTCTGCGGCAGCAGGATTGCATCGCCGGCGTAGAAGTCCGCGACCGCGGATGCGTCACCTGCAATCCAGGCGGCGGTCCATTCCGGTCCGACCAGCCTTCTGATCACCCCCACATCCTCGGCTCGCTTAGAGGATTCCATCGGATACGTCCTCCGGAGAAGCGTACTCCGCCGACCCACATCAGAACAAGGTCCACCGACCGGCCAGCCGCCTACCCGCTACAATATTCGTTTCATGTCCATTCCCCAAAGAACGGCACCGCTGCCCGCGTGGGAGTCGCGCGGAGCGGCAGGGTCCTCCGATGGCGCCAGTGACGGCGCGACTGCGAGCGGCGCGGCCGCCCCCCAGTCGGCCCTCGACTTCATGGCGCGGCAGGTGGAGCGGGTTCGCCAGTCGCGGGGAAGGAAGCGGATCGTGTTCTTCGAAGGCGGCGATCCCCGGATCGCCGCCGCCGCCGAGCGCCTGGCGCGCGAGAACCTCGTGAAACCCGTGCTGGTGGGACCCAAGCCCGTGGGTGCCCCCGCCGGAGTGACGTTCGTTGATCCCGACACCTCTCCCCGGCTTCGTCACTATGCCTCGATCTACTTCGAGCGACGCAGAGCCCGCGGCATCACCGAAATCGAGGCGCTCGAGACTGCGCGGAAGCCTCTCTATTTCGCCAAGCTGATGCTGGCCGCGGGCGACGTGGACGGCAGCGTCGGCGGCGCGATCACCTCTTCGGCGGACGCTGTGCGCGCGGCGCTGCATTGCATCGGCGCCGCTCCGGGCACCCGCACCGTTTCGAGCCTTTATGTCATGGCGCTGCGCGATCGCGGCATCGGCCACCAGGGCCTGCTCGTCTTTGCCGATTGTTCGATCGTCATCGAGCCGACGGCGGTACAACTCGCTGACATCGCCATTGCCAGCGCCCGGAGCACGCGCATGTTGCTCGGCGTCGAGCCGGTGGTGGCGCTCCTGTCCTTCTCGACCAAAGGCAGCGGGAAGCACAAGCTCGTGGACAAGGTCGTGGAGGCGCTGAAGATCGTGCGCGCCCGTGAATCGGAATTGCACATCGACGGCGAGATGCAGGCCGACACCGCGCTGGTCGAGTCCATCGGCCGCTCGAAAGCGCCCGGCTCGACCGTGGCCGGCCGCGCCAACACGCTCATCTTCCCGGATCTGAATTCTGCCAACATCGCCTACAAGCTGGTCGAGAGGCTGGCCGGGGCAGCGGCCATCGGGCCGATCCTGCAAGGGCTGGCCAAAGCGGGTTGCGATCTTTCGCGCGGTTGCACGGTGGAGGACATCTACAACGTCGCGGTGATCACCGCCGTTCAGGCCGAGAGCCTCGGAAAAAGCGGTCAGACCGCTCTGCCCCTGTAGCGCAAGACCTTGTTAACGCGTCGATGGCGGCTCGGGGGCAGAGAAGTCTGACCCCTTTCCTAGGCACAGCGCCGTTTCACGTGCGATCAGCAGCTCCTCGTTGGTGGGGATCACCCAGACCTGGGTCGGCGCGCCCTCCGCGGAGACCTCCGCTTCCACCGCGATCGCGGCTTCGTTCTTCGGCGGATCGACAGCGATGCCCAGCGCGTCCAGCGCCTCGCAGATGCGCGCCCGGATCAACGGGCGGTTCTCGCCGATCCCGCCGGTGAAGATGACCGCGTCCGCTCCGTTCAGCACGGCGTAATAGGCGCCGATGTACTTCCGGACGCGGTAACAGAACATCCGGATGGCCAGTCCGGCTCGCTCGTCGCCGGCGTCCATCTTCGCGATCAGCTCGCGAATGTCGTTGCTGACGCCCGACACGCCCAGCAACCCGCTCTTCTGGTTCAACAGCGCGAGCGTCTGCTCGACGCCGAGATGCTCCCGGTCCATCAGATACAACACCGCCGCCGCGTCTACGTCGCCGACCCGGGTCCCCATCAGCAAGCCTTCGAGGGGTGTGAAGCCCATTGAAGTGTCCACCGCCCGGCCCCGATCTACCGCCGTCATCGAACAGCCGTTGCCCAGGTGGCAGGTGATCAGCTTAAAGTCCTCGGGCCGCCCGCCGCGAAGCTGCGTGTACCGCTCGGTCACGTAGCGGTGGGACGTGCCGTGAAAGCCGTAGCGCCGGATCCGGTGGCGCTCGTAGGCTTCGTACGGCAGCCCGTAGAGAAACGCCCACAGCGGCAGTGTCTGGTGGAAGGCCGTGTCGAAGACCGCCACCTGCGGCGCGCCGGGCAGCAGGTTGCGCGCGGCGTAGTAACCGCGCAGGTTGTGCGGATTGTGCAGCGGTGCGAGCTCGTTACATTCCTCGATTCTCCGCGCCACCTCCTCGTTCAGGAGCACCGAGTGAGCGAAGTACTCTCCGCCGTGGACCATCCGGTGCCCGACTCCGTCGATGACGCCGTCGCTGGCGAGCGTCCTGATCTGTTCCACCGCCATGCGGATCGCCGCCGCGTGGTCCGCGACCGGTTGTCGGCTCTCCTCAAGCGGTCCGCTGGCCGCCTCGCACCGCAACACGGCGTCCGCAGCGCCGATGCGATCGACAAGGGCCTTCGCCAGGACCCTGTCTCCAGCGCGCTCCATCAACTGCCGGTCCGTCTCGATCAACTGGAGCTTCACCGACGAGCTGCCGCAATTAAGAACGAGGATCTTCATCCAGAGTGTCATTCTATTGTAGGGGTGGCACGCTGGGTGCGCCGGCTGTTCCCTTCGCTACGATGGGACCATGCGCTCCGTCACCGTTTCCTTCTTCTTCTGCCTCACTGCTGCCTGGGCGCAGGTGCCCAAGTCCTGGACCCCTGAGCTGCAGATGCAGGTTCAGACCGTCGGCAGCGTCGTTCCCTCGCCCGATGGCAGGCTCGTTGTCTGGACGCAGACCGCCGCCGTCATGGAAACCGAGAAGAGCGAAATGGTGTCGCAGATCTTCCTCGCGGCCGCCGACGGCTCCGGCCGGGTGCAGCTCACGCGCGGGGAGAAGAGCGCCACCGCGCCCCAATTCTCTCCCGACGGGCGATTCGTCTACTTCCAGTCCGAGCGCTCCGGCAAGCCGAATATCTGGCGCATCGCGGTCACCGGAGGAGAGGCCGACCGCATCGCGGACTGGGAGGGCGCCATCGGCTCCTACAAGGTCTCGCCCGACGGGAAGTGGATCGCCTTCGCCGGCCGCAAGCCGGACGAAGACGAGGAAAAAGCGAAGAAAGAGAAGCGCGACTTCCGCGTGGTCGACGAGAATCCGAAAAACCATGCGCTCTGGGTCGTGCCCGTCGAGCCGGATGCGCAGGGCAAGCGCGCCGCCCGCAAGCTGTTCGAAGCGCCCTATCACGTCACCGCGCTCGAATGGTCCCGTGACGGCCGCTTCCTCGCGTTCTCACACCGGTCTACGCCGGGTGCCGACGACTGGACGAAGTCGGACGTCTCCGAGATCGAAGTCGAACGCGGCCAGGTGAAGCCACTGGCGGCGACGCGCGCCGCCGAATCGGAGCCGTACTACTCTCCTGATGGACGCTACCTTGCTTACACCGTGACTTCCGATCCGCCGCGCTGGCCCGGCGAAGAGCACATCGCGCTGGTCGACAGAATGACCGGTCAACAGCGCTTGCTGCCTCGGACGTTCGACGAACGCCCGGATCTGCTCGGATGGTCGGCCGATTCGTCCCGTGTCATCTTCACTGAAGCAAAGCTCACGCGCAGCGCGGTCTACTCGATTGCGGTGGATGGTCCACCCGCGCAGCTTTATGAGCCTGCGCGCGGAGTTCTCAGCGGCGCGAATCTCAATTCCGGCGGCACGCACATCGGTTTCAGCATGGAGAGTTCATCCGAGGCTCCGGAAGCATTCCTGCTGCCTCTGGCTGGCGCGGGCTCGGGCCCAGTGCCACGGGCGACGCCGGCGCGTGTCAGCGCCGCCAACCTGGACTTGCTCAAGCCGCCGCTCGGCGAAACGAAGGTCATTCGCTGGAAGGCCAAGGACGGGCTTGAGATCGAGGGCCTTCTCACTCTCCCCGCCGGCCAGGAGCAAGGAAAGCGCTACCCGCTGATCCTCAATATTCACGGAGGGCCGGCCAGCGTTTTCACGGAGAGCTTCATCGGCCGGCCTGGCATCTATCCGCTGGCCGCCTTCGCCGCCAGGGGCTACGCAGTCCTGCGGCCCAATCCCCGCGGATCGGGCGGCTATCGAAAGAGCTTCCGCTTCGCCAACGTGAACGACTGGGGCGGCAAGGACTACGAAGATCTGATGACGGGGGTGGACCACGTAATTGCTATGGGGGTAGCCGATCCGGATCGCCTGGCCGTGATGGGCTGGAGCTACGGCGGGTACATGACAAGCTGGGTGATCGGGCACACCAGCCGTTTCAAGGCGGCGGTGATCGGGGCGCCGGTGACCAACCTTTGGAGTTTCACCGGCACCGCCGACATCTCCAGCTTCCTGCCCGACTACTTCGGTGGCGAGCCGTGGGAGAATTTCGAGGCCTACCGGGCGCACTCGCCGATGTCCTACGTGAAGGGCGCAACCACACCCGCCCTCATCCTCCACGGCGAAGCCGACGACCGGGTGCCGATTTCGCAGGGTTACGAACTCTACAACGCATTGAAAAGACAGGGTGCGACGGTCAAGATGGTGGTCTACCCCCGGACCCCGCACGGGGTACGCGAACCGAAGTTCATGCTGGATGTCATGCAGCGTCACCTGGACTGGGTGGAGAAGTACGTGCGGTAGGAGGAGGAGGGAGGAGTGAGGAGGGCAGGGGCAAGTCAGGAGACGTGCCCCACTCGTTGCCCTATATGTTGGGTCGATCTCAAACGTGACCCATCCCGCTGTACCCCGCTTTACTTTTGTCGCTCCTCCGTTTACCATAGAGGCAATCCCCCGGGCCGCGGAGGAGGCGCGCGGAAAGACAGGCCTAAGAAACGAGGATACAGGTCTTGCTGAAACTCAAGCGGCTGGAATTGCAGGGCTTCAAGTCGTTTTGTGACCGCACCGAGATGCGGTTCAACGGCTTCGGTATCGCTGCCATCGTCGGCCCGAACGGCTGCGGCAAGTCCAACCTGAGCGACGCCATCAGTTGGGTTCTGGGGGAGCAATCCGCCAAGTCGCTCCGCGGCGCGCGCATGGAAGACGTGATCTTCGCCGGCACCCGCGAGCGCAAGCCCCTGGGCATGGCCCAGGTAACGCTCACGCTGGTCGATCCCGCGTTGCATGTGACCCACCACTCGCCCTCGAAGACTAACGGCCACGGCGAGACCCGCCCCTCCGGCACAAATGGGCACGAAGCCGCGCAGGCCCGCGTGGGAGACTCTCACAAGCCGGACGGCCACGCTCAGGAGAAGCCCGGCGAGATCACCATTACCCGGCGGCTCTTTCGCTCGGGTGACAGTGAGTACCTCGTCAACGGGCGCCTCGCCCGGCTGCGCGATATCCAGGAGCTGTTCATGGGCACCGGCCTCGGGCCGGAATCCTACGCGATCATCGAGCAGGGTCGCATCGGGCAGATTCTCAGCTCCAAGCCGCAGGACCGCCGCGCCATTATTGAAGAGGCCGCCGGGGTCACGAAGTTCAAGACGAAGCGCCGCCTGGCCGAGGCCAAGCTGGAAAGCGCGAAGCAGAATCTGACTCGCGTCTTCGACATCCTCGAGGAGGTCGGGCGGCAGGCCAATTCGCTGAAGCGGCAGGCATCCAAGGCGCGGCGATACGAAGAGCTGAAGACCGAACTCACCGGCCACCTGCGCCGCCTGCTCTCGGGCCGCTACCGCCTGCTCGAGCGCGAAGCGGCCAAGACCGCGCTCGACCTCAATGTGGCCACGTCCGAGTTTCAGACGATCGCTGCGGGGGTCGGTGAGAAAGAGCACGACTACGCCCGGCTCCAGGCCGAGAGCTACCGTACCGAGAACGAGTTGGCTGAGGCGCGGCGCCGTTTGGCGGAACTGCAAGTCGAGGCCGAGCGGACACGCGGCCGCATCGAGAGCCAGGCGCAGCAGGCGTCTTCCATCGAGCAGCGCCTCGTCGAGGGCGAGGCCGAAACGGGCGAACTCACCTCCCGCATCTCTGCCTTCGAATCGGAGCGGGAGGAGCACTCGGCGCGCGTTCGAGAGCTGGAAGCGCAGGTCGCTTCCGCGCGCGAGCGGCTCGAGGCCAAGGGCCGCGAGCGCGAGCAGTTGCAGGATGCGCTTCGCGCCGCCGAGCAGTTCATTGAAATCTCGCGGCAGAATGTGCTCCGGCTGCTCGGCGAGTCGTCTACGCTGAAGAACCAGCTCGTTCAGATCGACGAATACCTGGCGGGCATCGAGCGCGACGAGGCGCGCGCGCGCAAGGAGGAGCAGGCCGCCGCGGTCGACATCGAACGTCTCACCGCCCTCAAGAAAGAGGCCGGCGAGCGCATGGCTGCCCGGCAATTGGAGCTGGAGTCGATCGGCGCACGGCGCGAGCGCGCCGAAGCGGAGCTGGCCGACCGGCGTGCTCGGGCGGCCGAATTGCGCCACGAGCTTGACCGGCTTCGGGCGGAGTTCTCGGACTCCCGCGCCCGCCGCGATTCGCTCGCCGAGATCCTCTCCCACCGCGCCTACACCACCGAGGCCGTCAAGCGGTTGTTCACCGCTTGCGCGCAGGGACAGGCCGAGGGCCTGCGCCCGCTCGGCGTGCTTGCCGATTTCGTCGAGGTGGATTCCGCTTACGAGAAGGCCGCCGAGGAGTTCCTGCACGACGAACTCGAGTACGTGCTGGTCGAGGACTGGAGCCAGGCGGGCCGCGGCATTGACCTGCTGCGCCGCGATCTCGAAGGGCGCGCAACATTCCTCGTGCATCCCGAGCAGGGATCCACCGGCCGGCGCTCCCGGGCCGAAGAGCCGCCCATCGGGCCGGAAACCGGCATCGTCGGGCGCCTCAGCGAAGTCCTCCGGCTCACCAACGGCCTGACGGACGCTCCGGTCGAGTTGCTGCCGCGCCTGGCGCGCTGTTTCCTCGCCGAAGACCCACAGGTGGCGCAGCGCCTCGCGCAGCAGTATCCGGACCTCTTCTTCCTGCTTCCTAACGGCGTGTGCTACCACGGCCAGGCGGTCAGCGGCGGCAAGAAGGCCGCCAGTGGTCCGCTCGGCCTGAAGCGCGAATTACGTGAGCTGAACACGTTGGTGGTTCTGCGCCAGAAGGAACTCGATACGGCCGCCGCGTCGATCGAGGACCTCGAGCGCGAGATCGCGTCGCTCGAGCAGGCGCTCGAAGGGATGCGCGCCGATCAGCAGGGCCAGGAAAAAGAGGCGCTCGCGCTCGACCACGAATTGCGAAAGCTCGCCGAAGAGTTTGCCCGCGCCAGCTCACGATTGTCGGTGGCGCGGATCGAGCTCGAGCGGCTGCGCGGGGAAAAAGAGCGGTCCGTGGCGCAGCGCACCGCCTGCGCGGCCGGCATTGCCGACATGGAGCAGGCGCGGCGCCAGCAGGAGGCCGCGCTCGAGCAGGCGCGCGCCGAACTCGACGCGCGGCAGGCCGACACGGCCCGCATCGGCGAAGAGCATGCGGCGCTTCGGGCGGAGCTTGCTGGACTGGACGAACGTCTGCGCGCGGAGCAGGCCGCTCGCGGGCGCCTGGAGAGCCAGCTCGCCGAAGTCGCCGAGCGGCGGGGGGAAATCGCCTCTGAGATGGAGCGCCTCGGCGTCGAGCGGGCGCGACTGCTCGCCGACAATATCGAACTCGATCGGCGCGCGGCCTCGCTCGCCGGGGATATTGCGCGTTTGGAGGAGGAGGCTGCCAGGTTAGCCGAGCTCGAGACAGGGCAGCGGGCCGAGATGGCTTCGCTCGAGGAAGCTCTCCGCCAGATGCGTCTGGAGGCGCAGCAGGCGCAGGAACGCCGGGCCCAGATCGAAGTCGGGCTTGTGCGGCGCCAGGCCGAACTGAAGTTCCTCGACGAGACCAGCCGCAAGGACCTCAACGTTCCCATCGCCGAAATCGCGAGCGGCGAAGAGACGGTTCCCGATGAACTCGAGCTGGCGGAGGTCGAGCAGCGGCACAACGACCTCAAGGCGCGTATTGAGGCCCTCGGCCCGGTGAATCCGCAGGCCCTCGAAGAATACGAGGAAGCGCGGCAGCGCTACGACTTCCTCAACACCCAGCGCCAGGACCTGCTCGATTCCATCCGCGATACCGAGCAGGCGATTCACGACATCGACGCCGAAACGAGGAAGCGGTTCAGCGAGGCCTTCGAGGCCATCAACGCCAACTTCCGCGAAACGTTCCGCACCCTGTTCGGCGGCGGCGCCGGCGAGATGCGGCTGACCGACGAAGCCAACGCCGGCGAGTCGGGCATCGACATCGTCGCCTCGCCGCCCGGTAAGCGTCTCCAGAACGTGTTGCTGCTGTCGGGCGGCGAGAAAGCCCTCACCGCTCTGGCGCTGCTGATCGCCATCTTCCGTTACCAGCCGAGCCCCTTCTGCATCCTCGACGAGGTGGACGCGCCGCTCGACGAACCCAACATCCAGCGGCTCACCCGCCTGCTCAAGGAGATGTCCGAGAAGACGCAGTTCATCGTCATCACCCACGCCAAGCGGACCATGGAATCGGCCGAGGCCCTGTACGGCGTCACCATGCAGGAACCCGGAGTTTCCAGGCTCGTCTCCGTCCGCTTCAACTCGATGCCGCCGCCGGGCGAGGCAGTGGCGACGGCCGAGGGCGCGCGGGCGAACTGAGGTAGGACAAACCGCAGAGGCGCGGAGGGCACAGCGCAGCC
>Ga0233417_10000406_pt1 | contig 12851 bp, 10 predicted proteins | sample Sed_MG_FD_189023 | JGI IMG/M metagenome (GOLD analysis project Ga0233417, IMG submission 189023) | Sediment microbial communities from Lake Towuti, South Sulawesi, Indonesia - Sediment_Towuti_2014_0.5_MG | ecosystem: Environmental > Aquatic > Freshwater > Lake > Sediment | place: Indonesia... | reverse complement strand
CCATAGATGCGCGGTGATGTCAACGTTAGATAATGAGAACGGGCTGTTGCTGGATCTCGCCTGTCACCATGGCTTCCCGTTCACCGGCATACATGTTGACTTCCGAGCGGATGCCGAAGCCGGGCAGGTAAATGCCCGGCTCAATCGAGAAGCAGGTCCCGGGGATGACACGCCGCTCGTCATGCGTCTCCAGGTTGTCCATGTTGGCGCCTGTGCCGTGAACCTCCGTGCCGATGGAGTGGCCGGTGCGATGAACGAAGTACTCGGCGAAGCCTCGCTCGCGGATGAAGCCGCGGGCGGCGTCATCCACTTCGCAGCCGCGAAGAGGCTGCCCCGCGCTCGCGCGTTCCTGGACCAGGCGGACGGCGATGTCACGCGCCCCGCGGACAATGTCGAATACGTTGAGAATCTCCGTGGGAACGTCCGGGCCGCAAAACCCGGTCCAGGTGATGTCATAGTAAACCGCGTCAGGGCGGTCCAGTTTCGCCCACATATCGATGAGCACCAGGTCGCCTCTCTTCACTTCGCGGCAACCGTCCGCGAAAGGCTCGTAGTGCGGGTTGGAAGCATTGTCGTTCACCGCAACGATGGGGCCGTGGTCGGTGATGACGCCGGCGCGCTCGAAGCCGCGGCGGATGAATTGCTTGACATCGAACTCCGAAATCCTCCCGCCGCTGCGCAGGCAGTCCCCAATATGGAGAAACGCCTGCCGCCGGACCTCATCGGTAATGCGGCCGGCTTCCAGGTGCATTTGAAGCTGCGCGGCAGTCCACCGGGAATCGAAGGACTGGATGAGGTCCGCCGAGCTGGCAACCTCCAGCCCGAGGCTTCGGACATGCTCGACCGTGCCGGCGTCCACCATGGCCACATAGGGCACGGCACAGTTGGGAGAGTACTGCATCGCCACTTTCCTGCACCCTTGCAGGAGATCCAGGAGTCCAGCCTGAAGCGTCTGCCAGCTTGCGTACTGGGCTTTTCTTCCTGGAAGGGCGTCGAGCATGCCTGATTCGATTCGATGGACGAGGCCGCGGGGCTCGCCGTGGGCGGGAATGAGGTAGTACCAGCGGCGCGTTACGTGCCGCGGCGGCCGGAAGCCCAACACCCTATAGGCGAGTGGGTCGCGCTCATGGTGATCGAAGAAAAGCCACCCATCCAGGTTCTGTTCTCTCAGCGCATCTTGAATTGCATGAAGATCCATATTGGCCTGTCAGTTCGCATCGAAGAACGGCCGCCACTTCTCCGCGGGAGGAGGATCGGTCATAAGGCTGACGATGATCAGGCTGGCGACGGACGCTGCCAGCGCCGGATACACCGCATCCACGGACTGGATGCCCGCCAGGTTCCACCCAACCGTGATCGCCGTGCCGAGGACGATCGAAGAAACCGCGCCGGCCGCCGTGGTTCTTCGCCAGAAGAACACCGCGAGCACAGCCGGCGTTACCGCGGCGCCGTACACGGTGTAGGCGTAGAGCGCCGCGCGGAGAATCGATTCAAAGTGCGCAGCCTGAAGCAGGGCAAACACCCCGAGCGCGACGACAATCACTCGCGAGACCACCAGGGTGTGTCTCTCCGGCGCGTTCCTGTTGATGAAGCGTTCATAGACGTCATGGATCAGGTTCGTCGCGGGAGAGAAAAGGTAGTTGTTGGCGGTGGAAATCACTTTCGCGAAGATTCCTCCCAACAGCAACGCGCCGGCCCAAACGGGGAGTCCCATCTTCGCCGAGGTCGGGATGATTTCTCTCGCTTTTTCGATCCGGAACTGAGAACTCCCAATCACGCCCAGAGAGATCAGCAGGGTCTCCAGCAGCAACGTGCCTGCGATCCATCCGGCGACGGCGCGGCTCGCGTCGCGCTCGCTGCGCGCCGAGAAGAACTTCTGGTACATGCCCTGGTTGCCGATCAGCAGCAGCATGCCGGGCAACATCAAGGCCAGCGCCTGGTGGAACGAAAGCGGACCCAGGACGGTGAAATGCGACCCAGGCAGGCCTCGCCGGACGGCTTCCCAGCCGCCAACGCCGGCCAGCAAAAGGGGGACGGCAATGACGACCACCACCGTGACAAGCGTGCCGATGACCAGATCGAGATAGGCCACCGACGCCATGCCGGCGGCGGCGGTGAACAGGATGACGAAGCCGGCCGTCATGTACATGCCCGTCTGCCGGTCCACTTCGGGGAAAATCAAATGAAGGACGTCGCCGCCTCCGATGAACTGGTAGCTGGTGATGACTGTGTAAGAGATGACAATGGCCACCGTTCCCATCAGGCGGGCCGTGGCATTATAGCGGGTCTCGAGCAGGTCGGGCACCGTGAATTGCGCGAAACGGCGCGCGCGGGGGGCAATCGACCAGATGACAAGCAATCCCGCCCAGCCGCCGGCCGGCTGCCACAAAGCGGCGAACCCGTTCATGTAGGCGTTTTCGCCGCCGGCGAAAAGGCTTCCCGCTCCAATCCAGGAGGAGAGCAGGGTGAACACGAGAACCGGCCATGGCAGCTTGCGCCCGGCCACAAGGAAATCAGAGCGGCTACGCACCGAGAGCGTCTTGTACGCCGTAACGCAGGTGAGGGCGAGGACGACTCCGCCGATGGCAATAGCATAGGCCATCGGTTCACCCGCCCGTTCTTTCCAGCCGCGCAGAGCGGATTGAAGCGCGCAAGTTCGCCGTCCCTGCTATCCCGACCGGCCACGTTACGGCGAAACTCACGACGTCGTCCAGCCAGTCCTGGCTTGTGCCGTCGCAGTGCTGGGTTGCCACCGTTAAAGTATAGTCCTGCGGCGCAAGCAGGCATTTCATGACGAAGTCCAACTGGAGGATGTCGCCGACCTGGAAATCACCGAGGCTCATGTTCTCGATCCTGGTGTTCGTCCCGTAGACGTCCAGGCCCAGGCGGTTGCGAATGAGGAAGCCGGCCACCGGGTCGTTAACGGGGCGGTGAAAGACCGCGCGGACCCGAATGTGCAGGATATCGCCGCTCTCGATGGGGCCGGCCGGCCCGCCGTCGCGGTTCACAAGGTCGACCGATACAATGCGGCTTGCGCCGTCGCCGTGGCGGTGAGCATGTTCCAGCGCAGGCCTCGGGCGCCCGGCGGGGTTCTCCCGGTTCTGCCATTCGTGAACCAGGCCGACGTACCTGTTGACGATTTCATTGGGAGAGGAATCGGCGACGATCCGGCCCTCGAGCATCAACACGGCGCGGTCGGCCAGGCGTTTCACCAGTCCGAGGTCGTGCGAGACGAACAGAATCGTGACCTGCCGCTCTTTCATTTCCTCGAACTTGCGCATGCACCGGCTCGCGAAGATGGCGTCGCCGACGGCGAGCGCTTCGTCAACGATGAGAACCTCCGGTTTCACGTGGATGGCCGTGGCGAATGCCAGGCGCACGTACATGCCGCTGGAGTATTCCTTGACGGGCCGGTCGACGAACGTTCCTATTTCGGCAAACGCTTCAATCGCCGGGAGAGCCTCTTCCACCTCTTTGCGAGACAGGCCAAGCAGTTCGCCATTGAGCAGGACGTTCTCGCGGCCCGTGAACTCGGGATTGAAGCCCGCCCCCAGCTCCAACAGCGCGGCCATTCTGCCTTGTGTGATCACCCTGCCCGATGTGGGCCTGGTAATTCCGCTGACAATTTGGAGCAACGTGCTCTTGCCGGACCCGTTCGGACCGACAATTGCCAGAAACTGGCCGCGCGGCACCTCCAGCGACACATTGGAAAGGGCCCAGAAGTCCGTGTGAGCTTTCCGTCCCGCGAGGCGCGCGAGTTCCAACAGCCGGTCGTAGGGCCGGCGGTAAAGCGGGTAGCACTTGGAAACCCTCTGGACGGCGATCACGAGGAAACACGACTATAGCGCGTTTTCCCGGTAGCGCTCAAATCCGGTGTTGACGCCGGCGGTGGCGCCCCGAGAGACTGAATCCATGCGGATGAGCAGAAGGACCGTGCTGGCTGGGACAGCGGGCGCGCTGGCGGCGAAGAGCGCCCGTCCGATGCGGCTCGCCGTGTGCAGCGAGACATTCGCCGGGATGAGCTTCCGCGAAGCGTGCCGTGCGGCAAACCGGACCGGATATGAAGGCATTGAGATCGAACCCGCTCACCTGAGCGGTGACCCGGCCGGGTTGAGCGCCGGCGAGCGACGCGAACTGAAGCGGACCATAAGCGATGCCGGTCTGCGATATGTCGGGTTGCATTCCGTCCTGAAGTCGCCGCCGGGCCTGCATCTGACCACCGCCGATGAGGTGGTGCGCGCGAAGAGTTGGGAGTATTTCGGCCGGCTGATCGAGTTGGCGGCGGATCTCGGGGAGAGGCCGGTGGTGGTGCTCGGATCGGGTCGGCAACGAGCCGCGGAAGGGGCCGTGAAAAGCTCCGAGGCGGTGGCGAGGATTGAAGAAGGGCTCAGGAGGGTGGCGCCGGCGGCCGAGAAGAGGGGCGCGGCGATTCTGCTTGAGCCGCTGGCGCCGCACCTGTGCAACGTGCTGAACACGCTGGCGGAAACGGCTGCGATCGTGCGGAGCATCGGCAGCCCGGCCGTCCGCACGATGTTTGACGCGCACAACACAGCGGCCGAGAAGCAGAGCCCCGCGGAGCTGCTGCGCGCTTACTTTCCCTACATCGGCCACGTACACTTGAACGAGATGGACGGCCGTTATCCGGGCGCGGGCGATTATCCGTTCCAGGAAGTCCTCCAGGCGCTCAAGGATCTTGATTATGGCGGATGGATCTCGGTGGAGGTTTTCGATTTCAACCCGGACGGGGAAACGGTGGCGCGGAAGGCGCGGGAGTATCTCCGAAGGGTTGAGGAGAAGCTGCGCTGAGCTGAGCTGGGAGGTTGCATCGCGAGGGGTCGGGCAGCAGCAGGGCGGTTCAAGGCCGCGAGTCCAGAAGGGCCACAGTCAAGACCGGGTGAGGCAGCCTCACCGCGCTATTCCGGCCGCTGGACGGTAACGAGCACAGGGTCGCTGGAAACCGCCCCGGCGAGGTTGCGCACCTGAACGACATACAGGCCGGGGCGCAGCGTATCGGGTATCTGGCCGGATACCTGGTCGGGCGCGGTCTGCAACAGGGGAATGGCGACGTCGCTGAAGGCAACGCAGGAACCGCCCAGGACCGAGGGCGGCGGAAGCGTTTCGCCAACGGCGGCCTGGGCCAGGTTTCGCCCCAGCACGGTGACGAAGGAGCCGGGGCGGAGATTCTGGCTGCCGTCGTTGGAATTGACGATGCCGCGGTTGCCCGCCGGGATCTGCGGACGAAGCGTGGGCGAAGATCCTTGCAGCGGGATCACGCTGAGGCCCGAGATCGTGATGGCATACCCGGTACCTTTGGAATCGACAACCAACTGGCGCGCCGGCACGCCGAGCCGCGCGGCGCCGAAAACGAGCGAAGGCGGGTTCTCCGGCGAAACAGCCACGATTGATTCGGCATTGGTGCGCGTATCGACCCGCTCGATGGTGGCGCGAGGATCGTCGCGCGTCTGGGCGTTCAAGTTGGCGCGGACAGGCAGCGTCATGCGGAGAAGCGAGTTCTCGCCCGAGGCCACGACGGACGCAATGTGCCTCTGGCCGGCGCTCACGATGGTCTGCGTGGGCGGCTGGCCGGGCGCTGGGGGTGGGCCGAACTGAATAGCGCCAGGCCGCTGGGCCCCGCCGATCTGCGCCAGGGCGGGACTGAGAACCAGGCCGTTAACGGCGAAGAAGTTGCCTTTCGCCGCACCCGAGGCGGGTCCATAGTAGCTCTGAATGGGCGCTTCGTTAATCAGGCGGCCGGCCGTGAAATTGTCCGCCAGCGCGTCGTACAGGTAGGCGTTGCCGTTGCCGGCCAGCGCCACTAAGTACTCGCCGCCCGGCGTCTGCGCGAAGGAATACTGGGCCGGGCCGGCCAGCGTCGAAACTGAACCGGTTGGGGTGATGATGGGGCTGAGCGGCCGCGGAATCGCCTCGTTGCCGAGCACCCGCCACAAGCCCCCGTTCGACATGATCACTTGCAGCCCGGAAAGGCCCATCCCGAGGGCTTGAGGCCGGACGGCGTTCTGGTTGCCAGGCCTGGGAATGGGCGGGAAATCGATCTTGCCGATGACCTTCCTGGTATCAAGGTCGATGACGCTGATCCACTCGCCGTTGTTGCCCACGTAGAGGAGGCTGCCGTCGAGCGACATCGCCATCGAGTGCGGCAATTGTCCAACCTCGATCGGATCGAGGAACTTCAGGCGGCGGGTGTCGAAGACCTCGACCCGGTTGTAGCCGGAATTCGAGATATAGACCCTGCCTCGCGGCTCATCCAGGATCAATTCCTGGAGCCCCTCGTTGTTGGCGAGCGTAGTGGGAACCGGATAGATGACGCCGCGCTCGTCATTGCCGCGGAAGTTCATGTAGACGCGAATGGTGTTCGGGAAATTGACCGCTTCGCGCGATTGCAGGTTTACGTTGATCGCCGTTCCGCCGCCGCCGCCGGAGCCGGTAAAGATATTGGTCCCATTCTGGCGCACGACGCCCGAGCGTCCCGGCTCCATGACGAATTCGATCGTCGACGGCGCCAGGCCGCTCGTGACCTGGCTTATCAGCGCCGTGCTCATCACCGGAACCGTGTAGGTTAGCTTGCCGCCGCCAATGTTCTCGACCCGGACCCGGGCGCGGGCAATTCCTTTGTTACACGGGTCCACGGCAAGGAAGACCTGGGCCGACTCCGGCATGATGAGGGGCTGTTCAAAAAGCTTTCCCACCGGCAAATGGATTACCCCTGACTCCGACGATGCCCAAACGTCCTCGCCGGAATTCGTGGTGACCATCTTGCCGAGAATGCTTTCCGGCATTCGGAGGCCAAGGCGTACGCCAAGATTACGGCTGCTGGCGAGGAACAGGGCGCGTGCCGACGGACTGACTGTGGTGTTGTTGGCCGCCGTATTGAAAGCCCCGAGGAGCCGGTCTCCGTCCGGCAGGAAAATGCTGCCGCCGAAGTTGCGGGCGATGGTGATTGCCGGGTTGGCTCCGGTAGCGAATTGGAACGGCAGGTTGGCGGTGCTCATCTGGGCCAGGACGTTCAGCGTCGATGTTTCGTGAAGCGTGGATCCCGCCATGAAGCGGGCGCCGTCAGGCGATATGGCGAGGACTGTGGATTGTCCTGTCACCGTCCTGTTCCTGAGCACCGTCCCCGAGGCGACCTCATAGACGAAAAGCGTCGTGTTGGCGCTGTTCTGGGTCTGGTTGATGGCAACCATGCCCACGATGAACTGCCCGTCCGGCGTGCGGATCAATCGTCCGGGAAAAGCGGTGGCCGGACGGCCGGCGAACACCAGTGGGAGGGGATTGGGCGTGCTGATCGGCGGAGGTGACGGTACCGGGGTGAGCTGCTGGAAGGCTTCCTGGTTGCGGTCGAACAGAAGCAGCGTGTTGAGCGCGTTGTTGGTTCCGGAGCCCTGTGTGGTGATCAACACCCGGCCGTCGAAACCGACCTCGACACCCTCGGGCCGGGCAGGCAGGCTGACCGTTTGAACCACGAACTGCATATCCAGGTCCACGACGCTGAGAGTCGCGCTCTGCGTGTTCGTGACGTAAAGCCAGCGCCCGTCCATGGACATCGCGGCCGAAGAAGGAAACTGGCCGACCTGGATACGGTTTTCCACCTGCTGCGTCTTGAAGCTGTAAACCGTGACACGGCTGCCGCCGGAATCGACGAGGTAAAGGCGCTGCCGCAGCTCGTCAACCACCAGGTCGCTGGGGGTGCCTCCAAGGGGGATTACCGTGCCGAAACTGGCGCCTTCGGTCACCGTGCCGAACTGAAACTGCCCGAACAGGGGGAAACAGGGGGCGGCGAAAAGGATGAGAACGTAGAGATGAAGAGACTTCAATCTTAATTGCGGAGTCATTCCCTAGTACGATAGTCTAAACCCTTTGAACCGATTGATGTTGCGCTCCGCAACGGAAAGTCCCTTTTAGGGTTAAGGAGTTTGACTGAGCCTGCGTATTCGTAATCAGACCAGGGAGTCTCTTTTAGCGGAAAACGCCGAGATTGCCGACACCAGCCGGAAGCGTCGCGTCGGGCTCCTGAAGCACAGTAGCTTGCCCGACGGGGAAGGGTTATGGATTGTGCCGTGCGAAGCAATCCATACGTTTGGGATGAAATTCACTATTGATGTCATCTTCCTCAATCGAAAACACGTCATTATAAAGACACGCCAGAACATGCCAAGGCGCAGGCTCTCGATTTGTCTCCCCGCTCACTCGGTGCTGGAGTTGCCGGCGGGCAAGATTGCCGAAACCGGAACACGTCCGGGGGATCAATTGGTCTTCGAGAAGCTATGAGGGCGGTCGCTTCACTCGCACTGGCCGCTTTGCTGGCCGCCGCTTGCTCCTCGCGCCGGGCGGCCGCGCCGGCGCCACCCAAGGCGCCTGCCGGCGGTGTTCAGTACACGATGCAGCGACAGGTGGCCAATGCGGTGGACGCCGGCGAGGGCGACTTGACGTTGCGCATGCTGCGCACAAAGATGGAGGCGGAGCCAGGCAACCTGTCGGTGCGTATGCAGATTGCGGCTCATTACGAGGCCTCAGGTTTCCCCGAGGTCGCCCGGGAGCACTACCGATTGGCGGCCGCGCGTTTCCCGGAAGACGCCAGGCCTGTGCTGGAACTGGCCAAGTCCTGGCGCCGAGCGGGACAACGCGAAAATGCCGTGCGGGCGCTGGAACAATTCCTCCAGGCGGGGCCGAGCGCGCCGGCGGAGGTCCACGCCTGGCAGGGCATTCTCCTGGATGAACTGGCCCAGTATCCCCAGGCCGAGGCCGCCCATCGCAAAGCGATCGCAGCTTCTGAACCGCGTTCGTATCTGCACAACAACCTCGGGCAGAATCTGGTGCTGCAAAACCGTTTGGAGGAAGCGGCGGCGGAGTTCCGGCGAGCGGTGGCGCTGGACCCGCAGTCGGATATCGCCCGAAACAACCTTGGTATCGCTTTGGCGGCGGATCCCCGGCAAGCGGTGGCGCAATGGAAGACGCAAAACAGCCCGGCGGCGGCGCACAACAACCTGGCAGCCGTGCTGATCGAACGTGGCAGCTACCGGGAGGCGCGCCAGGAGCTGGCGCGGGCGCTGGGATACGACCCACAATATCAGCCGGCGCTGCGGAACCTGCTGCTCGTCGCGGAGCTCGACGGGGAAGCACCCACCGTGAGGACCGAAAGCAGCAAGCCTTCGTTGGGCAAGCGGTTTGTGACGGCGCTGGCGCGACTGGCCGGAGCGCCGGCCGCTCAAGAGCCCGCTAAGGCGCCGGAAACGAAAGAAACGGCGTCGCGCGAAAACCAGCCAGCGGCTCCGGCCGAACAGGGGCCGCGGAATTGAATAGGAGATTGGAAGAGATGTTGAAGCAACTCTGGCGGAGATTCTTAAGAGACGAGCAGGGGCAGGACCTGGTGGAATACGCATTGATCGTAGCCGCAGTCGGTCTGGCCCTCATCGTAACGGTCAATCAACTATCCCAGGCCATCGTGAGCTTGTATTCGAGCATTACGGGCGGCGTGGCCAGCATCGGCGCTTCCGGACAGTAGCGGGACGGTTGCCTGGCATTGGGTCGAGCCGGCTGGCGAGTCCTGTGGGCCCCCGACCTGGGTGTGCTGGCGTTTTCCTTTACGGTTTTTTACGCGCTGGCCGCCTTCGACGGACCCCGCAAGCTGTTCCGTGATGCCGACACGGGCTGGCATATCCGTAACGGAGAGTCGATCCTCGCCACGGGTCGTTTGCCGGAGCGCGATCCTTACTCGTTCAGCCGTCACGAGGAGACGTGGTTTGCATGGGAATGGGGCGCGGACATACTGATGGGCGCGGCGCACCGCTGGAGGGGACTGCGCGGTGTAACACTGCTGTTTGCGGCGGCGCTGGGCGCCTGCTCCTGGCTGTGGGTACGGTTGACGTGGGCCACGGGCGGGGACTTCCTGATCGCCTGCGCGCTGGCTTCTCCGATGCTGTCGACGGCGAACCTACACTGGCTGGCCCGGCCGCATGTTTTCAGTTGGATATTCCTTCTCGCCGCGCTGCTGGCAGCCGAGCGAGACTGGGGGCGCTTCCGGGCGCGCCACGGTTTGGCCATCGTTGTTGGATCGGCCCTTTGGGCGAACATGCACGCGAGTTTCTTCTTCGGTCCGCTGCTGACGCTCACCTACGCGGCCGGAAGCTGGCTGCGAGCCCATCTGTGGGAGACCGACGAGGCCGTCGAAAGGCGTCGTCAGGTCTGGTTGTTGTGGGCCGCGGCCTGGTCCGCCGCCGGCACGCTGCTTACGCCATACGGCTGGAAGCTGCATGCGCATGTATATGGCTACCTGAGCGATCGCGAACTGCTGCAACAGATCGGGGAATTCCAGAGCTTCAATTTTCACGTCGAGGGCGCGTCGCAGATATTGCTGGCGCTGGCGGTGGCGGCCGTTGGCGGTGTGCTGGCGCTGGGACAGAGACGGGCGGAGCATTTCCTGCTCGCCGCGGTTGTGTTGGCGATGGCGGTCCGGTCGGCGCGGGCTCTGCCGCTGACGGCGCTGATGCTGCTGCCGCTGGCAAACGGCGCGATTACACAGGCGCTGACCGGCTGGCAGACAGCGCGGCCGGAGTGGCGAGCAAGGCTGGACGCCTTTTTCCGGTATTCGGGGAATCTGCGCCGGTTGGAGTTGGGCAGCGGCGGCTATGCCTGGCTTCCGCTGGTTTGTCTGGCGGCATACTGTTGGCTGGCCACACCGGCGGTGGCCGCCCGGACCGGTTTTCCCATGGACCAGTTCCCCGTCGAGGCGGCCAGCGCTCTGGAAGAGCTGCCGGCGGAAGCCCGCCTGCTTGCGCCGGACAAGTTCGGCGGCTACCTGATCTACCGGTTCAACGCGCGGCGCAAGGTATTCTTCGACGGGCGGAGCGACTTCTACGGCGCAGCCTTCATGAGGCGCTACATCCGGCTGGTGCAGATGCGGCCCGGCTGGGCGCAAACTCTCGACGAGTTCCGTTTTACCCACGCCCTGCTGCCGAACGATTATTCTCTTGTAGATGGCTTGCAGCGCCTGGGATGGACGGTACTGCACAGAGACGGCACGGCGACGCTGCTGGCGCGGCAGGCAGTGAGCGCCCGAGGTTGAGTGACTGACAATGGACCGGCAAAGACTGCTGATGATCTTCGCAGCGGCATGGGTGTCTGCCGCGCTGCTGACGTGGTTTCTCTACGCCAGGACGAAGGCGCCGAAGACGGAGGCGATGGCACGGATCGTCGCCGCGGCGCGCGACCTGCCGGCGGGCACGCGGATCGGCAAGGACGACGTACGCCTGGTCAGCGTGGCGCAGCACGATGTGCCCAAAGGCGCGGTGTTGCGGTATGAAGACATCAAGGACCGGGCGCTGCTGGTCCCGGTGAACAGCAATGAGCCGATAACCGTGTCGCGGCTGAGCAGCCTGGCTGGCGCCGAGGGTGTGGCCGCCACCATCGAGCCAGGCAAGCGAGCCGTCTCGGTTGCGTTCACCGACGCGAGCGGCGCCAGCGGGTTGATCCAGCCGAGATCCAGAGTGGACGTCTTGTTCACGCGTTCCGGCGGGGGATTGCAGGAAGCGCTCACGGTGACGCTGCTGGAGGACGTTCCCGTACTGTCGGTCGGGCGCGTAACGGAAGTCAAAGCCACGGACACCGCATCGGCGGCTGCCCGCTCGCAGAACCAAACAGCGACTCTGATGGTGACGCCGGAAGACGCCAAGAAATTGGAGCTGGCAAAGAACCACGGCAAGATCAGCCTGGCTCTGCGCAACCCGCTCGACCGGTCCAGGCAGCAGGATGCCGCGGCGGCGACCGCTGAGGCGCTCGATCCGTTCTTGTTGAAGGGACCGAGACGGCGCTTGAACTCAGGAGGCCGCGTGCGCGACAGCAAGGACTGGGCGTCGCTCACCGGCGAAGAGCTCCCTCCGAAGAAGGAAGAGAAGAAGGAGCCGCCGAAACCGAAAGTGGTGGTGGATGTCTTCCGCGGTGACAAGCACGTGCAGGAGGTCTTCCAATGAGGCCTCGCCGGATTGCCATTCCGATTCTGCTGGCGGCGGCCGCCGCCTGTGTCGCCCAGACGGCGGGCGTCCGCCAATTGAGCGTGCTGGTCGGGCGCGGCGAACTTCTTCAATTTGACGCCGACATCCAGAGGGTGGCGGTGTCGGAGCCGAAGATCGCCGACGCGGTTGTGGTTTCGCCTCGTGAAGTCATGGTCAATGGTAAGGGAGCAGGCAAGGCAAGCCTGGTGGTGTGGGAGACGGGGCAGCCGCCCGCCCGCTATCACGTGACAGTCCAACCGGACCTTGGTGAGCTGGAGGCGTTGCGGGTTCGGCTGGCGGCTGATGTGCCGGAAGGCAAAGTCGAGCTGAATGGAAATGAAGAGACATTGGTGCTCACCGGCAGCGTGAAAAGCCGCGAGGAGGCCGCCCGGCTGGAGGCGATGGCCAGCACCCATAGCAAGAAGGTAGTGAACCTGCTTCAATTGCCGCCGGCACCCGAGCCCAGGCAGATCCTTTTGCAGGTCAAGTTCGCCAGCGTGGACCGGGTGGGGCTCGAAGAACTGGGTTTCAACTGGTTTAGCCGCAACGACAAGATGATAGGCGCGGTTTCCACGCAGCAGTTCACCGGACCCAGGTTCAGCCAGTTGCAGTTCGAAAACCAGCAGTTCGCCAACTCCAGCGTCAACTTCTCCGACCTGCTGAACATTTTCCTTTTCCGGCCGGATCTGAACATCGGCGCCACCATCAAGGCCCTGCAACAGAGGAACCTGCTGCAAATCCTGGCCGAGCCGAACCTGATCTGTATTGAGGGCAAGGAGGCGAACTTCCTGGCCGGCGGCCAGTTCCCGTTCCCCACGATCCAGGCAACCACCACAGGGGGCGCCG
>Ga0233417_10000405_pt1 | contig 12909 bp, 12 predicted proteins | sample Sed_MG_FD_189023 | JGI IMG/M metagenome (GOLD analysis project Ga0233417, IMG submission 189023) | Sediment microbial communities from Lake Towuti, South Sulawesi, Indonesia - Sediment_Towuti_2014_0.5_MG | ecosystem: Environmental > Aquatic > Freshwater > Lake > Sediment | place: Indonesia... | reverse complement strand
AGGCGCCCCCTCGCTGAGTCTCGCGCGGGTAGGTACATGCAGTTCTCCCGCAGCAGCCGGACCGCTGAGGGTCACGCGGATCTCAAAGCTCTGGCCAGGCGCGACAACAGCGGGGTTCACCTCGAGGGATGCCAGCGTGAGAGTTGCATGGGGTGCGATCTCGAGTGTCGCCGCCCGGCTGGTCTCCCCGAGCCGGGCCGTGAACGTGTAGTTGCCGGGGAACAGTGCCCCGGGCAGAGGCAAGGAAGCCGAACCGGCGCCAGCGCCCACCGGCAACTCGAACTCGGTTACCCGGGCTCCAGCAGGATCCGTGACTCTGACCTGTATCACCAGCGGCTCCGGTGCGGGTGACGAGAGCCGGGCCTCGATGGTGAAACCCCTTCCCTCCTCGATCGCCGGAGGGTTGACCGCAAGAGACTGCAAAGTCGCGGTTCCGCCCCCACGGATAGGTGGGGCAGGTACGGTTGCGCCGCGCTCGAACTGCTCCCAAGTGTCACCAAGCGGTACTACCGTTTCCCCGAAAACCGTTGCTGTGCCCCCGAAAAGCACGGTGCGGCGTCGTGCCGTGTCGTAGACCATCGCATGATCCCAGCGCGCCGATGGTCCCATGTCCTGGCGGATCGTCCAGTGCCGTCCGTCCCATTCCCAGGTGTTGCCGAACGGGACCGCATTATCGGCCAGAGATGGCAAGCCTCCGAAAACCAGAATGCGGTTCTCGGTGCCCGCCATGGCCAAGGCTGCGGCGGGTGGCGGCCCGAACGCCGCGGTCTGCGTCCAAGCCGAGCCATCCCATTCCCAGGTGTCGCCAAACACCTCGGCGGCGGCACTGCCGCCGAACAGCACAACGCGGCCCCGCGATGGGTCAAAAGCCATCGCGTGTTCCCGGCGAGCGGAGGGACCGGTATCCTCGACTTGCACCCACTCGTCACCGTCCCACTCCCAGGTGTCGTTGAGCAACCCGTTTCCCGAGGCGCCGCCGAACAGAACCGTACGATTGCGCCGGTTGTCAAACACCATGGCGTGGGAGTGCCGGACCGCAGGGCCGCCGTCGGCGACTTGGGTCCAGTCCTCGCCGTCCCATTCCCAGGTGTCACCGAGGCCGTTCCCGCCACCTCCTGCGCCTTGTCCGCCGAACAGGATCACCCGGCGACGGGCCGTGTCACAGGCCATGGCGTGACGCCACCGCGGGCTGGGACCGATGTCGTTCACCTGAGTCCAGTTCTCACCGTCCCATTCCCAGGTGTCCTCGAAAAACTGCTGCTGCTGGAAGGTGCCTCCGCCAAAGAGGACAGCACGCCGCCTCCCCTCGTCAAACGCCATCGCGTGACCGAGACGCGGGACAGGGCCAACGTGCTGTTTCTGGGTCCAAAGCAAGCGTGCCATCGTTCCATCCTACGCGAACGGATTTATGATTGCTCCCAGGAGTTTCCGACTCCATTTTCATGCCGGCTGCCGCGGTGGTGGTCAAGCACGGCGGTCGAGACCTGGACGAGCGATGTCGTCAGAACGACAGGAGTCGTCGCGCCCCCTGCCGTAGTTTGGTGTTGGCTGTGGAGGCCTTACCCTCCTCGAATGAGCCAGCACTCACCAGAGGCTATCCACACATGGTGTGCGTTAACATCTGAGAAATAGATGGCCCGAGGGATTCAACAGGGAGCGTTGATGGCGCTCGCCATCATGCTGGCGCTACTCCCGCTCGTTGAACTGCTCGATCATTGGGAGTCCTTTGGCTCTGATCCCGAGTTTGTTTCCGTCTGCACCATACTAGGTATCGCCTTCGGGCTTCTGGCAGCTCTCCGGCGTGCCATCCGCTACTACCTAACGCGGCTCCTGCCGGTGCGTTTCGCGCTCAGCGCGGGCGCGGTCCTACACGCTTCTCGTCCGCCATTATTCAAGCAGTCTTCCCTTGGATACGAGCCCCTGTCCGGATCTAGACACATCCTGCCTTGGTTGGCTGCCCGGACGGCTGTGCTCATGCTTGGGCGCCGTTGGGCGTGCACAGAGCGCGTTCTCACCGGGCAAGCGTTGTGACGGCTGTCGGTCCTCACGTTGGCCCACTAGCCGGATTTGCCAGGGAGGATTTGTCATGGACCATGCTGGCCGATTGCGCGCCGCGCTCTTCGCGGCCGTGCTACCCGTTGTTGGCTGCTATCACTACCGGCCCCAACCGATCTTGCCGCCGGCGCTGGAACAGCAGTATCGTTCGCGGAGTCTCGCCGATCCGGGCTTGAAAGAATTCATCGACGCACAGCCTCTGGGGAAGCCTGCATCATGGCCGCCCACTGAGTTGAGCCTGGACACGCTCACGCTGGTTGCGTTCTACTTTCATCCCGACCTTGACGCAGCACGGGCGCAGCTGGCTGCCTCCGAGGCTGCGGTGATCACCGCCTCCACGAAGCCCAATCCGACCGTCAGCGCAGCCGGTGGTTATACGGATGCGCCACCCTCTCCTTACGTGCTTCGCTTCGGACTGGATTGGCTTCTGGAAACCGCGGGCAAACGCGGGTACCGCACACAGCGTGCCCGGAGCCTGAGCGAGGCAGCGCGGTTTTCGCTGGGCGAAACCGCCTGGCAAGTGCGGTCCAGGGTGCGTGCCGCACTGCTCGACCATCTGCTGGCCGCGCGCTAATTGGACGCCCTGCGGCGCGAGCGGCAGGCCCGTCGCGAGGCATTGAAGCTGTACGAGGAGCGGCTCGCGGCTGGAGAGATTTCTCAGCCCGAAGCCGACGTGATCCGTACGCCGCTCACGTTGGTCGAAGTGACAGTGCAGCGGGCCGAGGGTCTCGAACAGGAAACGAGGACGGCGCTCGAAACGTCGTTGGGCCTCGCTCCCGGTGCGTTAAACGGGAGTCGATGAGACCACCGGACGCTATGTCGTACTCCATGAGGCGACACGGCGCCGGCAATCGGTTACCGCCAATGTCAGCGGACGCGATGTGGCTTCGTTCGTGGATGATGCGAGGAGGCGGATCGAGTCGGAAGTCCGGTTCGCGCCGAGTGTCTATCCGGTTTTCTCGGGAACGGCCGAAGCGCAGGCGGTCGCACAGCGGGAGATCCTGTTGACCTCAGCTATCGCAGGTGCCGGCATCATCCTCTTGCTCGCGATCGCGTTTGGCAACTTTCGCAATCTGATTCTTGTGCTGGCGAACCTTCCGTTCGCGCCAGCCGGCGGAGTGCTTCCGATTTTCTTCTGCGGCGGGTGGCTCACGCTCGGGTCGCTGGTGGGCCTCGTGACGCTGTTCGGAATCAGCACCCGCAACTCGATCATGATGGTGTCGCATTTCGATCACCTGGTGAAGGTGGAGGAACACACGTGGAATCTCGAAACCGCCCTGCAAGGTGCTTCCGAACGGCTGGTCCCGATTCTCATGACGGCTCTGGTCGCTGGACTTGGGCTTCTGCCACTCGCTATTGGCAGCGGAGATCCGGGCCGCGAAATTGAGGGGCCGATGGCCCTCGTGATCCTCGGAGGGCTGGCGACCTCGACGGCTCTGAATCTTTTGATCTTGCCGACCCTGGCGCTACGCTATGGGCGGTTCGAGCCAGTACAGGAGGAAGGGTAATGCGCTCGCTCCCCATGGCCGCTTTGCGGCAACCGGTCATCACTTGCATCACAGCGGGGCTGCGATCGCGCTATGGGGCTGTGTTGGAAACGTACGCCGGGGAGCTATCGAGTACTTCAGGATTGTAGTGCAGGGAAACTCGCGCGCGGCGTACGGTCCCCGAACTCCGCACGGTCACGCTCTCCCGGGAGGCCGGACGCCAGATCCTTGCGCGGCGCACCTTCCGGAGCCGCAGGTATGAAGTATGCCGATGCTGTGCTGACGCAGATGCGAGGCGAACTGGCAAGCTCTGGTCGTCAATTCTTGCCAACAGCGGCCGAAGGGGGAACCGGGCACGTTAAAACGCTGCTGCGCATGACACACTCAGAATCTCGTCCACCTGCGCTTTGTCGACCTCCATGACGTACGGAATTCCACTGATCTCCGCGGCCTCGCGGGTCAGAGCGGCGAGATCGTCGCGGCTGATGTAGCTTACGGCGAATTTCCGACTGCCAGCCATGAGCTGGCGCAGGCCCTGGGCCAGCCGCTCGTAATAGGTATACAGCCCGAGCGCGCCCGCGGGCAGTGTCTCAAACGTCTCGTCTCCGAGTTCCCGGCGCAGAGCCGTGGCGGTGACGAAGATTTCGTCCCGTGATGTGCCGAACCGCTCTACATAAACCGGCAGGTGGCCTTCCTCGATTGCCCGCCCGATCGTCTTTCCTACCATGGCGGCGGCAATCGGAGAGCGGGCCATGCCGACGAGTTTCACATACGGGGCGCCCAACGCCAGCCCCTTGAAGATCTGGTCCTCGAAAGTGAACCCGCCAGCTACGGCCAGCGCCGGAACATAGCACCGTCGCGCCGCGAGACAGGTAGCATACTCGTACAACAAGGAGTGCAGTTCCACCGGTGGCACACCCCATTCGTTCATCATGCGCCATGGACTCATGCCGGTGCCGCCGCCTGCTCCATCGACAGTCAACAGATCGATCCGGCACTTGGATGCAAAGGAAATGGCTCGTGCCAGGTCGGCCGGACGATAGGCGCCGGTCTTGAGGAAGACGTACTTGGCGCCGGCCCGGCGCAGTTCCTCCACGCGCCGCGCAAACGACTCTTCCGTAACCATGCCGACCCGCGAATGGCGCTCGAACTCTTTGAACCTGCCGTGCTCAAAGGCGTGGATAACCGCCGGGTCGGTCGGATCCGGCAGCACGATATACCCACGCGCGTGCAGCATCTGGGCCTTTTTGAGGGAGTTGATCTTCACTTCGCCACCGATGTTCTTCGCTCCCTGACCCCATTTCAGCTCCACGCACTCTACGCCCAGCTTTTCGATGGCGTATTCCTGCACACCGAGCCGTGTGTCTTCGACATTCGCCTGGACGACAATCGCGCCGTAGCCGTTCCGCTGGTAGCTCTTGTAGAGCTGCACGCGCCGCTTCAAGTCAGCGGTGTCGGTCACCCGGCCATCCTGGATCACCGCCTCGGGATCCATGCCCACGACATTCTCGCCGATGGTCAGGCCCGTGCCGGCCAGGGCGGAGCCGACCGCCAGGCCCTCCCAGTTGTTCTTGGCGACGTTCGTCGAGCCGAGTCCGGGAATGATCCACGGGTATCGGAATCTCAACTGTTGGTCGTGGCCGATTGCCACTTCCAGCCTGACGGCGGGAAAGATAGCCTTGTCGCTGTCGGCGTCGATGCCGTGCGCGCCAGTCGCAGTACCCATGATGTTGAAGTGAGAATAATCTACGGGGTATTCTTTTTCCGCCGCCGTTGTGGTCACGCCGAACGGTTGCGGGTAGATCACTTCGTGGCCCCGATAGGCGGACTTGCCGATTTCGCACATCCCGACGCAGCCATCCACGCACGTTACGCACATGCCCGAGGCGGGCACGACCGAGCCCTCGGTCCGGTTCTTGGTGAGAGTTGCGGCCGAAGAATTGACTCTGGAAAACGACATCTTCATCCCTCCTGTCTGTCGGCTCAATCCTTTCTGATTTCACACGCGACGCATGGCGTCCTATAACACATCATGTCGTCGAACTGCTGTTTCTCGAGGCACGGCGGGCTCAGGTTCGTGCAACCGCCGCAAATTGCTTTTTCGGGCTCGTTGTAAGTGCAGCGAAGCTGGCACGCGGGGCAGATGTACATGCATCCACCGCACAGCCGGCAGGTCTCCGAACGCCCGGCGAACGGTGTGCCCACGCTCCGCCGCTCGCCGCGCCCGAGGAACCCAATGGCGTTAGCCATCATCTGCTCCTGGCACATCCGCACGCACAAGCCACACAGAATGCAATCCTCGTGCTCTTGCCGGAAGCGCTGCCTGCGCACGTCGTGGGCTGAGGCGAGATCCTGAATGACTTTCGATTGAGGGCAGGAAGCGAGCAGCAGTTCGATGATCATTCTGCGTGTGCGCATGACGCGGGACGAGGCCGTTCGCACTTTGAGGCCCTGTTCGGCCGGATAGGTGCACGCGGCGACCAGCTTCGGCCGTGCCATCTCGCCGATTTCGACCACACAGAGCCGGCAGGCGCCATAGGGCGTCAGACCATCCGCGTGACACAGGGTCGGGACCGGGAAGCCGAAGAATCGAGCCGTCTCGAGCAGCGTGGTCCCCTCCTCCACTGTCACCGGCAAGCCATTCATGGACAAGGTGATCATGGCTCCCTTTCTTCCAGCTCATGCCGCCGGAACCGCGATAATTGCATCGCCGGCGATCGCGTCGAATCTGCAGACGTCATAGCAGGCCCGGCACTTGACGCACTTAGATTGGTCCAGGCTGTGCAACTGCTTCCTGGGACCCGTGATGGCGCCTGTGGGGCACACCTTGACGCACAAACCGCAGCCCGTGCACTTGTCCGCGATCACGCGATAGACAAACAGGTCGCGGCATGCCGTCGCGGGACAGAACTTGCGTTGGATGTGCCTGACATACTCGTCGCGAAAATAGCGAAGTGTGCTCAGAACCGGGTTGGCAGCAGTCTGCCCCAGCCCGCACATCGACGTGTCTTTGACCACCAGAGCCAGTTCTTCCAGCAGATCCATTTGATCCATCGTGCCTCTTCCGGTCGTGATGTCATCGAGAATCTCCCACATGCGTTGCGTGCCCTTGCGGCAGGAGAAGCACTTGCCGCAGGACTCGTCTTTGAGGAACTTCATGAAGTACTTGGCTACGTCCACCATGCAGGTGTTCTCGTCCATGACGATCATGCCGCCGGATCCCATGATCGAGCCGGCCGCGCTCAGGCTCTCGTAGTCGACGGGCAGGTCGAACATCGCGGCTGGGAGGCACCCGCCGCTCGGCCCGCCCGTCTGCACAGCTTTGATTTCCGCCCTCCCGGATGGTCCGCCCCCGACGCCGTGGACAATCTCCCCGATCGTGATGCCCATCGGGACTTCCACCAGCCCCGTGTTCTTCACTTTGCCGACGAGGCTGAAGATCTTCGTGCCCGTGTTATGCGGAGGCCCGACTTGGGCAAATGCGGCCGCGCCGTCGTTGATAATAATCGGAATGTTGGCCCAAGTCTCGACGTTGTTGATCGCCGTCGGCTTTCTAGCGATGCCTTTCTCGACGGGATACGGAGGCCGCTGGCGCGGTTCGCCCCGGTGGCCTTCGACCGATTGGATGAGCGCAGTTTCTTCGCCGCATACAAAAGCGCCGGCGCCCCTCACAATCTGGATGTCGAAGGAGAACCCGGTGCCCAGAATCTCCTTTCCCATAAGCCCAAGCTCGCGGGCCTGGCGGAGCGCGATGACCAGATGTTTGATAGCCAGCGGGTACTCAGTCCGGACATAGACGATTCCTTGCGTGGCGCCGGTGCCAAACGCGCCGATTAGCATACCTTCGATGATGCTGTGCGGGTTCCCTTCCAACACGCTGCGATCCATGTAGGCTCCCGGGTCGCCTTCGTCGGCGTTGCAGACCAAGAACTTTCCGGCGGCATTGCGCATGTTCGCCAGCAGATCCCACTTCACGCCAGTAGCAAACCCGGCGCCGCCGCGGCCGCGCAAACCGGACGCCTTCACTTCGTCGACCACCCAGCGCGCATCCCCTTGCTCGAGGACTTTCACCAGCGCCGAGTACCCGCCGTTTTGGATGTAGTCGTATGCGCGAATGGGGTCGATCTTCTCGTGGCGCGACAGAAGGGTGCGCCGCTGGCCGCGGAAGAATGGAATATCACTCTGCCGTTGAATCCTCTTGCGCGTCGTGGAATCCCGCCACAGCAGGTCTTCGAGTACCTGGCCGCGGCTGACCGCCTCAACAACGCGGGCCATCTCCTTGATCCCAAGCTTCGGGTAGAAGGTGCCCTCCGGCTCGATCAAAACGGAAGGCTCCGCCTGGCAGAAACCATGGCACCCGGTGATCCGCAACCGGATCCTTTCCGCGAGGCCGGCACTCAGGAGCTCACGCTTGGCCACGCGGATCAGGTCATTGGCGCCGCTCGCCTGACCGCAAGTACCGGCAGGGATTACGAGAACTGGCATCTGCGGATCGCGGTCGGCGATGATCCGTTCTTGGAGTGCTTTGAAATCTTTGATGGATTCAAGCCGTTCCATAGCCCTCCTTCAAAGCGTGCCGCTCAAATCGAGAAAGTGTCCCTTGCAGCCTCTGCGCGGGCAAATCTGGACAACGCCGCCTCCACGAACGACCATCGGGACCATCGGCACGCCACACTCGAGACAACTCGAGCCGCCGATCAGATGCGCATGGCAGTGCGGGCAAAAGAAATCCACCATCGCGTCCGCGGGCACCTCACGCTCCGATTCCAGGTTGTAACTGCCGTACAGGCATGACAAGTACAGCGGAAAGTGCTCGCCGGCGAATGATACTGTAACGTGGATGGACGGATGGCCATCCACCAGACGTGTCATGTCCATCAGGCTGTGATTGCACCGCGGACAACTGACTTCGACAGGAAAAATGCGGCGGTCAGTCTTCACTTCGACGCTGTCCAGCCCGTTGTGGGCCTGCTCGAGAATCTCCTTCACCCTGACTGGGCCCACGTCGGAGAAGTAACGCCCATCGATCACCACGATGGGACCCAATGCGCAGGCGCCGAGACAGTTCACCGTTTCCAGCGTGAACTCGCGGTCCGAAGTGGTCTCCCCCGGTCCGACGCCCAGGACTCGTCCAAACTCTTCGGCGATCACCGGGGCACCTCGGACATGACAGGCGGTGCCCAGGCAAACTGAGCAAGCGTGTTTGCCTCGCGGCTTCAGGCTGAAAGAGCGAAAGAACGTCGCGACCCCGTACACATCTGTAAGGGAGCGGCCTGTCTTCTCTGCTACAGCCGTCAGCGCGTCGGGTGGAAGATAACCGTACCGCGCTTGTACGTCTTGCAGAATGGCTATGAGTCCACCGAACTTGCCAGCGTGCTCCTCCACGATTCGTGAAACCTGTTGGTCGGGCATAAAGATTCTCTAATAAAGGAGGCCAAGCGCCCGCCGCACCGCGCAACTACCGGTACTCGCCGCACTGCCAGACACCACCGGCCGGCTTGGGGTAGCGGCAGATATGGCGGTCTTCGCAATTGACGCATAATCCCGGGTAGTGGCTGGATTCCTCGTCGGCGGGCAGGCCCCACAACGCTGCCAGTTCTGCGCGATCCTGATCGGCCGGCTCAGGCGCACGCGGCGGACACGGCTCGAATTGACCGCAGTTCAGGACGATTTGTGCCGCGCTCCTCGCGTAGATGCAGGCAGCTTCGTGTATGCATGCCGAGCAGATTCCGCGCGTGGTCACCGGCGCTTCACTCAGAATTGCCATTGTTCGTCTCCCGGGGCGGCGCGAGTGTTTCCAGCCACCCCGCGCACGGAGAGGCAATCCGAGCGCCAGGCAACCAGACGAAGAAATCAGCACTTCAAATCCGAACCACTGGGAAGATTTGAACCAACGGGGAGAAACGCCCCGGTGGAGACAACTCACGTAGAGGACGTGGCAGAGGCTTTCAGTTTCTCGCGAAGCGTTTTGCGATCGATGCCCAGGATCTCCGCGGCGTGTGTCCGGTTCCCGCTGACGCTTGCCAGAACATTGCGGATGTACTCGGCTTCGACCTCCGCGAGAGGCCTGTTGTACGAGACGTTCCGTAGTCCGGAGAAACGCATCAGAGAAGGCAGGTCGGGAACTTCGATCGGACCTCCTTCATTCATGATGACCAGCCGCTGCACGACATTTTCGAGTTCCCGGACGTTGCCCGGCCAATGATAACTGCGGAGCACGCGCAGTGCCTGGTCGGAGAAGTCCGGGGCTGGTTTGCCCATTTCCCGGGCGAACCGGCCGGCGAAATGCCGGATCAGGATCAATACGTCATCTGCCCTGTCACGTAAAGGCGGCAAATCGATGGTGAGCACGTTGAGGCGGAAGTAAAGGTCTTCGCGGAAGGCGCCCTTTTTCACCAGACTCAGCAGATCCTTGTTGGTTGCCGCCAGGATCCGGATGTCTACACTCCGGGGACGGGTTGAGCCCACCATGCATACTTCCTTCTGCTCCAGGACGCGGAGAAGCTTCCCCTGCGTGACCAGGGTCGTGGAACTGATCTCGTCGAGAAAGATTGAGCCCCTCTCGGCCGTCAGCAGGAATCCCGCTCGAGTCTCGAACGCGCCCGTGAAGGCGCCCCTGACATGCCCGAAAAGTTCGCTCTCCAGGAGCGCTTCTGGAATAGCGGCACAGCTTACGGGCACGAAGGGAGCAGATGCGCGCGGACTGCTGTAGTGAATGGCTCTGGCCACCAGTTCCTTGCCGGTGCCGCTCTCGCCGGTGATCAACACGGTGGCCGAAGTCGCCGCAACCTTAGCAATCGTGCTGAACACTTGCTGCATGGCCGCTGACTCACCGACAAGCCCGTACGGCACCGCCGGCGTAAAGTGCGCCGGCCCCTGGGCCGCACGTCGCATCTGAAGCTTCTTGAGTGTACGCTCTACCGCCGCAAACAGCTCTTCATCAGTGAAGGGCTTCGCCAGATATTCCTCGGCTCCGGTCTTGACCGCGCGCACAGCGCCGCCAATGGAAGGATACCCGGTGATCATCATCACCTCGGTGCTCTTCAGGTTTTCTCGGACGTGGCGCACCAGATCAAGACCGCTCGCCCCGGGCATTTTCAAGTCCGTGATGACGAGATCCGCCGGTGTTTGCTCCAGGATTCGAATCGCATCAGGCACCCCGGGTGCGGTGAGAACCTGGTACCCCTTGGACTCGAGGTTGCGCCGGATGACTTCCAGCGTGTCCGCGGAATCGTCGACTACGAGGATTCGCTCGGGACTCGTCGAGTGGGCCATGTCAAGCACCGTTCGCCGTCGGCCCGGAACCGCTCAGCGACAGTTGAACCTCAAAGCGCGAGCCGCGCCCGGGCTGACTGTCCACCTGAATCCTCCCCTGGTGGGAGGTCACAATCCCGTGCACGACGGCCAACCCCAGGCCGGTGCCCTGGTCGGCGGCTTTGGTGGTGAAAAAGGGGGTAAATATCTTTCGCTTGACTTCTTCGGTCATGCCCGAGCCTGTATCCGCGACGGCGAAGGAAACGTAGTCTTCTCCTCGATGAGTTTCGATGGTCAATGTCCCGCCTGTCGAGGAAGCCTGTACCGCATTGACGACTAGGTTTACGAGTACCTGCTGCAACTGCGATGGATCGCCACTAATATCGGGTAGTCCCGGGGTCAATGAGCGAACCAACTCGATGCCCGCCTTGGCGCACTGCGATTCGAGAAAATGCAGGCCGTCCTCGACAATTTGATTCAGATTCACTTGCGTGCGTCGCAAGGGCATCTGGCGGGCAAAAACCAACAGCTTCTGGATGATTTGCCGAGCGTGCAGCGAGGTCTTCACGATTCTGTCCAGATCGCTGGCCACCGTCGCCGGCAGCCCGGACGCCTTGTTTGCCAGTTGCGCAAAGCCCAGGATGTTCGCGAGCGGTTCATTCAGTTCGTGCGCCACCCCTGCCGCCAGTTGCCCGATCGTGGCGAGGCGATCGGCGTGTCGGAGCTGCTCCTGCAGGTTCGATTTGTGTTCCTCAGCTTCCCGGCGCTCCAGTGTCAGCGAAACCTCGCGCGCCACTGTATCGATCAGGCTCTGCTCTTCTTTGAGGAACGGTCCTTCTGCAAACCCCATTTTCTTTCGGGTGTAGAACACCTCTACGGTGCCGCCCCGTGTCCCGTTCACCAGGATGTCCGCCGCCTGGCGATAAGGACCCTCTTTGAAACCCGGCGTTGTGTAAGCGCACCGGCCCACCAGGATCCGGGCGCTAGCGATGTCCGGATGTTGCCAGGCGCGAGGCAGAAGCTCCACAATTCCCTGCAGAATCTCGTCCATCGACGAGCCCGGTTTCTGCGCCACTCGGGCAATCCCATACAAGCAGGTCAACTCTTTGACCCGTTCACGCACCGCCCACTGCACACGGCGGTTGGCGATCGCCAGCCCCAGTATCTGGGCAAAGCCTTCGTAGGACTGGACCTTGTGCCGGGTGAAATGGTGCGCCTCGAGGCTCTCCAATTTAAGGAGCCCCACCCGCCGATCGTCGACCGTGAACCGGATCAGAGCGAGCGAGCGGTACAGACCGCCAAGGACGATCGATGCGGCGCGGCCGAGACGCAGCGGCTTGCGTGTGTCGCTTGTCCAGAAACTCCCCTGACGTGTGAAGAAGGGCAAAGAGGGCTCGATGCGGCCGCCCAGAACATCACGGCACAAACGCTCAAGATCCGATTGACCGGGCGACACGCACCGTTCCCTGGTTGCGCGACCGTTCTCAGCGTGAGGCAGAATCTCAAGACGACAGCGCCTCTTCGGATGTCTGGAGGCCTCCCACCGGTAGTACAGATCGGGCTCCCTCAGGCGGAATTCCACCGCATCGCAATCGGAGGACTCCATCAGGGCATTTGAGACTTTGCGAAGGAAATCGATGCGCGGCAGCCCGCGGTTGGCGTAGCGGAGCGTCCGGCGCGTCAGTTCGGAAACGGACTTTGCTTTTGTCAGCGTTGACCGCGTCGATCCCCCTAGGGCGTCCGAGCGAGACGCTCCGGGATCCGCCTTGACTGCCATCCATTCGGATTGTCAGTCAACAACGTCACCTAGTCAAGCGAGTCTCGGGGACATCGAGACCTGGCCGTAGCAGCAGGTGAGCGGGAGGACATTCGCCATTTCTTAGCCAACGAACCTCGCGCCCTCCCTCCTCGTCGCTCCTGTTGGCATGAGACGTTCGTCTGCGGAAGAAGAAGAGAGCAAGGCTGAACCAATGGCGAGAATTCAAGAGACCGGCTAAGCGGCAGCCGAGGAGTTTCGGGGACAGTCCCCCTATGAGGCTCGCCTCACCCGCCGGGATGAAAATGGGCGGGAGGTCCGGACGGCTGTGCCGTCCCCTGGAGTTTCTACATTTTC